>ULRD01067017.1_pt1 | contig 11701 bp, 8 predicted proteins | sample 1955181 | NCBI WGS metagenome assembly ULRD01 (sample SAMEA4835675, study PRJEB28245) | human gut metagenome | biome: gut microbiome; material: fecal sample | place: Denmark | collected 2008
TGAACGAGCATGGCGGGCTGTTGAGGCGAATGCCGGTATTCCGCTTGTGCTTGCGGCTTTGTGCGCTGAGATAACAGAAATAATTTAAGGAGCTTTATATGAAGGAAATCGTGGGAGTACGCTTTAAAAGCGTTGGAAAAATATATTACTTTTCACCGGAAGGGATCAAGGCAAATATTGGGGATAAGGCTATCGTAGAAACGATACGCGGTGTCGAATGCGGCGAGATCGTTATTGCAAACAGGCAAATCGAGGACAACGAGATAAATTCTCCGTTAAAGCCTATAATCAGGATAGCAACGGCTGCCGACCTGAAGGTTGTGGAAAAAAACAAGCAGAAGGAGGCAGAGGCGTTCAAGGTTTGCGAGGAGAAGATAGCTTTCCGTAAACTGAAAATGAATCTTGTCGATGTCGAATGTACTTTTGACAACAATAAGCTGCTGTTTTATTTTACCGCCGAAAATCGTGTGGATTTCCGCGAGCTTGTTAAGGATCTTGCGGCTGTTTTCAGAACGCGTATTGAGTTAAGGCAGATCGGTGTCCGCGACGAAGCGAAGATACTCGGCGGATTGGGTATCTGCGGCCGTGAATTTTGCTGTAAAGGTTACATGGGAGATTTTCAGCCCGTTTCAATAAAAATGGCTAAAGAACAGGGGCTTTCTTTAAATCCCACAAAGATCTCGGGAACTTGCGGACGGCTGATGTGCTGTTTAAAAAATGAACAGAACGTTTATGAGGAACTGCTGAAAATTACGCCTAAGGCGGGAGCGATAGTTGTTACTCCGGAGGGAGACAAGGGCAGAGTCGAGGACGTGAACCTTATTACGGGAAAACTCAGAGTAAAAACGGATAAATCGGAAGTTCCCGTAACTCTTGACCGAAGCGAAGTCAAAATACTTAAAGACGCGGAGATAAGAGTGAATCGTGAGGAGCTTAGGGCTTTAAAAAATCTTGAGGATAAGTAATGGAAAAGATCAATTACGGCAGACTGCTTGACGAAAAGCTTGCGGAGCTTGAAGAAAGCGGTGAAAGACCGACGCTGCTGCTTCATGCCTGCTGTGCGCCGTGCAGCAGCCATACGTTAGAGTACCTTTCGGAGAAGTTTCGTATAACTCTTTATTTCTGCAATCCGAATATTGCGCCCGAGGAGGAGTATAGATTCCGTCTTGAGGAGCTGAAACGGCTTGTCAGGGAAATGAGGCTCGATATCGAAGTTATCGAGGAGGATTATGCTCCCGAAAAGTTTTACGAGCTTGCAAAGGGGCTTGAAGAACTGCCCGAGCGCGGTGAACGCTGCCGAAAATGTATTGGTTTGCGCCTTGAAATGGCAGGGAAAAAGGCGGACGAGCTTGATGCGGATTATTTCACGACTACGCTTACCATAAGTCCCCATAAGGACTGCACTTTTATAAATCGGCGCGGCGCTGATATTGCGGAAAAATGCAGAGCCGATTATCTTTTTTCGGATTTCAAGAAGCATGACGGCTATAAGCGTTCGATAGAGCTTTCGAGAGAATATGATCTCTACCGCCAGAATTATTGCGGCTGCGTTTACAGTAAAAAAGCCGCTGAAAAGCGCGAAAAGGAGGATTCCGCAAATGGCAAAGGAACTAAAGACGAATGCGATGCGGTTTCTTGACAACTGCAAGATAAGCTACATAGTGAGGACTTACAAATGCGATGAATTTATAGACGGCGTGACCGTTGCGGAAAAGCTTGGACAGACTCTTGACCGGACGTTCAAGACGCTTATCGCACAGGGAAAATCCGGGAGCTATTACTGCTTTCTGCTGCCTGTCGCACTGGAGCTTGACTTGAAGAAAGCTGCTAAAAGCGTCGGTGAAAAGTCGGTGGAGCTGCTTTGCGTCAAGGATCTGACAAAGGTTACGGGATATGTGCGCGGCGGCTGTACTCCTATCGGTATGAAAAAGCAGTTTATGACTGTTATCCACAGTACTGCCGAAGATCTCGTTTCATTTTACATAAGCGGCGGCAGGATAGGTACTCAGATAGAAGTTTCTCCGCAAAAGCTTATTGAAGCGGTACGCGGCAAATTTGAAAATATTATTCAAGAGAATCTTTGATTTAATCATAGCTTGACAGGAATAATTCCAACGAAAATTCACATAATACCTTTAGAACCTGTCTTCACAAGATATCGCGCATGTCTTTTCGGCAAGTTTTGCCGCTTGCTGCGTTGAAAAAGCTTACCATACGACAGTATGCTTTCACTTTTTCGCCTTGCAATCGACAAAATTATGCTCAAAAATTCGCACACGAATCTTGTGAAGACAGGTTCTTACAAATAATTTTGGAGGTATTTATTATGTATGGACTTACGCCGTTCGGCAGAAATCGTTATGACATTTTTGATCTTTTCAATGACTTTGATAAGAGCTTTTTCGGTAATTCTTCTTCCGGAAGCTTATGCCGCACAGACATCAGGGACGACGGAGAAAAGTATGTTATGGAAACGGAGCTTCCGGGCTTTAACAGGGATGACATCAATATCGACATAAGCGGTTCAACTCTTGTTATCGCAGCCGAAAGACACTGCAGCAACGATGAAAAGGACGCAAACGGAAGCTACATTCGACGTGAACGCGTATGCGGCTCTTATAAAAGGAGCTTTGATATTTCGGATGTGGACGGCGACGGTATAAATGCCGAGTATAAAAACGGCATTCTTTCTATTGACCTGCCAAAGAAAAAGCATGAAAAGCCCGAGACAAAACGGCTTGAAATCAAATAAATTACGTCTCCGCAGGAATATCTGCGGAGTTTTTTGTATCATTTATATTTTTTTCGCATATTATAATAGTGCATAAATTAATTTGCAAATATTATATTGCTGCCGGTCTTTTCTTTTGATGCTTGTTCCTGTCTTTTTTAATGGAAAGACAGGATTTCCAAAAGGCAGCGGACGGAGGACATTATGTGCGGAATTGCAGGGGCAATAAGCTTTGCCGAGGATATGCGAGGCGATATGAAGGTTTATGAAAAAATGCAGAAGACGCTGCTCAGGCGAGGTCCGGATCAGCGTGGTATCATACTTACAAAAGAGGCGGCTCTTATCCATACGCGCCTTGCGGTAATCGACATTTCCGGAGGTCGGCAGCCTATGACTTTCTCAGCAGAGGGAAAAAATATTACGATCGTTTATAACGGCGAGCTTTATAATACGGCGGAGCTTCGCCGCGAGCTTGAAAATGATTTTGAATTTGACACCCACTCCGATACGGAGGTAGTCCTGAAAAGCTATGTCAAGTGGGGAGAAGACTGCGTCGACCGATTCAACGGGATTTTTGCTTTTGTAATTTATGACGAGAGACGAAAAAGCGCGTTTATTGCGCGCGACCGTATCGGAGTTAAGCCGTTGTTTTTCTGTAACAGGGGAAATAAACTGATATTCGCTTCTGAGCTTCCCGCGCTTCTTGAACACCCTGAGATTCCGCACGAAATAGATGAAAAAGGCGCGGCGGAACTACTGCTTATGGCTCCCGGACGAACTCCGGGCTGCGGAGTGATCCGAGGTATAGAAGAAGTAAAGCCCGGTTGGTGCGGCATATATACTGAAAAAGGTTTGAAGCTTCGGGAATATTGGAGACTTCGTGCCTGTGAGCTGAAAGAAACTTTTGAGCAGACGGCGGAGCATGTTCGCGAGCTTGTTCTTGACTCTATACGCCGTCAGCTTGTTTCAGATGTCCCGGTATGCACTTTCCTTTCGGGAGGACTTGATTCAAGCCTTATTTCTTCCGTTGCGGCTCATGAAATGAAAAATAGGGGAAAGATCCTCAGCACCTTTTCCGTGGATTATCTTGATAACGACAAATATTTTCAGAAAAGTCATTTTCAGCCTAACAGCGATAATGAATATATCCGCAGAATGACGGAGTATCTTGGTACGGATCATCATCGTTTTGTCGTTGATACGCCCGAACTTGTGGACGCGCTTGATGAAGCGGTCGAGGCGCGCGGACTTCCCGGAATGGCGGATGTCGATGCGTCGCTGCTTCTGCTATGCCGCGAGATAAAGGCGCATGACACAGTAGCGCTTTCGGGCGAATGCGCCGACGAGCTTTTCGGCGGTTATCCGTGGTTCAGGGATAAGGATATCAGAATGACGGACGGATTCCCTTGGGCGCAGAGTACTGCGTACCGCAAGCGTTTTATATGTGATGAATATTCTTCAAAGATAAATGCTGAAGATTATATTTACAGCGCTTATCGCCGTACCGCTGACAGTGCGGAAAAGCTTTCGACTGACAGTGCTCTTGAGGGAAGAATGCGCGAAATGACGCAGCTTAATTTCTCGTGGTTCATGCAGACGCTGCTTGACCGAAAGGATAGAATGAGTATGTACAGCGGTCTTGAGGTAAGAGTGCCGTTTTGTGATTATCGTATTGCCGAGTATCTTTACAATGTGAAGTGGGAGTATAAGGATTGGCAGGGCCGCGAAAAGGGACTGCTGCGTGAAGCAATGAAAGAGTGGCTGCCTGAGGAAGTACTCTGGCGCAAGAAAAGTCCATATCCAAAAACTCATAATCCGGCATTTCTTGAGGCTGTAACTGAAAGACTGAAAGAGAGAATGTCTGACGGCGGAAGCGTGCTTACGGAGCTTGTTAAGCGTGACGAGCTTGAAAAGCTGCTTCGCCATGAAGAACATGTTCAGTGGTACGGTCAGCTTATGAATCTTCCGCAGACCATTGCTTTCTTTATTCAACTCGATAAGTGGCTCAGACTGTACAATATCTCTTTGAAATAAAGATTTTTGAGAATCTGTCCGTACGTAATCCGGTACGGACAGATTTTAAACAGACTTTAAAAAATGAACATTGCTTTTTCGGCTTCAAATTATTAGGACAAGCCTTATATATTATAATAGTATATATTATACGCCGCTGTGATTCCTGTTGCTTTAAGCAGTCAAAATGCCTAAATTTAAGTTAAGCGATTTGCTGAAGTTCACAATTTTATAAAAAATTAAGAAAATATGCGTTTTTATGTTGCATTTTCTGAATAGGTGTGATATAATATTTGTATAAGTTTAACAATCTGCAGTATCCTGAGATAAATACTGCAACTTGTGCTGTCTTGAAATTTGATTTTTGTAGAATAATTGCCGTTTAAGCTGTTTGATATTACTGTTTGTATAAAAGTTGGTGAATATTAATAAAAAACGGCTGATTATTTATGTCAAAAAAGCGATTGAAAAGTAACTTTTAAAATGCTATAATTGTTATTATTAAGGCAGTGAGAACCGTTTAGCTTAAATGCTCTCAGGAATTTGTTTTTAGAAGCTGCAGCAGGGGAACAGCCCGTTTAGAATGCAGTTCTTTTATACATAGCCCGCCCCGGGATTGCAGAGACGTTTTAAGCAATATTTTATGGAGGTGGTTTCATGAAGAGTTTTTCCTACGTAGCTCAGGATGCCAGAAACAAACAAGTTAAGGGTATTATTAATGCCGAAACCGAACAGGAATTTCTGAAAAAAATTAAGGAAAAAGGCTTGTATGTTAAGGATTACAGGGAAAGCGATTCAGGCGATTCAAAAACAATGTACAAGTTTTCGACAAAGGAGCTTGCATTTTGCTGCAGACAGCTCAGCGCGATGCTTACTTCTGGTCTTACACTTGTAAAGTCAATCGACATTCTGGTTAAAGAACAGGAAAACGAAAAAGCAAGAGCTATCTGGCAGGATATCTACGAAAACGTCCAAAAGGGCGAATCTTTTTCATCAACTCTTGAAATGCATGCCGGTACATTCCCCGACTTTCTTATCTCAATGGTCGGAGCCGGTGAGACCAGCGGTTCGCTGGACATTATCATGCAGCGAATGTCGGATCATTACAGTAAGGAAAATAAGCTGAAAAATACGATCAAGGGCGCTATGATTTATCCTATAATACTCCTTGTACTGTGTGTTGTAGTCGTGATCTTCCTCTTTACATTCATTATGCCGACCTTCATTGATATGTTTGAGGACAAATCAAAGATGCCGTTCCTTACAAAGGTAATGGCGGCTATATCCGATTTTATCAGAGAAAAGTATATCCTCTTGATCGCTATTGTTGTCGGCTTGTTCTTTGGTATCAGATACGCTCTTAAAGTGCCGAGCATAAGATTTAAGTTCGACAGATTGATAATTAAAGGACCCGGTTTCGGACCGCTTATTACCAAAATTTATACCGGACGTTTTGCACGTACTCTTTCATCGCTTTATTCAAGCGGTATTCCTATGGTAGAATGTCTGGAAAGAGCCTCCAAAATTCTTGGAAACTCTTATATTGATGAAAAATTCCTTGACGTTGTTGACGAAGTTAAACAGGGTGAAACTCTTTCGGCTGCAATAACAAGAACCGAAGTGTTTGAACCGATGTTCTGTTCTGTTATTTATGTCGGCGAGGAAGCCGGCGCGCTTGATTCGATCCTTGAAAAAACTTCGGATTACTATGAGGAAGAATCAGATGCCGCAGTACAGCGTCTTGTAAGTATGATTGAGCCTGTACTTATCATTTTCATGGGCGTAATCATCGCTATGGTTGTTTGTGGTATTTACCCCGCACTCTACGGCTCATTCGAGAGTATCGAGAACGAATAATACGGAAAGGTGGAAAGATAAATGCTTTCATTTGATATTACCGATAGAAATATACGTGTCGTTAAGGGAGTCGAGAGCAACGGAAAGATCAAGATCAGTTCTGCTGCTACCCTTAACATTGAAGAAGAACTCATAGTAAACGGTCACGTTAAAGATGTTCCAAACGTTGCAACCCTTATTAACGGTATCCTTAAAAAGAACAAGATGCCCGATAAAGAGGCTATCGTTTCGATTTCCTCTAACCTTACCATTTTTAAGGAAATGAATGTTACCAAGGTAAAGAATCAGGAATTGCAGAAGGTTGTTAAGCAGCAGATGCAGGCTGAGCTTAATCTTGATGATACATATGCGGTGTCTTATATTATTGTAGGCGACGCTGAAAAAACAGAAGGAAGCGATCCTGCATACAGGATCCTCGCAACCGCTTGTCCCAACGAGATCATCAACAGCTACAGAGAGGTATTCAAGCTTCTAGGCATCTCTCTCAGATCTGTAATGATCGGCTGCAACTGTATCACGAAGGTTCTTCTTGCTGATACAAAGATCAGATCGAAAATGCCTCTCCTTGCAGTACAGATAGATAATAACTTCATCTCGCTCAACCTTTACGAGCAGGGTCAGCTTTCGTTCTCGCGTTTCGCTTCTATTGACGCAGCAGACTATGGTTATTCTGAGGATTACGTTTTCGAGGCTGTAAACGAGAATATTTTCCGTATGCTTCAGTTCCACAGAAGCCGCAATACCGGTGAGGTAATTGAAAACGTTATATTCTACGGCGATACTCACGATTATGTAAGACTTACCGATGAGCTTGAAAAGCTTGACCTTAAAACAAGCCTTATCAATGTTCCGCCTCAGATCCACGGTCATGAGAACCTTGAATTTTCACTGTATGCTAATGCTATCGGCGCAATGTTCAAGAGAAATAAGGAGATCGAGAAGATCAATCTTCTTGAAACAGATCTTGGAACTGCCGTTAAGAATAAGATCAAGAGCGACAGCTCGGGAAATCTTATTTTAGCAGGCGCTCTTGTAGCATCTATAGTTATTGTAGGAGGAGCTTGGATCGTTCAGTCGGCAAGATCAAAGGCTGTAAAGAATGATATTGAGGAGGTTCAGGATTTCCTTAACAGTAAGGATACCAATGATAAGCTTGCACAGCAGGCGCAGCTCCTTGTCGATAAAGAAAAGGTTCAGGGATATTATGACAGTATGAACAACGCTTATTCGGCATACCGTTCTCAGCCTGTTATCAACGGCGAAAAGTTTGACGCGGTTACTAAGGCTATGAATAATGCCGTTGATAAGAAGCTTATTGATAAAGATCCTAAGCTTGAAAAGCATTTCGTTGACGAAGGCGCTTCTTATGCTAATGGAGTGATTTCATATGACTTTGAAACGCGCGCGACAGATAAAATGTCACAGGAGTATCCTACTCTTGCAGTCAGATCGCTTCTTAAAGTGACTACCGAAAAGGAAAAGAAGCAGATTTTCGGAGCATGTTCGTATTCGGGATATACGGTTGAAGAACCTGAAAAAGAAGAGGGCGAAGCAACGCCGAACAATAAAACCGACAGACTTAAGTTTACGCTTACGGTTCAGCTGAACGGCGAAGAAAGCGCATATGTTCCTCCAGAGACCGAAGAAACGACGGAAAATAATTAAGAGGAGGGTATCTAACGATGAAATTAAATTACAGAGAAAAGGTAATTCTTGCAATATTCCTTGCCTTAGCGATTTTGGTAGGCGGTTTCTTCGGATTGGTAAAGCCAAAGAATGATACGATCAAGGCAGATAAGAAAACACTTTCCACCGAACGGGATAAGGAAAAAGAAGTTAAAGCGAAGATTGCTCAGATAGGCACTCTTCAGGATACTATTAAGCAGCTCGTAAAGGATACAACTGATATCACAGATAATTTTGTTGATAAAAGTAAGGATGAAAATCCTGTTCTTCTCGATGAATTTATGCAGCATTTTGCTGATGAAAACGAGATCAGGATCACTAACCTTGCTGTTGGCGATATGACAGAAAAAACCCTCGATTATTATTACATCGAGGTCAACGAGATCGGTTCGGGACTCAGAGAGCTCGCCGACTTTACAGGCGATTATCTTGAGAACGTGAATGAACAGCAGGCTGAGCAGAATCAGCTTTCACAGAGAGAAAAGCCGACTGTTCTTGAACAGGTATATGTTTTCGAAGGCAAGGGTAAGAAAGAGAGTCTCTGGAAGCTTATGGACGCTATTAACGATTACAGCGATGCGCTTTTGATTACAAGCGTTGAATACGATAAGGTTCAAGAAGAAGGAGAAGACGGAAATCAAAAGCCTGACGATGAAAAGTCTGATGAGGAAAGAGAGATCAAACCTGAGGATGAGGTATCTATTAAAATGAACATCTCGCTCTATTCTGTTTACGATCTTATAATGCCCGAATATGAAGACGCAGAATAATTTGCACCAAACGCTGTGGTTATTGAAGAAAATATAACTGGAAAGGCGGTAGAAAAGATGAAAACTGAGAAAAAACGAAGCCTCAAGGGTGCGGTTTTGTTTACGGTCGTATCAGTGCTGGCTATCATGATAATTTTCATGACCTGTACCTTGGCTATGTCGGCAGCCGCAAATAAACGCGCCCGAAAGACATATTCGACGTCCCAGTCATCCTACACTGCACGAACTGCCATTGACAGTATTCTCGCAGCGGTAGGTACGGACAAAAACTTTTCAAAATCTATCCGCGATCTTAAGCTTGGCAATGAAATGGATGTTATTGTTGAATTAAATAATGCATCAATGGGCTCTATTGATAATGCTAAGATCAAATATGTCGGAACAAAAAAAGTTTTTGATCCTGATGCAACTGTAAATGCCTGGGTTAACCGAAATCTTTATGAGATCAGCGCCGATGTAACTATCGGCGGTGAAACGACTACTATCAAAAGTAATGTTCTCCAGGATCCTCCTCAGCCGCCCGGAGGCGGAGGAGGCGGCGCTGCATTCCTTACATACGGAGGCGGTCTTGACATAGGTAACTCTACCGGTACGTGGGGCGGTTCGTATTTTGGAATGGGTGACTGGGCAAACGGCGAGGTAACAAAAAACTGGCAAACCGGACTTTCATATATTGAATGGAATCCTGTGCTGAGCAAAATGATGCTCCTTACTGATAAAGGTTATCTAACGGATAAGGATTATCATTTCCAGAATGATAACCATGTTGAAGCTCCTTTTGTAGTAAACGGAAATTTTAATGTAACCAATAAGCTTACCGTTTATTACAATTATCATGCGTCCGGTGTTGACAATCCCGGTATGCAGATCTGGGGCGATCTCAACATTAATAATAACAAGCTGAACCTTCAGGCAACTGCGAAACTGAAGGAATACATTAAAAATAATGGCTATAGCTTTATTGATATGCCCTATCTTTATGTTGACGGAACAATAAGATCCGGCAACCCCGGATTAACTATTGGTGTGGGAGACAACGAAGTAAAGGAGTTTAACGCTCCGCTGAATGTTTTCTGCGGCAATATGGAAACTAATGCAGGCATAGTAAAGCTGCGTGCCGATGTATATTGCATGGATAACGATAAAACAACAGTATTTGGCGATAATGGAAGCAATCTTTACAGATGGTCTAATTCTGTTGTTAACGGCGGCGTAAGTTATTCCACTCTTGGCGGAGATTTTTATTCAAAAGGAAATGTTGAAGTTGCCGGAGCAAATGAGCATTCTTTTGGCGGAGATGTCAGAATAGAGGGCGACCTGATCGTTAAATCCAAAATGACCGTTGAAGGAATACTTGCGGTCGGCGGAAATATTAAGGTCGAGGGCGGTACGCTTACTGTAAATGGTAAGAATAAAGACGGTTCTTCAAAGGTTGCGGCAGGACACTCCGGAATTTATGCCGAGCATGCATCGGGTACCGGCTTTACTTCCGATAAGGGTGCGTTTAAGGCTGACCTTTTTGAGACTAAGGAAAAGGAAGCTGTTCTTGTGCAGAATGCTCAGTTCGTCGGCGGCGGCGCAGGTTGGGCGCTCATAAAGTCAAGCGCTCTTACAGATGATGTTAAGGCAAAGGCTAACAAAAAATCTTTCACGAAAGACGACGTAACAGTTGATTTATATGATTTTAATTGGTCAAATTATGAAGCGCAAAATATATTACCTGCAAATTCGCTTGTTAAAAAGTTTGATAATGAACCAAATAAGGATGAAATAAGCAATTTGAAATACGATGCGATCGTGAGAAAAGGTACCGATATTGAGGTTTCCGATTCGGAAGCATATGAGATCTCTAATCTTAAATTTAACGGTAAAACTGTTGACAGCTTAGCGAATTTTAAAACTGTTAACCCCGAAGGCATATATCCTGTAAAGGCTGAAAGAGAAACTATTATGGGAGCTAAATGGCCTGTTAAGGGAATCGAAAACCGTGTTGTTGTTGTTAAGCCCGACGACCTTGATTTCAGTGGTTTTGCCACATATAATCAGGCGATGATCGGAAACGGCGTTATTAAAAAGACTTGTACTCTTACAGGCAAATTTGATAAAACTATCAAGATTAAGCCTGAAAACGGCGAGGAAATTTATGTTCAATTGAAGGATGTAAATTTTGAAAGTCCTATGATAACTGTCGATGAGAAAAATGTAAGCTCTAATACGGCTAAAATTGAAGTTGATGAAACGGACGGTAAGGTTCATTTTGTTCTTTCCGGAAATGTTGAAAGCAACTATTATTACAAGGATGAAACTCGTGACACAAAGCTCCTTAAAACGGTTTATGACTGGATGAACGAATTTGCGCTTGAAACAGTAAATGAAAAGCCTTCGTCTGAACCGGCGCCTATTACGGGAAGTGCGTCTGCACTTGAAATATCTGAAAATTCAACGCTTAAGGGTGATTGGAACGCAACGACTTATCCAATTACCGAAGTTGACGATCCAATTAACCCGGGAAAGAAGCATAGAGATATTACGATCAAAGCTCCTGCAAACGGAGAGATCTGGATAACTCTTGACAATTTTAAAACAGATAATAACGTAAGAATCGTTGTTGACGATACGGCAGGCGGAACTGTTAAGTTCTATA
>ULRD01046188.1_pt1 | contig 11671 bp, 8 predicted proteins | sample 1955181 | NCBI WGS metagenome assembly ULRD01 (sample SAMEA4835675, study PRJEB28245) | human gut metagenome | biome: gut microbiome; material: fecal sample | place: Denmark | collected 2008
TGAAGGATACGGAACCCATCGATGACGCCTGGCCACAGCAGCTCACGGCCCTGCGCCTGGACTGCCATAAGCTGCTGCCGCGCTACGCGAAATTCCTTGCGGCGCAGGGAGCGGAGGCGGCAGAGAAGCTCGTCTCCTACATCCTCTACCGCCAGCTCGACAAGGCCGAGCGGTACGGCATGGAGGCGCTTTGCCGCTACGCGCGCTTCAACGTCGTCTTCATCTACCTGCTGGCCGCCAAGACAGAGGACTTGCCCGAAGCCGTGCGCCGCTGGTCGGAGCAGATCGAGTACGACGAAGAAAATACCGCACGCCTCATCCGGGCGTGCGGCAGAGCACTATCGTCCATTCTGTGAATCATGCCTCTGCTGAAAAATAAGTCCATGCTCAGAGCATTTCGATTATACGCTGGAGGTCAGAGGCGTTGATCGCTGAGATGGCAGGCAGGAAGTATAGCAGGTACTCCGTGTAGCCGAAACTGGGGTTTTGGCGCACGGAGTCTTTTTTGTGCCATTTTCTTGCTGCCTGCGGCCCGAACCGGTACAATAAAAGGAACGAAGAGAATCGTGAGGAGATGTGAAGATGCGGCAGCGTTTGGTCATGCATGTGGATATGGATGCGTTCTTTGCTTCAATTGAGCAGCGCGATCATGAGGAGTATCGCGGGAAGCCGCTGATTGTCGGCGGGCTTTCCGGGCGCGGTGTCGTCTCGACCTGCTCCTACGAGGCGCGGCGGTTCGGCGTGCACTCGGCGATGCCAATCGTGCGGGCGAAGCGGCTCTGCCCGCAGGGCATCTTTATCGAAGGCGACTACGCGCATTACCGCGCGGTGTCGCAGGCGATCTTCGCGATCTTTGCGCGCTACGCGCCCGTTGTCGAGCCGCTGTCCATCGACGAGGCGTTTCTCGATATCACGGGCATGGAGCTCCTGATGGAGTCGCCGCGCGCTTATGCCGAGAAGCTCAAGGCGGAGATCCGCGAAAAGACGGGCCTCGTCGCCTCTGTCGGCATCGCGCCGAATAAATTCCTCGCGAAATTGGCCTCGGATCTCGAGAAGCCGGACGGCCTCGTCATCATCACGGAGGAGGGGAAGCAGGCCGTCCTCGACCCGCTGCCAGTCGGCCGCATCTGGGGTGTCGGCGAGAAGACGGCAGCCAGGCTCGAAGCGCTGCGCATCCGCACGATTGGCCAGCTCCGGCGGACGCCGCGCGAGAAGCTCGTCCGCAGCCTCGGCGCGCACATGGCGGACCACCTGCTCGCGCTGGCCTCGGGCATCGACGCGCGCCCTGTGGCGCCGCGCGAAGCGGCGAAGTCCATCGGCAAGGAAGTCACATTTCCGGCAGATATCGAGTCCGTCGAGGAAGTGGAGCGGGTACTGCTCGACCTTGCGGAGAAAGTCGGCTACCGCCTGCGCCGCAAGGGCTGCAAGGGGCGGACCATCCAGCTCAAACTGCGCCTCGGCGACTTCCGCACCTACACGAGGAGCCGCACCTTGGCGGAGGCGACGTGCTACGACCGCGACATCTACGAGACGGCGCTCGCGCTCTACCGGGCACTCGGCGTGCATCAGGGCATCCGCCTGCTCGGCATCGCTATTTCCGGCTTTGACACTTCAGGCGCCATCTCACTCTTTCACGAGGAGGTGCGCAAGGAGAATCTCTACGCCGCCATCGATTCCATCAAGAAGCGCTTCGGAGAGCAGGGCATCACTAAGGCGCATCTGCTCAAGAGAGAACGTGCGGATGATGGCGATAAAGAGGATGAGGTGTGAAAAATATTATAGGAAAAGGGCAGCAAGTCTGCTAAAATAAGAAAAGATACGATACGACTCCGAGCGAAATCCGCTAAGGCCGGGCATCATGGGCTGGCTATGTGGACGAGCCAGGGTCCCGGGGGAAACGCCGGGGCCTTCCGTGATTGAAAAGGGGCGAAATCCAAGGGGCGAAGACCATCCTTTTGCAATTGCGGGAGGATGGTCTTTTTGATTGATTTTTGATGATTCGCACAATATGCACGTGTGCAGCAGATAGGAGAGATGAGCGCGATGAAGGAAATCAGGACAGTCGATGCAGTCGGGCAGGTGCTCTGCCACGATATCACGCAGATCGTTCGCGGTGTGACGAAGAATGCGCGGTTCCGCAAGGGCCATGTGATCCAGGAAGAGGACGTCCCGGTACTGCTCTCGCTCGGCAAGGACCACATCTACGTCTGGGACGAGGATGCGACGGAGATGCACGAGAATGAGGCGGCTGATGTCCTGCGCGAGCTCTGCCAGAACGAGCACATGACGGCGACGGCGCCGAAGGAGGGCAAGATCGAGCTCATCGCGGACTGCGACGGCGTCTTCCAGGTTGCTGAAGACCGTTTTGACGCAGTCAATGAACTCGAGGATGTCACGATCGCGACGCTCGCGCAGAACATGCCGGTCAAGAAGGGCATGAAGCTTGCGGGCATGCGCGTGACGCCGCTCTTCATCGCGCGCGAGAAGATGGAGGAGGTGCGCCGCACAGCAGGTACGGAGCCGCTCCTTCGCCTGCTGCCGTACCGTAAGGATCTCAAGGTCGGCGTCGTGACGACGGGCACGGAGGTCTTCCTCGGCCGCATCGAGGACACGTTCACGCCGGTCATCGCGGCAAAGCTCAAGAAATTCGGCCTGACGATCGCGGAGCACCGTCTGTCGGATGACGTGACGGAGCACACGAAGGCGGCTATCGAGGAGCTCCTGGACCTCGGCATGGACATCATCCTCTGCACGGGCGGCATGAGTGTCGACCCCGACGACCGCACGCCGGCGGCCATCCGCGATGCCGGCGTCGACATCGTGACGTACGGAGCACCTGTGCTACCGGGCGCGATGTTCCTGCTCGGCTACTCTGCGCGCGGAGGACGCGAGGTCACGGTCATGGGGCTGCCTGGCTGTGTCATGTTCGACAAGGCGACGATCTTCGACATGATCCTGCCGCGTGCGATTGCCGGTGACCGCGTGACGCGCAAGGAGATCCGCCACTTCGGCATCGGCGGCCTCTGCATGCGCTGCGAGGTCTGCCGCTATCCCATCTGCCCCTTCCAGAAGTAAAGCGAGGTTGCTCATGCAGGATATTTCTCTGGAGCAGGCCATCTCGGTCCTGCTCGAACACACGAAGAAAATCGAAGCCGTCGAGGAGGTGCCTCTCTTGGAGGCGCTCGGGCGCGTCCTCGCTGAGGATGCTGTCGCGACATTTGACAATCCGCCGTTCGACCGCTCGCCGCTCGACGGCTACACCTTTGCGGCCGCCGGCACGAAGGGGGCGACGAAGGAGGCACCGGCTGCCTTCACGGTCATCGGCGAGGAGTGTGCCGGGGATTTCTTCGCGGCAGAAGTGCCAGCGGGCTCGGCTGTGCGCCTGATGACGGGCGCGGCCATCCCCAAGGGCTGTGACTGCGTCGTGCGCCAGGAAGATGTCACGGTGGAGGATGGCCGCATTTTTGTGCCGTACGAGCTCCACCATCACGAGAACTACTGCTTTGCGGGCGAGGATGTCCGCAAGGGGACACGGGCTGTCGAGCGTGGCACGGAGCTCACGGCGGCACATCTCGGCGTGCTCGCGAGCCTGGGATTCGGCACGGTCAAGGTCCTCCGCCGTCCGCGCGTCGCGATTGCGAGCACGGGCGATGAGCTCGTGCTGCCGGGTGAGCCGCTGCGCCCCGGCAAGATCTACAACAGCAACCTCTACGCTCTCGCGGGCAGACTGCGGGAGATGGGCTTCTGCCCCGAGGTGATCGGCATCCTGCCAGACGATGCGCAGCAGGCGGCTTCTGTCATTGCGGGCTGCAGGGGGAAAGTCGACCTCTTCCTGACGACGGGTGGCGTCTCGGTCGGCAAGAAGGACATCATGCACGAGGTCGTCCGCCTCATCGGCACGCGACTCTTCTGGCGCGTCTGCATCAAGCCGGGCGCTCCTGTCATCGCCTACACGGTCGGCGACATGCTCGGCATCGCGCTCTCGGGCAATCCGTTCGCGTCCTACGCGACGTTCGAGCTCCTGACGCGCCCCGTGCTCGAAGCGTTCTCGGGCCGCAGCTCTGTCGCAGGCCGTGCGGTCGAGGGCTTCCTCGCCGATGCATTCCCGAAGCCGAGCTACGGGCGGCGCTTCATCCGCGCGCATTACGAGGCGGGCATCTTCGAGATCCCGGCGCAGCACGACTCGGGCTCGCTCTTCTCGGCGGCTGGCTGCAATGCGCTGATTGACATCCCGGCCGGCACGGGGCCTCTCATGGCTGGCACGCGGGTCAAGGGCGTTCTTCTTTGAGGTGATAGTATGTACGACCGCTACCAACGAAAAATTGAATACGTGCGCATCTCGCTGACGGACCGCTGCAACCTGCGCTGCCGCTACTGCATGCCAGAAGATGGCGTCGAGAAACTCCGGCACGAGGACATCCTGCGCTTTGACGAGATCGTCCGCATCGTGCGGGCGCTGGCCTCGCTCGGCGTGCGCAAGGTACGGCTGACGGGCGGCGAACCGCTCATCCGGCGAAACGTCGTCGAGCTCGTGCGCGAGATCCGCTCTGTGCCGGGCATCGAGTCCGTCGCGCTGACGACGAACGGCGTCCTGCTCGCGGACATGGCTGAAGACCTCGTGCGCGCCGGGCTCACGGGCGTCAACATCAGCCTCGACACGCTCAAGGCGGCTTCCTTTACGGAGCTCACGCGGCGCCCATTCTTCGCGCGCGTCGAAGATGGCATCGAGGCCATCGCGGCGACGGGGCTTCGCGATGTCAAGTTCAACTGCGTGCCGATTGCCGGCGTCAATGAGGCGGAATTGCCGGAGCTCGTCGCGCGCTTCACGCGTGAGCGACCCTGGAAGTTCCGCTTCATCGAGCTCATGCCGATCGGCTGCGCTTATGAGGCGGGGCTCAGGGGACTGCCGATGGCGGAGGTCAGGAGCATTCTCGAGGCGGCGTTTGGCCCGCTGCGGCCCGTCCTGCCGGAGCGCGGAGTGCACGGCCCTGCCGTCTACTACCAAGCTGATGGCTTTGCGGGGCAGGTCGGCTTCATCGACGCGATGGAGCATCAATTCTGCTCCTCGTGCAACCGCGTGCGGCTGACGGCAGAGGGTTTCCTGAAGCTCTGCCTCAATGCGAGGACGGGCACGGACCTCCGGGGACTGCTGCGCAGCGGCATGAGCGATGACGGGCTCAGGCATGCCCTGCAGCAGGCAATCTACCACAAGCCGCAGGAACATTATTTCAAGGCGGCATCGTATGACGAGAAGGACAGCCGGGCCATGTATCAGGTCGGCGGCTGATGGCAAGCGGATAGAGATAGAAGCATATCCGGATAGAATGGAGGATACTCATGGGAACGATCAAGGCACTCTGCATCAGTGAGAAGAAGGGCACGCTCAAGACGCCGGTACACAAGGCGCTCTTCCAGACGGAATGGGGCATGGTCGGCGATGCGCACGCGGGCAGATGGCATCGTCAGGTCAGCTTCCTCGGGCTCGCGGAGATCGAGGCGTTCCGCAAGCGCGGCATCGATGTCAAGCTCGGCGCCTTCGGCGAGAACGTCGTCGCAGAGGGTTTTCATTTCCGGGAGCTGCCGGTCGGCACGCGCCTGCGCGCCGGCGAAGTCTGGTTCGAGATCACGCAGATCGGTAAGGAATGCCACAAGAGCTGCGCGATAAGGAGCCAGGTCGGCGACTGCATCATGCCGCGCGAGGGCGTCTTCGCGCGCGTGCTGCACGGCGGCTGGATCGAAGAGGGCGACTCGCTCGAGATCGTCGAGGAGAAGATGCCGCTCGATGCGGCCATTATCACGGCGAGCGACAAGGGCAGCAAGGGGCTGCGCGAGGACGAGAGCGGCGCGAAGGTGCAGGAGATGCTCGAGGCAGCTGGCTACACGGTGGCCGAGAAGGTCATCCTGCCTGACGAGCAGCACGCCATCGAGCACAAGATGCGCTCCTTCGGCGACCGCGGCATCGCGCTCGTCGTCACGACGGGCGGCACGGGCTTCTCGGTCCGCGACGTCACGCCCGAGGCGACGCTTGCCGTCTGCGAGCGCCTGGCGCCGGGCATCCCTGAAGCGATGCGCGCCCTTTCGATGCAGGTGACGCACCGCGCGATGCTGAGCCGCGCACAGGCCGGCATCTACAAGCGCACGCTCATCGTCAATCTGCCAGGCAGCCGCAAGGCCGTCGAGGAATGCCTGAGCTTCGTGCTGCCGGAGCTCTTGCACGGCATCGAGATCCTGCGCGGCGATGCCGGTGAATGCGCGCGCAAGTGACGCGACAGAGGAGAGACGATCGTGGAATTTTCGGATGCTTCACTGCTGATCATCGCGGGCGGCAAGAGCTCGCGCATGGGGCGCGATAAGCGCTTCCTGTCATATGATGGCGAGGGGCTGCTCGAGCGGCTCGCGCGCAGGGCGGCAGCCCTGCCCTTTGCGGAGCGCTGCCTCTGCGTGGAGGAAAGGACGCCTGCCCTGCAGGATATCGCTGAGCGCTATGGCCTGACGCTCGTCGAAGACGGTGTGCAGGGCCGGGGTCCGATGGAAGGCCTGATGCGCGGCCTGTCTAAGATAGAGGCAGGCTATGCACTGGCCGTCTCGTGCGATATGCCATTTCTCGAGCTCGAAGCGCTTTCTCCGCTGCTCAAGGCGGCAAAAGGAGGCTGTCAGGTCGTCCTGCCGCGCGCAGGGCGCCGCCAGCCGCTGGCAGCCCTCTATCGCCGGGACCTCTCAGCGCGCTTTGCAGAGGCCCTCGCGAGGGGGGAGCGCAAGCTCGGCATCGTCATAGACTCTGTCCCGCACGCTTATGTGGATTTCCCGGACGCGGCGTTGTTCTTCAATGTCAACACCGTTGCCGACTGGCATCTGGCCAGCGGGCGCATGGCCAACGAACGGCGCAGCCGCCCGCTCGTGACGATCTCGGCGCCCGTCTCGAACACGGGCAAGACGACGTTCATCGAGCGCGTGTTGCCGGAGCTTCGCGCGCGGGGCATCCGCGTCGGCGTCGTCAAGGGCGACTGCCACGGCTACGATGTCGACGAGCGGGGCAAGGACAGCTGGCGCTTCAAGGAGGCGGGCGCTGCGGGCGTCGCTGTCGTCTCGCCGAACGGCTATTTTATCGAGCAGCGGACTGAAACGAGGGCTGACCTCGCCGCAATAGCCGCAAGGCTCACAGATGTTGACCTCGTGCTCATCGAGAGCCGCCGCCATGGCACGGCCCCGCGCATCGAGCTCTTCCGCGAGCGCGGCGAGCTCACGCTGCCTTGTGATGCAGCGGCCTGCTTCACCAAGCCGCAACAGGGATTGACGGAGGTCAGGGAATACGCCCTCGACGATGCGGCGAAGGCGGCAGAGGTCATCGCCTTCCTCATGGGGAATAAGCGAATAGGTGTTTGAAATCAGGTGACAGCCTGCTCATTCGAGCAGGCTGTTTTTTGTGTCAGGATGGATTTCCATTGCATCTGTGAAAAAAGTTGTTTACAAGCGGATTAGGAAATGCAATAATTATAAAGAATGATACGAAACTGTATTAATAAATTTTAATAATGCAAAATAGGAGGAAGCTATGGTGCAGGCAAGAGAGGAAGAACTCATCGATTACCCCGTCATCCGCTATGTGAGCGAGAAGGATTCCTTTGTGGACGATCACAAGTACACATCTATGGAGTGCTATCTTGACATCTACCTCAATGGAAAGCGCTTTACGACATCGTTCTGTTCACCGGGTGACCACACGGACCTCGTCATCGGCATCCTGGCGCAGATGGGCCAGATTCGCACGTACGACGACATCGTCCGCATGGATATCGACGAGGAGACGCTGCAGGCCGCGGTCGTGACGACGGCAGAGGCACAGGCGTGGGCCGCCGGCAATGCGACAGACCCGCGCTATTTCCGCGCCCGTGAGATCCTGGACTGCGAGCCGGAGAAGATTTTCGAACGTCCGCGCGATGTCCGCTTCAAGGCCGGCGATATCCTCGCCTGCGCCGACAAGCTTCTCGCAGAACTCGCGGCGACACATGAGAAGACGAACGGCGTGCACAGCGGCATCATCTGGGACCAGCAGGCCGAGAAGATCCTCGTCTTCCGCGAGGACATCGGCCGCCACAACGTATTCGACAAGCTCTACGGATGGACGCTGCGCCATCACATCGACATCACGGACAAGATCATCATCTTCAGCGGGCGCTGCTCGTCGGAGATGATGATGAAGCTCGGCCGCATGGGCATCTCGACGGTTGCGGCAAAGTCCGTGCCGACGACGCTCTCGCTGGCGCTCGCCAAGAAGCTCGGCATCACGCTCGTCGCGCGCATGGCGCCGGGCAGCTTCTGCGTCTACACGAATCCGGAGCGCATCATCTGCTGACCGGTTGCTTACATCGATGTAAATACCATTTACATAAATACACGTATCAAAGGAGAGAGATAAAATGGATTTGAGCAGACGCGATTTTCTCAAGGCCACCGGCATCGGCGGCATCAGTCTGGCACTTTCCAGCCTCGGCTTCGACCTCAAGGAAGCCAGGGCAGCAGCTCACACATTCAAGCTCAAGGGGGCACGTGAGTTCACGTCAATCTGCCACTTCTGCGCCTGCGGCTGCGGCGTCATCGGCTATGTGAAGGACGGCAAGCTCATCAACCTCGAGGGTGCGACGGACAGCCCGATCAATCGCGGTGCGCTCTGCAGCAAGGGACTCGGTTACGCGACGATCCCGAACTCGAAGGAGCGCGCGACGAAGCCATTGTACCGCGCGCCGGGCAGTGACCACTGGGAGGAGATCAGCTGGGACGAGGCCATCGACCGGGCGGCAAAGGCCATGAAGAATGCCCGCGAGAAGGGCTGGAAGCAGACCGAAGAGATTGACGGCGAGACGTATGAGGTCCGCCGCACGGACGGGCTCGCCTTTATCGGCGGCTCTCAGATCAACAACGAGGAATGCTACCAGAACATCAAGATGGCCCGCGCACTTGGCGTCGTCTACATCGACAATCAGACGCGCGTCTGCCATGCCAATACGCCGCCTGCCATGAGCGCTGCCTTTGGCCGCGGTGCCATGACGAACCCGTGGGGCGACCTCAAGAACACGAAGCTCGTCTGGATCGAGGGCTCGAACCTCGCGGAATGCCATCCGATGGGCCTCAAGAATGTCATGAAGGCGCGTGAGCAGAACGGCACCAAGATCGTCCACGTCGACGTCCGCTACACGCGCACGTCGAAGATCGCGGACGAGTTCTTCCAGCTGCGCCCAGGCACGGACATCGCCTTCATGGGCTACATCATCTCGCAGATGCTCGAGCGTGAGAAGTTCGACAAGGATTACGTGCTGCGCAATACGAACGCTGCCTGCCTGCTGCGCGACGACTTCTCGTTCCACGACGGCCTGTTCTCCGGCTTCGATGAGGCCAAGAAGTCGTACACAGACAAGAAGAGCTGGGGCTATGCGCTCGGCGCGGACGGCAAGCCGCAGAAGGCCGATGATCTCTTTGCACCGAACACGGTCCTCTCGCGTCTCAAGGAGTTCTACAGCCGCTACACGGTCGAGATGGTCTCGAATGTCACGGGCATGCCGGCCGATGACATCCAGCGCGCTGCCGACATCTGGGTCAACCACGAGGGCCCGGCCATCATCATGTACGCGCTCGGCATGACGCAGCATACGATCGGCGTCCAGAACATCCGCTGCTTCACGATCATGCAGCTGCTCAAGGGCAACATCGGCATCCCGGGCGGCGGTATCATCGCCATGCGCGGGCAGCCAAACGTTCAGGCTTCGACGGATTTTGGCATCGAGTTCAACATGCAGCCGGGTTACCTCGTCGCGCCGACGCACAAGACGAACACGCTCGCGAAGTGGACGGATGCCTTCGGCACGTTCCGCCGCAAGTGGTACGTCAACATGACAAAGGCATGGTTCGGCGAGCACGCGACGGCCGAGAACGACTACGGCTTCAATTACGGCGCCATCCGCAACGGCAATCATCCAGATTCCATCTACGCGATCTTCGAGGATGCATGGCGCGGCACGATGCACGCGCTCTACCTCTGCGGCCAGAACCCGCACGTGACGAATGCCAATGCCGGCCTCGTCCACGACGGCCTCTGCAAGATGGACTCCCTCATCGTGCAGGATATCTTCATCAATGAGACGGCGGAGTTCTGGAACCGTCCGGGCGACAATCCGGCCGACATCCAGACGGAGGTCATCTTCCTGCCAGCCTGCTCCTACCTTGAGCGCGAGGGCTCCATCACGAACTCGATGCGCCTGATCCAGTGGCGCATGAAGGGCCCGGATACACTCGGCGATTCGAAGCCGGACTACGAGATCAACGACATGCTCTGGAAGCGCATCCGCGAGCTCTACGCGGACTCGACGGAGACGAAGGACGATCCGATCAAGTTCATGACCTGGGACTACCGTGAGGACCACTACCTCGAGGACATCATGAAGGAGATCAGCGGCTACGATGTCGCGACGGGAACGGTCGTCAACGGCATCGGCGAGCTCAAGGACAACGGTGAGACGGCCTCTGGCATGTGGATCTACGCAGGCTACTACGGCCGTGAGGGCAATATGACGGCGCGCCGCGGTCAGGAAGACCCGGGCAATGTCGGCATCTTCCCGAAGTTCGGCTGGGCATGGCCGGACAACATCCACATCCTCTACAACCGCGCTTCGTGCCTCGCAGACGGCAGCCCCGCAGACAAAGAGCATCCGCTTGTCTGGTGGGATGCGGCAGCGGGCAAGTGGACGGGCTACGATGTACCGGATGTCGGCAATCGCACGGCCGGTCCCTCGACGCCGGCAGGCCAGAAGCCGTTCCGCATGAACGGCGAGGGCATCGCGCGCATCTACGCTGCACCGTATCAGGATAAGAATCCGGACGGTACGACGCGCGACGCATCCTCGACGCCGGTCGACGGTCCAATCCCCGAGCACTACGAGCCGTTCGAGAGCCCGACGCACAATGCGATGCACGAGAATGAGAACGCACAGCACAATCCGTGCATCAAGTACCCGCGCCTGCCGGAGAAGCAGCCAATCGGCACGAAGGACAAGTTCCCGTACGTGCTCTGCAGCTCGGGCATCGCGGAGCACTGGTGCTCCGGCACGGTCACGCGCAACATCCCGTGGCTCAATGAGCTCGTCAAGGAGAACTTCATCGAGATCAGCGAACAGCTCGCCAAGAAGATCGGCGTCAAGGCCGGCGACAAGGTCAAGGTCAGCTCGGCCCGCAGCTCTGTCGTCGTCAAGGCGATGGTCACGAAGCGCGCGCAGCCGCTGACGGTCAACGGCGAGGAGACGCACATGGTCTGGATGCCGTACTCCTTCGGATTCAAGGGCCTCTCGACGGGCCCGAGCACGAATTACCTGACGAATGACGCGCTCGACCCGAACTCCGAGGAACAGGAGTTCAAGGCTTGCCTCGTCAATGTAGAGAAGGCATGAGGTATTGATGATGGAAAAGAATCGAAAGGATTGCCAGGCGATGTGGCAGGACTACTTCACGCAGCATGGCTATCTCGAGCAGACGGCCGGCTGGCAACTCGCACTCGAGGGCCTGCTTGGCGAAGCGCTGACGCCTGTCGCGTTCCCCGAGAAAGCATCCTGGAAGGCGATGACGAAGGACGGCCATATGCTCTTGCAGCACAGCGAGCTGCAAGAGCATATGGCCGAAGCAGCGG
>ULRD01021342.1_pt1 | contig 11662 bp, 8 predicted proteins | sample 1955181 | NCBI WGS metagenome assembly ULRD01 (sample SAMEA4835675, study PRJEB28245) | human gut metagenome | biome: gut microbiome; material: fecal sample | place: Denmark | collected 2008
ATGTTTTCAATGTGTAACACATGTATTGTAATCCTACACACAGTTTTTTCAACTTTTTCCCAAATCCCTCTTGACAACTCATGAAGCAGGAAGTAAAATAATCACAATCTAAAATCCAATACCCCCAAAGAAAGCTATGAACGAGACAAAAAGTACTTGATCTCTTCTAAAGAGAGCCGATGGATGGTGAGAATCGGCGAAGAGCCTTGTATAATATCCCTCGAGAGCCCTTGTCGTGAACTGAGTAATGACAGGCGTTTCATTCACGTTACGAATAAGACTGCTAAGTACAATGTAGGGTGGTACCGCGAGACTTCGCCCCTATCTTCGAAAGAAGATAGGGGCTTTTTTTTACCCGCATTGGCTTAGCATAGAGTGAAATATCGGAGTGGTACCGCGTTCGCGCCTCCGCTGGCAGAAAAGCCGGCGGAGTTTTTTATTTCTTCATACGATCTTTTGGGGTGGAGTAGCTGATTATTGAAAGAGGTAGAAAATTATGCAGAAAAAATGGCTCAAAGGAATGGCAGCAGTTATGGCAGCAGCAGCACTGGCAGGTGCATTCGCAGGCTGCGGCGGAGATAAGAAAGCAGCTTCCGGCAGCGCAGATGCCGGCAAAACCGTAAAACTCGGTTTCATCACCGCTTATACCGGCCCTGGCGCGGCTTACGGCGTCGCTATGAAGGAAGGCACGGAACTCGCAGTCGAGGAAATCAACAAAGATCCGAACACCAAGGTCAAGATCGATCTCAAGGTGTATGATACCAAGCTCGTCAAGAATGAAGCCATCAACGCTATGAAGAAGTGCATCGAACAGGATAAAGTCCTCGCTATCGAAGGCCCGATGACCACTGGTGAAGCGATGGCTGCTGACCCGATCGCCCAGCAGTCCAAAGTGGCTGTCTTTGGTACTGGCACTACCGGCCCGAAAGTTACTGAAATCGGCGACTATGTATTCCGTAACGCGATCCCGGGCAAAATGAACATCCCGCAGGTGGTAGAAAAAGCACAGAAAAAACTGGGCTTCAAGAAGATCGCTATCATGTACTCCAATAACAATGACCAGATGGTCGGTGAACACCAGTTCTATCTGGATGCCTGCAAGAAGCTCGGTCTCGAAGTCGTTGCAGATGAAACCTTCGCAGATAAAGATACCGACTTCTCCGCTCAGCTGACCAAGATCCAGGCAGCAAACCCGGATGTCATCGCTGTCGCAGGTCTCTATCAGGAAGGCGCTCTCATCGTGAAGAAAGCGCGTGAAATGGGCATGAACCAGTATGTTCTCGCAGGCAACGGCTTCAACAGCCCGGAATACATCAAACAGGCTGGCGAAGCAGCTGACCGCACCGTCGTAGCTACTCCTTGGAACCCGGAAAGAAAGACCGACAAGGCACAGAACTTCCGTAAAGCGTATGTGGCTAAATACGGACATGAACCGGATCAGTTCGCCGCTCAGGCATATGATGCGATGTATGTCCTCCATCAGGCAGTCGAACAGTCCGGCACCACCACCGATCGCAAGAAATTCCGCGATACCCTGGCTAAGATCAGCGACTTCGAAGGCGCTACTGGCAAATTTGCATTCGATGAAAACCGTGATCCGAAGATGGACCTCGCAGTCCTCGAAGTCAAGGGCGGCAAGTGGGTACCGCTCGGAGAATAATGGGGTTTTCCATTATCCTTTGATGACTCAGCTTGGATGAATGAGCCAATAGGTTCCGTAGTTCCATAGAATCTATTGAACCGGTGTATACATTGACGGTCAGCCTTAAGGCATTCCATATCCGCGTTTTTCAGGACATAGAGTCTTACGGCTGGCCGTTTTCCATTCCGTATAAGTGGAAATCGGATGCATTCTTCTTTCCTTAAGTCACGAGTCACCAGTCAAAAAAATTATTGAATCAGTGTTTCCTCAGCATCCAATAGGAGGGCAATCATATGACAAATCAAAATGGGAATAGCCGCAGTACCTTTTCTGGCAAAATGGGGTATGTGCTGGCTGTCGCAGGCAGCGCTGTCGGCCTCGGGAATATTTGGAGATTCCCGTACCTTGCTGCAGAGTATGGCGGAGGCATCTTCCTTCTGACCTACCTTCTGCTGGCCGTCACCTTCGGCTATACGATGATCGTTTCTGAGACCGCGCTCGGACGTGGCACGAGAAAGAGTCCGGTCGGAGCTTTCCATCATTTCGGGAAGAGCGGCTTCTTTACCGCAGGGGGCTGGATCAATGCCGTCATTCCGATGCTGATCCTGCCGTACTACAGCGTCATCGGCGGCTGGGTCACTCGTTACCTCTTCGAATACCTCGCCGGTGATACGAAACTGCTTGCGACGGATACCTTTTTCGGCGCCTTCGTTTCTGACGGCATGGCGGCTGAATTCTGGTTCATCGTTTTCACCGCCGGCGTCCTTGCCATCATTCTCGCCGGCGTCAAGAATGGTGTCGAACGCGTATCCAAAATCATGATGCCGGTACTCATTGTGCTCGCGATCATGGTGGCCGGCTACTCCGTCACGCTGCCCGGTGCGTGGGCAGGCGTCACCTACTTCATGGTGCCCAACCTGGAACATTTTTCCTGGATGACGGTCGTTTCTGCGATGGGGCAGATGTTCTACTCTCTTTCTGTCGCGATGGGGATCCTCTATACATATGGCTCTTACATGAAGAAGGAATTTGATCTGGAGCATGCGACCTTTCAGGTCATCGCTTTCGACTCAGGGATCTCGGTCCTCGCCAGTCTTATGATCATCCCGGCAGTCTTTGCCTTCTCCGGCGGCGATCCGTCAATGCTGAATGCGGGCCCGTCTCTCATGTTCATCACCATCCCGAAAGTCTTTGCCAGCATGGGGCTTGGTACCCTCGTGGGTGTCGTATTCTTTACACTCGTCCTCTTTGCTGCTCTTACCTCAGCGATTTCTCTGGCAGAAACCAGCGTCTCCACCTTCCAGGATGAATGCGGTTGGAGCCGTAATTTCTCGACCTTTGCCGTATTCATCCTGATGATCGTGCTGGGCTCTCTCTCTTCGCTCGGATTCGGCCCTCTTGCCTCCTGCACCATCTTTGGCATGGATATTCTTACCTTCTTTGATTTCCTGACGAATTCCATCATGATGCCGGTCTCGGCCTTTGCGACCTGCGTCCTCATCGTGGTGACTGTCGGCATCAAGTGGATCGAGAACGAAGTGAAGCAGTCTTCGAAATTCCGCTATGAATGTGTCTATGGTCTTTTCGTCCGCTTCCTTGCGCCGATCTGTCTGGCTGTTATTTTCATCTCCTCCCTTGCCAATGTACTGGGATTCATTCATATGTAGCAGATGAAACGTGATCCAAAGATCTTCCTCGCTTCTGTGTAAAACGACTATTAACAAATCTCTCATGTGGTGCTATAATACGTAGTATCACATGGGGCTATAGCTCAGTTGGTCAGAGCGCTTCGCTCACATCGAAGAGGTCTCCGGTTCGAACCCAGATAGTCCCACCAAACTACAATGATACGAATACCCCGCTCTTACAGGATCCTGCAAGGCGGGGTATTCGCTTGTATAATGAGTTCTGATTTCTGAGAGATCCCCATGTACAAACAACTTGGGATGAGTGCAGAGAAGGGGGCTCTTTCCCTTGTTCGCCTTTGGGAGTCCTGATAGATGGATTTGAAGAAGATCCATATCTTGTCCACCGTAAGCTCGCCCTTGCGGGAACGGTGCTCCTGTCATCTTACGGCATGGCGAGCTTCTTATCCTGTAAATGAAGCAGATAGGATCGGCGGAGTCGACCGCCGAAACTGCGATCCATAACAAGATGGCGAGTTGCAGCGTGGATGCCGCATCTGTCTAGCCATATGCAAGAAATTGCAAAAAGCATCTTGCATATTTCTCTCATGTCGTGTATAATACATTCATCTGATATGGGGTTATAGCTCAGCTGGTTAGAGCGCTTCGTTGACATCGAAGAGGTCTTTGGTTCGAATCCAAATAGTCCCACCATGAAAAAACCCGCCACAATGGCGGGTTTTTGTGCTATATAAAGGAAGGTGACGGGAAATTGCGAGTGACGGTAATCAAGCTGACTCATGCCCGAAATCAGGCCAATGGTGAAAGAGTGGCTTACGGAATGTCCCGTTTCATGCTTTTCGAATCTCTTAGTCTCTCTTTTTTTAGTCTCCTTTTCACTCCAAGGACTGACCCTGAAAGTGTATTTTCTCCTTTTTATAATAACAGGTGATATCCATGCATCTTATCGCTATTCTCCTCGTTATGACAGCAGGCATCATGTGGGCGGGGTGCGGGCTTGCGGCGCAGGATTTTTTCCAAAAAAGTACACATGACTCGATGGATCTTACGGTCTTCCGCATGTTTTGTGCGAGCGGCATCATGCTGCTTGTGACCATTGCCAAAGGACAGCTGAAAGACAGCTGGCGGAAGCTGGGGCAGCATCCATCTCTCTGGTGGGGACTGATCTTCTACGGTGTAGTCGGTCTGATGCTGATGCACTATACCTACTTTGCTTCGATCGCCGCCGGCAATGCGGCGGCAGCAACGGTCATCCAATATACCTGTCCGGCGATGGTGATCCTTTGTGTCTCCTTTCAAAAAAGACGGCTGCCGCTGGCAGGGGATCTCGCGGCCGTCGTACTGGCGATCATCGGAGTCCTTCTTCTGGTGACGGGCGGAGATGTGAGTCGTCTCTCGGTACCTGCAGATTGTGTGTATCTGGGGCTGGCTTCCGCGGTCTTCTTTGCGATCTGCTGTGTATTTCCGAAGCGCTTCATCGGTGTACTGGATAATTCCTTCGTCCTCGCGCTGGGCATGTTCACCGGAGCCGTGGCTTCCTATATCATCAATCCCATGGGGGACTTCTCCGGCTTCTTTGCTCCGGAAGTCCGCTTCGATATTTTCTGGATCGTCGTCCTTGGAACGGCGCTATCTTTTACCTGCTACAATGCAGGCCTTCGGTTCCTTCCGGCCTCACAGGCTTCCGTCACTGCGACCATCGAACCGGCGGTCTCTGTCATTGCGTCTTATTTCATCTTTCATACCCATTTCAATTTTGTCCAGGGCTTTGGCATCCTGCTTGTTCTCCTTGCTATTGCAGTGCCGGGCATTTTTGAAAATGAAAAGACGGCAGGAGAATGATCAGCGGATAGAGAGCAGCTACCATGCCTGTACGATACCTGAACGCGATGGTTTAAAAAGTCCTTTGCTTTTTTCTTGGGAGAATCTGTCATGTCCCATTCCTCGAATCATTTCGCAATCGCTATGGTCGTCTTAGCCGGCATTATGTGGGCCGGAAGCGGCATCGGGGCGCAGAATTTCTTCGAGAAGTGCTCTATGAATGCCATGGAGCTCACGGCTTTTCGCATGATAGCGGCCGGATGTATCCTGATCGGTGTGACGATATGGCAGGGCAGGATGAAAAGAAGCCTCAGGCTCCTTCGAAAGAAGCCGCGGCTGTGGATCGATATTGTGATCTACGCCATCGTGGGCCTCATGCTGATGCACTATACCTATTTCGAGGCGATTGCGTATGGCAATGCCGCTACGGCGACTGTCGTGCTTTACAGCTGTCCTGCCATGGTCATCTGCTACAATGCCATCCGTCATCGCAAGCTGCCATCGAAAGAGGAGGTCATCACGGTCTTTCTGGCTGTCGGAGGCACCTATCTTCTTGTGACAGGCGGTGATCCCGCAAAGCTCAGTGTTTCCTTTCTCTGTATAGCGCTTGCGTTATTCAATGGGGGGGTTATTCCTTCGCTTCGATTTACCCGAAGCACATCTTTCTTCAGGTGGATAAGACCTTCGTCCTGGCTGTCAGCATGATCATCGGTGGGCTGGCCTGCTGGATCTTTGTCCCTCATATCGACTGGCTTGCTTTCTTCGACCCGTATATCTTCTTTGGCGTTGCATGGATCGTCCTCTTCGGTACGGTCACAGCCTTCCTCTTATATAATGCAGGGCTGATGTACCTATCCCCGCAGCAGGCACTCATCACGGCGGCGAGTGAACCGGCGGCTTCCGTCATCCTTTCCTGCCTCATCTTTCAAATGAGCTTTGTCGGTTTGCAGGTCGTGGGGATCCTGATGGTCATTCTTGCGATCGTGATGCCGGCGGTGGATCTGGGAAAGGTCTTTGGGGAAAGAAAGTGAACTCTCGATCCGTTTCCATCCGTTTGAAAGCACCGGGGATTAGGGATCAGAAGACTCAAGTGACTGGTGATTGGGAGACATCAGACTCTCTCATATCGTCATTTCGAGCAAAGCGAGAAATTTTTTTCGTTTGCGGCCTGGCAGTCGATCAAGAGCCATTGGGGCACCGTTTTATTTTGATTCGCGGTGAAGCCGCGATCCTCATTCCGCATGTAAGCAGAGCTTTCATTTGCCATCAAGGGCAGCTCCCCCACGGACAATACAACGCGTTTTCTTTATAGGAAACGCGTTTTTTGATGAAACGCTGATTAAATCGTACTCAGAGAAAAGGGGAAATGGGAATCGTCTGATTATTAGTCTTGCACTATAGATGAAGAGGTTTATAATGAAGAAAGTAGCAAAATGTATTGCCGAAAAGCTGTCATTCCAATGAATGGAGGAGCGCAATGAAATTTAAAATGAAATGGGCTGCTGCGGCCGCAGCAGCTTTGCTGACTTGCGGGGTATCCGCGCAGGCAGACAATTATGATCTGACGTATCAGGCGATTGAAACGCAGATGCTCATAGGGGATGTGTCTCAGTTTAGCAGTGAGCTCGATGGCGCGATGACAAAAGCACCCGTGGAAAGTGCCAAAAATACCGAGGTGTCTGAAAAGACGCCTCGGATTGTATTGGTCGAGAAAGGGGATGCCTACGGTGCGACGCTGGTGGATGGGAAGGTCATCATTCCTGTCGTGAATACGAATCTCATGGATGTTTCTCCGCAGGTCGAACTCTTGCAAGAAAACGAAATGAAAGGCATCACGGCCAGCGATGGGAAAGTGCTCCTGCCTTTACCTAAGGAACGGAAGGATATCAAGCTGGTATCTAATGAAAATGGAAACACCATCTGGGCTTTCCGTGAAAATGGAAAATGGGGTGCTTATTCGAAGGAAGGCAAAAAGATCCTTCCGGCAGTGTATGATGACATCCTGTCAGGGCAGGATCAGATTTTTGTCGTGAAGCAGAAAGGGCTGTTCGGTGTCGCGGATGCGACCGGCAAAGTTTGCGTCGCGCCAGCCTATCAGAAGATTTCCGCGATGAATGATGGCAAGGTGTATGCAGCACTTTCCAAAGATAATGTCTACACTTTCCTTGATTTGGATGGGAAACCGCTTTCGACGCGTACCTATGAAGATGTGAAACGGGTCGACGAGGACATCGCTGCAGTCAAGATCGCGGACAAGTGGGGATATGTGACGGTCGACGGGAAGACGCTGGTCGACCCGAAATATGACGATATCGCGCCCTTCCATGAAGGCTACGGATTGGCTGCGCGGGATGGGCAGATTTCCATCTTTGACAAGAGCGGTACCATTGTAGGGAAGGCCAGCGGTGAAAAGGTGATGCTTCCATTTTACAATGGATATGCCGGCATTAAGAATGATGGGAAATGCAGCTATATCAAGCCAAATGGAGAAATCCTTGCTACGGTGAATGCGACCAAGCTGATGCCGTTCCTCCATGGGTCAGCACTGTTTGAAAAAGAGAAGAGCCGGCTCGGATGGGGCGCGCTCTTGGGCATCGTGAAGATGGTGAGCTCCTATGGCATGTACCTCCCGACCGTCAGCTCCAGTGATTTCTTCAATAAAGACTACAAATTCGGCTATGTGAATACCAAAGGGGAGGTCTACCTGCCGACGACCAATGACTTCAATGGCCCCTATTATAAAGACAAAGTGATCGTACAGATCAAAGGGAAATGGGGATATGCAGACCGTGAAGGAAAACTGATCGTTCCGGCGGAATATAAGGAAATCTCCCATTGGACTGGCTCTGCAGAAGATATTGTCATCGTAAGAAATGATAAAGGCTATGGCTATTACAAACTCGGGAAAGGGATGATTGCCGAAGGATTCAAAAAAGCGAACAAGTTCTCTGCTGAGGTTGATTTCCAGAAGAAAGCCATGGTACCTGGTCTCGCTGCCGTCCAGACGAGCGATGGGAAATGGGGGTTTCTTGATGAAGAGGGACATATGGCTATCCCGGCTGTCTATGATAAAGTGCTGGATGGCTTCTCGTATGGTGCAGCTTGTGTTTCCAAGGGGGGCGAGGTCGGCCTTATCGATAAGGAAGGCAAGGCAGTGATTCCATTCACCAAGACGCTGCAGGAAATGTGGAAATTGGATGAAGAACATATCGCTTTCAAAGAAAAAGGAAAATGGGGCTTCATGGATGTGAAGGGAAATCGCCTCGTGGAACCTACGTATGACAGGATCTGCTAAAGCAGTGGATACGCTTCTTTTTACCTTTGATCCGTAAGGATGCTGACACAAGTTGGCAACGATTGTATCCGCAAAAACTTTTTTCAAAAACCGTGTAAAATCGAAAATGCCTCCGATGGTATTTCTTGGAGAGAGGAAAGCCATCCTCCCGGGAGCCGAAGCGGCGGCCGAACCATTCTTCTTCAGTGCACAAACCCGAAGGGAAGGAGAATGAGGAAAGCCAAAGCAGAAGCAGATCTGGATTGATTTCCTGTCTCCCTCTTCCTCATCGTGCTAGTCGAGCGGGAAGAGAAATCAAAACTGAAGAGGGACAGCCAGGACTGAAACCTGTCTCGAATAACGGATTCGCCTCGCGGACAAACCCTAGAGTGAAGTTTAGCCGTACTTGTACGACATGAACCGTGAAATGCGCTGGTGCCAGATTGCAGGGAATGCTTTCATCGAGAATTCTTCAAAACGGCTGTCCCTTTTTGGGCTACCAAGAGTGTCTCTTTATATGAGAGGCACTCTTTTGCATTTTCATACCATGCTTCGGCAGAAACTTCAGTACATGGCTTTATTCAAAGACTGTTTTAGTGTATAATAAACAAAATATTACATCGCAGCGGGGATGCTGCTTTTAGAAGAGAGGAATGAGGGAATGAGTGAAACCATATGGTCACTGCTGCCACCAGTCGTGACAATTATCCTGGCATTGGCGACGAAGGAAGTCTACATGTCGCTGGCCATTGGCATTTTCATGGGTGCTTTCATGTTTACCGGCTTCAGCGTACTTGGGGCTATCGATACAATGTTCAAGATCATGTCGGACAAGGTCGGGGGCAATGTGTACATCCTGGTCTTTCTGGTGCTGCTCGGTATCATGGTAGCAGCCATTCAGAAATCAGGGGCTTCGCAGGCGTATGGAGACTATGCAGCGCGCACGATCAAGGGGAAAAAGAGCGCACTCTTTGTCACCATGGTGCTTGGTGTTTTGATTTTTATTGACGACTATTTCAACTGTCTGACGGTCGGTACGGTCATGCGTCCGGTCACAGACCGCTTCAAGATCACCCGTGCGAAGCTCGCCTATATCATCGATGCGACAGCAGCGCCGGTCTGCATCATCGCGCCGGTGTCTTCCTGGGCGGCGGCGGTCACATCTTCTTTGCCGGAGGGGAGTGAGATCGATGGATTCGCTCTTTTCCTTTCGACCATTCCGCTGAATCTCTATGCATGGCTGACGGTCATTTTCATGCTGGTTCTTATCTGGTCTGGAAAGGATTTTTCCCGCATGGCTGCTTTTGAAAAGAAGAGCGGCGGCACGCTGGTGATTCCGGAAGAATACGCGGATGACGCATCGAGTGCGCCGGTGGGCAATGGCCGCATCATTGACCTTGTACTCCCGCTCTTCGTCCTGATTTGTGGCTGTATCTTCGGTATGCTTTACACAGGCGGTATTCTGGAAGGCAAAGGCGTCGCGGATGCTTTTGCAAACTGTGAGTCCGCACGAGGCCTTGTCATCGGCTCTTTCATTGCGCTTGTATTCACCTTTGTCCTGTATATTCCAAGAAAAGTGCTTTCCTTTGGTACGTTCTGTTCCTGCTTTGGCGAAGGCTTCAAGCAGATGACGTCGGCCATCATGATCCTGACGCTCGCATGGACGCTCTCTGGTGTCGTTGGTAAGGAATATCTGAATATCGGCGGCTATGTAGGAAATGTGGTCAGTGATAATGCATCGGTGGCAATCATGCTCCCGGCACTCTTCTTCCTGGTGGCTATCGGTCTTGCTTTTGCTACCGGTACCTCTTGGGGGACTTTCGGCATCCTGATCCCGATCGTGCTGGCTGTCGTGAATAATGACCAGAATCTCATGGTCATGACGGTCGCTGCGGTGCTGGCCGGCTCTGTCGGCGGCGATCATATTTCTCCGATCTCCGATACGACGATCTTGGCTTCGGCAGGCGCGCAGTGTCACCATATCGATCATGTCTCGACCCAGATCCCCTATGTCATGGTGGTCGCTTCGAGCTGCGTCGTCGGTTACCTGGTAGATGGATTCACCGGAAATGGTCTGGCAGGCGGCGTGGTGGCGCTCGTTATGATGCTTGCTATCCAGCTCTTTTTCCTGAAATTCCGCTCGAATGGATAAATGAAAATGGAAAATCCTCACTTCGAAAGGAGTGAGGATTTTTTTAGTGAAATCAGAAATCAGATCACCAGCCGCTATTTCTTGCTGACAAGGAAGCCTGTCCCCTGCTGGGCAGCCATGATGACGACGTCGCTGATCTGGACACGCTTCGGACGGCTGACAACGAAGGCGATGACATCTGCGATGTCCTCTGCCTGCAGCGCATCAATGCCTGCATAGACAGAAGCGGCACGTTTCGTATCGCCGTGGAAACGGACTTCGCTGAATGGTGTCTCCACAAGACCCGGCTGGATGGTGGTGATTTTCACATCGCTGGCCATGACATCGATGCGAAGGCCATCGCTGAAGGTTTTGACAGCGGCCTTTGTCGCGCAGTAGACTGCCGCACCGGCATAGGCATAAAGACCGGCTGTGGAGCCGAGGTTTACGACGTGACCTTTATTTTCTTTCACCATTGCCGGAAGGAAGGCGCGGGTGACGAGGAAGAGGCCCTTGATATTTGTATCGATCATTTCCATCGTATCTTCCGGAGCTGTGTCCTGATAGGGTTCGAGGCCTCTGGCAAGACCTGCGTCATTCACGAGCACATCCGGCGCACCGAAGGTATCGAGTACTTTGGTGGTGACTTCCCGGATGGCCTCGCGGTCTTGTACGTCCAGTGGATAGGTCGTGACCTTCACGCCGCTTTCTTTCTCGATGTCCGCTTTCACGCTTGCAAGTTTTTCTGTATTTCTGGCGGCGAGTACCAGATCGTAGTGAGAGGCTGCCAGTGCTTTGGCAGTGGCAAGGCCGATGCCGCTCGTGGCACCGGTGATAAATGCGTATGGATTCATAAGAAAACCTCCTTGAAAATAATGGGTTCAGTGTTTCCCTAGAAATGAAGGTGGCGGCTTCGCCGCGAATACATAGGAGGCGATGCCCGAAGGTAGCATTCAAGTCAACAGTCATCAGTTACTCGAAGCTACTCATCTCTAATCCCTTCTGCTATAATGATTATACAATGTCACGAGCAGAAATCCCATCAGAAAGGGGAATCATCATGAAAATTTACGCGCTCTTGCTCGCTTCGCTTCTGGCCGTGGGCCTTTCTGGCTGCGGCGCAGAGACGAAACCAGCGGCTCCCTCGG
>ULRD01035660.1_pt1 | contig 11646 bp, 18 predicted proteins | sample 1955181 | NCBI WGS metagenome assembly ULRD01 (sample SAMEA4835675, study PRJEB28245) | human gut metagenome | biome: gut microbiome; material: fecal sample | place: Denmark | collected 2008
GCAAGACCTGGTATCTGGGCCTGAGCCTGACGCAATAGGAGGCCGCCATGAATACCCAGCCCGAAGACCGTCCCCTTGCTGATCTGGTCGCGGACCTGATGCAACCGCTCATGGCCTACGCGGCCTTGCTGGAAAAAGCGGGCAACCCCAGCCAGAGCAAGCTGGTCTGGGCCCTGCTGGAGGACCACTACCGCAAGCTCACGGCCCTGCTGGAGCAGGTGCGGCAGCAGGCCCCGGACGTGGCCCTGGAGACGCCCCGCTGGAAGATGTGATGCAAGAGCCCCCTCCCTGACATACAGGAAGGGGGCTCTTGGTATGTTTTAAAAAGGCGTATCAAACCGAGGAATTTCATACAACAAAATTTGCTGAGTAGCCTCTACTAGATCTACTTTTTCTTGTCTAGGTAATTTTAAAAATGGAATAATCTCAAGAAAAAGTGGCACCATCCATTTTAGATTACGCATCGTTAATTCATAGTCAGTATTGTTTTTAACGAAATCATCTACAGTTTTTATATATTGTTTAGATAGTTTTTGAAACATTCTCGACGTTTGCTCTGAAAATTGCAATCTATTATTATCATTCTTTACTTGCTGATTGTTTTTCTTGGATTCACGTACGATTGTCAAAATTTCTTCTAAGAGTTCTCTATTACTGCGAGCAGGCTTTTCAGAAGGAGCTATCTGCTGTTCCAAAATGGAATTGATTTGTTTCTCAAGCTCAGGCCACCAGCGGGAGAACTGCCTTTCGAGCCGCGCATCTGTCAAAGCTTGATCTCCAAGCTTGGCATTGATGGCCTTCATGAGCTTGAGCATATCTTCTTCAGAAAAAACCGTTGCCTGGAATTGCTGCAACGGCCCTGTAAGGTCGGTGGGCCGCAGGTCAAAAAGGATAGGACAGACCTGCGCATCATCCTTGCTTTTGGAAATGGCGCCAGCTTCGAAGTGCATCCAGCCGCTATTGAGATTCTCAGAGGTCACACAAAAGATGCCGAACATGGATTCTTCCAGTTCTTTGGCGATTTCACTGCTCCAGCGCTCCCCCTTTTGGATATCCTCGGGGGTAAAATAAGGGTGTACCGCCTGCAGCACATCGGGGATCCATTCTTTGAGGGCATTGCCCAATTCCTGGCTCAACTTCCCGGACCAGCTGATAAAGATCTTCATACTTCCTTCCTGTCTTACGGACGCAGCAGACGTGTTCCCCCTGCCTACTGCATCACCATCAGATCATGTTCGGCCTGGAACCACGGACAGTCCCCGGCATAGATGCAGCCGGAGACTCTCTTTCCGTTTGATGGGCGGCCTGCTGTTCCAACAGGGCAATGATCTTGTCTTTGGCCTGGTGCAGCTCCCGCTGCAAACGCTGGTTTTCCTCCTGCAGGCCCAGCAAACGCTGGACGAGGTCCTCGTTTGCCGGCGCCTCCCGGCTGGCGGCCAGCTCCTGCCTGGCCATGCCCGTGATGTGTTCCAGGAGCGTCGCCCAGCTGCCGTCGCAGTCCCGGACCATCTGTTCTGCAGCCTCAACGATCCTGGCTGGCGGCACGGGCTGATCCGCAGGGGTTCCTAAACCGATGACGGCCGGCCCCTCCTCAAAATAGAGCCATTGGCGCGAAATGCGCGGAAATTCCTTCAGGATGGCAGGCAGCAGCGGCCACAGCTTGTGCTGTCTTTCTGCATTGAGATATCCGGCCCAGGTGCTCTGTTTCAGGCCAAGGGCCCGGGCGAAGGCCGTTTCTGAAAGATGCATGAGGGCGGCGCATTTTTTGACGCGCTCGTAGAGTTCCATGCTTTCCTCGCTTACTAAAACGAGAAATGGGCTTGACTGCTATCCCAAAACTCGATAACACTTTTCCAGAACGATTTTACAAACGACTTCCCAAATTATTTTTTCATTGTCTTTAGCAGGAGGATTTTTCAATGGCAATGTCCAGGAAAGAAATGCTCCGGCGCTGGATGCACGAATGGGATCTGACCTACAGCGATTTCGCCGAGCGCCTGGGCGTCTCTGTTTCCGGGGCTTTCCATCTGCTGAACCGGGAATCCATCCCCAGGGAACGCCATGCCGCCTTGCTGGCCCTGGGAGTTCCGGAGGACCTTTTGCCCCCCGTGACGGAGAAAAAGGTCAGGAAGGCCATTTTCCCCTGTGACCAGCCTAACGGCGCAGAAAGAGCGAGTCACGCCATTCTGGCGGAAAATGTAGCATCATGACCAGGTATCCAAGTGTGACCGGCCTGGTGCGGCGGGTGGTCAAGGAGGCGCGCAACGGCGTCCCCCCAAAGGCGGTGGCCCACATCTTGGGCTTGGAATACGGGACGCTCATGGCGCAGCTGGGGCGGCGCAGCAATCACAAACTGGATGCGGATCTGCTGCTGCCGCTGATGGAGATCACAGACAGCCATGCGCCGCTGCACCTGCTGGCGGAGGCGATGGGAGGATTTTTCGTCCCGATGCCCGATGTGATGCATCCCGGGCATACGGTCCAGAGGCAGTGCATGGCATCCGTCAAGAAATTCGGCGATCTGATGCAGCGGGTCGCCGGAGCCCTTGAGGATGGCACCATAGATGAGGATGAGCGGCGCGAGATCGTGCGCTGCGGCTATGAGGCCCAAACAGCTATCCTGGCCCTGCTGCGCGTCGTGGAGGACGCGGCGGAACAGGGGGCCAAAAATAAAAGCCTCCGATCCGATGCAGCGGATCGAAGGCCCCAACTCCCAAAGGAGTTACGCGATGATGGAACGACCCTATGTCAGAGCCCCTCGGGCTGTCAATACCTACCTCGTCCGTCTCGGCGGTGAGGCGCGGCGCGTCCGTTGCACCCATCAGGACCTGATTATCTGGCTGCGCCTGATGATGCCCTCCAGAGAGAGGAGGAAGGAGGAGGTACCCGCCATATGATAGACGTCATGATTATCATCGGAGCGGTATTTTTGCTTTGGGCAGCCAGACAGATTTTTTTCCTGTACCGGCACAGGCGCTATATCCGCAGGATGAAACAGCTGGAGGCGGAGATCGAGCATCTGCCGCCCACCCTGTCTGCCCATCTCATCCACCTGCATAAGATCAACGCCCTCTGGGAGCAGAGGAAAAAGGAGTGGTGATGTCGCACCGATATTTTTCTGACGGCAGAAAAGCCGAGATCCGCGCGGGTGTTGTGAAATTCCTGGACAGCCAGTTTGCCGATGACAGGACCTGCGGCGTTTTTGGTCTGATCGTCACGCTGCGCGATGACGGAAGGCATCAGAAAATCACCTACATGTCCGGATGCATGAGCGACGGTACCGTGCAGGAGGCCGGGCAAGAGGCTCTGCAGGACATCCTCGACCGTCTGCGCACGTTCCCCTATCTGGGGGATCGCCGCAAAGCGCATTAGGAGGCCCCATGAGACAACAATTCGTCCCCCCGGATCTGGCTGCGCGGTCCCTCGAGATCTTCGGGCTCGAAGATCGTCTGCTCCTCCTGCAGGAAGAGGCCGGAGAGCTCGGTGTGGCCATCTCCCATTTCAGGCGCGGTCGCTGCGGCGCATGGCAGGAGGTCATGGAGGAACTGGCCGATGTGCTGGTGGTGGCGGAACAGGTCTGCGCCTGCCAGGGCGTGGCCGAAGATGTGGCCAGTCAGGCGCGAGGCAAAGTGGCCAGGCTGGAAAGCCTGCTGGCACAGGTGCAGTGATGGCTAGGCTGTCCCCTGAAGAACGGGCCAAATTGCGGGCCGTAGCGGATATGATCCCTGACCTGCCGGAGCTGCGTCAGGCGCAGCGATGCAAGGTGGCCATCTCGGTGCTGTTCCATGTCCTGCGCACCTGGAAGCCTGTCTGGGAACATGCCGCTCCGGAGCAATACACCAAGATCTGCAAATGGCTGTCTGTCGTGGCCACAGGATTCGCCAGCCATGCCATAGGGCGGCGGCGTGAGGTCGATTATGCCCTGCAAAAGGTCGAGGGACGTCTTCGCCCCTACCTCAAAAAGACGGCCGGTCTGTCTCCGGAGCGTCGGGCTTTCCAGGCAGGCGCTCTGCTGACCACGGCTCTGGCCCTGATGGACGGGGCCAGAGCCACCTGCCCGCTCTATGCCCGCACGGCAGCCTGGCGCTACGTCTGCCAGACAACGGATACTCTGGTCACAGCCATGATGGCTGAATTCCCGGGCTGTGATGAGCTCGGGACGGAAATCTATCTGGATATTTCACGATAAGAGGTCGGTATGTCGGAAAAGATCGATTCAGAAAAAAAAGCGCAGATCAAGGCGAGCATAGCTTCTGATCTGGATTCATTGCTGGATGGCGACTGCTCTGCCTTCCTGTGCGTCATGATAGGCCGGTACCCCGGTGGGGCGACACGCATCCTGTCCTCAGTGACCGGCGGGGTACCGGCCGAGGACATCATGAATTACGGGATCAACGGTATCGCGACACTGATGGCCCAGGCGGCCAGGATGCAAAAGAAAGATACCGCGTCGGCCAATGCCACCACGCATTAACGGAGCAAAAAAAATGACGATCAATCTAGGGCAAGAAGAAAAACAGCGCCTGCCCGGGCCTGTTCCCGGCGGCAGCATGGCTTTGGTGAAGATCACGTTGGTGGAAGCCAAGACGCCTGATTGTCCGGACACGCCGTATATCGGCGTCGGAAGCAGCACCGGCTTGCTGTTTTTGGCCTGCCAGATGGAGGTCCAGGGCGGCCCATATGAGGGGGTGACCTGGTGGGAGAACATCACGCTGCCCACGTCCAGCCAGACCACTGATGTGAGCCAGGATCCGAACTGGCAAAAAGCCTGCCGAATCGGTGGACGCCTGCTGCGGGCCATCCTGGAGTCCGCCCGGCGCGTCACCCCCTCTGATACGTCTTCAGGAGCCGAAAAAAGACGGCAGATCCAGTCGTGGAAAGATTTTGACGGTCTGATGTTCGCTGCTGAACTAGGGGTCTATGAGGACACCTATCAGCGGGATCGCTCCGGACGCACCTGGTATCGCAACAACGTCCGGCGTGTGATCTGCCAGGGGCATCCCCGCTATGCCGCCATCATGCGCAGGCAGTTCTTCATCGGCCATGAGCTCCCCGAAAGACGCGAGGCATACCAGTCGCAGAATCAGCCTCCCTCCGGTGGCTGGGAAGATTTTCCCCCGGAGGGCTTCTAGGAGTATTCCCCCATGAGCCGTATCACCATCATTCAATGTAATGGGTGCGGCAAGCGTCTGCGTGGCCACCGGCACTGGCCACGCAGACGTGACCTGTACCGCTTGGGGTGGATTGTAGCGGGCGATGATACGCACTACTGCCCAGCGTGTGCCATAAGCAAGGAGCTCCGTAATGTCGCAGGAAGCCGGAACCAGACTGGTACTGATCTCCCCTGATGAGCTGGAAAAACTTGTCAGCACGACCGTCCACCGAGCAGTTTCTGCAGCTCTCCAGGGAACAAGCACCAAAACGGTCATGACAGAAGCAGAAGCTGCGGACTACCTCGGTTTTGCCCAAAACACGTTGCGCCAGTGGCGTGTGGAAGGGATCGGACCGAGATACTCCAAGCCTGCCGGTACGGCCGTTCGTTACCTGAAGGAGTCCCTGGATGCATGGCTGGCCGCTGGGCAGACAGTTACCGCTTCTCATCATCTGCGCGGTTGAAAATCTTGCTGATGCGCTCCATCGTGGATTTTTTTTCGTCATCCATCAGATGGGTGTAGCGGCGGCTCATTTCAAGGGAACTGTGCCCGAGCAATTCCGCAATCATGGCCTGACCTGCGCCTGAGCAAGCCAGCCAGCTGGCATAGGTGTGTCTGAGACTGTGGAAAACGATGCGCTGGCGTCTGTCGGTTATTTTTACAGGATGCTCGATGCCGTTCGCATCGCGAAAGGTATCGCCGGTGTCATTGAGGCCGAGATAGTCTACGGCACGTGAGAAACTGTCGGAGACGTTCGTCATCTTTTTTCCATCCCGAGCCGGAAATACCAGAGCATTGGCAGGTCTGGCAGGCAGATCACGCAGTGCATCGATGAGCTCTGGAGTGGATAAGCATGGCGGGCACGTCCATTTTTGCTTTCGGCGATGTAAAGGAGCCCCTGTTGGAGATTGATGTCCATATGCCGGATACCGGCGATCTCACTGAACCGCAATCCACATTGCAAGCTGATCAGGGCCATCAGCCAGGTTTGATGGCTGCGGCGGTGCAGCTCCGCCAGAAGGGCACGTGCTTCCTCCGGCTGGAGGAAGCGTTCTCGTCTGTTATCCAGTCTAGGCATGGAGATGGCGTCGAATGGCAGAGGGCCGTCATACAGGCCCCAGGCAACCATCCTGCGCATGATCCTGCGGATCAGGCCTACCAAGTGGCGGATGGTCTGGGCAGACAATCCCTGAGCCGTCAGGCTGGCCATGAATCTGTCGAGGGCGTATGGGGAGATTTCCTGCAGCAAGGAGCGTCCAAAGACGGGGCGGACATGGGCGTCATACATCCACTGGTCGGAGTCGTATCGTTTGCCCTTTGCTTTCATCCAGTCGTCTCTATACCTTTCCCAGGCTCTGTCCAGTATAAGGCTGGCCTGCTGCACGGTGAGGGGAGAGCTTTCGCCTCTGCGGATGGCCTTGGCTTCGGCGATCAACCGCAGGCGTTCCTGGTGCGCAAAGGCTGCCGTGATGCCTTCACTGGCCCAGCCGATATCGCGTCGAATCCTTTTTCCTTGAGCATCGCGGTAATCAATCGTAAAGCAGAGATCAGGCTTGCCTCGATGGCGGCGCTCTGGACTCTCCCTGACCTGTACGCCCTGATATCGGGTGGACCTGCGCGCCAGCCTTTTGCGACCATCCTGCGACCGATTTTCATCCTTTTCGACCATTTTGCGACCCTTCAGCTATGTGTATGTATGCAGTCTGGAAATAATTATAGATATATTTCTAACAAGATATGCAACGTCATCGCTGTATATGCAAGCGCGTGTAGCCTGATGCCCAGCTTTGGGAGCAGGGGGTCGCTGGTTCGAATCCAGTCGCTCCGACCATAAAAAATCACGAGGTCATACCACAGGATGTGGTGTGGCCTCTTTTTTTTGCCGATGGGATCAGGCCCGCGGGCCGTCCGCGGACGTTGGGCCCCCGCCGCATGCCTTTCCCGCATCCGTGCGGGTGCCTTTTCCGGCGGGAGGGCCCGGGGGACCAGTGCGGGAGGCCGTTCCGGCGCGGGGAAAGAGGGATGCGGCAAGGCCGTCCCCCCTGCTTGCGGCAGGGGGTTTCCGCGGGGGCGGCGCCACGGCAGCGGGCGGGCCATGCCGGGCTAGAGGCCGGCCGGCTTCTTGCGCCCGGCGATGATGCGGTAGAGTTTCGCGCGGGAGATGCCGAGCGAAAGCGCGGCAAGGGCCTTGTTCCCCTTGTGCTGCTCCAGGCTGTCCATGACCGTCTTGAACGCGTAGTCCGCCACCATGTCGTCCAGTGTCCGGGAGCCGCCGGAAGGGGCGGTCGAGGCGTCCAGGAGGTATTGGGGAAGATGGCGGCTTTCGATGATGTTGCCGTCGATGATGTTGAACGCGTATTCGATGATGTTGCCCAGTTCCCGGACATTGCCGGGCCAGTCGTAATTCATGAACAGATAGTAGACTTCCTTGGAGACGCCGCTGATATTTTTTTTGAACACCTGCGCATAGAGCCGCAAAAAATAAATGATGAGCGACTTGATGTCTTCTTTCCGCTCGCGCAGCGGCGGGATGGTGATGGAGACGACGTTCAGCCGGAACAGCAGGTCGCTGCGGAAGCGGCCCTGCTTGACCAGCTGGAGCAGATCCCTGTTCGTTGCGGCGACGATGCGTACGTCGAGCTGCTTGGAGCTTTGCCCGCCGATGCGCTGCACCTCGCGTTCCTGGATGATGCGCAGCAGCTTGGCCTGAAGGGAAAGGGACATCTCGCCCAGTTCGTCAAGAAAGATGGTCCCGGTATGCGCCTGTTCGAACAGGCCGGGGTTCCCGCTTTTCTTGGCCCCGGTGAACGCGCCGGAATCATAGCCGAACACTTCGGCTTCCAGCAGGGATTCCGGCAGGCTGGCGCAGTTGAGCTTGATGAACGGGCCGCCGGCCCTTTCGCTGAGTTCGTGGAGCGAGCGGGCCAGCAGCTCCTTGCCCGTGCCGCTTTCGCTCTGCAGGAGCACGGTCGAGGAGGAGGGCGCCACCTTTTTGATGATGGCCTTGATGCGCAGGACGGATTTGCTCTGGCCGACGAAAGACTGGATGGAGGTTTTTTCCGCCTTCCGCCTGTTCGCGGCGGGCGGGCAGTGCGGGTCCCCAAGCGGCGCGGGGGCTGTTTTCAGGCTGCTTTTCAGGGGCTGCCCGTCCAGGGCCGAGACGGCGGAAAAACAGATGAGGAAGCCGTGCAGCCGCTCCCCTGCCAGCATGAGCTTTCTTTTTTCGGCCAGGAAGGTCCGGCCTGTCTTTTCGTCCCTGCAGAAGGATTCCGGCAGGGACGCCCCCTCTTCGTTCTCGGAAAAGATCCCCAGCAGCAGTTCAAGATCCTTCAGGGTCCTGACCTCGTATTTTTTGTGCTGCGACGAGAGGATGTCGTGCATGGTCGCGTTCATGAAGACGACGCGCTCGAAGGCATCGGTGATGACGATGCCGTCGGTGATGCACTGCATGGACATCTTGAAGCGCAGCAGATGCGTGAACTGCTGGCTGAGGTCTTCGGCCATCTTCTTGACGTCGGTGATGTCCGAGAGAAGGAGGACGAGATCTGCCCCGTCGAAAAAGGAGTCGATGAGATAGGTGTGGTCGGCGATGTTCAGCTTGCGCAGCCGGATCTCCGTGGCATCCCCCGCCTCAAGGACCCTGGGCAGGGAAAGCTCGGAAAACAGGATCTCCTTCAGCTTCTTGACGGATCTTCCGGTCAGCGCAAGGAGCTTCAGCCCGGCATTGTTGACGGGGAAGATATCTCCCTTGCGGGAGACGGCAAGTATGGCTTCGGAAAGATGGTCAAGCAGAGCGCTTTTCCGCAAAGCGACATGACGAGGAACAGTTTCATGCATGGCCGTCACCATCCGCAAACAGCATCATCGGCCCGGCGGGACGCCATCCCTGATCCAGGGCCCGGCCATGCCGGGGCATCCGCGGGGCTCCCTCCCGGGGCAGTACGCCTTGGCGGATTATTGCATAGTTGTCTGTGATGACAAACAAAAAATTCCGTCCTGTCCGGCGGGGCAGAATGTTTCATATCCGCGAAAAAACTGTCTCTGAAATGAATATATAACATACCGATATAACACAATTTTTTTAATCAATAGTTTTTGCCATCTCAAAATTGAGACAATATTGGTTAGCTTATTCAATATCAACTTGATATTATTGGATATTTTCCGTGGCATGGCTCTTGCTATTTAAATCACAAACGCAAGGAGCTGTCATGGAAGACACCAGCCCTCAATTTATAGTGATCGGAGCCATGGACGGGGTCTCCTCCGGGGCCCTGTGTTCCGCGCTGGAGGAAAGTGGCCATACCGTGATCTACGCCATCAACCAGTTTTTCGTTTGAATGACCGCAGGCGCTATGGATCTGGAAGATCAATGGAAGCTGGCCAGGGTCATCGAACATGGCAACCATACCAACCTGTGTGTCCTTATCGGCTGCCCGGATGCGGAAAGCAGCCAGATCCAGGCGGAAACGGTCTCCACCGGGGACCCCTCCCTTTCGGGACCGCTGACGGGGAAGCCGTTGCGGCTCAGGGTGATGCATATCGTGGAGCCTGAGGCCGCGGCCTTTTTTTCTCCCCGGGCATTCGAAAAATACATCCTGCCCGCCATCCACCGGCTGGACAAGGAGGCCATCTGCCAGCGGATGCATGATATCCGCAAGAAAAATGGGTGACATATACGAGGATCGTTCATGCATGCGTCACGTGAACATGACTGTGCATTTTGGTAAAGGAGTCTGTGATGGAATTGGAATTGTTGGATTTTCCTGTTCAGAATGTCGTATTTGGTGAAAAGACGGCCCTGGAAGGGACAGTGCTCACCATCAACAGGGAGGAGATGGCCCGGGCCATCGACCCGGACGGATTTTTCGCCGACGTGCAGATAGACATAGCCCGCCCCGGTGAGCCCGTACGCATCATCAACATCATGGATGTCATGCAGCCGCGCTGCAAGGAAGCGGATGAGGAAAGCCCCTATCCGGGCATGTTCTCGCCCATGCGGCTCGCCGGCACAGGTCGCACCCGCGTCCTCCGGGGCGTCAGCGTCATGCAGACGGGCAGGCGCCAGGGCATACAGGAAGGCATCATCGACATGTCCGGGCCCGGCGCGGCGTATTCGCTGTTCAGCTCGCTCTGCAATGTCGTCCTGCGCTGCACGCCGGCAGACCCCAATGCCGGCAACGGTGATTTCGACGCCGCCACGCGCAAGTCCCTGCTGGCAGCCGCCCTGTATCTGGGGCGGACGGCACGAGGGCAGCAGCCGGGGAGCGTGCAGACCTTCAGCACGGACGCGCCCGCGGATGCCCGCCTGCGCAAGGTCGTCTACATCTATTACCTGCAATCGCAGGGCCCGCTGCGCAACACCTTCCTTTACGGCAAGGACGTCACCAGCCTCCTGCCCACGCTGCTCCATCCCAACGAAGTGCTGGATGGCGCCATCATCAGCGGCAACTACATCATCGCCTGCCAGAAGAACCCCACCTATCTGCACCTCAACAATCCCGTCATCCGGGAGCTCTATGCCCGCCACGGCAAGACGCTGGATTTTGCCGGTGTGGTCATCGCCAACGAGCACAGCACGCTTTTCGACAAGCGGCGTACGGCCGAGTTCGCCGCCAAGCTGGCCCGGCAGGTGGGCGCCGAGGGCGTCGTCATGACCCAGGAAGGCGGCGGCCACGCCGACTCCGACCTCATGTTCTGCACCCGGGCCTGCGCTGCCCAGGGCATCCCGTCGGTGATGCTCATCAATGAGCTGGCCGGCCCCGAGGGGGACCAGCCCTCGCTGGTGGACACCACGCCCCTGGCCCGTCATGTCGTCAGCACGGGAAACAACGACCAGATCATCGACCTGCCCGGCATGGCCACGGTGCTGGGAGGGGACTGCCTGCTCAGGGTGCCGGACGCCTCCCGGCCGTTCTCCACGGCGCTGGGCCGGATGTACACGGCCACGAACCAGCTGGGGGCCTACAGGCTTTCCGCCACGGCATTCTGAGGCCTCGGGGAGACGCGCTCCACGGCTCCCGGCCTTTTTCAAGGCAACCCTTCAACCCACTGAGAGAACGCCATGATAAAGATCGTCCACTATCTCAACCAGTTCTTCGGGCAGATAGGGGGAGAAGACAAGGCGGACATCCCTCCGCTCGTCAGGCATGAGCCCGTCGGCCCCGCCATGGCTTTTGCCGCGCAGCTCAAGGACATCGCCACGGTCTCGGCCACCATCATCTGCGGTGACAACTACATCGCGGGCAACCAGGAACAGGCCATCGAGACCATCATGGGCTTCATCCGCGAAGAGAAGCCCGACCTGTTCCTCGCCGGCCCGGCCTTCAATGCCGGACGGTATGGCCCGGCATGCGGCGCCGTGTGCGCGGCCGTGGCGGCGGAGCTGCACATCCCGGTCATCACGGGCATGTACCCGGAGAACCCCGGGGCCGAACTCTACCGGGACAAGGCGCTCATCATCAGGACCGCCAATTCCGTGGCGGGCATGCGC
>ULRD01017226.1_pt1 | contig 11600 bp, 8 predicted proteins | sample 1955181 | NCBI WGS metagenome assembly ULRD01 (sample SAMEA4835675, study PRJEB28245) | human gut metagenome | biome: gut microbiome; material: fecal sample | place: Denmark | collected 2008
GTCAAATTTTATCGTTGCAACGATTTGGATGTTTGCAATTTACTGTGCCTATGTAATGCTGCTTGTCTGCGTTGAAAGCCCCGCTAACTGCTTCGGAGCCGTCTGTACGCCGAATCCAGATGAGCGAAGCGACGCAATTTCAATTGCAGGAATTATGCGCTCAATCGGTCAATCCGGCGGAATGGTTGTTCTCATCGTCGTCGGTCTTGTCATGAAAGCTATCATGGGTAATGAGGGCTTCAAAGCCGCCGAGGGAAGAGGGCTTGATCTGCAGATTTCAACAGCCGTCTGCGTTATCGGCTTCATTCTTTTCCTTGTAATCATGCTCAGAAACACAAGGGAGCGTGTTCCGTACACAACGGAGAAAGTCAATCTCGGTCAAAGCCTTAAATTTGTTTTCACCAACAAGAATTTGCTCATGGTTTCTCTTGCCAAGCTTGCAGGCTTCGGCCGCGGTGTTTACGGTGCGGCAAGCCTTTATATCGCAATATATCTTCTCGGCGATAAAGGTCTCAAGCTTGCACTTCTTCTCCCGATGGGAATCGGTACGGCGGTCAGTATGCTCGTCGTTAAAAAGCTCATCAAAACCATAGGCACAAAGAACACTTTTATCGCTTGCAGTGCCTACGGTGCAGCCTCGTTCCTGCTTCTATTCGGCGTTTCAATGATAATCGGATTCAGGAAAGAGCTTATTATCCCCTTCCTTATCATCAATTTCCTTGTCGGACTTCAGAACGGAAACACCAACCTCACGCCGAATGTCATGATTGCCGACTGTGTTGATGAAATCGAGCTGAAAACAGGCAAGCGTCAAGAGGGTCTCTGCTACGCCGGCTACGGACTGTTCTCAAAGATTGCTTCGGCATTCACTACCTCTCTCGGTACATATCTTGTTTTCAAATGGTCCGGTTATCTCCCGTCAACGGATTCGTCGGTCGCTTATGCGGCTCAGAGCGACGGCACACTTACAAGATTTCTTATTATCTACACGATAATTCCTGCTTGCTTTGTTGTTCTCCAGATAATCCCTATGCTTTTCTATGACCTCAACGCAAAGAAGAAGGAGCAGATTTCACTTGAACTTATTAAGCGCAGAGGAGTTGTTGAAACCGATGAATGATACGGCATTTGAATATCCGCTCGACTTAATTATAACGACTGACGCTCACTACTATTCACCGAAGCTCGGCATAGATACTCCGTCATACAAAAAATATGATTCAACCAATCAAAAGGCTGTAAAGAACAGCCCTGCGATAATCTCTGCCGCATTCGCTCAGATTGCCGAAAGCAACTGTGAAAACGTTATTTTCTGCGGCGATGCAACCTGCGACGGCGACTATGACAGCCATGTTGAATTTATAGAGCTGCTATTTGCCTTGAAGAAGTGCGGCAAGCGTGTTTTTGCGATAACCTCAACGCATGACTATCAGGACGACGGACTGACAAACTGCTACACGGGCGATGAAAAAACAAAAGTTCCGTCCGCCAAGCGTGAGGAGCTATTAAAAATGTATCACAGCTTCGGACCCGATGAGGCGTTCTCGCAGTTTGAGATGTCCTACGCCGCCGAGCTTGACGAAAACTATATTCTCCTTGCCCTCAATTCGGACAAAAACGGCAAGGGCAAGAGCGGTTATTCCTCAGAGCATAAGGCATGGATAGCCAAAATCGCAAATGCGGCAAAGCAATGCAACAAGCGTGTGATTGCTTTTACTCATCACCCGATTCTTTCACCCTCTCCCGTTTATTCGCTGATAGGCAAGAACGACATGATGGGTGAACATGAAGAGATTAAAGACTTCCTTGCCGACCTCGGCATATGTCTTGTTTTCACGGGTCATTCGCATGTGCATGATATATCATATGATTTTTCACCGAGCGGGAATATTTTTTACGACGTTTCAACCTCCGCCCTTGCCGGCTATCCGGGTCTTTATCGCACGGTAAGAATTTGCGGCAGCAATGTTCATATCGAAAGCGTTGCGATAACCGAAAGTGTCAGCGGCATCAGCAATTTGCCCGAGTATCTTGAAAATAAATTCATAGGAATGATTGACAGAACGCTTGATGCAGCGGCCTCGGACATTGATACATTTGCCGCCTGCGTGGATTCAATGAGTATTCACCCTAATGTTTCCTATCGAATAGGCTGGTTTGTCAGGCCTTTCGCACGGCTTATTAAAAAGCTTAAGCTGGGTGTTTTTGCAAGATGGGTAAAGAGCGAAACGCATAATGCCGACCTTTCCCCGGCTGAGAACGAGAGCGTGTTCGACTTGATTCGTCAGCTCGTCCTGCACCTGTATTCCGGCAACGCTCCATATACGCCCGACACGGCAGAATACAAAATTGTAATCGGCTTTGTAAATATCATCGACAGCGTGCTGAAGCTTCTTCATATCAAGATGAGGCTCTCCGACCTTGTGCGCCCCCTTCTCTACAACAGCGGAATTGACGACAGCAACGCCGATCTGCCGCTAAACGCAGACAAAAAAGCTGTCAATACAATCTGCAACAATAAATATAAAGAAACGGTAAGCGAAAGCAAAAAAGGGCCTGCCGTACTCACGGTTTTAATTCTTGCAATCATAATTCTCCTGCCGCTTATTCCGGTCATAGCCGTTGCGTTTTTGATTGGCGCGGGAGTCAATGAAATTATATATCGAAAACAAATACGAGGTAAATAGTATGAACAATCCTTTAAAAGCCGTCATAGTCGGTGGCGGCCATCGCTCGATGATATACGCCGGGCTGGCAAAAACAAATCCCGAAATGCTTAAGATAGTCGGTGTTGTCGATCCAAATGAATTTCGACGGAATCAAATAGGTGAATATTTTGATATTCCGAGTGAGTATCGCTTTGAGAATGTCAGTGACCTTGTTGCGATACCGAAATTCGCCGATGCCGCCATAAACGGAACTATGGATCACATTCACGTTGCAACATCTATCCCTCTGCTCAAAGCAGGCTACGACATTCTGCTTGAAAAGCCGTTCGCCGTCAATGAGGAGGAAATGCGTGAGCTGATAAGCTGTGCCGAGGATAACGGACGCAAAATAATGATTTGCTTTGTTCTCAGATACGCTCCGTTTTACCGCCGGATAAAAGAAACCGTCCTCAGCGGTGAAATCGGACAGATAGTTAATATTCAAACGGTCGAACACGTCAGCTACCACCATATGTCTACAAGCCATATCAGGGGAAAATGGCGAAACGAGGAGCAGTGCCATGCAACTATGCTTCTTGCGAAGTGCTGCCACGATATAGACATCATGATGTGGCTCATGGGTGATGACGCACCTGCCAAAGTATCGAGCTTCGGTTCTCTTATGCAATTCAGACCCGAAAACGCTCCAAAGGGAAGCGGTACACGCTGCCTTGTTGACTGTCCTCTTGTTGACACCTGCCTTTACTCGGCAAAGCGGCTTTATATCGACCACCCCGACCGCTGGTCATTCTACGTTTGGGACAAGCTTGAGGACAGGGAAAACGCAACGCTCGAGGACAAAATCGAGCTTCTCAAAACAAGTCCATACGGCGTTTGTTCCTACAAGAGCGACAACAATGTCGTTGACCATCAGAGTCTTGCCGTCCGCTTTAAGAGCGGTGCAACCGGCACGCATAACATGGTTGGAGGTGCAGCGATTCCTCAGCGAAAAATCCATATAATCGGTACAAAGGGCGAGATTTTCGGAACACTCGAAAGCGGAAAATTCACCGTTTCGCTCATTGACCCGAGACCCGGTTGCGAGCATCTTGACCGAGTTGTTGATGTCAATGTAACCGACGATTCTCACGGAGGCGGAGATATTGAGCTTGTCAAGGATTTTGTCCGTTATGTCCGTGACGGTGAAATGTCTGTTTCGTGCACCTCGATTGAGGACTCGATGAAGGGTCATCTGACCGTTTTCCGTGCCGATAAGAGCATGAAAAACGACGGCGAGGTCGAAAATGTAATTGAATAGCGAATAAAGGTCATGCCTTTTCGTATATAATATAAGTGTAATGCAGAAAATATTCGGAGCTGAATTGTTTTATAGTAAGTAAAATGTCTACCGACATTTATCAGCTCCCCGCAGGAGCCCACGCTCAACGGAAATTTCTGCCGATATCCAACAACATTTATACGAAAGGCGTGATTTTTTTGACCGTCAAGACAAATATCAATTTCAAGCACCTGATAATCGCAGTTGCTATTCCCCTTGCCGTCGGCGGAATATCATCACTTATAGTCGGCAGCGGCTTCGATGTTTATTCCGAAGCGGTCACAAAGCCGCCCATGTCCCCTCCCGATTGGCTTTTCCCCGTGGTGTGGACGTTTCTTTACATTATAATGGGGATTTCTTCTTATCTCGTGTATGAAAAGGACAAATCGGAAGCCAAACAGCCTCTTGCGGTTTATGCCATTCAGCTTGCAATGAACTTCATGTGGCCGATATTCTTCTTTTCGCTTAATGCTTATCTCTTTTCATTTATATGGCTAATCGTTCTTTGGTCACTTGCGATCACTATGACCGTCATGTTTTACCGAGTTTCAAAGCTTGCGGGGCTACTCTGGATTCCATATATTCTATGGCTCACATTTGCGGCTTATCTCAACCTCTCGGTGTTCCTGCTCAATTAAAATATTAACAAATTATTAAATTTTAAAAAAAATATTGACTATTGGTCATTTTTGCGTATAATGTTAAACGAAAACAAAAGTGACCGATGGTCATTTTATTACGGAGATTTGCAAAATGAGTAAGATATCTGAAAAACAACAGAATAAAAGGACGAGCATTCTTGATGCTGCCTATGAGCTTTTTATTGAAAAAAGCTTCAAAAACACCTCGATTGACGACGTTGTCAAGAGTGCAGGAATAGCCAAGGGCACGTTTTACCTTTATTTTAAGGATAAGCATGACCTCATGGAGCGTATAATCGTCCGAAAGTGTGCTTTGATTCTTCGCTATGTTCTTGAGGAATTGATGAAGAAAAAAGAGACCTGCCGGATGTCTTTTCCCGAGCAGATGCTTTTTATAACAGAAAAAATCATTGACTATCTTGAAGATCATAAAGAAATCATTACCCTCATAGGGAAAAATTTTTCCTCATGTCTGAGCTATTTCAGCACGATTGAGGATGACCGGCTTAAATCAATGCTCAGCGATCTGGTTCACGAAAATCTCGAAAACGGTTTTTCCGAACATGAAACACTCAAAAGAATTTATCTTATCGTAACACTTGTCGGCTCGGTTTGCTACGACTCGTTTGTTTTTGAATCGCCGTTCAAGATTTCGGAAATCAAGCCGCTGCTTTTAAGAAGCGTTGAAAACATAATTTCCGAACCTCCGACAGACGAAAAAAATAAATCAGTTTAATACCCTTTTAATCTTTACATATTACTTGTAAAGTACCATATAAAAATCTAAAAAAGGAGATCGGTTATAGATGAAAAGAATAGCAAAATTTATTGCCTACCATCCGAAGACGATAACGATTATTGCCGTCTTGCTTCTCATTCCCGCTGCAATCGGCTACATCAACACCTTCGTAAACTACGATATTCTTTCGTATCTTCCGGGTGACCTCGATTCGGTCAAGGGCGAAAATGAGCTGGATGAGACCTTCAACAGCGCCTCAATGTCATTCCTTGTTATTGAGGATATGCCTTCGAAGGACGTCGCAGCCTTGAAAGAAAAAATTGCAAAGGTTGATAATGTCAGCAGTGTTATCTGGGTCAACGATATCGCAGATATAAGCATTCCGCAGGAAATCATTCCGCAGGCCGTCAAGGATATTTTTTACAGTAAAGACGGCAAATGCACAATGATGCTTATACAGTATAAATACAAAGCGGTCACCGATGAAACCATGAAAGCCATTGAAGATGTCAGAGGCTTGCTCAACAATCAGTGCTTCCTCAGCGGTATGGGCGTCATTATGAAGGATACGCGAGACCTTGCAGATTCGCAGGCTCCGATATTCATTGCAATCGCTATTGCAATCGCCCTTGTTGTCATGACCTTCTGTATGGAGTCATGGGTTGAGCCTTGGGTTCTTCTGGCAGCGCTGTGCATGGCGGTTGTTTACAACATGGGCACAAACCTCATATTCGGTCAGATATCGTACATTACGCAATGTATCGCCGCAATCCTGCAGCTTGGCGTTACGATGGACTATTCGGTATTTCTCATTGACCGATTTGAAGAGGAAAAGCCGAAATACGCAGACAAGAGAGACGCTATGGCAAGCGCAATCCAGGGCGCATTTCTTTCCCTCTCCGGCAGTTCGCTTACAACAATATTCGGTTTCCTTGCGCTCTGCTTCATGGATCTTTCACTCGGCAAGGATATCGGTCTTGTTATGGCGAAGGGCGTTGTATTCGGTGTTCTTACCGTTACGATCGTTCTCCCCGCTCTTGTTCTTCAGTGCGATAAGATTATTCACAAGTATCGCCACAGAAGCTTCATTCCAAAGTTTGACAAGCTCAACAATTTTGTTGTCAACCACAAGAAGGTTTGGGTTGCAATTTTCGTTGTTCTCTTCATTCCGTCATATATCATGCAGTCCAATGTCAATGTTTACTACTCGATGGACAGAATGTTGCCGGACGATATCGGCTGTATCGCCGCTCTCAACAAGATGAAAGATGAGTTTAATATGGCAACCTCACACTTCATCATTGTTGACGACAGCCTTGACGCCTCTGACCTCGTTAAGATGGAGAATGAAATCAAGGGAACCGCAGGTGTTACAAACATGGTTGCATACAACAGCTTCGTCGGTTCGGGTATTCCCGATTCAATGATTCCCGATGAGCTGAAGAGCATAGCAAAGTCCGGCGGCAGACAGATGATTCTCGTCAACACCTCATACGTTGCAGCAACAGACGAATGTAACGAACAGCTAACCAAGATAAATAATATTGTTAAGAAATACGATAAGAACGGCTACGTCACCGGTGAGGGCGCAATGTACAAGGATTTGATCGACATCACCGACCACGATTTCAAGCTGACCAGCGTGCTTTCAATTCTTTCGATATTCATTCTTATCGCAATCATCTTTAAGTCGATTTCGATTCCGACAATACTTGTAATGTCGATTGAGCTTGCGATATTCGTCAATAAGGCTATATCGTTTGCAACGGGCACGACGCTGTCGTTCATAGCCCCGACAATTATCGGCTGTGTTCAGCTCGGTGCAACGGTTGACTACGCAATTCTTCTTACGACGCGTTTCCGTGAGGAAATGAGAAACGGACACAACAAGCTCGACGCAATCAAAATTGCTGCCAACGCTTCCGACCGTTCAATCTTCCAGAGTGCGCTCGTATTCTTCGGTGCAACCTTCGGCGTATTCCTCACCTGCGATATCAAGATAGTTAAAGAGGTTTGTCTCCTGCTCGCAAGAGGATCTCTTATCAGCGCAGGCGTTATAGTATTCATGCTTACGCCGCTGTTGCTTGTGCTTGAGGGTCTCATCGAGAAAACGACTTATGACTTCCTCGGCAAAAAGCTCAAGCTTAAAATGAAGAAAAAAGAAAACAAAACGGCAGATAACAATGCCTGAACAATACGGAGGTAATAATATGAAAAACAATCTGAAAAAAATCATGTGCGTTCTTCTCTGCGCTTCTATGCTTGCATCCTTCTCTGCCTGTTCAAAGAAGAATGACGGCAGCACAGACGAACCGACCACAGCTCCGAGTCAGTCCGACGCAACAAAAGTAAGCTACGACACCGCCGCAACCTCATACAAGAAAAATGAGACAGTTTATGTCAACATGGCTTCGAACGGCGAGGTTACAAGCAAGGTCGTAACAGACTGGCTTCATACCGACAAGGCTCAGACCTATATCGACGACAAGACCGACCTTTCCGATATAAAGAACGTTAAATCCAACGTTGAACCCGTTAAGAACAAGGACGGTTCATATCGCTGGAACATGGAATCAACCGACCTCTACTACAGAGGTACAACGGATAAGGAGCTTCCCGTAAACTTCAAGATAACCTACTACCTTGACGGCAAGGAGACCAAAGCAAAGGATATCGCAGGCAAAAAGGGTCAGGTCAAGATGGTAGTTACCGTTAACAACGAGTCCAAAAAGACCGTTAAAGTCAGCGGTAAAGATACAACAATCTATACTCCGTTCATCGTTGCAGGCGGAATGATTCTCCCGGAGGATAATTTCTCAAATGTTACCGTTGAGAACGGAAAGACCATCGGCGACGGAACAAAAGAAATTGCTCTCATGGTCGGCGCACCCGGACTCAAGGAGAGCCTCAACCTCAGCGATGAGATGCTCAAGCAACTCGGCGATTTCAACTTCTCAAACACTTACACAATTACTGCAGACACGGAAAAATTTGAGCTTTCAAACATGATTTTTGCCGTTCTTCCCCTCTCGGCTATCGAGAGCAGCGTTGAGAACAACCTCCCGAACACCGTTTCCGATGTCAAGAACACACTCAATGAGGTTCAAGCGGTTATTGACAAGTTCAACAGCATGAATGCAACAGAGCTTATCAACAAGCTCTTCTCAAACACGGATAACCTTACGGAGCTCGCCTCCTCTGTTTCCGATGTTACAAAGCTTTATAACGACAACAAGGCTTTGCTTGACGTACTCGAAAAGTACATGACAAAGGAAAATATCGCAGCAATTGAAAAGCTCATTGCCGATACCGATGACACAGATCTTGAGCAGGTCGCAAAGCTTCTCAACAATCCCATTCTTCAGAAGTTCTTTAAACAGCTCCCGACCCTTTCAAAGGATATGGAAACCGTAATGCCTATCATCACCGGACTTTCAGCGGATATGCAGAAGCCCGAGGTTCAGAAGGCTCTTAAGAATCTTCCGCAGACGATTGAAACACTTAAGAAGCTCAAAACAACGATTGACAAGAATCAGGATTTGTTTAACACCCTCGGCGAAACTCTTGATGACGACACAATCGCATCACTCAAGGGCATCATGAGCTCACTTGATAAGATTATTTCCGAGAATGACCTTGAAGCTTATGCAAAGCTTGCCGACAATGCCGATGATCTGATTGCTCGCGCAAAGGCATGGATCGAAGCAGGTCAAAAGTACGACATCTTCACAACAAAGGGTGCCGCTTCAAGCACATCGGTAATGTTTGTTTATGAGACAGCCGCTGTTTCCGCTCCGAGTGAGGAGGTTAAGGAAGAGGCAGAGACTGTTGAAGAAAACGCAATTCTTAAATGGTTCAAGAATCTTTTCAAGAAAGATAAATAATCCGGCAGATGCAGAAAAAGCCTCACGAAGTTTTCGTGGGGCTTTCGTTTTGTACACTCTCAAAAATAATATCCGCTATTGCCTCGGCGTTCTCGTCGAGGCTTTTATCAAAGCTTTTATTATCAACCTCGTTTGTCACGAAGCCGACCTCGAGAAGAATCGACGGCATATTTGTATTGGAATTGACATAGTAATTGTTTCCGCTTGAGTTGCGATAACCCTTTTTCACTCCCCTGTTCGGCAGACTCGAAATGTCACTGAGCGCCTCGACCAGCTTTTGCGCGGTCTCCTCCTCGTTGCCCTTCGGCTCCTTTGCTATCCACGCCTCAAAGCCCGATCCCGAAGCCGAACTGTTTCTATGTAATGACAGAAAAAAATCACATCGTTTTCTGTTTGCTAATTTGCAGCGCTCCTTAAGCGTAATATCGGAATCGTCCTCACGAGTCAAAATAACCTTTATTCCCTTTGCCTCCAGCCTGTCTTTCACCTTGAGCGTCAGGCGAAGATTATCATCCTTTTCGAGCCTTGCACCGCCCGTTGAGGTTGCGCCGACGTCGTCCGCACCGTGACCTGCATCAAGGCAGACGGTTTTGACACTTTCATAATGCTCCTCAACTACGCCCGACAGGAATTTGACCGCCACAAGAAAGCTTGTCAGAACAAGACCCACAGCAATAACAGCCGTAATTCCCGTTTTTCCCTTCAATATATTCATTTTTCTCCCTCTTTTTTGTTACTTTCTAAAAAAACAATTGACTTTATCCCTGTTTGGTAGTATATTGGAATAAGTATATGTTTACGGAGGCTGAAATAATGCTCGATAAGAATTTCAACCCGTCTCTGCGATTCATGGTCGTCAGCGACATTCACATTAAGGATGAAGAGTGCATTGAGGAACAGCGCTTCGCTTCTGCTCTGAAATATGCTTATTCTATTGCTCAAAGCTCCGAGAATTACAAAAAGCTTGATGCAATCGTCATTGTCGGCGACTTTGCAAACTCGGGAACGGAAATTCAAATGCAAAAGGTCAGGAACATTCTTGATGCAGGCGTTGATTATGACGAAACGCAGGTTATATCCTCGTTTGCAAGCCATGAAACAAACAGCGACGGTACCGAGGTTGCGACCGAAAGAATGAAACGTATTCTCGGTCAGGATCCCGATCAACACAAGGTCATCAACGGCTTCCATTTTGTCTCCATCTCACCGTCACGCAGTTGTAACTATGATAACGGCAAAAAGGCTTGGATGGCACGGGAGCTTGCTTCTGCCGCAAAAGATAATAGAGCTAAGCCGATTTTCGTATTTCAGCATCCTCACAACACCAACACGGTTTACGGAAGTATTCTTTGGGGTGAGGACGAGCTGATAACAACCTATATGAACTATCCCCAGATAATTCATTTCTCCGGTCACTCCCACGCTCCGATAAATGACCCAAGGTCGATTCATCAACAGCATTTCACCTCGCTCGGCACGGGTACGCTCAGCTATTTTGAGATGGATGAGTTCGACAAAATTACAGGTTCAATACCCGATAACAAAGAAAATGCAGCTCAAATGCTCATTGTTGAAGCTAACGCAGACAACAGAGTAAGGGTTTATCCCTTCGATGTTCTGACAGGTCATTTCTTCCCGCAGGTGCGTAAAATCGACGCTCCGAGCGATATAAGCTCCTTCATCTACACCGCCGAAAGATATAAGACAAAGGTTGTCCCCTATTTTGCCGATGATTCGAAGCTGACGGTTTCCGATATAACCGACACATCGTTTAAAATAGAATTTGATCAGGCAAGAATTGACGAGGATTATGTCGACTGTTATGATATTGTGCTCAAAAATGCAGACGGCTTTGTCATCAGACATTTAAGTATATGGTCGGAATATTATTTTTATGATATGCCTGAAAAAAGATCTTACGTATTCACCGATCTTGAACCAAAAACAAAATACACGGTAACTGTCAAGGCGTGCGGCTTTTGGAACAACATTTCCGAAAACAGCCTTGATGCGGATATAAAAACACTATAATAACACGGGAGGGGTCTCCAATGTCAAAATTCAAAGCGTTTCTCAAGCGCAAGGACATCGAATTTTCCGCCAAAAGATACGGAATTGATGCTCTCGGCGCAATGGCGCAGGGTCTTTTTGCTTCCCTGCTTGTCGGCACAATTCTTTCAACGATAGGAACTCAGTTTTCTATTGAAGCACTTGTAACAATCGGCGATTTTGCATCGGCAGTCAAGGGCTGCGCAATGGCAATTGCAATCGGATTTGCCCTCAAAGCTCCGCCGCTTGTTCTCTTCTCGCTCGCAACCGTAGGCTATGCCGCGGATAAGCTCGGCGGTG
>ULRD01025038.1_pt1 | contig 11586 bp, 11 predicted proteins | sample 1955181 | NCBI WGS metagenome assembly ULRD01 (sample SAMEA4835675, study PRJEB28245) | human gut metagenome | biome: gut microbiome; material: fecal sample | place: Denmark | collected 2008
ACAGTCAAATGAATTACCGAGGAAAACTTGACACTTACAATCATTGTTCCCTACTGGCAAAAAGAATACATTCATGGTATGATTGAATTTGTAGTAGTAGGAATAGTTTCTATTTCTGCCTGAAAAGAGAGAGAAGGAGGGGAGTACATGAAGGCTTATATCCGTATCAGACATACTGGAGAATTATATGACCGCAGCTGCTATGCAGCCTATGCGGGAGCAAATGAGCTGGATATCCCGGTGAAGCCCTATAAAGTGGTGTATTCTCTGACCGATAATGATCCGAAGGATCCTGTGGTGGGGACATTTTCTGATGTGAAGGTGGCACTCGAAAGATTCGGCGTGAAGCTGCTGCCACTGGATTATCCGGATGAGCTGATGCCCTTCGTCGGACGAAAGATCTGGAAATCGACGCTCTTCACCATCACCAGCCATGCGGAAGACTGGCATGTCTTCGTCAAACCGGTGGAGGATGTGAAGCGATTCCATGGCACTGTGCTCGATAAGTCGGAAGACCTCATCAAGCTGGGCGGGGGACTCGAAGATATCGATGTCTGGTGCAGCAGCCGCGTGAATTTCATCTCCGAATGGCGTCTCTGGGTACTTCAGGGAGAGATCGTAGGTCTTTGTCCATATAAAGGACGCTGGGATATTTTCCCTGATCCCAGAGTCCTCAAAGCAGCCGTCGCTGCGTATCATTCCGCCCCTGCCGGCTATGCGCTGGACTTTGGTATCACGGATGAAGGCAAGACGCTCCTGGTCGAGGTATCTGATGGCTATGCGCTCGCTTCCTTTGGCTTGAAATCAAGGCTCTATATGCAGATCCTTCTTGCACGCTGGCAGGAATTAACTAAAGATGTGAAAGTGTGAGCTGGCGTATCTGCTCATCATTTTGTCCCTATGGCACCGATGCTTGTAGTACCTTTGTGTTTTCTGCAGTAGTCGGTGCTTTTCTTACCTGCAAAGCGGATCCTCTGTTTTCTCGGCTGTCTTTGGCTGACAGGCGAGCCGCAGTGGTACGGCACAAAAAGAGGCGCCGCGGAGCTTATAAGCAGAAAAAACTTTCAGGCATTTTGCATACTGCCTATGTGCTTCTTGCGAAACGGATAGGATACGCAATAACGATGAATGAATTTACAGAAAGGAGGAGTTGTGGTGAGGCTGAGCAATGATTTTCTGCAGCGGCTGAAGGACAGTGTCAATATCAATGACATCATCGGCTCGTATGTCGATCTGAAGAAAAAAGGAAGATACTATTTCGCCTCCTGTCCTTTTCATGGACCGGAGAAAACTCCTTCTTTTTCAGTGTCTCCGGAAAAAGGATTTTATTATTGCTTTGGCTGTCACGAGAGCGGGGACGTCTTCCATTTCCTGCAGAAGATGGAAGGGATCACTTTCATGGAGGCCGTGGAGAGAGTAGCTGACTATGCCCATATCGATATGCCGACGGAGGAGATATCTCCGGAAGAACGGCAAAAGGCAGCCATGATGAAGAAAATGGTGGAGGTCACGGAGCTTGCAGGCTCTTATTTCCACAATTGCCTCACACGGACGCAGATGGGACAGGCGGGCATGGCGTACTTCGAGAAGCGCCACCTTTCGATGGAAACCATAGAAAGATTCAAGCTGGGCTTTGCACCGGCGGATTGGCATCGTCTATACCATGACTTCACGACGAAAAAGCAGATAGATCCGAAGATACTCACAGCCTGCGGGCTTTGCGGGTACAAGAATGGAAACTATTTTGATATGTTCCGCAATCGCTGCATGTTTCCCATTCTGGATCTGAAGGGGCGCGTGGTGGCATTCGGCGGTCGTGTCATGGATGACAGTAAGCCGAAGTATCTGAATTCGCCGGAAAGCCCCATTTTCAATAAGCGTCGTCTCCTTTTTGCTATCTATCAGGCACTGCCGGAGATCCGCAAAAAGCGGCAGGCGATCATGGTCGAGGGCTACATGGATGCGATTTCCCTGCATGCCCATGGTGTCACGAATGTAGTAGCTTCCCTCGGGACTGCCTTCACCGTAGAGCAGGCAAGGCTTCTCAAAAAATATGCCGACGAGATCGTTTTCTCTTATGATATGGATGCTGCCGGTCAGAATGCGACGCGGCGGGCATTGGAGATCGCCGGCGCTGTGGGATTGAAGCTGCGTGTGGCACTCGTGGGGGAGGGCAAGGATCCGGATGAATTTGTCAATCTTCATGGCGGGGAGGCTTATTTAGAAGCGGTGGCGCAAGCGCAGCCTGCATTGGACTATCTCTTTGGCGCGCTGCAGCGGCAGTATGATGCGTCGACGCTTGACGGGCAGCATCACATTCTTGATGAGATGTTCGCTGTACTTCTCGCGCAGCAGGATACGTTTCAGTTCAATTCGTTCATCCGCAAGATGGCGATGACGCTCCACATGGATGAAGGAATGATCCGAAGTGAAGCACTCTCCTTTGCGAAAAAGAATCATTCGACCCTATATATTTCCCAGAAAACACCGCTGGAAGCACCGACGACAGACAATGGGCCGCAGGCAAAGAAGCAGAAGCTCCTGGAAGAAGGGCTTCTCAAGTACTGCCTCCGCTATCATATGCTTCCTGAGGGCTGGGAGTTACTCAAAAATTATCCTTTCACCTCGCCTTTCCGTCAGAGACTCTTTGATGCGATGAAATCGATGGAGGGAGAGATCACGGAACAGGCGGTGGAGGGGAAGCTCCTTCGCGAGGATATACCGCTCCTGGCAGAGCTTGCGATGGAGGGAGATCCGCCCGGCTCTGTCCCTCAGGAGGAATATATATGGCCTTTGATGAAGATGTATCTCCAGAAGGAGTATCGTCTTCATACAGAAAAAGTCCAGTCTCTCATGACTTCAGATCCGGAAGAGGCCAGAAAAGAGCAGATGATCTGTATCCGCCTCAGCAAAGAGATCATGGCACTGGGAAGGGCGTGATAGCGAGGGGACGTCGGCATCTGCCGCCCATCACTATCGACTGATCAGTAAGAATATTGTTTGTTTTGCATATACCACATTTCCGCAGCAGAGATGGACATGATCGCCGGAATGGATTACCAGTATCGGGGGATATAAAAATGGCTGAACGAATGACTCAACTTGAAAAATGGATTCAGGAGCTGAAGAAAAAATCCCATGACGGGCTGGTAGCGAATAAGGATATCATGGAGTTCATTTCCACGCACAATCTGGGAGAAGAAGATCTGTCTGCACTTTATGAAGCACTTCATATCCATCAGCTGGAAGTCGACTTTAATGAAGAAGTGGATGATTCCTTCGACTTCATCGAGGAAGAGGAGTCGGCTGAGCTTGTCAAAGAAGAAGAGGCCGAGGCGGAAGCCGAAGAAGACACGCCGGTGCCTGATTTGGATAATGCCATCTCGATCGATGATCCCGTGAAAATGTATCTGAAGGAAATCGGTGCGCTGCCCCTTTTGACCAGTGAAGAAGAGATCGTGCTTGCCAAGACGGTCGAGGCGGGTATGCGTGCGGATGCGCTTTCCGAAGAAAAGGAAGCGGCGCGGGAAGCGAAGAAAGAGCTGGCTGATCGGAACCTCCGCCTCGTGGTCTCCATCGCAAAGAAATATCTGGGCCGCGGGCTTCAGTTTCTGGATCTCATTCAGGAAGGAAATCTGGGACTCTTAAAGGCGGTCGATAAATTCGACTATACCAAGGGCTATAAATTCTCCACCTATGCTACATGGTGGATCCGGCAGGCTATCACACGTGCCATTGCGGACCAGGCACGTACCATTCGTGTGCCGGTACACATGGTAGAGACGATCAATAAGCTGAATCGCATTTCCCGCCAGCTGCTGCAGGAGAATGGGCGTGAGGCAACCAATGAAGAGCTTGCCAAAGCCATGGGCGTATCACTCGCCAAGGTACGCGAGGTCAAAAAGATCGCACAAGACCCGATTTCTTTGGAAACGCCGATCGGCGAAAAGGAAGATTCCCATCTGGGAGATTTCATCGAAGACCATGAAGCCATCGCGCCGGATGATGCCGCCGGCAGCATCCTTCTCCGCGAGCAGATCGAAGAACTTCTGACCGGGCTGACGGAAAGAGAACGACAGGTGCTCGAGCTGCGCTTCGGGCTGAAAGACGGCAAGACAAGGACTCTCGAAGAAGTGGGAAAATACTTCGATGTGACCCGCGAACGCATCCGGCAGATCGAAGGGAAAGCGCTTTCGAAGCTGAAAAAGACGGCAAAAAATCTGATCAACCAGTGAATCATAGGCAATAAAAAGCAGCCCTTGACGGGCTGCTTTTTTGATTGCGTTCATTGAGGATCATGAAAACGGTATACAAAATCCTTGTGAGATCAGATGGTATGCGCGGAGCCGACGACAGCTTCGATCTTGTGCATGACCATCTGCTTCACAGCCTCTCTGGCCGGCTTCAGATAGCTTCTCGGGTCAAAATTCGACGGATCCTTGCAGAGTGCTTCACGGATGGCACTTGTCATAGCCAGACGGATATCGGTGTCGATATTGATCTTGCAGACAGCCATCGTGGCAGCCTTGCGGAGCATGTCTTCCGGGACGCCTTTCGCGCCGAGGACTTTGCCGCCATAGGCATTGCACTTTTCCACAAATTCCGGAATGACGGTAGAAGCGCCATGGAGGACGATCGGGTAGTCCGGCAGGAGCTTGCCGACCTTTTCCAGCCGTTCATAGTCAAGATAGGGGTCGCCTTTGAATTTGTAAGCTCCGTGGCTGGTGCCGATCGCAATAGCAAGAGAGTCGCAGCCGGTAAGCTCTACGAACTCAGCCGCTTCTTCCGGATCCGTAAAGATCGCATCCTTCGCATCGACGCTGACCAGATCTTCTACGCCGGCCAGACGTCCGAGCTCGGCTTCCACCACGACACCTTTGTCATGTGCATATTCGACGATCTGCTTTGTGACTTTGACATTTTCCTCGAAGGAGTGCTTCGAGCCATCATACATGACGGAAGTAAAGCCACCGTCAATGCAGGCCTTACAGATCTCATAAGAAGAGCCGTGGTCCAGATGGAGTGTGGTCGGGATCTCCGGATAATCCTGAAGAGCAGTCTTGACCAGGCCGACGATATATTCCTGACCGGCATAATTGCGGGCGCCTTCCGAAGCCTGAAGAATGACCGGAGACTCCTCTTCCTTGGCAGCTTCCATGATCCCTTGGATGATTTCCATGTTATTCACATTGAATGCACCAATGGCATAATGCCCCTGATATGCCTTTTTAAACATTTCAGTAGTTCCTACGAGCGGCATAATGATACCTTCCTTTCAATGCAACATTGATATAGTGTATACAATATATAAGCTGATCGGTGAATAAAAGCTATATGATTGCCTTCCTTTATTATACTGAATGGTACTTTATATTTCCACTGTATTTTAAGAATTATTTTCAAAAAAAGAAATGGCCGCTATTTCTTACAGGCAGAGAGGGCGGATTCATGGTACAATAAAAGAAAACAAGGGAGGAGAACATAGAATGGATCAGAAAGAAGTCGATCTGAATGAAGAACAGGAGCTTTCCCCTGAAGAGCTGGCGGAATTCATGGCATCCTACAAGAAAGAGCTTGCCCACATTTATAAAATGTCCAGCGCGAAGAAGTCTTTCATGGTGAGACAGAAGCTTCCAAATCTGAAAATGGCACTGGAAGAATGTGACCGTGACATGCGGAAGGACATTGATGAGCTGAAGCATAAGTATGGGATCCACTACTGAAAGGCAGCTGTTCTTTTTCAAAAAAACTTTATTTTACCTCTTGCAAAAAATGAAGTTACATGATATACTCTTAACATCGCTTGAGACAAGACCTCTTGAAACCAAGTCAAATAAAAAGATTTGAAAAAAGAGCTTGACAAAAGCAAGAAAAACGAGTATAATAAATCTCGTTGAAACGGATCATTAGCTCAGTTGGTAGAGCACCTGACTCTTAATCAGGGTGTCCGGGGTTCGAACCCCTGATGATCCACCAGACATTCAGCCCGAAGTCATAGATGACTTCGGGCTTTTCTTTTTTCTACCTAACTCGCATAAAATTCATCATTTCTACCAATACTTTTACCAAATCAAGAAAATGCCATTCCGCAGCGCATGACGGGATGGCATTTTTTGATGCAGTGTGACTGGCTTCATCATCTTCTTCGTTAAAAAAGTATTTGCCTGTCATCAAGGTTTGACGGTACAGCCAAAGCACGCTCGCCGCCTTCTGCAGTCTGCTATGTCTAAGGGGCATCAAGGGAACGCGTTCAAACGCGCCCTGCGCGATGCGCAAAGGAACATAGGTAAAATTACCACGCAGGGACTCAAGGCGGCCTGCAATGGCATAATCTGCGCTATTTCAAAAGGCAATGAGGAGATGGTAGATACAGCCATTGACGTGGCCACCCAAGAGAGCGCGATACTTTGCGGAACGAATCGCCTGCACTGAGAAGGCGAGAGCCTACATGCACGGAGCAATGTACCCATATGCCCATGATCCCGACTGCGTGTCTTTCCGGTGTAAACTTTCGAGCCGCCATCCATGCGATGACATTTGTGACCTGTACGCCTGTGCAGACCTTTGGGGGATGGGCAAGGGCAGTTTCCAAAATGATTGTTGTCATCATGCAGGGAAAGCTCCCATGGCTTTACAGAGAAGGGGGAGCAGTGATTTTTCTGGTATTCCAAAGCATATGGGGGAGCAATGAAGCGGGAAATCATGATCCACTCGCAGGATCAGATTCTGCGAGTATTTTTATATTTTTCCATCCGAAAGCCCAACATATCTGTTATAATAATAGCAATATAGTAAAATTTTAGGGGAAGCCCTGGCAGAAGAAGCACTTTGATTTCATGGAGGAACGAGAATGGACTTTACATTAGATGCAAAGCAGCAGGAGCTGGTAAATCTGGCGAAGGAAATCGCACAGAAGGAGATCGCGCCGCGCGCTCTGGACATCGATAAGAGCGGTGTCATGGATCCGGAACTGTTGAAGATTTTGAAACAGTCCGGTATGACTCAGCTGGCTGTTCCGAAGGAATATGGCGGAGCAGGACTCGATCTGTTGACGGGGGCGATGATCAGTGAAGAGCTCGCAAAGGGCTGTGCAGGTACTGCGACTGTTTGCGCAGCCAATTCACTTGCTTCTTTCCCGATCCTTTTCGCCGGCAGCGATGAACAGAAAAAGGAATACTTCGACTGCCTGAACAACGGTGGGATCGCCTGCTTTGCCCTGACGGAACCGGGAGCAGGCTCTGATGCAGGTGCGGTATCCTGTAAGGCAAAAAAGGTCGATGGCGGCTATGTCCTGAATGGTACGAAGTGCTTCATCACCAATGCACCGATCTGTGATAAAATCACACTCTTTGCCAATACCCGTGAATCAGGCGGCATTCGTGGTCTGACTGTTTTCACTGTTGATAGAAATACGCCGGGCGTCTCCATCGGCAAGGAAGAGGACAAGATGGGGATCCGTGCTTCGGCTACTTCGGAAATCATTTTTGACGATTGCTTCGTTCCGACAAGCGCCCGCATCGGTCGTGAAGGCATGGGCTTCCGCATCGCTATGCAGACGCTTGAGACATCCCGTCCGGTCGTCGGTGCGATTTCTGTCGGTATCGCACAGGCTGCACTGGAAAATGCCATCCACTATGCACACCAGAGAAAGCAGTTCGGCCAGAAGATCGCTTCTTTTGAAATGGTACAGGAAATGATCGCCAATATGGTCACTAAGACTGAAGCGGCACGCGCGCTTGTCTACAAGGCTTGCTGGCTGAAGATGCAGGGAGATAAGAGGGCGTCCATGTTCTCTGCGATGTCGAAATGCTTCGCTTCGGATACAGCGATGGAAGTCACCACGACAGCGGTGCAGGTCATGGGCGGCAATGGCTACTCCCGCGAGAATCCGAATGAAAAATATATGCGTGATGCCAAGATCATGCAGATCTATGAAGGTACGAATCAGGTGCAGCGCCTCGTCATTGCAAACGCGGCTCTTTACTGATAAGGGATGCGTGAACGGTTCCATGAAAGACGAAGGCTTTCATGGAGCCGTTTTGATTGAGTGAAGGGATCTTTCTGTTCAGGGGGGGAACCATAAGTTATAAAGAAAACATTTGTGCTGCTTAGCGAGCGGATGGAATATGATTGCATGTATATTGTTATAGAAATCTGTATAGCACGGAAAGGCTGGGGTATATATGGCTGAAATATCTGATGCAAAGTTAGAACGACTTATCGATGAATTCTTAACCAAAATGCCAGGTGGATTAAGTGCAAGATTTATTAGTTATTATATCAATTGGGCTGGACTTCTAACAGATGATGAATGGTGTTTGCCGGCCACTGTTAATCGTTTTTGGGATAAGAATAATAAGAATAACAAATACGAGAAACATTGGGATACATCCGTAAATGGTAATATCATAACTTATTGGACGCTTAAAGATGAATATAAGTTAGTGATTCCGGAAGTCTTAGTCAATGAAATTATTTCTCCGGTTTTATTAAAGTTGGATTTGCTTAAAGGATTTTCTAATACGACAAATGCTGAAGTGATAGACAGATACATTGATAAAGAAGTAGATCAATTGAATTCTGCTGAAATAAATAAACTGTACTCCTATTTATATCCTGCAAGCCTTGATCTAATGGATGAAGAGAAAAAAATAATGGTTGCAAAAAAACTTGTGACGATCATTTGGAATCAGTTTATGAATTGGAAAGATAAAATTGCTGAGAATTATTCAAATTGGGTACAAAAATATTGCAGCAATGTAGCCAAAATAAAGAATTTAAGTGAGGCAGAAGCAACATGTAGTGATATAGATCCAGCCACATATTTTAATTCTCGTAGATATGCTAAAAATTGTTCTCATATGTTTGAAGAGGGGAGTAGCCTTACTTTATTAGATCTTCAAAAGTTAGATACCTACCCGTGTGTTTCAATGGAAGCAATGTTTAGTGGTTGCTGTAATTTACGCGAATTGGATGTTTCTCATTTTGTGACAAAGAAATGCACTTCTATGCAGTCAATGTTTTATAAATGTGCTTCTTTGACCCAAATTGATTTAAAAAACTTTGATACAAGTCAAGTGACCGACATGGTTTATATGTTTTATGGCTGTAATAAATTAACGTCTCTGGATTTAAGCAAATTTAATACGGCTAAAGTCACTAAAATGGACGCGATGTTTTCTAATTGCGTTACTTTAAGGGAATTACATATTGAGAACTTTGATACAAGTCATGTAGAATCTTCAGATTCGATGTTTTACAATTGTAATCAATTGACTAACATATATGGCGTTCTTGATTTGACTCAGAATATGAATTATTCGCAAATGTTTGCAAAGTGCCCTAATCTAGCAGAAGTAACAGTTAAATTACCTGAAGATGTTACGGAAGAGGAATTTAGGGAAGACACTGGTTTAAGCAGTTTTACGCAATTACATGTATTGAATAAACCCAAAGTAGAACCACCAAAAGCGAAGATACCGAGCAACGCAAAATCTCTCACAGTTAACTATATAGAGAACCCTGATGGAAATATCAGCATCAACATTGATTCTTGGAAAAATGGGGCTAAAGTGTTGCAAGTATTGACAGCAGGTATCATAACTTCGCTCGATCTTGAACCGTTGCAAATAAAAGAATTAGAGGAGTGTATAGGTAATTTTTATGCAAACAAAAATAACAAGGGATGTGAATCAACTACCAATACTAGAAATCAACCAAGTTTAAGTAAAATTAAAGCTATTAATAATAAACGCAATAGGAGAAATCCATGGATGCCTTTGCGTTGAGGGCCAAAGATATAATGGAGCCATGGATTCAGACCAGCCTCTTGGTTTTATTTCTGTAGGGGACTTTTTCTTTAACATGATGGTGACCTACTACTTGATCTAATTCTGCCACAGATCCGCGCTTAAAATCTAAGGTTCTGATCTGAAACTCTGGATCCATTATATTGCACCTGTTCCTGTTATAGTGGGGCGTTTCAGCATGATGACACATTGATGGTCTTACCGCATAGGAAGAAGATTTCTCGACTTCGCTCGAAATGACGATATGAGAGATGACTTATCAAAAAGCGGCGCTTAGATCCTTCGACTCAGTTCTCATATTTCAGATAAGCCATTTTTTAACATACGACGTTGTTCTCCGCTCAGGATGACGAAATGCGCCGCATAGTCCCCGTTGAACCTTCTGAACCCATAGGACCTTTCGAACCATTAAACCGCGACCCCTAACTCTCAACCAAAAAAAGACCGCTTGCGCGGTCTTTTTTGTTTCTGTCATTATTCCCAAGCAGGAACGATGGTGCCTTTGTACTTTTCAGCGATGAATTTCTTGACGGATTCAGACTGATAGTACTTGACGAATTTCTGATAAGCTGGCTGATCCTTGTCCTTCTCGCGGGCAGCGATGATCATGACGGCGAGCGGGGTATCCTTGTCTTCGAGGAAGATGCCCTGGTCTTTCGGGGAGAGGCCGGAGCTCATGACGTAGTTCATGGTGATGACGGATGCATCGACATCATCCAGGCTTCTTGGAAGCTGAGCGGCTTCGAGTTCCTGGAATTTCAGGTGTTTCGGGTTTTCTACGACATCTGCTGGGGTAGCTTTCATGCCGACGCCTTCCTTCAGCTTGATGACGCCTGCTTTTTCAAGCAGCTGGAGACCGCGGCCTTCATTGGTCGGGTCATTCGGGATGGAGATGGTAGCGCCGTCTGGCAGGTCTTTGATGTCCTTGTACTTGTTGGAATAGACGCCCATGCGCATCAGGATAGCTTTGCCGATAGAGACGAGGTTTGTATTGTGCTGTTTGTTGAAGTTCTTCAGGAACGGTTCATGCTGGTAGACAACGAGGTCGAGATCGCCGTCAGCGAGTGCCTGGTCCGGAGTGACATAGTCGGAGAATTCCTTCACATTGACCTTGAGGCCGTTGCTTTCAGCTTCTTTGGCAGCGGCTTCGACGACTTCTGCATGCGGGCCGGCCGTAGCACCGACGGTGATCTCTTTCTTTTCCTGTACAGAGGCAGCGGCCGAGGAGGCTGGCTTTGCGTTGGAACCACAGCCGGTGATGATGGCTGCTGCGGAGAGGGCGCAAAGTCCAGCGATGACGAGTTTCTTTAACATAGATATACTTCCCTTCTTTTATAAAATCCGGTGTCTATGTATGGAAGTGGGAGAATTCGCATTTCCTATAGATCCGGTGGAAAACAGTTTTTGGGGCGGGTTCCGAGGGCAGGGGGCGAAAATCGATCTCCGTGTATCGTCATCCCGAGCGCAGCCGAGGGATCTTTCTTGCACGGCGGGAATCAGCGTGTATGCGCTGAGGGAAAAAGATGTCTTGGTGCGGTTTCACATGCGACAATAAGCGTTCTGCCATAGAGATTTCTCGACTTCGCTCGAAATGACGATACGCTGGGAGCAGTTTTTGAACCCTGAACCCTGAACCCTGAACCCTGAACCCACAAACCATTTACTTCTTATTCGCCTTTTTCGCAAGATTGCTTCCGATAAACTGGATGAGCTGGACGACGACGATGAGGACGAGGATGGTCGCTACCATGACGTCGGCCTGGAAACGCTGGTAGCC
>ULRD01062149.1_pt1 | contig 11530 bp, 10 predicted proteins | sample 1955181 | NCBI WGS metagenome assembly ULRD01 (sample SAMEA4835675, study PRJEB28245) | human gut metagenome | biome: gut microbiome; material: fecal sample | place: Denmark | collected 2008
GTTCCTCATCATGACGCTCTTGATGTTCCAGCTGCGCAGCTTCAAGGACATGGTCCTGACCGTCCTGACGGCGCCGCTCGGCATCATCGGCGTGGCCATCGGCATGCTCGTGCTCGACAAGGCCATGGGCTTCGTCGCCATCCTCGGCGTGCTCGCGCTCTTCGGCATGATCATCCGCAACTCGGTCATCCTCATCGACCAGATCCAGAAGCATCTGGAGGCGGGCGAAACGCCGTGGGATGCCGTCGTCGACTCCGCTGTGCTGCGCTTCCGCCCCATCATGCTGACGGCTGCAGCCGCCATCCTCGGCATGCTGCCCCTGATGACGAGCGCCTTCTGGGGGCCGATGGCCGTCGCCATCGCCAGCGGCCTGCTCGTCGCCACGGTCTTGACACTGCTCGTGCTGCCGACGATGTACGCTGCGATGTACAAGATACAGAAGCCGTAATCCCATCAAAAAAGGTTCCACTCATCGGAGTGGAACCTTTTTTGATGGGGCAGGGCAGTCACGGCAGATTGGGGATGCTGCGGCTGATGGCCGTGTGGCGGATGATGTCGTCGACGCGCAGGTCGACGGCGAGCTCCTGCTTGTTGAGCGTCTCGGCCTGGGCGAGCTCATCGGGGTCATCGTTCTTGATGCCCGCGAGGAAGTGCTGCCATGCCTTGAGCGTCAGCTCAGTGGCCTGCTGGCGCTGGTCGGCAAGGTAGCGGGCACCGGGCGGCACCTCGACGCTCGCGAGCTCCTGCTGGCGAGCCTGCAGAGTCGGGATGACTTCCTTCTCGACCAGTGCCTCAAGCCCCGCCTTCTGCTCGGCCGTGAATGTGCCGGAACTCGTCTGGCTCAGTGCGGCAAAGCGGGCCTTGTAGGCGGTGAGCTTCTCGTTGTAGGAGGCGACGATGTTCTTCGTCGCCTCGCTGTACTTGGCGATGTCCTCGTTGTGCAGCGGCGTGATGGCGTCGAGGTAGTCGCGGTAATTCTTGAGATAGGTGACTTGCCAGTGGCCGTCCGTCGCCTGCTCCATTGCGGCCTCGAGCGTGAAGGATGTGCCCGTCCAGTCGTCGCGCACCTCGATCTCAGCCGTTGCCGCCGTGCCGTCGCGCGTGACCTTGCCGATGCCGACAAGCGAGGTGTTGCGCATCTGGCTGCGCGCGAGGAAGCGCTCGTAGTCGATGCCGAGCTGGCGTCCCTTGAGGATGTCCGTGCCTTCAGGCAGGCTCCACTCGCCCGAGCTCACGCGCCGCAGGATCGTGTCCTGCGTGCCGCTCGTGAGCTGCGGCTTGACCGTGATGTAGAACTTCTCGTAGGCGGCCTTGTTGACAGCTGTCAGCGTCGTGTCGTAGGAGAGCAGGTCTGCCGTCAGGTCGTCGTAGCCGCGCGAGGTCACGAGGTCGAGGTTGACGTAGTGCCGGAAGCTGTCGGCATCCTTCTTCTGAACGGCGATCGCCGCCTGCTCGAGCGCGTATTCCGGTGTGCGCTTCTCGGCATACGAATGCCAGCCGAAGAAGGCGCCGAGCGCGAGGATCAGCAGCACGAGGATCAGGAGAGCCTGGCGTCGCCTCCTGATCCTGCGCCTCTGTATGGTCTTTTCCCAAGTATAATCATCCATCTGGCAAATTCCTTTCTGTCTGTGTGATTCTATTATACTATACGAGGCGGTATGCGTCCAAAAAATCGCCAGCACTCATATGTTTTCCTTGTAATATCTGGTAGAATAGTGAGATAGAGAATAGAATCTCGTGCGTTTGTGCTTTGGAGGAAATGTTTTTTATGAAATGGGTCAACCACCAGGTCCTGACGGGCGTCATTGTCTATGCGGCCACGGACGATATGCTGCTGACTATCTACAGCATGGCGGGGGCAATCTTCCCCGACAAGGTCGAGGGCAATCCGCATGCGGGCAATTACTGGAGCTGGCGCAGCCGTCACCGCGGCTGGTCGCACTGGCCGCTCTTGTACCTCGGTCTGATCTTTTTCCTGAGCAGGCTCGAGGAGGGGCAGCTGACTGCCTTGCCGACGGCCGACCTCACGACGATCGGCATCTACATCTGCATCGGCGCTCTCTTGCACATCGCCGAGGACGCCGTCTGCGGCAAGGTGCCGCTCTTGACGCCGTACCAGAAAGTCGGCGTCAGGCTCTTCAAGGTCGGCTCTGTGCCGGAGTACCTCTTCACGATTGCAGCTGTGCTGCTCTGCTACGGCCTGCGCACGCATTTTTCTTTTTTGAGCTGACTTGCGCTGAGATATGAGATTGAGGGATAGATTAGGGAAGGGGAGTCACGATGACGGACTATCGCACACACACGAAGAAGACGAGCAAGATCCTGCGCCTCATGGCCGAGAAATACCCAACAAAAGAAGCCGTTTACGAGAAGCTCATCTACCTGCAGTCGTACCTCTCGCTGCCGAAGGGCATCGAGCACTTCATGAGCGACCTGCACGGCGAGTATGCCTCGTTTTTCCACATCCTCAACAACTGCTCCGGCGTCATCCGCGAGAAGGTCGACTACGTCTTCGGCGTGCGGCTGACGGAGGACGAGAAGGCGGAGTTCTGCACGCTCATCTACTACCCGAAGGAGAAGATCGACCAGATGCGCACGGAGCGGCGCGCGACGCCGTCGTGGTACCGCGAGAACCTCTCGCGCCTGCTCGAGCTCGCGAAGCTCATGAGCTACAAGTACCCGGCTTCGAAGGTCAGCGGCTTCATCCCCGACCGCTACGCATCGGTCATCGTCGAGCTCATGAACACGCGCCCGGAAGCCGACCAGGCGCAGTTCCTCTACCTCAAGAAGCTCCTCAATACCATCGTGCAGATTGACAGCGGCGCGGACTTCATCGAGGCGTTCACCGTTCTGATTAAGCGGCTGGCCGTCGACCGGCTCCACATCGTCGGCGATTTCTTTGACCGCGGCAACCGGCCCGACGCCATCCTCAACTTGCTCATGGAGCACCCGTCCGTCGACATCCAGTGGGGCAACCACGATGTGCTCTGGATGGGCGCGGCGCTTGGCAGCGAGGCCTGCATCGCGACGGTCGTGCGCAATTCCCTGCGCTACCACAATACCGACGTCCTCGAGCGCGGCTACGGCATCAGCCTGCGGCCGCTGACGACATTTGCCTCGCACATCTACCCCGACGAAGCGCCCCTGAAGGCAGCGGAGCGCGCCATCACCATCATGATGTTCAAGCTCGAGGGCCAGCTCATCGCGCGCAATCACGACTTCCAGATGGAGAGCCGCCGGCTGCTCCATCACATCGACTTCCGTTCCTCGTATGCGCGGCTCGGCGACGGCAGGCGCTACGAGCTCGAGAGCGCCTACTTCCCGACGATTGACGAGTCGGGCGAGGATGTCTACGAGCTGACCGCAAAGGAGCAGGAGATCATCGCGGACCTGCGCTCCTACTTCACGGAGAGCGCCGTCCTGCACCGTCACGTCGACTACCTCTACCAGAAGGGCAATCTCTACACCTGCTGCAACGGCAATCTGCTGTTCCACGGCTGCGTGCCGCTCAATGAAGACGGCAGTTTCCGCACGATACGCTTCGAGGGCAAGGAGTACCGCGGCCGCAGCTGGTTCGACTTCTGCGAGCAGCGCGCGCGGGAGGCATGGCTGCATGGCACGCCGCGCGCCCTCGACTTCATGTACTTCCTCTGGTGCGGCAGGCTCTCGCCGACGTCTGGGCGCGAGTTCAAGACGTTTGAGCGCGCGCTGATTCCCGACGAGAGCACATGGAAGGAGCCGTCTGACCCGTACTACCGCTACATCGACACGGTGGAATGCTGCGAGCATGTCCTGCAGGAATTCGGCCTCGACCCGAAGCGCGGCCACATCATCAACGGCCATGTACCCGTCAAGGTCAAGAAGGGCGAGAGCCCCATCAAGGCGGGCGGCCGCGCCATCATCATCGACGGCGGCTTCTGCCGCGCCTACCACAAGAAGACGGGCATCTCCGGCTACACGCTCATCTCGAATTCGCGCGGCCTGCGCCTGCTCGAGCACCAGCGCATCGCCGACGTCCGCGAGGCGCTGCGCGCCAACCACGACATCGAGTCCGTCTCCGAGACAGTCGAACTGCAGTCGTGCCATAACACGGTCGGCGACACCGACCAGGGCCGAGCCATCCAGGACGAGATCACGGACCTCTACAATCTGCTGCTCGCCTACCAGAACGGCTTGTTGAAGCCCCAGAATTGATTTCCCCTGAAGAAAGGTGATTCCCATGAACTCTATACAGTCTCTCCCCGAGCCCGTGCGCCAGAAGTACGAGAAGTTGCGGGTTATCCTGCAGCAGCTCGGCAGTGTCGCCGTGGCCTTCTCGAGCGGCGTCGACTCGACCTTGCTCGTCAAGGTAGCGCACGATGTGCTTGGCAGCAAAGCGGTGGCGTTCACCGCGGCCTCTGACTTTGTGCCGCAGCGCGATGTCGACGACGCCCGGGCCTTCTGCGAGAAAGAGGGCATCGAGCACCATGCCGTGCCGTTCCCGATCCTCACGGTGCCGCATGTCCGCGAGAACCCCAAAGACCGCTGCTACTACTGCAAGCACGCACTGTTCGCGCACATGAAGGAACTCGCAGCAGAGCATGGCCTCGCCTTTGTTGTCGACGGCTCGAACCTCGACGACGACGGCGACTACCGCCCGGGGCACAGGGCGCTTCGCGAGCTCGCCATCGTGAGCCCGCTGCACGAGGCAGGGCTCCGCAAGGCCGACATCCGCGCGCTCTCCAGGGCGCTCGGCCTGCCGACATGGGACAAGCCTTCTTTCGCCTGCCTGGCCTCGCGCTTCCCGTACGGGAAAGAGCTGACGCCAGAGGGCCTTACGCGCGTCAATCGCGCCGAGGAATTCCTTATGGCGAAGGGCTTCCGCCAGCTGCGCGTGCGCGCGCATGGCGAGGTGGCGCGCATCGAGCTCGTGCCAGAGGACATCCCGCGCTTCCTTGAAGAAGGTCTGCGCGAGGAGACGGCGGCTTTTTTCAGGCGCATCGGCTTTGCCTACGCCGCGCTCGACCTGCTCGGCTACCGCACGGGCAGCCTCAATGAGACACTTGCTGAGAAGCCATGAGATTTGCGCTCCTCGCGGCGATGATGTACTATAGAGGATGTACGATTGCATAGATGCATAGATGCATAGAATGGAGATTTTCTGGATGAAATCAGCAACGAAGATTTTATCAGGCCTGATGATCACGGCCCTCGTCCTGCCGGCAGCAGCGGGCACGGCCAGCGCCGCGACGTATCATTCCGATTCCGATACGAGCCTGGGCCTGCTCGACTACCTTGAGAACGAGCACCGCGCGGCGCGCGCCCAGAAGCCGAATCCCGAGAAAGACCAGCTCAAGGCCGATACGGAGGAGATGCGCAAGCACCTGCGCTACCCGATTGACCCGACGAAGGCCGCACCTGTCGCCTTCGAGGGCGATGACCTCACGTGGAACCAGGTGACGGGTGACTTCACGGCCAAGGGCAAGGTCAAGGTCACACAGCTCGACGAGCACCGCTTCGAAGGCGAGAACGTCGACGGCAATACGATCGAGGAGCGCATTCACATTCCGGGCAAGGGCCATATGCTGCAGTTCACGCCGGGTCAGACTGAGGTCATGCTCGACGGCTTCGAGACGAACTACAACTACCGCACGCGCACGGGTTCGATGGAGAGCGCCAAGGGCAAAGTGGCCGAAAACTACATGACGGGCAAGAAGTTCGAGTTCTATCCCGACAAGATCGTCATCTACGACGGCACGAAGACGAAGTGCAGCGCCATCCATCCCGACTACAACCTCTTTGCGCGCAAGATCGAGATCTACCCCGACGACAAGATGGTTCTGCACAATGTCAAGTTCAAGATCAAGGGCGCGACCTTCATGTCGAAGTCGCGCTACGAGGTCAACCTCAAGAAGGACACGACTGTCTCCGACTGGTTCCCGCGCGTCGGCTACGACAAGACGAACGGCCTCTGGATCCGCGAGAACCTCAAGCAGCCCATCGCCAAGAATGTCGATGCCAATGCCAATATTGTCTACACGACAAAGAAAGACTGGCGCAATGAGTTCAACGTGGGCTGGGCCAACGCGGGCAACTACGCGCGCGTGACGCAGGGCTACTTCGACGACAGCGACGACAACTGGATCAAGAAGCAGCCGTCGCTGCTCGTCGGCCACACGGCGCGCATCGGCAATTCTCCTTTCCACTACAGCATCAACGGCGAGTACGGCCGCTGGAAGCAGGGCGAGGTCAAGAGTAACCACAAGATGTACAATGTGGGCCTGAGCTACGACCCGATCCGCTTCGACGGCTGGAAGCTCAACCTCAGTACGAGCTACGAGGTTACGCACGAGTCGTATAACGACGCGCACTACAACGGCTTCAACTACGATGCGACCTTGACGAAGGATTTCGACGACCGCTGGTCGGGCTACGGTGCCTACCGCTACCAGAAGAATAATCGCGAGCTCTCGCCGTTTGACTTCGACAACGACAGCTACTCGCGCAAAGTAGAGGCCGGCTTCAGCTACCGCATCGACGAGAACAACCGCGTGGCCTTCGGCTCGAAGTACGATGTGGACAACGCGGTCTGGCGCAAGTTCGACTACTACTGGTTCCACGACATGCACTGCTCGCAGCTCATCCTTCACTATGAGGGACGCGACAATACATGGAAGGTCAAGTGGCGCTTCCTGCCGATGTGATGCGCTGGCAGTATGAGAAAGGATGAATGCGTTGCAGCAGGAATACCATGATGCCCTGTCCGGCATGCAGGGCAGGGATATCCTCGTCATCGGCGACATGGTCGCCGACATCTACCTCGACGGCCGCATCTCGCGCATCTCGCGCGAGGCCCCTGTACTCGTGCTCGAGCAGGCCGGCGAGAAAATCGTCGCGGGCGGCGCGGCCAACGTCGTCAACAACATCGCGACGCTCGGCGGCGCGGTCCACGCCGTCGGCCTCGTCGGCAGGGATGAGAGCGCCGACGGGCTGCGCGCGATACTCGCTAAGAATGGCGCGGATGTCCGCGGCCTCATCTCCGACGAGTCGCGGCCGACCATCTCCAAGACGCGCATCATCGCGGGCGGCCGCGCGACGGTCAGCCAGCAGATCGTGCGCATCGACAAGGAGAGCAAGGAGCCGTTGCACCCTGTCATCGAGGCGGAGCTGCGCGCCTACATCGAGTCCGTCCTGTCTACTGTCGAGGGCGTCGTCATCAGCGACTACGGCTCCGGCACCGTCACAGAGGGACTCCAGACCCTGCTCATCGACTACTGCCGAGCTAAGGGCATTCCGAGCATCGTCGACTCGCGCTACGCCGTCCGCCGCTTTTCTGGCATCGGCTACGTCAAGCAGAACGACGCTGAGCTAGCCGCGGCCGTGGGACGCGAACTGGCGACGACCGAGGACATCATCAGAGCAGCCGAGGAGCTTCGCGAGGAGCTCCATGCCAAGGGCGTCCTCGTGACGCGAGGCGAGCTCGGCATGGTCCTCGTCGAGAGCGGCGCCGTCCACGAGATCCCCGTCTCCGACAAGAGCGAGGTCTTCGACGTCTCCGGCGCCGGTGACACCTGTGTCGCGACCGTCATCCTGGCGCTGGCCGCCGGTGCAGAGCCGGCGCTCGCCGCGCGCCTCAGCAACATCGCGAGCGGCATCGCCGTGCGCAAGCTCGGCACGAGCACCGTCTCCGTGCGTGAGCTCGCCGAGGCCGTCGAGAAACAACATCCGGAATATCCGTCAAAGTGAGGGAATACCATGCTGATTGACCCAAATGATATCGAGAAGCTCTGCGAGATTCTCCATCGCGCCGGCGAGAAGATCGTCTTCACGAACGGCTGCTTCGACATCCTGCACGCCGGCCATGTCCGCTACCTCGAGAAGGCGCGCTCCTTCGGCGACTGCCTCGTGCTCGGCCTCAACACCGACGCGTCCGTGCGCGGCAACAAGGGGCCCTCGCGCCCCATCAACAGCGAGCCCGACCGCGCTGAGGTCGTCGGCGCACTCAAGTCCGTCGACTACGTCGTGCTGTTCGGCGAGAAGACGGCCGAGACCATCATTGCCAAAGTCCGCCCCGACGTCTACGTCAAGGGCGGCGACTACACGCTCGAGACGCTGCCCGAGGCCAAGATCGTCCAGAGCTACGGTGGCCGCGTCGAATTCGTCCAGATGGTTGCCGGCCGCTCGACGACAAACGTCATCGAGAAGATAAAAAATATGGAGGGATGATTGCGCTGTGAAGAATATCCTGATCGTGAAGATGAGCTCCATCGGCGATGTCATCCACGCCCTGCCCGTGAGCTGCGCCATCAAGGAGACGTACCCCGACGCCCATTTGACCTGGGTCGTCGAGCCGCCGGCCTACGACATCGTCGCGATGGCCGCCTGCGTCGACGAGATCATCGTCTTTGAGAAGAAGAAATTCCGCAGCCTCGGCGGCTTCCTGCAGAACTTCGCGCCGCTGCGCAAGAAGATACAGGCGCGCGACTACGACGCCGTGCTCGACCTGCAGGGCCTCTTCAAGTCGGCGGCCGTCGCCGCGCTCGCCAAGGCCCCAAAAGGACAGAAGTACGGCATGTGGAATATGCGCGAGGGCAGCAAATTCATCTCAAAGCCCGTCATCGGTCCGCACTGCCACGATCACGTCATCGAGCGCTACCTCGACACGGCGCGCGCCATTGGCTGCAAGGTCAGGGAAGTCCGCCTGCCAATCCGCGTGCCCGAGCGCGAACAGCAGCTGACGCGCCAGATTGTCGCCAAGGCCGGTGCCAATATGGACAACGCCTATGTCGTGCTCGTTGTCGGCGCCAGCTGGCCGACAAAGTGCTGGCCGGACGGGCACTTTGCCGTGCTCGGCGACTGGCTCTACGACCACGGCATCATTCCTGTGCTCGTCGGCAGCGGTCCCGTCGAATCGCAGAAGGCCGCCGAGATTGCGGCCAAGATGGACATCCCGCCCATCGACCTCGTCGGCAAACTGAACTTCAAGCAGCTCGCCTACCTCTTCCAGCAGTCGGCTGCCGTCGTCGGCGGCGACACGGGGCCGACGCATCTCGCCGTCGGCATCGGTGCCAAGACCATCATGCTCATGGGCCCGACGTACCCGCGCCGCACCGGTCCTTACGGCCAGATGGAGAATCTGCTCGTCGCGGACCGCGACTGCCGCGAGTGCATGAAGCGCGCCTGTCCGCTCGGCCACGACTGCCTCGCCGTCATCAAGCCCGAACAGGTCGAGGAGAAGCTCAAGGCCCTCGTGCCGGCGCTCGCTGCCGTCTCAATCTGAAGCCGAAGAAGTCAAGAACATCAAGAAGGAAATTTCCATGTACAAGAATATCCTCGTCATCAACACGATGCACATCGGCGACCTCATGCTCGTGACGCCGGCACTGCGCACCCTGCGGACGAACTACCCGGAGGCGCACATTGCGCTCCTCACGGATAAGCCGCTCGGCGACCTCGTGCGCTGCAACGAGAACCTCGACGAGTGCATCCTGATCGACAAGCACGGCAAGGACAAGGGACTCCTCGCTCTCGTGCGCTTCATCCGGAAGATACGCGCGCGCCACTTCGATCTCGTCATCAACTTCCACCGCAACGAGCGCGCCTCCGCCATCGCCGCCTTCTCGGGCGGCAAGCGCATCGTCGGCTACTCGCAGCCCGGCTTCAAGCGCTTCTTCGACAAGGTCATGCCGAACTGCGCGATGGCCGACACGCCGCCGGAGCTCGTCAAACACCAGGTACTCTGTCACCTCGACGTGCTCAAAGAGGCCGTCGGGGTCAAGACCATCGACGACCGCGGTCTCGAGATGATGCTGCCGCCGGAGGAGGAGGCAAAGGCCGCCGCGCTTTGGCAGCAGGAGTTCGCGCCCGGCGCCAAGGTCATCGCCTTCAACATCGGCGCGAGCTGGAAGACGAAGCGCTGGATCGACAGCTACTTTGCCGCCTGTGCCGACCGCTTCATCCGCGAGGGATACGACATTGCCTTCCTAGGCGGCCCGACCGACGTGACGCTCGTCGAGAAATGCCAGGCACAGATGGAGGAGAAGGAGCGCGTGCACGTCTTCACGGGTAAGGTCAGCCTGACCGTACTCGCAGGACTCTTGCGGCGCTGCTCGCTCTTCCTCACGACGGACTCCGGCCCGATGCACGTCGGCGTCGCCATGAACGTGCCCATCGTCACGATGTTCGGCGCGAGCCCCGTGCCGACCTTCTACCCGTACGACGGCAAAGACGTCCTCATCAAGACGCCCGAACCGTGCCACCCCTGCGGTATTCACGAATGCCCGCGCCAGGGGAAGGATAATATGGCCTGCATGAAGAATATCCCAGTAGATGTCGTCATGAAGTACGCCGAAGAGCTGCTCGCAGCGCACGGCGGCGCACCGGCCTATGCGTGGCCGCCCCATCCCGGCGACTACAAGTGCCGCGTCATCGAACTATGAGATGTTTCGACTTTGAGCTAGGGATACATTGAGAGGTGTAAAATGGAAAACGAACAGCTTTATGATTTTGTCGCCCAGCGCACGGCGCGCTGCAAGATCCTCGTCGTCGGCGATGTCATGCTCGACAAGTACTACTACGGCGAGGTCACGCGCATCTCGCCCGAGGCCCCCGTGCCGATCACGCACGTGCTCGAGACGAAGGAGACCTTGGGCGGTGCGGCCAATGTCGCGCACAACCTCGCCCTGCTCGGCTGTGAGACGAGCATCGCGGGCTTCGTCGGCGAGGACTACCACTGCCAGAGCCTGCTCGACAAATTCACGGCCCGCGGCATCGACTACCACGGCCTCATCACGACCGACCGCCCGACGACGACGAAACTGCGCGTCATCGGCGGCCACCAGCAGATGATGCGCCTCGACTTCGAGGAGTCCGCGCCGATCACTGGCCCGTATGCCGACCGCTTTCTCCACTACATCAACCAGAAGCTCAACGAGAGCCTCGACTGCGTGATCATCTCCGACTACGGCAAGGGCTCCTGCACCGAGCAGAACTGCCAGAAGATCATCCAGGCCTGTCACGCCCACGGCGTGCCCGTCGTCGTCGACCCGAAGGGCACAAACTGGGCCAAGTATGCGCATGCCGACTACATCACGCCGAACCTCAAAGAGATCAATGCGGTGCTTCTCGAGCCCATCCGCAACGAGGACAAGGCCGTCGAGAAGGCCGCACACTACGTCATGCGCAAGTTCAAGCTGCGCAACATCATCGTCACGCGCTCCGAAGAAGGCCTCTCGCTCGTGCGCGAGGACGAAGTCGTCCACATCCCGACGAAGGCACAGGAAGTCTTCGATGTCTCCGGTGCCGGCGACACCGTCATCGCCGTCTTCGCCATGGCCCTGGCCGGCGGCCTCTCGCCGCGCGACGGCGCCTACATGGCCAACCTCGCCGCCAGCGTCGTCGTCGCCAAGCTCGGCACCTACGCCGTCAGCCGCGACGAACTCATGAAGGTGCTCAAGGGCGAATAAAGAGCAAACAGTCACTTAGTGAACTTATACAGGAGGAATCCACATGATTATCGTAACAGGTGGTGCCGGTTTCATCGGCAGCAACA
>ULRD01048960.1_pt1 | contig 11513 bp, 16 predicted proteins | sample 1955181 | NCBI WGS metagenome assembly ULRD01 (sample SAMEA4835675, study PRJEB28245) | human gut metagenome | biome: gut microbiome; material: fecal sample | place: Denmark | collected 2008
CCATGATCATCAGGATGAAGATGCACTGGAGCACCCACTTCGGTGCCATATCCGGGGTCAAAAAGCCGCCCGGTTTGAAATCGACGGTCCCTGCGATGCAGTAGACGGCGATGATGCCGGCAAGGAAGAGCTGGCCAGAGATCAGTGTATAAATGAGGTACTTGCGGCTCGCAGAGAGCGCCTCCGCATTTCTCTTATGAAGCACCAGCGGGTAGCTCGCAAGGGTCAGAAGCTCGTAGAAAATAAAGAAGGTGATCAGATTCGACGCCATGGCGATGCCCATGACCGCAGAGAGGCAGATCGCGAAGGCCGCGAAATAGCCAGTCTGTTCCTTTTCATTGTTGCATCGCATGTAGCCGATGGAGTAAAAGTTCATCGGTACCCAGAGCATGGAGGCCAGCGTGGCAAAGATCATGCCCGCCGGATCCGTCTTCAGCGTGAGCCCCAGGGTATCGGTGATGCGGCAGAGGGTGCACTCGTACTGATTGCCATCCAGGACCCCCGGCACCATGGAAAGGATGATGCCAAACATGATCACGGAAGCGATAGCGCTCCATGCTTCACGTACATTCGGCCATTTCCTGCTGAATGCGATGAGGATCGCAGCGAAGAAGGAAACGCCTACCGCCAGAAATGGTCTGCAGTCTATGATCGTCATCTCAGAAACACCCCCGGCAGTCCCAGTTTAATCACATCAGTCACGATGGTCGCATTGCCAAAGCCCAGCGCGATGATCATGATGCCCATGATGAGGATCGGGATGACCATCGGCAGCGGCAGCCCCAGCTTGCCCTTATGCGGATGCACCTCTGAGAGAGAGGCTTCCCGCTGGACGAACATCTGCTCAATGATGCGGAAGAAGTAGATCGCATTGAGAAGCGAGCTGATGACGAGTACGAAGATATAGAAATACTCTCCGCCGGTGTAAGCCCCCAGCATGAGATACCACTTGCTGAAGAAGCCGCAGGTCGGCGGCAGCCCGATCATGGAAAGCGCTGCCAGCGCCACGGTGATGGAGCTGATAGCCATCTTCTTATTGAGGCCGCCCAAGCGGTACAGATTCACTTCGCCAAAGCGGTACTGGATCCCGCCGATGACGAGGAAGAGCGAGCTCTTCATGAAGGCATGGTTGATGATGTGCATCACCGCGCCGATGAAGCCGTACATATTGCCCATCGCCAGACCGATGGCGATGTAGCCGATCTGTGCGACCGAGGAGTACGCAAGCATGCGGCGGAAGTCGTACTGCGCCATCGCCATGACAGAGCCGATCAGGATACCGCACACGCCTAAGATCCCCAGCACATTCAGCGCACTTTCCACGACCGGATTATCGACCTGGAAAATGTAGTAAATAAAGCGGATGAGTGCATACGCCGGCGCCTTGCTCATGAGGCCTGCGATGAAAGCGGCTGCGCCCGGATGTGCGTAGGTGTAAGCATCCGGCTGCCAGCCATGCAGCGGGAAAAGTGCCATCTTGATGCCGAAGCCGATCAAAAAGCAGGCGACTGCCATGGCAAAGAGCGGCGAATGCAGATGCGGGATGATGAGCTGCGCGAGGTCTGCCATATTGAGCGTACCGGTCATCGCATAGAGATAGCCGACACCCAGCAGGTAGAGGGACGCGCCGATGGTCCCGATGAGGAGGTAGCGGAAGGCCGCCAGCATGGATTTCCGCCCGCCCAGCGCGATCAGCGCATAGCCGGAAAGCGACATGATCTCCAGATACACATAGAGGTTGAATACGTCGCCGGTGATGATCATGCCGGAGAGGCCGACCGTCAGAAGGCCGAAGAGCGTATAGTAGCCGCCTACATGGAGCCAGTCCTCATCCTTCACAAAAGGCCGGCTGTAGAGAGAGACGAGCATGGAAATGAAGGTGACCAGCACCGCAAGGATGCTGTTCAACGGGTCCAGTGCAAATTCGATGCCGATCGGCGGGATCCAGCCGCCCATCATGTAGTGCCAGGTCGCTCCGCCATTTTCAAGGACATGCTGGAGCACCAGACAGGCACTCGCAAAGGCGCCCGCGATGGAAGCCATCACGATGTAGGAGCCCAGATTACGGCTGATACGGGAGAAAAGCATGCAGAGAAGCGAGCCGGTCAGCGGCAGGAGTACGATAAATACGGGAGCGTGCTGTGTCATTTACTAGCCCTCCTCAGTACCTCGACTTCTTCCACGGAGCCATAGATCTCCTTGATGCGCATGAGGAGCGCGATCGCGACCCCCGTGGTGCCAAGGCTGACGACGATAGCCGTCAGCATCAGGCCGTGCGGCAGCGGGTTGATATACATCGATGGATCCGTCGTAATGCCATTCTGGATCGGGATCATCGCCCCGTCTTTCTGCGCGAAGCACAAGTAGAAATAAATGACAGCGACCTGCATGACATTCATCGCCATCAGCTTTTTCATGTAGTTCTTGCTGAGGACCATGCCATATACGCCAAGGAAGAAAAGGATCATGACCAGGGTGTAAAGACCTTTTGTTTTCAGGAATTCATTCAGTACGTCCATGCTCTTCACCCCTTTTCACGATAGCATCCAGCAGATTGATGATCGTCATCATGACGCAGATGGCGACGCCGATCTCGATGAGGAAGATCCCGGTCGCGTGCATTTCATTCTGTGCTTCCATCCGGATCGGCATGTAATTGTAATTCAGGAAGAAATCCGCCCCGCCCAGAAGCGTCAGCCAGCCGGTCAGTGCATAAATGAAGGTGCCGACACCGGCCAGCACGACCGATGTTTTTCCCAGCACATTGAATTTCGTATCAAAGCCCAGGATGAGACGCGCGAGCAGCACGCCCACCGAGAGCAGCGCCCCCGCCTGGAAGCCGCCGCCCGGAGAAAATTCACCGAGGCAGAGGATGTAGACTGCATATACCATCGTGAAGGGTACCAGCATGCGGAAGGCTATATTCAGGATCAGACCGCCAAATGGTTTATTCATTTGATAATCTCTCCTTCCTCCGGATCTTCCGGCTCCTCTTCAGGACGACGGCCCACCGTATTGCTGGTCAGGATGAGGACCGTCGTCAGCCCTGCCAGGAACATGACCGAGGTCTCCCACATGGTATCGAAGCCTCGATAGTCGATGATGACGCCAGTGACGATATTGGGAGAGCCCGTATCCTCCTCACTGCGCGAGATATAGGTCGGTGTGACATGCGTATTCGGTGCCGTATTCGGATCCCCGATCTCTGGGAGATAGGTGACTACCGAGACGAAGAGCGCCGTCATGACCGACAGAAGTACCGCTACCAGTCCACGCATTACTTACACCACCTATCAATTTTCTTCAGCGATGCTACGAAGAAGATCGTAGAGATCGTACCAATGACAGCTTCTGTAAAAGCCACATCCGGAGAACCCATCATGAGGTACAGGAGCACCGCGCAGAAGCTGAACGCGCTGTAGATGATGGCTGCGGAGAGGATATCCTTGCAGAAGATGACCGCGCAGGTGATCAGAATCAGGAAAACCAGAAGAATGGCTTCGATCGTATAGATTTCCATTATTTTTCCTCCTTTTCCAAATGTCCCACCGGTTCATCAATGCTGTGATCCGGGCCCGCAAGACCGAGGAGCTTCTTCGCACCCTTCGTCTTGAGCGTCCAGATCGGATGTCCGGACTTATAGGCCGACTTGCTCAGGATATGTGAGCCGATCGGGTTCGCCATGAAAACCAGAAGGAAGACGAATGCGATCTTGAGAGAGGTCAGTGTCGCCCCTTCGTAGATCATAAGACCAATGAAGGTCAGCATGCAGCCCAGCGTCTCGCTGTTGCCGGATGCATGGATGCGGCTGTAAAAATCCGGAAGCCGGAGCATCCCGATGCCCGAGCCGATGAAAAAGATAAGCCCGCCGATGATGAAAAGCGCCGCTGCCATTTCCCGAGGAGAGGTAAAGCCGAGTTCACTCATATCTTATTCCCTCCTATGAACTTCGCCACGATGAGGGATCCCAAGAATCCCAAAAGCGCGTAAGAGATCGCAATATCCACATACATATCCGGACGCTTGTCGATGAAGCCGAAGACCACGATGAGACAGATCGTATCCGCCCCGATGACCCCCAAAGCATTCATCCGATCAAAGATCGTCGGCCCGTTGAAGAGTCGCTGGAGCATGAGAGCGATGACGAAGAGAAGCACCAGCATCACGACATAGAGAAGAACCATCATGATCATTCCTCACCTTCCTTTTCTTCGACCGCTTCGAAATCCAAAGGCATGCCATAGAGCCATGCCACCTTTCTTTGCATCCCGCCGTCCACAAGACCCTCGGCTGCCCCTTTCGTCAGCGCATGGATCTCATAAAGCCCGTCATCGGTCACATTCATGGTGACCGTCCCCGGCGTCAGCGTGATGGAATTGGCCAGAATGGTCGATGCCATCGGATTGTCCGCCCGGAAATAGAAGCGTACCACCTTCGGATCGATCTGGAGCTCCTGCGACGTCTCGGCAAGAAGCACATCGACATTCGCGAGCACGAGCTGCCACATCAGCCAGATGAAGTACCAGATCATCTTCAAAGGGGAGAAGCCAAAGACATAGTAGAGACGGCTTCCCTCCTTGTTCGGCACCAGAAGCAGCGGATACGTCAGCCATGTCGTCACCAGCGCCGTGATCACGCCGTATACGATGAATTTCGTCTCCGTATGTCCCGAGAGCGCCATCCAGAAGGCGAACAGCACCACCGCGAGGCATCCCATGTGAACCACAGGCGAACCTACGATCCTTTTATCATTCCATACTACCTGTTTTCCCACAGCGACCACCTTTCCTCACCGAAGCCAAAGCCATATATCTCTATCGGAGATCTCTGAATAAAAAAAATGCAATAAAAGCATCTGATCGCTTCTATTGCATCAAGTAACGAGCAGGAAAAGATATGCTTTCAATCAAAAAGTATATGATTTTGCGTTGCTTTACCGCGCTGCCTCATGCCGAGGACAGCACCCGAATCATCCCAGCCATGATCACTCTCATAGTGCATTGACTCCCCTCATTTTCCTCAGGGCTTCTCACCGGGAGAGGCTCTTTTCCATATTGATTGTATTTATAGTATCACATCCTATGGAAAAATGAAACAATTAAAAGAGTCCAATTATCGCATAGTTATATAACCAGCAATGCATGAATTATCTTTCATATAGGAGTCTATCAATGTGAAATGCATAAAAAAATGAGCCTGAAGAAATTTTCTTCGCGAAAAGATCTTCAGGCTCATTCCTGTTTCCTGGCAGGGGCAGGTAGAGTCGAACCACCGATAACGGAGTCAAAGTCCGTTGCCTTACCGCTTGGCGATGCCCCCATGAAGTCCGACAGTATCGGATTTCAGGCAAAAAAAAATGGGGCGAGTGGTGGGACTCGAACCCACGCGTAACGGAGCCACAATCCGCCGTGTTAACCACTTCACCACACCCGCCATATTTTTCCCGTCACAGGCATTTCGCCATATGACGTTGTTTATTGTACCATAGAAAGAAATATCCGTCAAATAGTTTTCCGAAAGATTTTTTTCGTTCATCACCTGTCACAAAAAAATTCTCTTACAATATATAAAGAGATTCATTAAAGGAAAAAGAGTGCCCATCCCCGGTGCAGGGGATGAGGCGCCCTCGCTCCTCCTCAAGAGCTATGGCGCCTCTTCACCCCAGAGCCCAACCTCCACCCTTCCTCCGCTTCTTTATATGTTGTATAATAATAAACAACTTAAAAGCACTGGTTCCAAGCAGGATCTGTCATACCAGTGCTTCTTTTTATTATTTCTCCTTTTATCAATGAGGTACACACCATGGACAACAAACCTTTCCGACAGGGCACCATCGATCAATTCTTAGACGATCTCGGCAGCAAGAAAGCCGCCCCCGGCGGCGGCGCAGCAGCCGGACTCGTAGGCGCACAGGCCTGTGCGCTCGCCGAGATGGTCTGCCATCTGACAGAATCCAATAAAAACTACGCAGAATTCCACGAAAAAGCAACCGAATATGCCGCCGTCTTTCAGATGGCCCGCTCCATCTTCCTCGATCTGATGGATGAGGATGCCAAGTCCTTCCTGGAGCTGATGAACACCCTGCGCGCCATCCGTCCGCTTCCTCTGGCGGAGAGACAGGAAAAACAGCTCGAAGCCTTCAAGAAAGCGATCGAAGTCCCGCAGCAGATGGCCCAGACCATGAGCGACCTGCTCCCGAGCTTCACGAACCTTCTCCTCAAAGGAAATAAGAACGCCATCAGCGACGCCATCATGGCTGCCCAGCTCGCCATGGCCTGCATCCATGCTTCGATCCTGAACGTTAAGATCAATATGAAATACATCGATGATGAATTCTATGAACATGAAATGAATGATACAATCACCGCATGGGAAAATGCCATCTCCGCCATCGATGCCGTACTGACCTATCAGGTGGATTTATAAGGTGAACCCGTGGGGCGTATTGCCCTAATCCCTAATCCCTAGCTACTAATCCCTAGTCACTTTCCCAAAGGAGGCCCTATGTTTTCCAAAAATCAAAGCGGTTCCTCCTTGAACCGCCAGCTCTTCGAAACCTACATGGCGCTCGACAACTGGCACCAGTTCCGTCTGCGTCTTTTCATCGAAGGGATCTTCGTCGGCATCGCAGGCGGACTCTCGATCAGTCTCTTCCGATTTCTCCTGAATAAATCCGAAGACCTGCGCATCTACCTCTACTACGCCTGCCTCATCCCGGCGCTGCGCAGGGATGACCTCCTGCCGCTTCTTTCTTACGCGCTCCTTCTCCTTGTGATCGGCGGCGCGCTCTGCGCCATGTGCCGCTACGCCCCCATGGCCGGCGGCTCCGGCATCCCGCAGGTGAAGGGCGTCATCCTTGGCCTCATGAAAATGAAATGGCTGCGCATCCTCTGGGTGAAGATCCTCGCCGGAGCCATCGGCATCGGCGCAGGGCTCTCGCTCGGCCGCGAAGGCCCCTCCATCCAAATCGGTGCCGTCGCCGGACAGGGCCTCTCCCGCATGCTCGGCCGGACACGCATGGAGGAGCGATACCTCATCACCAGCGGTGCGAGTGCAGGGCTTGCCGCCGCCTTCAATGCGCCGCTCGCCGGCATGATGTTTGCCTTAGAAGAGCTCCACCGCAATTTCTCCGGCGCCGTCCTTCTCCCCACGATGACATCAGCCATCACAGCGACCATCGTCACCCGCTGCTTCTTCGGGAATGGGACCAGCTTCCATTTCGTCGATCTCGTCCCGCTCCCTGCCCAGTACCTGTGGTATGTGGCTCTCATCGCCCTCATCTGCGGCCTCGCCGGTATCGTCTTCAACTACGGCCTCCTTCACATCGGCGCCTTCTACCATCCGAAGGTCTTTAGGACGCAGGCATCCAAGATCATTTTTGCCCTCCTCTGTGCCGGTGTGCTCGGATTCCTTCTCCCGCAGGTCTTGGGCGGCGGCAACCATCTTGTCGATCAGCTCGCCGTCACGAGCTACCCGCTCGCCTTTCTGCTGCTTCTTCTGGCAGCCAAATATATCTTCACCCTCATCAGCTACGGCTGCGGCGCACCCGGCGGATTCTTCCTGCCCCTGCTCGTCATCGGCGCCCTGACCGGCGCCGTGCTGGCGCATCTCCTCGTCAATGCGGAACTTCTCTCTGCGGTGTACACGCCGAATGTCATCATCATCGGCATGGTCTCCCTCTTCGCCGCAAGCGTGCGCTCCCCCATCACCGGGACCCTCCTCATCCTCGAGATGACAGGCGACTTCGATCACCTCATGGTCCTCGCCTTTGCTTCCGTCATCGCCTATATCACCGCAGAAATTCTGAGAGGACGCCCGATCTACGATGCCCTTCTCCAGAGATCTCTCGCCGCCAGCCCCGATACCGCCTGTGAAGAAGAAAAGAATATGATCGAAGTCCCCATCGCGAGCGGCTCCCTTCTGGAAAACCGTCCGATCTCCGAGCTTCCACCCATGAAGCAGACCGTCATCGTAGAGATCAAGCGCTCCGGGAAAAGCCTCATTCCCGACCCCGATACCCGCCTGCGCGCCGGCGACTTCCTCTACATCCTCTCCGAGAGCCGAAATGCAGAAACGCTAAAGCGCATGGGCGAAGAGTCGAATGTGAAATAAAGGGTTCAGGGTTAGGCTCCGCCCATTGATTATGAATGAAAGCTTTGCGCGAATTAGGAATGAGGAATTAGGAATGAGGAATTAGGAATGAGGAATGAGGAATGGCGGTGCGGCGCATAAAAATCAGAAGCGCCGCGGAGTCTTGATAGCACTTCGCGCCGTCGTCATTTCGAGCGTAGCCGAGAAATCTCTATGGCAGAACGCTCATTGCCTGATGTTAGACAGTACCAAGACATCGTTTTTCCCAGGCGCATACACGCTGATTCCTACAGTGCAGTAGAGATCCCTCGGCTTACGCTCGGGATGACGATGCCGAAGAACCCCAGTCCCTAGTCACCAGTCCCCAGTCACCATTGATATAAAAGGAGTCTTTCTCATGGGTCAGCTCAGACGAAAAGTGCATAACTACACCATTCTGGTGCTCATCAAAGAAGGCTCAATGCCCGATTTTCATGTCAAGTCCCTCGCCGCCCTGCGCGTGCGCGAAGGCGCAGAGGTCGACTCCCTCTGCTTTCAGGACTGCGACCAAAAGGAAAGGCAGGCCATTGCCAAGGATATGAAGGCCCTTCACGCCTTTCTGGCAGACGATCTCATCCTCACCGCAGACATCAGTGAGAATATGCCTGCCATGGAAAAGCTATATCAGGAATACTGCGATGCCTTCTTCACGAATACCACGCTCGATATCCTCCCCATCAATGAAGAGGTGACTCCTCTCATGGACGATCCCGCGGCTTTTACGGCGCGCATCGCCGCCATCCAAGGAGAAACAGATGCATTGAAACGCGCCCGCTCCACCCACGCCATCTATGAGGAAGCGGCAGAGATCCTCTACGGCTATCAGAAAGGCTGGCCCTACTGGATCTGTGCGCTCTCCACCGAAGAAGAACGAGGCATGGAAAAACGCCTCCCCGCGAAAAAGAAAAAGCTCTGGATCGCCACCCTCTGCTGGTTCTTCGGTCTGCACTATTTCTATCTGGGAAATTCCGCGCGCAATCTCTTCTACCTCATGACCGTCGGAGGCTGCTTCCTCTGGATGCTTTTCGATCTCTACCGCCTCCCCGCCATGGTGGACGAGAGCAATGCAAAGATCGCAGAAGAAGTGTACAAAGAATTGAAAAAGGGATGAGGGACTAGGGATTAGGGATTGCGTTTTCTAAATAACTGGCATTTAAGTCAACTTCCGAATCCAGTGAGGAGTTAGGAGTTAGGAGTGAAGGTACGGCGCATAAAAGGAGGACGCGCCGCGGAGTTTTATATAAATGATGGATAAATTGTTTTATATATGAGAGGGGTGTTGGGGCACTATATGAATTGTGTGCCCCTTTCGCCACTTCTCACTTCTCACTAAGTCCAGAAGTTGACAAATCGCAATACTAGTGACCGGGGACTGTGTGACTAAATACCGCCTTCGGGCATCACCATGATTTATACTCCGCGGCGCTTCTATTTTCTTATGCGCCGCACCACCATTTCGCATTTCTCATTTCTAATTTCTCATTCAAACGAGGCTTTCAAACGTAATCAAAGAGCGGCACGCCCCATGGGCTAACCTAGGACCAGGGAAACGCCGGCCCATTCTATCCCCTTGACTTTCTCCCTTGCAACGTGCTATATTACTAATAATTTCACACAGGCAGTGAAGAGAAGAGTACATGATCGTAGGCTGGCAAAGAGAGCGCCCACATGGTGAAAGGGCGTGCAGTCAGACCATGGAAGATGGCCTCTGAGCCAGGTATGCTGAATGATGAAGCAGCCCGGGCGCTCCCGTTACAGAGCTTGGGTATCATGGAAACATCGTACCTTAAAAGGCATCTGCGGCGACGCAGTTGCGAAATTGGGTGGTAACACGAACTCTCGTCCCTTTGGGGACGAGAGTTTTTTTATGGTTCCTAAGACCTTTGGTCCAAGCCCTGCCACTCCTCATTCCCCAAAAATCCTTTACTTGACTGTCTGTCCAAGGAGGTCTTTACTTTGCCGATCAAAATCGCTGATGGCCTGGACGCCATCACAGAATTAAAAAAAGAAGGGATCGTCACCATCAATGAAGCGCGCGCACGGACACAGGATATCCGCCCACTGAAGATCCTGATTCTGAATCTGATGCCCATCAAGAAGCCGACAGAAGTGCAGCTGCTCCGTCTCTTAGGCGACACCCCGCTGCAGCTCTCGGTCGATTTCGCCCGCATCGCGTCTCGCGAGACCACCCACACGGACCGCTCCTACCTGTCCAAGAACTATCTCACCTTCGATGACATCAAGGATGAGAAATACGACGGCTTCATCATCACCGGCGCGCCCGTCGAAAAGATGCCCTACGAAGAAGTCGAGTACTGGCCGGAGATGATGAAATACTTCGAATGGGCGGATACCCACGTCTTCTCCACCCTGCATTTCTGCTGGGCGGCACAGGCCGGGCTCTACCGTGACTACGGAGTAGAGAAGCGCATCCTCCCCCGAAAGCTCTTCGGCATCTACCAGTACGGCCTCACGATGGACTACCACCCGCTCCTCCGCGGCTTTGACGACCGCTACTTCATCCCGCAGTCCCGCCACACCTCCATCGACGACAAAAAGGTCGATGAGACACCGGAGCTCACCGTCCTCTCCCGCTCCTCCGAGAACGGCATCAATATCATTTCCGATCAGGAGTCCCGCCGCATCTTCGTCCTCGGCCACTTCGAGTATGACCTGCGCACGCTGGAATGGGAATATAAAAGAGACCGCGAGAAGGGCCTTCCCATCCGCCTGCCGGAAAACTACTATCCCTACGACGATCCGCAGGAAAAGCCGCGCTTCGTCTGGTGCAGCTACGCTCACCTTTTCTATCACAACTGGCTGAACTTCGTCTATCAGGAGACCCCGTACAGCCTCGATCACCTCATGCCATTCAATGTGCATAATCCGCTGCATGTGTAAAGGGTGACTGGGGACTAGTGACTGGGAATTAGAAATTCGTGCTCACTTGGCGTAAACGCTGTCCTGCCATACACCATGCTGCCTCTCGTTTCCCATGCAAGCGAAAAGACCGCCTCGGCGGTCTTTTTATGCTATAATAGGTCAGGTGCCATCAGCAAGCACGGTAGCGGTATGTTTTCTGCCCCTGCGTTCCACAACAAAGGGGATGATGCCAATGACTGCATATGATTTTTTGACAGTTGTGGTTTGTCTAACCCTCTGTATCGTAGCGATACGAAAATAAAATCTTTTTCATTCATTCCATCAACAGAAAAACCGCCTCTCCCTTCACAGTTTGGCGGTTAATCTGTTGAACTATTAGGGGGCCATCCGTTGCCGTTTGGCACCTTTTCTATTGCTATTATACCATAAGGAAATTCGTTGTCCAATGGAAAATGGTATCCGTAAGTGTCAAGTTTTCCTCGGTAATTCATTTGACTGTC
>ULRD01065764.1_pt1 | contig 11511 bp, 7 predicted proteins | sample 1955181 | NCBI WGS metagenome assembly ULRD01 (sample SAMEA4835675, study PRJEB28245) | human gut metagenome | biome: gut microbiome; material: fecal sample | place: Denmark | collected 2008
CAGTCAAATGAATTACCGAGGAAAACTTGACACTTACCCGCTTCTTATTATCTCCTTGTAGCTCTTTTGAAAAGATGGTAAAATGAAACCTTGGAACTTATTATACGAGAAAGAGGACTGGTAAGAGATATGGGACAGAAGGGGAACAACTTTGTGGAGTATGCCCTCATGCTGGCTCTGGTGGTCGGGATCGGATGGGGTCTTTTGGGGTCTTACGGAGACGGGATTCCCGGGATCTTTGGCTCCGCCTCAGAGCTTCTTCAAGCGGGAGGCAAAAGTGATGAGGATGGAAAGCCGAATACGGAGCAGAAGGTTTATGACCGTCATATGAAGTGGCTGAGTGAGACGCTTCTTGCTCTCACGAAAAAAGAGACGGGCGCTGGGTTCCAGTCGTTTGCTGACTACATGGGCGGACTGAATGGAGCGTATTTCGATAAAAGAAAAGGCCCGGAGTTTACGACGACGAATGGGCTGATCGATAGTGACAGTCTGTCGAAGTTTGTGGGACAGATCGATTCCCGTGCGCTCCAAAATGACAGCTGGGCGATGGTCGGTTATAAGGAAAAAGGAGAGCTGTACTATGCGGTCGCCATTTACAGCCCGGATAAGAATGAGGGGACGAAATTGGCCGATCAGACGGCGGGGACGACGGTCAAGACGGATGTCTATCGGGTGAATCCTGCTACGGGTGAGATCCGGCGTCTGGAGAATAATCGCTTGATGCAGGTGGCAGTGAACACAAAGAATGGAACTACGTATCATGTCCTTCGTGATTGAAATGAGAAGTACAGAGAGAAACGCACAGGCTTTTTCGCCTGTGCGTTTTTGTGTAGAGGAATGCCGCTTTCGCTTTCCTTTTCTTCTACGAACTGTCATATAAATATGCTATAATGAAGCGATGTATATTTTTGATTGAGGTGCAATATGACTGACTTAGAAGAAATCAAACGCCGCCGGACGTTTGCGATCATTTCCCACCCGGATGCCGGCAAGACGACATTGACGGAAAAATTACTGCTTTACGGGGGTGCGATCCATCTCGCCGGCTCCGTCAAGGCGAGGAAGACGGCGCGCTATGCGGTGTCTGACTGGATGGAAATCGAAAAACAGCGCGGGATCTCTGTCACGAGCTCGGTGCTGCAGTTCGACTACCAGGGCTGCCGCATCAATATCCTGGATACCCCAGGGCATGCGGACTTTTCGGAGGATACCTACCGCACGCTGATGGCCGTCGACTCGGCGGTCATGGTCATCGATGTGGCAAAGGGCGTCGAAGCGCAGACGAAGAAGCTCTTCAAGGTCTGCTCGGATCGCGGGATCCCGATCTTCACATTCGTGAATAAGATCGACCATTTCGGTAAGAATCCGTTCGATCTGATGGCGGACATTGAAGATGTGCTTGGCATACGTTCCTGCCCGATGAATTGGCCGATCGGTGTGAACGGTGACTACACGGGTATCTATGACCGTGAGACGGAGATGTGCCATATCTTTATCAAGGACAATGCCCATGGCGTGAAGAAGCTGGAAGTGATTTCCGGCAAGATCGATGACGAAGCCATCGTTTCTCAGGTCGGGCAGGAAGTTTTGGATGCGCTCCGTGATGACCTGGAGCTTCTTGATGAAGCGGGCGATCCCTTCGATGCGGAAAAAGTCGCCAAAGGGGAGCTGACACCGATGTTCTTCGGATCGGCTATGACGAATTTCGGCGTACAGCCATTTCTGGAGAAATACCTCGAGCTTGCGCCGCCGCCGGAAGCGAGAAAGACGCTGGAAGGCACCATCGAGCCGGAAGATCCGGCGTTCTCCGGCTTCATTTTCAAGATCCAGGCAAATATGGACCCGAAGCATCATGACCGTGTCGCTTTCATGCGTATCTGCTCGGGCGTCTTCGAGAAAGGCATCACCGTCCTGCATCGCCAGAGCGGCAAGATGCTCCGTCTCTCCCAGCCGCAGCAGTTCCTCGCGACGGAAAGACAGACGGTCGAGAAGGCCTACCCGGGCGACATCATCGGTCTTTTCGATACCGGTGAGCTCGGTGTCGGCGATACCGTTTGCGAGAAGAAGCACCCGGTCACCTTCATTGATTTCCCAGTCTTCCCGCCGGAGCTTTTTGCTCGCCTGTCTCCGGAAAGCAGCATGAAGAGAAAGCAGTTCCTAAACGGTGTCTCCCAGCTCGCGCAGGAAGGGGCGATCCAGGTCTACAAGCAGCCTTACGTCATGGAGTCTTTCATCATTGGCGCTGTCGGCCAGCTGCAGTTCGAAGTCATGAAGTACCGCTTGGAAAATGAATATAATGTCCATGTGAATCTGGAACCGCTCTCCTACACCGCAGCCCGCTGGACAGAAGGGGATGTCCCGCCGGAAGAGCTTATTGGCATCGATAATGCGATGGTCGTCTATGACCGACGCGAGCGTCCTGTCTACCTCCTGCCGAATGCATGGCAGGCCGGCTGGCTCGCTCAGAGAAATCCGAAAGTCACTTTCCTTGAAAGCCCGCCGCTCGGCGTAGCGAGACTGGAAGGGAATTAAATGAGGAATTAAGGAAACTCTGATTAAATCGCAGAATTCGATTTCACATGTATTTTCATGCGACGCTTCGTCATAACCCTCCTTAAATAGCTCGCTATTCGCGTCGGATTATTCCTTGCGTTACATGAAAATACAAGAGTAAAATCGAACAACGATTCAATCAGTGTTTCCTTAGGAATGAAGGTGGCGGCTTCGCCGCTGAGCAGGAATCGCCTTCCCCTCGAGGGGAAGGTGCCCCGAAGGGGCGGATAGGGCACTGGCGGTATGAAAGAGAGCGGGGGAATGCGTCTCAAGTACGTCGTTTATGAGAGCACCCGAGCGCCGCTCTGCGGTCCCCCTTCCCCATGCGGGTAATGCTATTAAGTTAAGCGGCAGAACGTTCTTGGCACCCCATCGGGGGAGCTCCCCGAAGGGCTTGTGCAAGCGAACTGGATTTTTAGGAGTGAAGCGACGCGAAAATCCAGTGAGACGCCATTTCGAATGAAGTGAGATGAGGGGGCTACGTAGCGGTATTGCATGAAAGTGTTGGAATATCGATAGCGTCGGACTATTCAACATAACACGCTATACCGCTAGCATGCCCCTATTGCCTTCGGCACTTCCCCCGAAGGGGGAAGCAAGACGTTACGTAGCTAACGATTTCCTTAACTTAATAGCATTGCCCATGCGGGGAAGGCTTAGGCGGAGCGACGCTCCGCGTCGATTTTTGAAACGGGGCGATACCCGCATTCCGCGCGCTAGTCGCTATCCTTAGTCACCGTCACCATTTCCTCTGATCAATGAAAACGTCCGCCGTACAGCGGGCGTTTTTGCGTGCATTTTTCATTTCAAATCTTTGCGGAGACTATGGTATACTAAATGCGAATATGGTTTTTCGTGGCTGGTGATGGGAATTGCGTTTCATAAATAACTGGCAGTTAAATTGACCATCCAATCAAGTGAGAAGTTTGAGGTGAAGGCTCAGCGCATAAAATATGGAAGCGGCGCGGAATTTTATATAAATCATGAATAGACTGTTTTATAAAATGAGAGGTATTGGGGCGCTATATGAATTGTGCGCCCCTTCCTCCACTCCTCACTCCTAACTCACATGAGGTGATACTATGACCTTTTTGAATCGACTGCTTTCCCGCATTAAGAATGAGCGCGGGGCGTACATGGTATTTTTCGCAATATTGATCCCGATCCTTTTCGGCTGTGCAGGGCTCGCGGTGGACCTCGGGAATGGCTTTGCCCGTCACGCGCGCCTGCAGAAGGCGGCGGATGCGGCGGTGCTTGCGGCGGCGTATGTGTATGACAAGGATGATGTGACTGACCTCAAGACGGTGGCGCATACGTACCTAGAGGCGAATTTATATGCCGACACTGCTATGAGGGATAACTATAAAATTGATAAGATTACCAAGCGCGTGTATGGCGATGGAACTGATGAGACGAAGGGGGTTCTCCTTTCTCTCTATGTATCACAGAATGTAGATACGACGTTTATGAGAATTTTGGGATTGCAGAAGATTCCAGTTAGTGTAGAGGCGACAGCGCGTCTTGTGCCTGATAGTCCGATTACAGGTGATCCAGGGGTTTTCGGATTTACTATGGTGGCTGGATATAGCGGACCTGTTGAGAACTCATGGGATTTGAATAAGAATGCTATTTATATCAATAGCGATAATGTGTATATTCATGGCAAGATACATAGTAATGGACCGATTAGTATTGATCATAATAATAGTGGGGATAAGCGTTCTGTTTTCATTGAGAAAGGGGCATTTAGCTCTTCCGCCAAAACGGACTTAGAACTATGGTCAAATCGCAGAATCGTTGACTGGGAGCATGAAGATAATACTGGACCAAAGGATAATGGATTTTACAATAATGATACAATGTTACGCCCACGAGATCCGCCAAATAGGAATGACCCATTTATCTATAATCCGCCACCAGGACATCAAGATCCTGGATCGTGGGCTCATTTTAATCGTTTTGGTTATGATGATGGAACTAGTCAGGGACAAGACGTTTTGGCCTCGAATACATACGTGGATAAGATTATTAATATTGCAATGGAAAAGGACAATTCATCCGTAGAGAAAGTCTATCAGTATGTGGAAAAATATAGAAATGAATTTTCTTCAACTGGCGGATTGTATCGAAAGGATGAGTCATCATGTAAATCTGGAGAAGAAAGCATATATCTAGATACAGATGGTCACTACGATTCTGCGGGTTCAGGGCGTGGTTTTAGTGTGGAAAACGATAAACAGTACAAGATTATTATTACCGATGGTGATATCAATGTGAAGCAAGGGAATTGTAATACGAGTTGGACTAATATGACGATCATTTCACTTCATGGGAATGTCACTGTCAATGCAAATGAAATGAATGATCGATTCAAAGCGATCATATATGCGCCGAACGGGTGTGTTCGCTACTATCATAAAGTGGCTTTTGAAGGAAGTATTGTAGCCAAACATATCTATACAGATGTGTGGGATCGCTCATTTTACTGGAATCCATTTCAGTTTGGGGATCATGGAGAGAGTGGTGACTCTGGCTCAAGTGGAACGACTGGCAGCGGCGGTGTGAAGCAAGTAAAACTTCATTCTAATGAAGATAAGGACTATTCTGGGATTGAAATCTCTATTTAGGGTAGTGCACGCAAAAAGAGGGAAGCCTTGACAGGTTTCCCTCTTTTTGCGTGCTATTTGCCATGCATCACGAAATTATATATAAAAGTGTGATAGAAATCACGCTTATATATATAATTTCGTGATTCTACGTTTTTTCCATACCATACTATCAGAATTTCCTTTAACGGGAAGGGCTCCCTGTGCTCCGCTATGCATATAAGTCATGGTATAATTATAAAGAGAAACTTTGCCCGCTGTTTACGTGCTTTTTACGGGAGTGGGCTATCATTAAAAGGTATGCTTCTGCGTGTGACCTGTTTCATAGCACACCAGCCCGGCACGCCCCGCGGGCTAACGCTGACGCTTCGCTTGAATGAGAAATGAAGGTGGCGGCTAGGGATTAGGGGTTGGGGATTAGGAGCAAGCGGTGATTGAAATAGCGCAATTGGTACACTGATCGTTCTGCAAGGAAGATCTCTCGGCTACGCTCGAGATGACGGCGGCGCGAAGTGCTATCAAAACTCCGCGGCGCTTCATTATTTTCTGCGCCGCACCACCACTTCTCACTCCTCACTCCTAACTTTTACGTTTCATTTTTACGGATATATGGGATTACAAGATACCCGCTGTTTATAAAAGGAGGGCCACTTATGTCGGAACAAAAGCCGCTCATTTACGGTATCATTCACATCGGCTCGTCGAATCTGTCTCTTCGCATCGTGGAGTACAAGAATGTCAATGAAGTCCGTGTCATCGAGTCCGTGAGGAAGGATACGAACTTTGGGGAAGAGGTATTCAATCATAAGAATCTGTCTTTCGCTTCGATCCGGAAGCTCTGCCGCATGCTGAATGGCTTGAAGCAGCTGTTGTCGGATTATCAGGTGAAGGTATATGCGGCGTATGCGACGGCGGTTTTCCGTGAGGCGGATAACTGCCGCTCGATCCTGGATCTGATCCGTGTCAAGACGGGATTCAATGTGCAGGTCGTGGACATGCCGCAGGAGATCTATTTCAAGCATTTCGGCCTTTCCTACCAGCTGAAGCAGTATAACCGCCAGGCGAATGAGCGTCTGGGGAAGAATTTCCTCTTCGTCGACATCACGTCGGGGTGCGTGGGGCTGACGGTGTGGGAGAAGGGCTCGCTCTGCTACCAGCACAATGTACACATCGGGACGCTCCGCCTTTTGGAGACGTTCACGACGAACCAGCGCGAGTCGCGCTATTTCCCGGAAGCGCTGGCGGAGTACATCCATGCGATCATGGAGCCGCTCTGGGTATCGATCAGAAAGTATGACATCGATACGGTCGTTCTCTCGGGACGTGAGGCGAGGATCGTCGCGATGCTCTTGCACCATGACCTTGATCGGCGGGATATCGCCGAGGTGAAGCCTCAGGAATTCGGCAAGGTGTATGACGAGGTGGGGAAATTCTCCACTTCGATGATCATGCAGAAGTATCACATCAGTGAGGCATGGGCGCTCACTGTCTCGCCGACGCTGCATATTTATCAGGAGATCCTGAATGCGATCCCTGTGAAGCATGTGGTCATGATGGGGATGACCTTTGTGCGCTCGGCATCGCTCTTCTACGGGGCGCAGAAGACGAATGATCCGGCACTTGCGTACATGCGTGCGCAGAATCTGGAACTGACGCGCTCGATTGCGGCAGACTATTACTATGAACCGGTGCATGCGAAGGCAATGGAGCTCTACAGCAAAGTGATCGTGCAGGCCTTTGACCGCGGAAATGGGCTCAATGACCGGGATGAATTCCTGCTCCGTATGGCGATCATCCTGTACCAGATCGGGAAGTATGTGAATCTGCTGGGCTCGTCCATGCAGGCGTGGAATATGGTCCGCGGGACGGATATTTTCGGGATCTCCGACCGCGAGAAGGATATCGTGGCGTGCATCGTCTACTATGATCACAAGGGGATCCCGAATGATGACGATGAGCCATTCCGCATCCTGTCGGATGAGTCGAAGATGACGGCGCTGAAGCTGATAGCCATCTTCCGTCTGGTCCGTGCGATGGATATGTCGAGGAAGCAGAAGCTGAAAGATCTTTCGGCCCATATCTCGGGGGATGCGCTTGTCATCGAGTATGAATCGAGTGAGGATACGGCCCTGGAGACATGGCTGTTCAATAAAGAAAAAACAATGTTTGAAACGGTATTTGGCATGGAAGCCAAATTGGAGCGGAGGTAACTATGGACGTGCAGGATAGACATCAGCATTATTATCTGAACCGCGAGCTGTCGTGGCTGCAGTTCAATCGCCGCGTACTGCAGGAGGCAGTGGATCCGAACAATCCCCTGCTGGAAAAATTGAAATTTCTGGCGATCACGAGTTCGAATCTGGATGAATTCTTCATGATCCGTGTGGCGGGGCTGAAGCACCAGAAGGAAAATGGCGTGAAGCGCCGTGACATCGCCCATATGACACCGGAGGAGCAGCTCGAGCAGATCTCCGATACCTGCCAGAAGCTCGTCGCACGCCAGTATCGTTTCCTCCATATGATCCTGTCCGAGCTTCGTACGGAAGGGCTCTATTTCATTCATCCGGAAGATGCGACAGAAGCGCAGAAGAAATGGATGGAGGACTATTTCGAGCGGCAGGTATTCCCAGTCGTTACGCCGATGGCCGTCGACTCCTCGCATCCGTTCCCGTTCCTCGCTTCGAAGAGCCTCAATATCGCGATGCTGCTCGAAAGGAATGAGCGTGACCTTTCGCTGGATGAGGAAAATGATATCGATGTGAAGACGGCGATCGTGCCGGTGCCATCACTGCTCCCTCGTATCGTCCGCCTGCCGGATGATCCGGAAAAGAAGGGGCGCCACGACTTCGTCCTCTTGGAACAGGTCATCCGTCACTTTGCGTCCCGTTTCTTTATCGGCTACGATCTCTTGGAAGCACATCCTTTCCGCATCACACGTGACGCGGATCTTGCGATCGACGAAGAAGATGCGCAGGATCTCGTCGTCGAGGTGGAGCGCCAGCTGAAAAAACGCCAGCGCGGGGAGGCCGTGCGTATCGAATTCGAAGCAGGCACCAGCCGCTTCATGCAGCGCTTCATGACGCAGGAGATGCACCTGGCGAAAGAGGATCTGTATGAGATCGACGGCCCGCTCGATATGACGATGTTCTTTTCCTTCTGCGGCATCAAGGGCTACGACCGTCTCCGCTACCCGGAAGCGCATCCGCATCGCCCCTGGTCCATGATCCAGCTCGAAAAGGATGGTCGAAAGAATATTTTCGAGATGATCCGTGAGAAAGATCTCCTCGTGCATCTGCCTTATGAATCCTTTGAAGACTCTGTCGTCAATTTCGTCGCTTCTGCAGCAGCTGACCCCGATGTCCTTGCTATCAAGCAGACCCTGTACCGCGTGGCTTCCTCCTCGCCGATCATTCAGGCGCTCGAAAAAGCAGCGCAGAACGGCAAGCAGGTCACTGTCCTCATGGAAGTCAAGGCGCGCTTCGATGAAGCGAATAACATCCTGATGGCCCGCCGCCTTGAAAAAGCAGGCGCGCATGTCATCTACGGCCTTGTCGGGCTCAAGACGCACTCGAAGTGTACGCTCGTCATCCGCCGCGAAAAGGACGGCATCCGCCGCTATGTCCATGTCGCGACCGGCAACTACAATGCATCCACAGCCAAGCTCTATACGGATCTCGGCGTATTCACCTGCAATGACCAGTTCGGCAGCGATGCTTCTGCCTTTTTCAACCTGCTCTCCGGCTACTCTGACCCGCCGCTGTGGGACTCCTTCATCGTCGCGCCGATCAATCTCCGCCAGCGCTGCATGGAGCTCATCGACCGCGAGATCGCCTTCGCCAAGCAGGGTGAGCAGGCACACATGGTCGCAAAGATGAATTCCCTCCTCGATAAGGAGATCATAGATAAGCTCTACGAAGCTTCTCAAGCAGGCGTCAGGATCGAGCTCATCATCCGGGGAATCTGCGTACTCATCCCCGGCATCCCCGGCGTCAGCGACAACATCACCGTCAGAAGCCTTGTCGGCCGCTTCCTGGAGCACAGTCGTGTCTTCTGGTTCGCCAATGGCGGTCGTGAAGAGCTGTATATCGGCAGTGCAGACTGGATGCCAAGAAACCTCAATGACCGCGTCGAACTCATGATCCCTGTGCGTGATGCCGATCTCTGCCATCGTCTGAAGACCATGGTTAATATGGAGCTCGCGGACAATCAGAAAGCGCACATCATGCAGTCCGATGGCATGTGGAAAAAGGAGATCGCACCTGCTGATAAAGTGGGCGCCCAGGCTGAATTCCAGCGTATCGCGGAGAAGCGTGACCGCGAAGATGAATTGACCCTCGCGCAGAAAATGGAGCCCTACATGCCTGTCTTTGGGAAAAAGGAAAAATAAATCATGCTAAGGAAAAGCCGAAGCGAATGCTTCGGCTTTTTGCGTGGCTGGTGACTGGTGACTACATACCACCTTCGGGCATCGCCACTATTTATACTCTGCGGCGCTTCTATATTTTTATGCGCCGCACCAACCCCTTTGAACCTCTTGAACCTGCTGAACCTCTTTCACACGCAATCAAGGGACGATCCGCCCCAGGGGCTAACCCTGAAGTTGATTCTCTATTATCCACTTTTCCTTCTGCCATCTTCTCTTTTTGGGAAAGACTTGCAAAATTCAAGGATTTTGATGGGCGGATTTCCCACTTTGAATGAAAATGAGAAAGACGAAACGTCAAAGATGGGACAAAGTTGGGCTATCTCGGATGAGAAATGGAGTCGGCTCGAGGTTGACAATCGGGCAGGGGTCGAAATGCATAAAAAGCGAAAGAAACGATAACATGGGAGATAGAGTGATTCATAATTTGCTAATAATCTTCAAATGTCTATTGGGGAGATACAGGATTGACAATTTGTTTAATGAATATTATTCGATAATATCAGAGAAAAATCGTAATATGACAAAAAGCGTAGCAAAGAATAGTGCGCGATGTATACTGGATAATATGCAGGAAATATTCGATGGATACGGAATAAATGCGAGCTGCTATGATTGTCAACATCTGAAAAATTGACAAAAAGTCTCTCTATGGTAGAATAACGGCCATAGGAGATGCATTTATGAAACCTTCAACGATGAACAAAGCGAAAAAAGTATTAGTATGTATATTGGCGGCGGCTGCCTTGGGAAGCCAGGTGAATCTTGCGGCAGCATCTTTGGATTTTCTGGGCGCAAGCCCTGCGAAAACTGTCACAGTATATGATGGGGCTCACAAGCAGGTCATTTCTACGGCAGCCTCCAATTTCAAGAATGTATTAAGCGACCTCAATGTATCACTGAAGGCGTATGACACATTCTGGACAAGCACGAAGGAGGTCTCGGACGGCGCGGTCATCGTGGTGGAGCGGGCGGTGCCTGTTTCCATCATCGCGAATGGCAAGAAAAAGGTCGTCTATACGACGCAGCAGACGGTGCAGGGCGTGGTGAATGATGCGGGCTTCGACTGGAAGAAGATGATGCCGATCGAAGACGGTCTGATGCAGGTGAAGGAAGGCATGCAGATCCACGTCGTCCCGTATACCGCGCGGAAGGTCTTCCGTAAGGAGGCGATGCCGATCCACTATAATAAATGGTACGATGGCAGCCTCGGGGAGGATCAGGAGGTCGTCGTACAGGAGGGAGTCCCGGGCGAACGGGAAGTGGAGATCGATGAATTCATCTCCGGCGGCAAGGTCGTGAAGACTGTCATCGCTCATGCCAAGGTTCTCTCTGATGGTACGCCGGGCATTATGAAGACCGGTAAAGCAGAAGGGACGATGGGGTGGGTCGCCAATATGCATGCGAGCGCATATCATCCGAGCGATGGAGGCGGCAGCGGCATCACTGCGACCGGTACACAGGCCGGTCACGGCACGGTGGCGGTCGATCCTTCCGTCATCCCACTCGGTACGAATGTATTCATCCCGAACTATGGCCATGCTGTCGCGGCAGATACCGGCGGTGCGATCGTCGGTAACCGCATCGACCTCTGCATGGAGTCTTTCGAGGACTGCTATAACTTCGGCAGACAGAATATCGAGGTATTTGTCAATTATTAAGGGTTCGAGGTTCAGGGTTCAAGGTTCAGGGGTGTGGTACGGCGCATAAAAATATAGAAGCGCCGCGATGTATAAATGGGGCGATGCCCGAAGGTAGTATTTCAGTGACCTTCGGGCATCGCCTTTTCTATTTTCCAGCGAAGCCGCTATTGCAGGCTTGAAGGCGGGGATGAGTGGCTAGGGATTAGTGACTGGTGACTAGGAGACTGGGAGACATCAGACTCCCCTATCGTCATTTCGAGCGAAGCGAGAAATCTTCTTTGCAGAG
>ULRD01046418.1_pt1 | contig 11500 bp, 10 predicted proteins | sample 1955181 | NCBI WGS metagenome assembly ULRD01 (sample SAMEA4835675, study PRJEB28245) | human gut metagenome | biome: gut microbiome; material: fecal sample | place: Denmark | collected 2008
GCCCGCATGGCCGTTCCCATTGATGTTCAGCTTAAAGATAATAACAACATTTTTGCGAATTGTCAATATTTTTGCGGCAAAAACTTTTGAAAGTCAAAAAAATATTTAGTGTTGCTATTTTCGGCGCTTTTCTGTATAATGCTTCTGTTATATGTATTGTATGCAGTGTTACATTTCACCGGAGGTTTGCAATGATCGAATTAACAATGCAGGTAAGCGAATTTGACTACACCGAAACGCTTGATACGTTCCTGCCCGACTTGATAAAGATTCTGTCCGAAAGCGAAGGCGTGAATCCGCTGATTCGCAAGTGCGTCGGCGCGTCGCCCGAGTTTTCCAAGAAGATCGTCAAGGGCATTCTCGCCGCGATGAGCCCCAAGCAGAAGGAAGCGCTCACGGTCAAGTTTTTGAACGTCTACGCGTCCAAGCTCGTCGCTCAGGTAAATGAGGTCGCCGCAAAGAACGGCATCGTCATCACCCTCGACAACGCAAGGGCAACGATTAAGTGATCCGCAAAAACGCCAAAAACGCAGACAAACCGTCTGCGTTTTTTTAGTTGCGAATTGACGCAGTCACGGATACGCATATTGCGTGAACCCGGTGTCGAAGTTACCGACAAAACCGTGTGTGCCTCGCGCTGCATTAGTGCGTTGCTGAATTTTTTGCCGCGCTCATGTAGGGAACAGGCTTGCCTGTTCCGCATGTTGCGCTCATCTGCGCAGTTAATATAACGATACGCAACTGAGGTTTTGCCTTTTGCCTTCCCCTCAAGCTCCGCAAGGGGAAGACAATGGGGTGCACTGCAAAACTCAATACCGCACTTGCGTTACGCGAAACGTCACGGTTTTTTTCATTACCTCGGCACCGGGCTACCAGAGATATACGTATCCGTGACTGCATCAATTCGCCTCTAAAAACCGTGTATTGACAAATTGGGGGTTATGTAATACAGTGAGTCTGTACAACGTGTTAATTATTAGGCGTTATATCGCACCCAAGACGCGCTAAATTTTCGACAGAAACTCGTTTGCGTTTTCACCGTAAAATCCGACGGCGCCGTCACTGTTGCCGGTCGTTATGTAGTAAAGCAGCTCATCGAGCACGTCGCCGGCAGCGCGCGGCCCGACCTGACGTATCCACAGCGTCCACAGCGCCATATTCACGTCGTGAAAGCCGTTTACGATAAGCGGAATGACATTGTTGCCGCTTTTGACGCATATATAGCGATGGAACGAGCACGCAAGCTCGGCGAGCTTATCCACGTCCGCCCTCGGCTTGACCTGCGCCTCGGCGCGAAAATCGTTTATTATGCTGCGCAGGGCGAGGATATCGGCGTTGGTGCAGCGCGAAATGAACAGACGCGCGGCAAGCCCCTCGATGGCGGTGCGCGTTTCAAGAAGCGAGGCTGCAGTGCCCTTGTCGAGCTTTCCGCCCTGATATTTAAGCACCGAAATGAGCGTATCGACATTGCCGAACTCCGCCCAGTCGCAGACATAGATCCCGTGGCGCGGCACGATGCGCCCAAAGCCGGGATAGACGCCGTGCTGCATGACGGCTACGAGCAGGCTGCGCGCGACGTTGACAAGGCCTGCCCCGGAACGTTTGAAAAGGTCTATGAGCTGCTCAAGCTCTGCCGCAGAGTGTACGACAGCATGGATACCATCGGTTAACAAGGGCAGACACGGTTTTGACGGGCAGAAATACGCCCATACCGCGTCAAGCCCCTTGACAATACGGCAAGTATTCTCTTCGGGTCTTTCCTTGTCTGTCCGCATTTGGAGCTCCGGCAAAACTGCCTTGCACCTGTCAGCAATGAATTTTCGAGTGATTTTTGTTTTTTGAGGTGCAGGCGGGCTGGCGCCCGTCAAGGCGAAAAGGACAAAAAGCGCCGAAAAGGCACGCTGTCAGGCGTGTTTACCCTTGTTAACCGATGGTATCATATCCGTAACGCCCATGAGCAAGCTGAAAATGCTGCGCGAGCACCCGGATTTTGTTCGCGTCGCCGGATACAGCGCAACGGAGGTCATAAAGACCTTTGACCTGCCGCAGAAAGCCGTGGACATCCTCACGCCGTATTGGATATATGTCGGCGAGCCGATGGATAATCTGCCGTTTACGATCTATGCCTACTGCATGGCCGATTACTTTGCCGGAAGCTTTGTTCCGCGCCATCGCTCGCACGAGATGAGCATGAAGATGCAGCGCAGAGTCGAGGAAAACGGGGCGCAGTTCGAGTTCAGGCAGGAGGTCGATAAGATCCTTGTCAAAAACGGCAGGGTGCGCGGCGTAAGAACGCGCCGCGGCGACGAGATTGCCTGCGACTATGTCATATGCGGCGCATACCCCAACCGCGCGTACACCCAGATGATCGAGCCGAAAAGCGAGGTGCCCGAGGGTGCTGTCAAATTCGTCAACGGCAATCGCCTCAACGTCTGCCCGGTGTCGGTCATGCTCGTTATCGAGGGCACGCCGGAGGAAAACGGCATCACAAATTACAACACCTTCTCCGGCGAAACGATGGACACGAACGAGATCTGGCGCAACAGCCGGAATATAACCGAGCCTTACAATTTCATAACCACCGTATGTCTCAACTACGCGGTTCCCGACTGCGTTCCGGAGGGCTATACGCACCTTTCGATCACGAACCTCGTTCCCGTGGATCCCTTCCTCAATGTAAAGGAAGAGGAATACTACGATCTCAAGCGCCGTTTGGCAAACGAGATGATGGAGGAATACATCAAGGTCGGCGGCGTTGACTTCCGCTCGCGCATTGCCGAGATCGAGGTATCCACGCCCATGACCATTTCGCACTATGTCGGCGCATGGAAGGGCAGCATCTACGGCTACTCGCACTCGATGGATAACCACGTCATAGCAAAGAAAGCGATGATGGCCGAGGATCACTTCATCGAGGGCCTTGAGTTTGCCGGCGCGCACGGAGTCGCCGGCGACGGCCAGGGAACGCAGATAACAAACGGCCGAGCCGCCGCAAAGGGCGTGCTCGACGCAATGGCGAAAAAGGAGGCAGCGGCAAAATGAGCATCAAGGTTAAAGGACTTTTTGAAGATATAGGCGGAGCCGGCCGCGTTACCGAGCTGCGCCGCAAAAAGCTTGCAAATGCAAGCAGCAGGCCCGATCCCAGGGACCCGATCCGCGAGCTTGCCGACAGGCTGCATCCTGCGGAAATGAAATTCCGCTGCGTTTCGGTGACGGACGCATCACCCAGCGCAAAAACCTTCCGCTTTGAGTCCGTTGACGGGCACATCCCCGTGTTCCAGTGCGGCCAGTTCGTAAACTTCCGCCTGAGAATAGGCGAGAGCCTGCTCACAAGACCTTATACCATTTCCTCGGCTCCGTATGAGGCGCGCGGCGAGAAGCCGTTTTTCGAGATAACCGTGCGCCGCAACGTGCCGTATCTCGTGCCCGACTACCTGTTTGAAAACGTAAAGCCCGGCGACGTGCTCGACGGTGCGCTGCCATTCGGCACTTTTTATTGGGAGCCTCTGCGCGATACGAAAAACATAGTCGCCCTCGCAGGCGGCAGCGGCATCACGCCGTTTTACTCCATGGCAAAGGAGATAGCCCACGGCAAAATGCGCGGCTGCACGCTCACGATACTCTATGGCTCGGTGAAGTCGGATGATATCGTGCTCAAAGCTGAGCTTGACAAGGTCTGCGCCGAATGCAAAGCTGTCAAGGTCGTGCACGTTCTTTCGGACGACCCGACATGGCAGGGCGAAAAGGGCTTCATAACAAAGGAGCTTATCGAAAAATATTCGTCGCCGGACTGCACATATATGTTCTGCGGCCCACTCGCAATGTTCCGCTTTGTTTCCAAGGCGCTTGACGAGATGGGTGTTGCAAAAAGGCGCTTCCGCCACGATGTTGTCAACAATCCTGCCGATATCTCCACCCTGCCCGGCTACCCCGTCGGAACGGAGAAAAAGACGTTCAAAATTTGCGTCGTGCGCGGTGTGCGCGAGGATATCATCGAGGCGAAGGCATCGGAATCCGTTGCCGTTGCGCTCGAGCGCAGCGCGATCCCGGTCGATACCCACTGCCGCAACGGCGAGTGCGGCTTCTGCCGCAGCCAACTGCTGTCGGGAGATATATTCGTTTCGCCCATCGGCGACGGGCGGCGCGAAATGGATAAGGAAATGGGCTGGTTCCACGCCTGCTCGTCCTATCCGCTGAGCGATCTGAAAATTAAGATCCCCATCATGTAATATTTGCGTCCGGCATGGCCGGTGAGCGCATTTAATAATTAAGGAAGAGGAGAATTTGATTATGGCACAACTCAGACCCAAGATCGTCAAGCTTGCAAAGGTCATCGGCGGCGTTTCCGGTATGGTCGTCAAGATCGACGAGAACGCGCCCGAATACTACTGCATGGCGAACATCGTTTCCGATGACGAGGCAGACATTGCCATCGCCGCCGGCCTGCGCAAGGAGCGCACGGCCGAGTATCTTGCAAAGAAGGTCGGCAAAACCGTCGAGGAGATAAAGCCCCTGCTCGATAACCTCGTCTATTACGGCATTTTCCGCCGCACATTTGACGAAAAGCTCGGCGAGGACGTCTATTTCATGCAGATCTTCGCGCCCGGCATACTCGAGATGATGGTCAACAACAAGGAGCTTATGGCCGCCCACCCCGAGGTCGGCAGAGCCTTTGAGGAGTACACGCGCGTGCGCATGCAGCTGCTCGGCCCCGTGCTTCCCAACGGCTACGGCCTGATGCGCGTTATCCCCGTCGAGAGCGCGATAAAGGACATCCCCGGCGTCAGCGACTACGAAAAGCTTTCTTACTACCTGAATAAGTACGACACCTTCTCCGTCTCGCCCTGCTCCTGCCGCGCATCGCGCACCAGCATCGGCGACGGCTGCGGCCATCTCGACGAGGACATGTGCGTTCAGATGGGCAAGGGCGCCGAGCACTACATCCGCTCGGGCCGCGCGCGCCGCATAACGCGCGAGGAGGCGATGGAGATCATCCTGCGCGCCGAGGAAAACGGCCTGATGCACGATATCCCCAACATCGAAGAGGCCGGCGACAGCGCCGCTATCTGCAACTGCTGCTCGTGCGCATGCTTCGGCCTGCGCGCAGGACTCATGTTCGGTGCGCGCGACGCAATCCGCTCGAACTTCGTCGCCGAGATCGACGAGGCAAAGTGCGTTGCCTGCGCCCAGTGCGTCGAGACCTGCCCCGGCAATGCGCTCAAGCTTGGCCAGAAGCTGTGCTCGACCGAGAACCTCACGCCTCCGGGCTACGCAAAGCTCACAAACACCGTTTTCGTAAAGAAAACCTTCAATCCCGATTACCGCGAGAACTTCAAGGACACCCTCGACACCGGCACCGCGCCCTGCAAGGCCGCATGCCCTGCGCACGTTCCCGTTCAGGGCTATCTGAAGCTTGCCGCTCAGGGCAGATACACCGAAGCTCTTGAGCTTATAAAAAAGGAAAACCCCTTCCCGGCGGTCTGCGGCCGCATATGCAACAAGCGCTGCGAGGACGAGTGCACGCGCGCAAGCGTTGACGAGGCCGTTGCGATCGACGAGGTCAAGCGCTTTATCGCCGACCATGATCTGCACGAGGACACGCGCTTTGTGCCCAAGATGGTCAACCAGATCGGCCGCCCGTACACCGAGAAGATCGCCGTCATCGGCGCAGGTCCTGCCGGCATGAGCTGCGCATACTACCTCGCAAACAAGGGCTACCCCGTCACCGTTTTCGACCGCAACCCCGTGCCCGGCGGCATGCTGACCCTCGGCATCCCCAACTTCCGCCTCGAAAAGGACGTTCTCAATGCCGAGATCGACATTCTCAAGGATATGGGCGTCACCTTCAAATGCGGCGTCGAGGTCGGCAAGGATATCACCATTGAGCAGCTCCGCAGCGAGGGCTACAAGGGCTTTTACCTTGCCATCGGCGCACAGAAATCCCAGTCGCTGCGCATCGACGGCGAAGACCTCGAGGGAGTGTTCGGCGGCGTTGACTTCCTGCGCGAGGTAAACCTCGGCAACAAGCCCGAGATAGGCGAAAGCTGCGCAGTTGTCGGCGGCGGCAACGTTGCAATGGATGTGTGCCGTGCGGCAGTGCGTCTGGGCGCAAAGAACACCTACATAATCTATCGCCGCTCGGCCGACGAGCTGCCTGCCGACCCCGAGGAGGTCAAGGAGGCCATGGAAGAGGGCGTGCAGTTCCGCTTCCTCAACGCGCCCGTTGCCATCGAAGGCAAGGACGGCAAGGTGTCCGCTCTCAAGGTCGAGATCATGGAGCTTGGCGAGCCTGACGAGAAAGGTCGCCGCAAGCCCGTCGGAACCGGCAAGTTCGAGACTATTGCGGTCAGCTCCGTCATCGCTGCCATCGGCCAGGTCGTTGACTGGGGCACGCTCGACGTCGGTGCGCTCGAGACCACGAAGAAGGGCACCGCCGTTGCCGACAGCCTGACCTATCAGACCGCTCAGCCCGACATTTTCGTCGGCGGCGACTGCTACACCGGCCCGAAGTTTGCTATCGACGCGATCGCTGCCGGCAAGGAAGCGGCCATATCGCTGCACCGCTATGTGCATCCCGGTCAGACCCTCACCATGGGCCGCGACAGGCGCGTTTACAAGGCGCTGGACAAGGAGCATGCGCTGCTGGATATATCGCACTTCGACCACGGCAAGCGTCAGATGCCCGGATACAACGAGGCAAAGGCCAAGACCTTCTCCGATGCGCGCGTGACCTTCACCGAGGAGCAGGTGCGCAAGGAGACCGCACGCTGCCTCGGCTGCGGCGCAACGAAGGTCGATGAGTATCTGTGCATCGGCTGCGGTCTGTGTACCACCAAGTGCAAGTTTGACGCGATCCACCTCAAAAAGGTGCGCGACTGGCATGCCGGCACGTTCGAGACCATGCCCATCAAGGTCGCCGAGGGACTTGTCAAGCGCGCAGGCGGCTTGGTCAAAAACGCGGTGAAAAAATAATGCACGAGCTTGGAATTTGCGATGCGCTGCTGAAAATGCTGCGCAATGTCGCCGAGGAAGAACAGCTTCAAAACGTGCAAAGCATCACCGTCGAGGTGGGGACGCTCTCCGGAGTCGTCCCCCGCTTCCTGAGCGATTGCTGGCAGGCCGTCATCGACGGCACGGAGTTTGCAGCTGTCGATATGATCGTCGAGACCGTCGAGGGCGAGGCTCAGTGCATCGAGTGCGGCGAACGCTTCGTCGCCGACCTCGAGCGGCTGCGCTGCCCGAGCTGCGGCGGCAATAAGCTGACCCCCGTCTCCGGTACCGACCTCACCCTCAAAGAGATTTTAGAGGCGAATTGACGCAGCTACGGATACATATATCTCTGGTGGCCCGGTATCGAAGCTACCGACGAAACCGTGTTTGCCTCGCACTTTTTCAGAGGCGCTTTGGCGCAGCTACGGATACATTTATCTCTGGGTGCCCGGTTCGGGACGTTGGAATAAACCGTGGGTGCTACGCAACCCAGCAGTGCGTTGCTGTGTTTCGCGCCGCACCACATTGGCTCTCCTGCCAATGTGGTGCGGCGCAAAAACTTAGCACAGCACTAATGTAGCGCGAGGCAACCACAGTTTCCGCCATTGTCCCGAACCGGGCGACCGCAAACGCGGCGCCGCTCTCATTTGGCGCGGCAGTTTCCCGGTTTTGTCGGTAGCTTCGACACCGGGCAGCCGCAATATGCGTATCCGTGACTGCGTCAATTCGCCTCTAAATAGTCTTTTCTTCGATGAGGGGGAGGAAGTCCTTATACTGCGTATCGTAGGCGCAGCTGTACTCGGCACAGTCGGCGAACTTTGCGACCGCGCGTGTGGACTTGTCGATCGGCTGGAGCGTACCGGCGCCGGCGACGCAGCCGCCGGGGCACGCCATACCCTCGAGCAGGTAGCCGTCGTACTTGCCGTCGCGCGCCATCATCAGCAGCTTGCGGCACTCGTGCAGGCCGGTGGCCTTTGCGATCTTGACCTCGCGCGTGGGGTCGATGGACTTGATAGCGTTGACGACCGCCTGTGCAACGCCGCCGGAAACGGCGAACTTGCGCGCGTCCGAGCCTGCCTGGGAAAGCGTCTGCGCCTCCTCGGCCGGGATGCACTCCTTATCCACGCCCTTGGCGGCGAACATGCCAAGCACCTCCTCAAAGGTGAGGACGAAGTCAACGTCGCTGCGCACGGTGCGGCGGCTGGCCTCGAGCTTCTTCGCGTCGCAGGGGCCGACAAAAACGACCTTGCAGCCGGGGTGGGTTTTCTTGACAAAGCGCGCGGTGAGCACCATGGGCGTCATCGCGACGGATATGTTCTCGGCCATGTCGGGGAACATTTTCTTGACCATGTCGCTCCACGAGGGGCAGCAGGAGGTGACCATGAAGCGGTGCTTGGCCGGAACCTCCTCAAGGAAGTCCGCGGCCTCTTCGATGACGCACAGATCCGCGCCGATGGCGGCCTCGTAAACGTCGGTGAAGCCAAGGCGCTTGAAGGATGCGGTCATCTTCTCGGGCGTTGCGTCGGGGCCGAACTGGCCGACGAAGGCCGGCGCGAGCACGACATAGACGGGCACGCCGCTTTTTATCGCCATAACGGTCTGGAATATCTGGCTTTTATCGCTTATCGCACCGAAGGGGCAGTTGACAAGGCACTGTCCGCAGGAGGTGCATTTTTTATAATCTATCGCCGCGCGGCCAAGCTCGTCCTTGCCGATGGCCGCAATGCCGCAGGCCTTCTTGCAGGGGCGCTCCTGGCGGATGATCGCCGAGAATGAGCACGCGTCCATGCATCTGCCGCAGCGGACGCACTTTTCGGCATCGATATGCGCGTGACCGTTGACCTTGCTGATGGCCTTTTTGGGGCAGATCTCGATGCAGGGGTGCTCGATGCAGCCCTGGCAGCCGTTTGTGACCTTGATGATGTTATCCGGGCAGCGGTTGCACGCGAATTTGATGACGTTTATCAGCGGAGGCTCGTAATACTTCTCGGCAATGACGGTCTCCTCGACGCTGTCGGAAATATTGTTGTGCACGCCGAGCTTGCGCATCGGCAGACCCATTGCAAGGCGCAGCCTTTCGCCGACAACTGCACGCTCGATAAGCAGATTGTTCCTGAACGGGCCTATCTCGTCTGGGTCGCCCGGACAGATCTTGTACGGCAGCTCTTCAAGCTTCTGCGCGTAGTTTCCGCCCTCGTATGCCATGCGCGCGATTTCCGTGAAAACCTCGTGCCTTATTCGTGTTTTGCCGGTCTCCATTCCTCTCATAGGGTCATCCTCCGATTATACTTCTATTTTGCCAAAAATAATTATACAAAAACGCTCCTTTTTGTCAATTAAATCGCATAGTATTTCACATGAAATTTACCCACAAGCCCAATCAAATCATTAAAGCAGGTATTAATTTTTTTAATACCTGCTTTAATGATCACTTTTTATATTCGTTCAGTATCTTTTCAACCTCGTTGTCGGCAGACGGCGACTTGGTTCCGCGCGTCGGCGCCTCGATGGTCGGCTCGGGCGAGACCTCATCGGGCGTGGGCTCAATGACGGTGTCCTCGGCCTCATCTGCCGCGTCCGGCTCCTCTGGCTCGGGCTGCGCGGCCTTTTCCGGCTCGGGCGGAAGCTCGTCCTTTGCGCAGCGGTTTTTGATGATGAGCCAGCTGTACATCAGCAGCATGCCGGCCGTTGCGAGGATGATAAGCTCAAGGCCCATATAGCGGCTGTCGGCCAGCGTTGTTATGCACATGAACGCGCCCAGAAGGCTCATGTAGCAGGCCTTTTTCGGATCGGGCCTGCCGAAGGCGTAGCCTGCGACGTAAAACAGCGCGAGGATGGCGCAGCATACGGCGATGATCTCGATCGCGAACATCCAGACGTTGGGGTTGTTTGCGTTTGCGCGGTAGCTTGCGATGAGCCACACGCAGTACATCAGGATGGGCAGCGCCATGAAAACGCTCACGAGGCTCGGCGAATAGTGGCTGCGCGAGGCGCTGCATATGAGCGGAAAGCTCAGACCGCTGAGCATCGCGAGGGCGGCTATGATGACATACATCGATCGCAGATTGTCAAGCGAGGTCTCGGCAATGGTCAGGATGCCGCCGAGCACGGCGAGCGCCGCGATGATCCACGCGAATATTATATATAGTAGGGAAAGGCCGCGCAGAGCCTCGCTCATCCCGGTCGGGAACACGGTCTCGTCATCGGTGAGCTTCTTTGACCGCAGCCACAGCACAACGGCGGCAGCGACGATCAGAAGCGGCAGCAGAATGTTGAGAATGCTCGGGTTTATCAAGCCCGTTTCCGTATCGCGCGCGACCTGCATTTGCAGCCATCGGAAGAACGCGCCGAACGCGCCGAACGCACATGTGTAGCACAGCATTATCAGTGCGTCGCCGGCCTTTTTGTTGTTTTTAAGCATAGTATCAATCCTGTTAGAATAAATTTGTATCAATATTGATTTTATACTCATTTTCTCAAACAGTCAAGATGAAAGGGTGATGCCGGATGAAAAGAATAGTCTGTGCCGCGCTTTTCATGACGCTTATCGTCATGGCTCTGCCGCGGCTTTTTCCCGTTCGGGATGCAGCGCCGCAGCCGGACTCAGCGCCGGACAAGGCCGCCGAGAAGCTCAAGCCCGACGAGAGCCGGAGCATACGCCTGCTCTCGGGCGATACCGTCGTCGAGATCGGCGTTTTCGACTATCTCACGGGCGTTGTCGCCGCCGAGATGCCCGTGTCGTTCGAGCCGGAGGCGCTCAAGGCGCAGTCGGTCGCGGCGCGCAGCTATCTCCAGCGCGCGCTGGCCTCGCCAAAGCACGAGGGTGCGGACATCTGCACCGATTCAGCCTGCTGCCAGGCGTATCTAAGCCCCGAGCAGCTCAAGTCGAGCTGGGGGGACAAGTACGCACAGTACAGCGAAAAAATAAGCGCCGCGGTCAAGGCGACCGACGGCGAATACCTCAGCTATGACGGAAAGCCGGCGCTCGCGGCGTTTCACTCCTCCTCCGACGGCGCGACCGAGGATGCCGGGGCGATCTGGTCGGATGTGCCGTATCTCAAAAGCGTTTCCTCGCCCGAAACCGGCGACTCCGTGCCGAATTTCCAAAGCACCGTTGTGAACTCCGACCTCGATTTCCGCGACACGATACTATATCTCAAGCCCGAGGCGGACATGACCGGCGACGCCGGCTCCTGGCTCGGCGAGAGCACTCGCACGGCGTCCGGCCGGGTCGCGAGCATCGTTATCGGCGGCGTTTCGTTCACCGGCAGCGAGCTGCGCTCGCTGTTCAAGCTGCGCTCGACCGATTTTGAGCTTACCCACGCCGACGGCAGCTTCACATTCACCGTCCACGGCTACGGCCACGGCGTCGGCATGAGCCAGTACGGCGCGAACGCCATGGCGCGCTCCGGCTCCGACTATCGCGATATCCTCGCCCACTACTACCCCTCCACCTTTTTAGTGGCGCATTGACGCACCTACCGATACGGTTATTGCGGTGTCCCGGTAT
>ULRD01052065.1_pt1 | contig 11494 bp, 10 predicted proteins | sample 1955181 | NCBI WGS metagenome assembly ULRD01 (sample SAMEA4835675, study PRJEB28245) | human gut metagenome | biome: gut microbiome; material: fecal sample | place: Denmark | collected 2008
AGTTACGGTTACGGTTCATCTTACCTCTTTTCCGGCAGAATGACACTTTCCCGGGAAAATTGTTCCCTCAGAACACACCTTCTGCCTGTATTGCGGCAGTAACCGTACTTCTGCATCCTTTTGCTGTCTGCACAAGGTTTCCGGCTTCCTGCCTGATTGATAGTTGAGAATAAAGCAGGAATTTCCGACCTGTGCGGAACCATGGAATAAATTTTTCGATGATTAAGGTTCCTCACAAAAAGATTTGCATTTAGAATGTTATTTCGATAAAAGAAAATCTGCTTTGCAATCATGATAACACAGACTGCAAAGCAGATGCAAGAGTTTATTCGTAATTTACCACCACAAAAATCCAACCTTTTTACTCTTAATCTTAAAGGTTATCTTCTTGGTTCCGCCGTAGTTGCCGACGCCTTTGATAATCACGGTGGCTGTTCCCTTCTTTACATTGTTGCTGTAGCTTACGATTTCGTAATCGTCCGCAGTAAGAGGCACTTTCTTCATGGTCAGAGTAATTTCCTCTTTTCCGGGAGTAATGGCCGAACCGGTGTAGGTCTGGTCCGTTACCTTTGCTGCTACTTTACCGATATCCGCCTGTACGATACGGTAGCTTCCAGTCAGTTCACCGGTAAATCCGCTTCCTTCTTTTGCCTTCACGGTTACAAAAATCTCCGTTCCGGAAGGAATGATATCGGTGTCCTTTACTTCACTGCCATCCGCATAAGCATACTTCACAATCTCATAATCCTTCTTTACCGCAAGCTTCTTACCGTTAGAATCCAACACATTAAATTTGGTCGTATAGTTCTTTGCCTTGTTCTGGAATACCTTGTCTGCTGCTTCCAGTGTGAGATTGGATAAATCCTGCGATACAATATCAAATGTAACTGTTCTGGTGCCCTTGAAATTGCCCTTTCCGGTTATTGTAACCGTAGGCGCCTTCAAATCACCCGCACTTGCTACCTTCTTGTTGTTGGCATATTTTAAGGTGTAATCCTTCCCCTCTGTCAGAACCGTACCATTAAAGTTAATCACAGGCTTAAGGACAGCTCCGGTCTTGCTGAAGCCGACCTCTGTTTCCAGATCCACATGGAATACATCCTCCGTATCTGCCGCAATATCAAACGGGTCAATTTTAATCGTTCTCTTCAGCGTACCACTGTATCCGTTAATACCGGTAAAGATTAAAGTTGCTTTTCCCGCATTAACGTTATTTATAAATTGCAAAGTAAATCCTTCATTTTCATAAAGCGTTGTGTAACTATTATGTCCTGTGGGTACCTCAACATAGCATTCCGGTGTGTGCGGCTCTCCATTGTAAGTATACTTTCCGTTTCCCTTATACCAAACAGAGCCTTTGGAAATACTGTAACCCTTAATCTTAAAAGGTACCCGTCTGGTACCTGTGTATCTGCCAATACCCTCAATCAGCAGGTAAGCCGTGCCCACCTGGTTATTGTTAAGATACGTTACCACATAATCTTTCTTGGCAATCAGCTTCTTTCCGGCAAAAGTGATAACCGGAACCGGTTTCTGAGCCTTGCCGTTATAAGCAGTAGTCAGATTATCCGCAATCATTAAAGGATTATCCTCACTGATATCCTGGGGCAGAATAGCAAAGGTAATGGTTGTCTTTCCCTCATAATTTCCTTTACCCGTTACCGTAATGGAAGGTTCCTTAACCGCATCTCTTCCCGCTGCGTTGGTATTATTTTTATAGGTTACAGTGTAATCTTTTTTCTCTGTCAGACGGGTCTTACCGTCGTATACACGAATAGCCGGTTTAATCGGCTTGCCGGTATATTCCATATCGGTCACTCCGGCTACCCACATGCCATCCGGAATACCGTCCTCCGGAATATCATCAGGGTCTACATCTCCCCAGATGTCCTCATCTTCCGAAATCGTATAATGAAAGGTTGCAACCTCACTGTCCTTATAGCCATCTTTTACCGCAAAGGCTTTAATTGTGATTTCCTCATTTACCACAATCGGAGCTGTATAAATCTGAGAATTGATGGTGGGTTCCGTACCATCAAGGGTGTAATAGATGGTGGCGTCCTTCTTTACATTGGATAAAGTAATTTTGGTTCCCCTTAATACAGCCATGTCTGTCCACAGATTAGCTTTGGGTAACGGTAATGCTTCTTTATCTTTCCATTTGACCACGAGTGTAATGTCCGAAGTAACCGGTGTATTAAAATCATATAATCGGTCATTCAGATACCACCCCATAAAATTCATCCCCTCTTTGACAGGAGGATCCAGTGGTTCAAATGCCTTTTCCCCATATCTCATTCTTTTCATAATAAAATGACCAATGATTTCCCAAGTTATCATCCCATTCTCCGTTTAAGCTTGGTTTCAGGCAATCATTATATGCAAATAGTGGATATTTCTTTTCACATACATATGTAGAATTAATATTACGCACAGTCATAGGGTTTTCTTGGTACTTTCCCGTAATATGAATAGTAAGCTTATCATTGTCATACTGTTCATAATAATCCTTTTCACCTTACATTCCAGCCCAAAGTGCAGAAGGCTCTGAAATATCCTCCAAAAGATATGTCACCTTCATGTCTGTGTACTTATCTGCTTCTTCCTGTGTTTCTCCCCCTCCTTTCACCATAGTATTTATGTAAGACTCCCACATACAAAGTTCATTTCCCTTTGTATATGCACGCATAGGTTCTACCCCTGCCTCTATATAATCTGTATATAATTTAACATTTATGCCCCAGAATTCTCCGGTTGCCAGGAAATAAAATGTTGAAGAATTTGTATAAAACTCTGCATTACCATCATGGGTTACCGAAGTAACGTACCATTCTCCCGCTAATCTGCTGTCAAACTCAGTTTCATTTGCCGTATTTTCGTCTTGCACATGCAGATTTTCCTCTTCCATGTTCTCTGTTTCAGGCACATTCTGTTCTGCCTTTGTTTCTGCTGCAGAATTTACATTTTTTCTCCGCCGCACGCCACTACCGACACTGCCATGGCTACACCCAATAAAATTGCAATTCCTTTTTTTCTCATATGTTTTTCCTCCACTCATTTATATACAAATGCTCTTTGGCATTCATATCCGTTTACACTCTCACCAGTATCCCGGTCAGATTATCCAAGGCACCATAGCCATAGACCCTGTCCTTGATTGCTGTAAGGGTTTCTGATAAATCTCTCTTTTTTTCGCCCTTAATTAAAAGTTTATACAATACTTTTTCGGGACAATATTTATAAATTCCATCGCTGCATAAGAAAAACTGTGTCTGCTTTTCTATGCTTCCTCCGGAAATTCTCGGTGCAATGCCATCCTCAAATCCAATAGCCTGTGTAAGCGTTCCATATCGGGGATCGGCTGTCAGTTCCGCTTCTGTCTTATATCGATTGACAGCCATGCTTTCCCAGACGTCATCCACAGATATCTGTTGAATCTTTTTCTTTTTTATCTCAAACACACGGCTATCGCCTATTGTAAACAAAAGATAGGATGTATCACGGATAACCAGCATAGACAAAGTTGCACCGCCTGTGAGTTTCTGCTCTTGATACATGGCCAATATTTCAGCGTTAATATTTTGAATTAACTCTGAAATAATATTGGTAATTTCCTCGATTGAGCTATTCTTCAGAATAGTATAATTGCGTTTCCACCAGTCACCAATCATTTCAACCGCCTTACCGCTTGCCATCTCTCCTTTGCTATGTCCGCCCATTCCATCGGATACCACGTAGATGCCATAGTCTCCTTTTTCATCTGCAAACACATTATCCTGATTAACACTTCGCTGCTGTCCAATATCCGTAAAACAAGCGCTCGTCAATGACATTTAGCATTTCTCCTTTACGACCTCTAACTTTAACTCCGTCTCTCCTATTTTTATAATTCCGCCGTTTATAACTGCCGTTTTTCTCTGAATCTTTTGGTTTTCATAAAAGGTACCGTTTGCAGAACCCAAATCCTGTACATATAAAATTCCATTACTGTAGGAAAGTTCACAATGCCTGGAAGAAATGAATCTATCATAGGATATAATGACGTCTCCCGTGCTTCTTCCGATTACCACGCCACCATCTACCGCTACCTTATAAAATCTTTCCGGGTAAGCAATATCTCTTATCAGGACACTATTCCGTTCCTTCTGAATTGCGGAGCCATTTGACCATAGCTTCTGCGTGTGATTGGAATGGCTCTCCACAACAGCTTCCGGTTCTTCCTTTTTAGGTCTGGCGACGGGCTGTTGATACACCGGCTGAGGTGTAGTTTTTTTCTTCTTTTTCTTTTCCTTAACAAAATAAACAATCATAAAAACAACAGCAGCCAGAAGAAGAATTCCGAGCACAATGATGAGTATCAGACACCATGTCGGAATACCTGACGATACTGCGGTCTCTGTTGTTGTTTTATTTACAGCTTCTACGGTTTCTTCTGTTGTGCGTTTAATAACAGGCAATGTACTTAACATATTCCCTCATCCTCATATTTCTTTTTTATTCAAAATCCTTCGCCCTCGCGAATAACGTATTTTCCGTTTCCTCATACTGGTCCATACATTCCTTGGTAGCTCTGTATAAAGCTTCCATTTTCTCCTGTATGTTTTCCATTTCATGTTGTACCGCTATCAATTCTTCCTTTATTTTTTCGCTGTCCTGCATATCTGCCGGAACTCTCCATTTCATGACAGCAACGGACCGCTGGCAGTTATCCAGTCTGCTGATCAGTAAAGGAAGCATATAATTGTCATTTCTTACTTCTTTGATGGATACACGAATATCAGCCATTTTATAACAGTCCTTCCCCGGCTTCCCTTGCCTCTAATTCTTTGTTGTATTTTCGTTCCAGTTCTTCCAGTTTTTCCAATGTCCTTCTCAAATGCAGCTCCATTTCTTCAATGCTTTTATTTATTTCCCGCATTTCCTCTCCCTGCCAGTGAGAATTCAAGTTCTGCTTATAAATTCTAAGCTTTCTTCTTATTTCATAAACAGACTCTTTATGTAATATAATTTCCTTCTTTTGTTCCAGAATAATTTCTGCACTTGTAATATTTTCCATACTCTTTTTTCCTATGGAAACAAAAGCCGGTGCCCATTGGGGCACTCAGCTTCTGTTTATTTAGTTTTATAAAGGATTGAATTCTGTCGTGTAGTCGTCCTGCACTACTACGGTAATGTAGGCATGGTACAAACCGTCCGCCGTACTGATTTTAATATTGGCAGCTCCGGGAGTAAGTCCGGTAATGGTGCCGTTTCCATTCGGCTGGCATATTCCCTGATTATCTACTACTTCGTATACAAACGTATCCGTTGACTGTCCCTGCGGAACTTCCTTGAAGCCAATCTTCAAAGTTTCATCCTTTGTCAGGAACATCATGCTGCTTTCCAGTTTGATGGTTGCAAAATCAATCGGCTGGAATTCAAATTTTTCTTCTTCATCAAACGGTTCCCCATTCTCGTCAACAACAGGTGCCTTTACTTCTTCCTCTTTGCCTCTTGTACATTCATCAACTTCTACAAAATCTTCAAAATGCCAATCCCATTCAAAGTTACTGTGAGTAGCATCCCAGACAACAGCTGATGCCTTTGCCTTATTCTTGAAGACCTTGGTAGCCAGACAACTATCTTCGTTAACAGCCCATCTGAGAGGAACATACAGATGAATATCTACACATGTGGGAAGTTTACCCAATAGATCCGCATCCACCTTTGCAATGGCAACAAGTCCTGACGTTACCTTAGCATTAACAATTTCCTCATGTAACACCTTAAGAGAAAGCTTTGCACACGGCTCAGCGGATAAGGTAACCTCTGCATGAAAATCCAGTGCTACATTCTGATTTTCAATTTTACTTTGAAGTCCTTTTCCATTCTGGTATCCGGCGCTTGCCACTACATGCGAAGAATAATCAAGGGTAGCCTCGCCTTCTGCTCCCAGATTAAGTACCAGGTTAAGTTCGGCTGATACGACACCGTAAAGAGATACTTTTACACTTCCGAGAGGAATAGTATTGCCCACATGTTCCTGTTTCATTTCCCCGTGAATATAAGTATCGTAATTAACATTCAGTTCAGCCTTTTTCAGCTTAAAAAGTGAATAATCTATGTCTGCAGATGCCTTTATGTTTTTAATTCCGACATCCACTTTCCAGTTTTTCTCTGGATCGGATACTGTAAAAGACGAACCGTTAGTGGTAACTTGTACTTTTGTGTCATATATAGAGTAATCACTCTGTAAATGGCTGTCTTTGATTAAGCTCTCTATTCTTCCCTGCTGGCTTGCATTGTACAATGCCACATTTACAGGAAGTACCTGCGGCTCAACCGGTCTTGCGGAGGAAAAGTCTACATCCGAATCAAACGTTCCCCTAATACGAAGAGATTCATATACATCATCGATACCCGCCTGTGTATATCTCAGCAAATTCTCTTCAACCGACTCAACTTTAACAGCTTCTATGTCCCCGTTTTCCGTATTTGTATATACGAGTACCTGTCCGGCTTCAAATGTCTTATCTCCAACGATATAGGCGGATTCTCCGTCACCTCGTAAAAGAATATCCTTTTCCGAAACCTCAACTACCCCTTCCTGATATGACATTTCTTTAATTTCAGGGAACTCCAGGTTATTTTCGAAATCCGATGCATAGTTTAATACCTGAACTGCTTCCTCTTCCGTAATGCTCTCGCTCAGGTCCGCAATATCAACAGCTGCAATATTATTCAAATAAAAATCAGTTAAGGAATCCTCTTCGCTGATTTCATATCCTGCCTCATTAAGGTCATCCAGACCAATCGCTCTTACCGACGTATTAAGTGCATACTCCCAACTGACAGCATTTGCGGGATTGAATTTATCCGTTTCCGTTATAACTCCCCATTCGGCACATGCTTGTACTTCCTGATAGTAGTCCTGCTGTTCGGAAACATCAGAAAACAAAGGTGTCTCACCATCTGCCGTCATATATCCAAACTTCACACCCAGATCCTTAATCCAATCTGCCTTACTGTAGTTATTACTCTGTGTGCCTGTCTCTGCCCCCTCATTCGGCTCTGCCTGCACAGGCTGCTGTTTATTTCCGCAGCCTGTCAGACAAAGTACGGACAGGAGACCTAAGCCCAGCAAAAAATTCTTTTTGTTGTTCTTTTTCATCTGCTCCTCCGTTCCCGCATAAGCAACCTGCTTATACGAAATCCTGTGCTCTCATATCCAGACCTGCTTCCATTGTCTTAAACTGCTCTGCTGCACTGTTCAGGAACTTGGAATATTTGTCTACTACTTCGTAATACTGCTGGAAAGTACCTTCCATATTGGTAATCTTGGAACGAATGGTTACTGCAGAGTTACTTTCCCAGTCACCGGAAAGGCTGTTAATCTTATTCTGGATATTATGCAAATCATCCATTAACGTGTTGTTTTTGGTTTTAATAGTATTTGCCCAGCTTTCAAAGGCTCCATAATTTATAACTTTCTTTTCTTCTGCTGCCATAATTGTTTTCCTCTCTTTCTCCGATTAATTCTGTAATCCTTTAATGGTGTTAATCATGTTTCCCTGCATGGTGTCGTACTTGTTTGCCGCTTCTCTTAAGAAATCTGCATACTCTCCCATCAGATCTCTCATCTTCTGGAAGTCATCACGGAAACCTTCTACCTGGTTTCTGAATGCGGTGGCATCCTCACCCTGCCAGTCACTGGTGGTCAGTGTATTGACATCATTGAGAAGCGCCTCATAATGGCTCATGTAATCTGCTGCCATTTCATCTACTTCACTCGCTTTGTTGGTAAGTGTCTGTGTGTTTACTGTAATACTGTTCATACTTTTTTCTCCTTTTCTTTTTTTATATCAGCAGAAGCCGGCTGCCGTTTCCGATACCGGTTTCTGCAATTAACAAGTTTCCGTCCAGGATTTTTCCTGTTTCTGCATCACATAATGTTGTATTCTCATCCGGAATAAACGCAACATCCCACATTTTGGAAAACAATGCCGTCATCTGCGCGGTTATCTGGCTGACAAAAGCATCCGTGGAAATACGGACATCATAGGATTTTCTTATCTGCGGAAGATAAACTTTAACAACTATTTTGGACATTTATTCTTCCTCCTTGCAAAAATGAGTCAGTACAAGTTTCAGTTGTGCGGGAATACCCTGTCGTACGATATAACCGGCACTGCCGTCCACACCGTTTTTATAACCGGCATTTTTATACTGGTTATCCACCGGAAGAATATACTGTCCGGCCAGATTGTTGCCAATATAAATTCCATTTCCTCTGCACTGTTCTTTTCTCCAGCCGGACACATAAGATCTTCCTGCATCCTGCTCCGTATCGGCTACCACTGCCGCAATATGATAAGTTTCTTTCAGATGCAGAAGCATGTTGGCAAGCTTGCTCTTACCATCCTCCGATAATCCTTCCTTCAGCTTTTCGTGGGAAGTAATAACTACCATCAAAGGCGTGAATTCCTTTCTTTCTTTCCCCATCTCTTCCGCTTCTTTGCAGGTCTTGTGTCTTGATACGGTAATATCATAAATTTCATCCAGTGCCTTTTCAAAGTTCTCGCTTACTAACCGATATTCTTTATGTTCATCCTCATAAAAAGCATTTTCCATATCGAATACCACGGTCTGTAAATGACACTTTTCAGATGCAATTTCCGCAATGCCCTGCAAATAAGGCGCTATATGTGCGGCATCCTTTGCTACCACCTGTAAAATGCTGTTTTGCAGGAAATTATATTTTTCTTCATTCAGCTTGTCCAAACGTAGTCCTACCGGAAAGGCATTTACAGAATATTTCGGTTCTTCCAGTTTAGAAACATCAAACTTCTCCTTGCTGGTCGGTATCTTCTTTGCAAATTCGCCGTCGTAGGTATCGCGCAGATTTCTGCAGAAGGAATACATATCCGGGACAACCGTTTCCGGATTTGCCGAAGGATACGCAATCTGGAATTCAAAAACATTTCCTTTTCTGAAAATTCCCCTTCCTTTTACCGCAATGGGGAATACCCCTCCGGTATTGCCTAATACATTGTAGTAATCCGACTTATCATTCAGCTGCATAACAAAGGTTTGTGTGAAGTTCTGTGAGAGTTTATAACGGATTGCACTGGTACTGTTTGCCGTTATGACAAAATAAATGCCATACTTAGTACATTCTCTTGTGAGGGAATTCAGTTTTTCCTCATAATTTTCGTAGCTTTCCACAAAATTAGCATAGTTGTTAATGATGACAAGAATATTTGCCTTTTTCGCTTCTGCCGTATTGTTATAAGCCACAAAATCACCGGCCGCTTCGCTCAGAAGTTTTTTGCGCTCTTCTATTTCCTGTCCCAGGTATAAGAACAGACCATTCAGTTTGTCTTCTTCACCATTCAGAATTACCTCACCGGTCTGCGGAGCCTTTTCAAAACATTTGAGTGCTTCTGCTCCAAAATCACAAATATATGTATGCAGTTCACTGCCATCATGTGCCCTGTACAGTGAGTAAAGCATCGTGGTAAGGAAGGTATTTTTTCCGCTTCCCGCATTACCGTATATAAGTACATTTCCTTTTTCCGTAAACGGCACAGTCAGAATATCCTGTCTCTGGTTATAAGGATCATCCAGTTCACCTACAACCGGATTCAGTACAAATCCGCTGTCCTTCCGATATTGATACTTTTGAATAAGCATGTTGCAGTCAATAACTTCCGGCAGAGGAGGCAGCCACAGAGGACTGGCACTCGCCTTTTCTTCTTTTGCTATCTGGCTGATATAACGTAATACCTCGACAATCTGCTTTGCATATTTTTTGCCTTTGGCATTGCCCTGATTGGGTTTTACCTTTTCTACCACTTTTCCCAGATGATTCAGCATTTCAATGCTTTCATTCTGGTGAAGGCCTTCATTTTCTCCTGTATACGGTGCACCGCACCATGCAGACTGCCCCATTTCAAACAATTCGTTATAACCGACCTGCAGATAAAAACGTCCTGTTTCCGTAATTTCTGCTGCATCCGGTCGTTTCAGCATATCGTTACTGTCTGCCCTGTCCTGTACCTTCAGACAGACCTTAAACTTAGAATTCGCCCAAATTTGTTCGTTTACCACGCCGCTTGGCTTCTGTGTTGCCAGTATCAGATGCACACCGAGGCTTCGTCCGATACGTGCTGTACTGATTAACTGCTCCATAAACTCAGGCTGCTGTGATTTTAATTCCGCAAATTCATCCGAAATGATGAGCAGATGCGGCATAGCTTCCGATACAATACCATCCCTGTAAAGTTTCTGGTATTTGTAAATGTCCATGGTTCCTTCATTGACCTTGGCTCTTGCCACATTGAATACAGCCTGTCTTCTCCGTAATTCACTCTGAATGGAAACAAGGGAACGTACAATGGAAGCACCATCCAGGTTTGTAATGGTTCCTGCCAGATGCGGCAGACGGTATTCTTCATTATCAAAGGCTCCTGCCAATCCACCGCCCTTATAATCGATAAGAATGAATGCCACCTCATCCGGATGGTAATTAACAGCAAGGGAAAGAATTAATGTAATAATAAATTCTGACTTTCCGGAACCTGTCATACCTGCTACCAGTCCGTGCGGTCCATGTGCCTTTTCGTGTAAATCAAGATAGAAAGTACCTCCTGCCGTATCCACACCAACCGGTGTCTTCAGGGTCATAACGGGATTGTTTTCCTTCCACCTGCTTAAAACATTCAGATGCTCAAATTTATCGACTCCAAACATCTGTAAGAAAGTCAGCATATCCGGTAGTTCGTATCTGCCTCTGTTAAGGTCCAGCACATTTCCCGCAATTCTTAGGCCTACGGCATTTGCCTTTTCTCTCATAATCTGGTCAGCCACAAAGGAGATACCGTTGTTCAGCTTCCCCGCCTTATCTACCAGACGGCATTCCTGTTCAAAATACTGTACGATACAGTCACATTCGCCGGGTAAATCCTGCAGTCTTTCATAAAAAGTGATGATATGAAATCCGGTGTCCCCTACCTGTTTCATAATATCCGCAAGTGCACCGCATCTTTCTTCCAGAACTTTATTGGTGCATATCACCACGTACTGATACTTGTGTTGCTCTTTTTCTTCCAGTTGCTCCGCAAATATCTTGCTTAAAAGCACGGATAATTCCCGGGTATCCTCGGCGTTTGTCGCCAGATAACGGTTTTTCTGTTCATCGTCCCAGATATGCGGCAGATAGGGGATATAAGAAAACTCTTTTAAGTCTTTTTCATCCCCGATAAACATAATTTTCACTTCATCATATCCATAATAGGAAGCAAGCTGCAGCAGCACATTGTGAAGCATTCCGTAAGCTCTGCTTTTTTCTCCTACCACTCCGCAGATCCGATATTCCATAAAATTCAGACAGATAGGCACATTCTCCAGAACCCTTTCTTCCTGCTGTAGCCTTTCCAACTGATTTCGCATTTCATCATCTTCAATGCTGAACCGGTTTTCCGGAAAATCAATTTCGGCATTCAGTGGCTTCTGT
>ULRD01054683.1_pt1 | contig 11487 bp, 14 predicted proteins | sample 1955181 | NCBI WGS metagenome assembly ULRD01 (sample SAMEA4835675, study PRJEB28245) | human gut metagenome | biome: gut microbiome; material: fecal sample | place: Denmark | collected 2008
GTAAGAAGATAACATCTCTAGCTCAGCATAGGTAACTAGAAAATAATCGAACACTGTTCAAATTTATACATTGTGCATAGGAAAAAAAAATTTTAAAATATTTTTAAATTTAGTTATACTTTTCACATTTTATATGATATAATATATGCATAGAAGATAAGTGATTGTCTTCTAGACATATTAAATTTCTTTCCCATAATCTCCTTTATTAGTTGGAAGAGGATTAACCTTTTCGTCCTCTTCCTCCTGTTGTTAATACCTCGGCTGCGAGGATATAACAATTGTTGTATAATTATAATTGTAAGGAGACAGATTATGAAACTATATAAACAAAAATATACTATTTGTCTTTACGACAAAGATGACGAAAATCTACTCTATATGTTTGACAATGTTGAAGAGATATGCGAACTTAAAGAAGAAACTAAAAATCCTAAACTTCTCAATAAATATAGAGTACTTATTAACAAAGCTATCAAAAGAACTAATGGCTATGTTAAATTTATTAATGGTAAAAAAATGAGACTTCATGTAATAGATATTACAGAAGAATAAATTATTAAAAGGAGATTAAAATTATGACAAAAGAAAAAAATTTAGAATTAGCAAGAGCTAAAAGAGCAGAACTTGGTGCTCTTTCAGAAGATGTGTATTTCAGCTCACCAGTATTTAAACTAGAAGATAAACTAGATGAAATTTATCCAGAAGATGAGTTTGTTGAAGATTATTATCTTTCTGATAAAGAAGACTTAATCATTAAGATTATAGTACTTAAATTAAAATTGTTAGAAAATAAATTAAATAAATTACATTTTTAGTTATACTTTTAACAATTTACATGATATAATAATAACATAAGAAAGCGGTCAATAGAGATCACACATATATTAAATTTAACTTTGAAATGGTAACCGGTCTTTCTTATGAGATTATAAATCCATATATAGTATCTATTAGTTTAGCTAGAAGATAAAGGAGTTGCAAACCTTTATCTTCCCGGAACATCCGGAATTGATATTAATATGTGGAAAAAAAATTATTTAAACTAAAGGAGCATATGTATGGTAAAAGATTTTAATTGGAGCGATGACTTCATTATTGAATTACTTTCTAATAAACAAGAAAGTATTAAAACAGGATTTAAAACTTTTGATTATTTAACAGGTGGACTTACTAAAGGCCAAGTCTATGGACTTGCTGCTTCTACTGGTGTTGGTAAAACAAGATTTGCTTTAGCACTAATGTTATCTGCTTGGGAAAATAATCCTAATGAAAATTTTCTTTTTATAGGCTCAGAACAAACTTATGAGAAAGCTTGTTATGGTTTATTAGCTTATAAAACTAAAATTAATGAAAAGAAAATTTATACACAAAATTATACAAAAAAAGAAGAAAATAAACTTTTAAAAGCTGCTAAATCCGATAAATCTAGATTATATTATGTTAATATGAATTATGAAGGATATAACTGGATTAAAGTTAAAGAAATTATAAAAAATTATAATATAGATTATATTTTTTATGATTATATAGGTGCAACTGTTAATGCAAATGATGAAAACTATTGGTTATCTCTAAAAGATGAAACTGATAAAATTTCTAAATATGCTATAACTAATAATAAGTTTTTCTTTATAGCAATGCAATGTAATATAAATATCAAAACAATAGAAAAGAAACCTGCTGTTTATGATGAACAATTCATAGGTTTGTCTAAAAAAATTGCAGATAAACTTGATGTTGGTATGATTCTAACTTCTATTAAAGGCGAAGATATGAATCGTAGATTAGATGTTTATAAACATCGTTGGGGATTTGCTATGGAAAATGATGAACCTCAACAAATTAGACCATTTAAATTTGATTTTGGTACTCTTACTTTATCTCCAACTCCTAGTTTGACAGAAGAAGCATATTTAAAATCTCTTTATAGTACTAAGGAGAAAAAATAATATGTGGAGCTGTGAAACTAATTGGTCTGTTAATAACAAAGATATTCCTACTTATTCTGTTGGTATTGAAAAATGGAATGAAAAGATTAATGAATTAAATTGCGACCCTACCTACAAATTATCTAAAAAATTCTATTGGATTCAACACTTTTCAGATTATAATTATCAAATTCTTAAACGTTCTACAGGTTTGTTGTTAACTTTTACAACAAAAGATGGTGATAAAGTTAGATATTGGTACGGTTTTAATAACCAACCTCTTACTAATTATGATATAGTTTTATTACAAAATAATGGTAAAGAAGCTTTTGACTTTATAGCAAATAAGTTCAGAACTTTAAATAAATTAACTATCTCTAAAGCATTTGTAGATAAAGATAAAGATGTAAACCTTCATAATGAACTTAAATTGTGTGTTCCTACTCCTATAAAATATGCCACGAATTTTATAATAAATAAGGAACTATCTAACTGCTATAAAGCTGATGTTAGTTCTTGTTATCCTAGTCAATTATGCAAAGACTTACCAACACTCAAAGATTATAAAAGACTAGATGGAAGAATAGAACCAACAGAAGAATATCCATTCGCATTCTATCTTAACTCTCATCATATTAAAATTTATAATGAGTTAGATACTAAAGAAGACTTCGATACTATTTATTATGATAAATATTATAATGATGTATATAATGACTATGCAAATAATGAAATAACAATTCTTTGTAAAAGGTCTAGTTATTCATTCAAAGAAATTTTCGAAGAACTTTATAATATTAAAAATAACTCTTCAGAAGATTTAGAAATTAGTAAATATAAATCTATTATGAACTCATTTATAGGTTACTTACATAAAAACTCTAATCCAGATTGTGCCCATATAGCTGCTGTTGTTATTGCAAGAGCTAATAAATTTATTATAGATAATTGTAATAAATTAACTTCAGAAGGTAATAAAATTTGTAATATTTGTACAGACTCTATTGCTTGGCAAGGTAAAGAGTCATCTGTTGCTACAAATAATAAATATTTAGGTTCATTCACTTATGAATATAAAAATGTTAAAATGTATATATACTCTAATTCTTCTTATCAAATATTAAGTGATAATAAAGTTATTACAAAATGTCCTGGAATTAGTTTAGATGACAACAGAAGAAATATTTGGATGGGTTTAAAAGGTATTAAAGAAGTAAATACTATGAATAAATTTAATCATATTCATATTAATACAGATTGGACATTATCAATTATAAAAGGAGTAAATTAATGGCTAAAAGAGGAAGAAAACCAAATTATCAAAAATGGTATGAAAAATATCAAAAAAAACTTAAAAGAAAATATAAAAATTATTTCCTAAATTGGAAAGGACAATATGTTGCACCCCATTATAAAGAGAAAGAATTCATATCTGATATAAATTTATATTTTGCAAATGAAAGAATTAAATCTGCTGTTGAACAAATTGTAAAAGCTCAAGCAGTAGAAGCTAAAAAATTATTAGATTTTAGAGTAGATAATATCATTGATAATCTTTATAGAAAAGATATTAAAGGTAATGATTTTGCAAACTTCCAAAATGAACTTAAAAATCTTTTAGGACCTGATATAACAAGAACTAAATTACAAAACTTGTTTATTAAAAATGATAGGATCATTACTAAATTATATTCGATATTTGATAAATATAGTAATCTATTTAACATAGATTATAATTTCTATATACAATGATTGTTACCTCGGAGAATTTATTTTAAAGCATGTAGAAACCATAAATATCTAGAGTGGAAGGTAACAGATTAGATTCTGCCACATTATGACTCATTAACCACGAGTGCAGTGTTAATAAATTCTCCCAGGTTTATTATATATTTTAAAGGAGACTACAATGAAATTAGATGATTTACACTTCTCTTTTAGAGAAGTAGATAGTTATAATAAACCATTTAACTTTATTATAAGTGAACGTGAAGCTGGTAAAACTACAGCTATGGTTCTCAAAATGTGGAAAGCTTTTCAAGAAAACAGAACATCTCTAATTCTTAGAAGACAAGCTGTCGATATAACAGATCTATATATCGACTCAATTCAAAATGTTCTTAATAAATTTATAGATACTCCTATAGAATTCACTTATAAAAGAAGTAAAATGAAAGATGGTATGCTAGAAGTATATGTTAATGATAAATTATTTTTCTGGGTAGTTGCTTTATCTTCTAAACTACAAAGATTAAAATCATTAATGTTACCTGGAATTAAATATATATTCTTTGATGAGTTCATTGTTAATATGAAACTTGGAGAACGATATTTACAATCTGAAGAATTTAAATTTAAAGAAATATTTAATACTTTCCAAAGAGAAGCTAGAGAGTTAAAGTGTTATTTTCTAGGTAATCCTTATTCACATTTTAATCCTTACTTTGTAGACTTTGGTGTTAAAACTAGTTTGTTAAAACCTGGTGCTAGACAAATAGGTCCTAATTGGATAGTTGAGTGTTATCAAATTAAAGATGAATTAAAGGAATTTATTGTGAAAAATAACCCTCTTTATATATTTGATAACTCTTATACTAAATATGCATTTGGTGGTCAAGCTATAGACGATGCTAATATTCTTATTGTAGAAAAGCAACCTCAGAATTTCTCTTTGTGTTTAATATTTAAATATAATGATAAATTTATTAATGTCTATAAAACAAATAAAATAGAACAAGAAGATTACAAATTTTGGATAAATTTAACAGATACTTATGAAGGCAAAAGAAGAAATGTATTTTGTATAGATTGGAGAGATATGGCTAACAACTGTTATTTCATAGATGCAGTTAGTAGAGATTATTTCTGGTCTTTAAGAAATGCTCTTCAAGTTAGAACTGTAGCATATCAATCAATAGAAGCAAGCTATATGCTTGAATCAATTTATCCAGATATTTAGGAGGTATAAGAATGGCAACTAGTGTTGTTAAATTTTATAAAAATGATATATTAACCCCTGGTAGAAATGCAATGTATGCTGCATCTGAAACAGCCAGTGGTTTCTCTACTTGGCTCAGTAATAGTTTAAAAAAGACTATTACTGATTTTCAATATGTTAAGCATGGATTAAATATAAATATTAAAATTGATGCGGCTCAAATGAATATTAATAGGTCAGATAATATTTTTCCTTTTAATTATGTAAGTATTAAAAATACTGATGACGAAAGAACATTTTATTATTTTATAATGGATATAGAATGGGTAAGTCAAAGTACAATTAGATTTATTCTAAGTATTGACTCTATTGCAACATTCTGGGATGACTTAGACTTTAATGAGAAAACTACAATTTTAAGAGAACACAAGGATAGATTTTATCAAAAAAATACTGTTAATACAAATACTACTTTAGTAAGAAAAATAGACGAAGAACCAGAAGGAATAAATCCTATTCAAGTTAAACAAAGTGAATTAACAATTACAGACGCTAATATAGATGATTTAAGTTGGTACTTAATTTATAAGACTGAACAAGATGCAAGTAAATTAAATGAGAACCCTGTAAAATGTTATCTATGTGCAAGTGAAGATTTAAAGTTAGAATCTGGATCAGGTCCTACTAAAATTACTTTAGGAAACTTAAATAAGAATTATACTTACTTTTTCTTAGATGATAATATTAATGGAAACGGTGGTTTTAGTGTTACTAAAACATCTACTAATACATTTACTTTAAATGAAGTAAATGGAGAAAGTACAGCTAAAGTACTTGTTATAAGATATGATAATACAGAAGCAAAATGGTTTGTTGGTTCTCTATTTTATGATAATAATAATGTTTATACTAAAAATAAAAGAATATTATATGTAGATGATGTAGTAGTAAATTTTATAAACACTTTATCAGTTGGTTATTATTATACTGTTAATAAAAATATAACAGATTATTATGAATATAAATACTTAAGTACTACTTGTGACGAATATTTAACTGGAGCTCGTGGTAATTTATATATTAAATCTATTAAAACTTTAGATAAAACAGATACTACAATAATGAAAATAATTAATACTCCTTATTGTCCTATTGATATGGTAAAACATGTTGGACAAACAAGTATTAGTACTTATTGGACATATCCTGATACATGGGAATATTCTAGAGAACAACAATATTTAAAACTTAAGGATTTAGACTCTGAGTTTTTAAGAAGTATTAGAACACTTACTCTTCCTAATACTACTTATAAAATAACAAATACTACTAAATTAACTGGATTAAGGAACAATGATTTAGAGAGTAAAATATATCATTCTGATATAACAAGCTTATCATTTATATATGACTCATTCCTTAAATCTTATAGAAGAGAAGCATGTATAACTAATGAAGAGCCTACTGTAGAAATTAAGTTTAAACAAAGTAATAATATAATTAGTAATATGTTATTTGATTTTACTCCTGGTACTAACCAAGGATACAAACAAATAGAAGCATTTGAGAATATATTACCTTGTACAAGAAATAATGAAGTAACAATTTATTCTAGTGATTATTTAAATTATATGCGAACAGGATATAATTTTGATAAGAAAGCTAATAGTTTAGCATTAACACAAAATATTATAAACACAATAATTGGTGCATCTGGTGCTGGTATATCTGTTGGACTAAATCGTAGAACAGAGTTAGCAAAAGCTAAAAATAATAGCGCTAACATTACTGGAAATGCAGCATCAGATTATTTAAATGTTGTAAATGCAGCATTTGCAAGAAAAAGAGAAGAAGCTACAGTAAACTCAATAGCTACTAATCAAATGGTAGGACTTGGCATTAATGCAGCTCAAGCTATGACTAATACTGTGTTCCAAGCTTTACAACAAGCAAACTCACTTAAAGCTAAACAAGCAAATTTAGCTATTCAAAAAGCTAGTGTATCAGGTAGTGATGACTTAAATCTAATGAAATATTATTCTGGAAATAAACTTGTTATGTATGAGTTTGGACCAACAGATGTTATTAAAAATAATATTTGTGATATATTTTATTATACTGGATATGCTGTAAATAAACAAGAAATACCTAATATGTTTAGTAGAAGTAATTTTAACTTTATTCAATGCGATCCAATATTTACTACAGCAAGTACTAATAAATTTATTAAACCATATTTAGAAGATATTAAATTAAGATTCAATTTAGGAGTTACTGTTTACCATAATGCAGATGACTTTGACCAAGTAAAAGAGAACTTAGAAGTATGGTTAAGAAATGCAATTAGGGGGATATAATAAATGAAAAAGAAAGTTTTTCAAAATAAAGATATAAATCTTACAAGAAAAAAATTACTACAAGTATATATAAATAAATATTTTAATTTATTTATGAATAGTATAGAATTTACAAACTTAGATTACAATCAACAAGATTATATTATGAGGAAATTTTGGAGTGAAGGAACTGTTGCTGCATTTCCTATTAAGAATACAGGAGAGTTAGGATTCACTTTATATGCTACTCAACAATATAATATGTATGATATGCCTGAGGTTGTACAATTAATTAATAAATGGAATGTGCCATTTATGCCTATTACTCCACAAGTTGTGGATAAAGATGTTGTTATAGGATGGGCACAATCTAATCATAAACCTGTTGAAACAATTGTTATGTCATATATAGAGAGAATGGTACAAGTAGACATGGTAATTAATACTAATTTAAATGTACATAAAATGCCATTCTTAGTAGGAGTAACACCTACAGACTCAGATAAGATACAAGATTTAATAAATAGAATATTAAATGATGAGATAGCTGTATTTACAGACTTAGAAGATTTAAGTATGGTACAAGCATTTGTTACACAAACACCTTATATAATAGATAAATTATATGCATATAGAACATCTCTTGAGAATGAGCTATTAACTTATTTAGGACTTGATAATAATTTAGATGACCCTACAAAAGATAGACTTTTAGTAGACCAAGTTAATGCAAATAATAATTTAATAAATGCAAATCAATATGGGTTCAAGAAGAACATTGAAGCATTTATAGATCATATAAGGGAAGTACTTGGATATGAGATAACAATGAAATTTGTATATAAACCTGTTGACAGTGTTTATGATAATAAAGAAGGAGGTCCTGATAATGATTTGCAATAAGTATATATATAAATATTATTATGACTTAACAGACTTATTTGAATATATTATGGGAGAACCTTATACAAATTATCTAGGACTTTATTCAGGAAAGCAAGATATGTATGCTGATTTAGTAAATTCATTTGGAGAAAATAAATTATTACCAGAACAAATGGATACATATGCATCTATATTATTTAATAAGTATTTAGTTCCTTATCATTTATTTGATACAATAATTATATCTTCAAATGAGTATCCTGATTTACAGAATAAGGCATATTATACATTCGAGAGAGAGTGGCATACATGGTTTGGAAAATTCTTATCAATATTTAACAGGACACAAAGTAAATATATCAAATTAATAAGCTTATATGAAGCCGAAGCTAATAACTTAATGCAAGACATTAAGACACTTAGCATAAATAGATATAATGATACTCCTCAAAATAGTGGAGATTACTCAGATGATTCACATACATCAACAATAAATAAGCACGAGACAAGTACTCCACTTGTTACTAAGATGGCTAGACTTGAAGAAATCCGTAGATATTGGAGAGATATATATGAAGAGTGGGCTAAAGAGTTTAGAGGAATATTCATAGAAGGAGTTAATTAGATATGACTGAGAAAATAACAGATTTATTAACATGGGGTGGATGTATACTTGGACTCACATTACAAGATGTACAAGCACTTGCGGCGATAATATGTATAACAATAAGTATAGTTAGTTCACTAATAAATATTATTATAAAATTTAAAAATGCTTTAAAAGATGGAAAAGTAACTGTTGATGAGTTAGAAGATATAAAAAGCGAGTTAGATGATTTAAAGCATAATATAGAAGGGAAGGATAAGCATGAATAGTAATATTGAAAAATTAAAAGGTTTTGTTAATGAGTTAATAGAGAAAACCGAAGATAAGGAATTGTTAACAACACTTACACGTGTTAATGATACAGTTAATGCTATTGATAATGACTACAAATCTGTTGATAGCAATTTAAAAGAAGTCATGAAAGATTATAAGGAGTTAATAAAGCATACAAGCTATATACCTCGAGAGGAGCCTAATCGAGTAGAGAAACAAGCACCTAATCTTAATGACATAATTAATGATGTAATAAATAAAAGAAACTAAGAGGTGAATTAAAATGAGAGTTACATTAAAAGAGATGCAAGACATAGTAGCTGAATATGTCAAAGCTGAATTACAAGCAGGAACATTTACAGCAAGTAAAGATAATTTAGCAGGACTTACAGATAAGATTGCTAAGACATTAACAATTGATGGAATTTACACAGATAAATTACCAGAGTTAGATGGTGAAGAGTTACCATATGGAAAGACTATTGAAGAGTGGTTCCAAGATTTAGTAGCTGTTGAAGTATATAATGATTATAAGACAGATGATGTAAATAGTGCATATGATGCATTGAAACCATATTATCCTTCATATGAAGATTGTGCATATTCATACACACTTGGAAGAAAGGTAATACCTACAACAATCAAGTATGATGAGTATGAGAGAGCTGTAACAAATGGAGAAGATTTAGCAAGAATTACAAATATGATTTTGAAGAGATTATATGACACATATGGTTTATTCAAATATGATTGTAAAAAGCAAATTTTAGCAAATGCAGTTAAGAAATGTGATGAAGTAATGTCTACTACAGGAGCAACTTCTGTTGCAAATGCTACAGCTACATTCGCAGTAGTAAAAGGAACAAGATATACATTAAAGACTACAGGAGAAGTAGCTATTGGTGTTAAGGCAGATGCAGTTGCTAAGACATGGGCTAATAACATTGCTGCTGGAAATATCATAGTATATAATTTAGTAGAGACACTTGCCAAACCTGTTGATACACAAACTGGTGAAGCATTTGTAGAAAGTGTTAAGAAGAAAGTTGAAGATGGAGAATTCATTTCTGAAGGAAATGCATTAAATGGAGCTACAATTGGAGCTGCTGAAGGATTATATTTATTTATTAAGAAAGGTTTAAGACCAATCTTAGATGTACAAGTAGAAGCTGGAGCATTTAATCCTGAAAAATTAGCAATACCTGCTAAGATTGTAGTTGTAGATGATATACCAACAGAAGATGGAAAGACATATGCTATTCTCGCAGATACTAGGGCAATGAGATTACATCCAACATACATGGCAATTAGGGAACAATTAAATGGACGTGGTGATTACATGAATTACTTCTTACATACAGAGAATACAGCATTTATTTCTAAGAATTGTTTCTTACATGTTTGGAAAGATCAATAGATTCGAGATTTAAGGCTCGAAATTCGCCCTCTTTCGCACTTTCAATAATTAGATAGTAAATTATAAGGGCCTCAATATAAAATGCGATACAAGCGTGATTTGAGGCCTTATTTTAAAATATTAGTTATGCTTCTAAGTAAAAAGCAACCTGAGCCAAATATGGGCTTCAGAGGAGGAATAAAAATGAAACGAATGGTAGATGCAAATGGAATAGAAGTAAATACTAATGGGGATGTTACTATTGGTAAAGACTTACATGTAAAAGGAAAAATAACTGGAGGTGTTCAAAACACACCATTATATACTGATAATAGAGATGTTACATTTAATGAAAAATACACAGCAGATAATGAATTATATTTTAAAAGATTTGGTAATGTTGTAACATGTTATTATAGTGCAGATATATCAGGACAAACTAGTGGTAATGTTAAACTTGTTGATTTTACCAGCTCAGGTTTGGAAAACTTTTTACCTGATGAAGGTGAGAAGTATTTCATATATGTAGATGAGGCAGGAACTCCTGGATGGATGAAAATAGATAATACAGGAATAACACTAGATATTATGACTAATTTAAGTGGTGACACTGTATATGCATGCTGGACATATATAAAGGAGTAGACTTATGAGAAGGATGATAAGTGATAAACAACTAAATGAATTAAAATCTGCAAAGATAAAAATAATTGAGTTAGATACAATTATATCTAGTGCTACAATCACACAAGAGCAAATGGATATATTCTTTCCTAAAGATAAGCAAGGTAATATATACAAACCGGATTATTATATTGTTATATCTGATAAGATTAGTTATACTTCTGGAGGATATGCTTATTTAGGATTTTGGAGTGCTACTAGTATTAGATTTAATAGATTAGGTACAAATGGATATTATACATGGACTATTGGACCTAATGATACTAAGTTTACACAAACAAAAACTGAGATTGCTACTAAAGAATATGTAGATAATTTAATTATAAGTAGTTTGAATGGAGCTACAAATCTAGCAAAGCTAACAGAAGAAGATAAAGCAACTAATAAAGGTTGGACACTTGGTTAGAGATGAGTTTAACGGCTCATCTTTTTTTTTT
>ULRD01054985.1_pt1 | contig 11483 bp, 13 predicted proteins | sample 1955181 | NCBI WGS metagenome assembly ULRD01 (sample SAMEA4835675, study PRJEB28245) | human gut metagenome | biome: gut microbiome; material: fecal sample | place: Denmark | collected 2008
CCGCCACGCGGCAGTGCGGGTTTCGCTCACGATTGAGCTTGGTTAAATGCTGTGCCTTGTGTCCGCGAGCCATTTCCGCATAATCCACGTTCTGCCTCATCCACTCATTTCGGTGGTCAACAGAACAGAAATTGTGCGATCTGGGGTTGGCTCGTTCTATCTCTGCGCCGCACTGGGCGCAATAGACCTTCATTGTGCATCGCCTCCTATTCCGAAGAGTCGAAGAGCAAAGTTGAATGCGCGTATTTGGTGCTGGTACGGAGTTGCCTTGATTGGCATCGGAACGACTGGCTTTTCAAGTTTTTCAAGCGTTTCCGTGCTCTCCGAAGGAAAAACCAAGTTCTTTTCAAGCTCGACACCCAAAAGTGCCAGCAGGCTCGCATTCTCTGCGGTGAGCGGCACCGACCACGTTCTTTCGTCGGGATCGTAAAACCGCCCGGGGATCTCTTTGATCGACTCTCGAATAAGGTAGGCATCGTAAATGCGGATGTGGTTTCCGTCCTTAACCGCCTTCAACGGTTTGCCTCCTTAACTTTAGGTTTGGCAAAGGCGTCCAGTATGCGCTGCATCGTTTTCTGATCCTCCGGCTGCAGTCCGGGGAGGAGCTCCCGAAGTAACGCTTCCTGATCACTGTGCAGGTAACGGCGACCTATGTACCATCCGTCCGCGACACGGATGCCGCCACCGCCACCTTGCTGCGTGAAAATTGGGTAAGAACATGAGAGGATTTCAATGTCACGCAAAATTGTGCACCTGCTTACGTTAAATTGCGCCATTAATTCTGGCACTGTCGCGCTACGACGGTCGCTCAATTGCTCGATGATCAGTTGCTGACGGTCTGTTGCCTTGCTCATGTTCTCACCTCCTTTTCCTTTGCTGACTTAATCTTAGAAAACGAACATCTAACTTTTTGAGATGTTCAAAAAAGCTTTTTCAGAATTTTTTCTGGAAAATAAAAAAGTGGGGCTAATGACATACTGTTAATGCATGTCATTAGCCCCACTTGGCTCTTCAACGACGCCACTTCGCCGTTGGAACGTTATCCTATTTTTCGACTATCTTGGTCTCGTAAACCTTGTATCCGCCTTTTTTCCGCTTGACGGTTGCGTCATTGCCTTTGTCGGTGATCCGTACTATTTTGCTAATAACCTCCTGCGGCAGTTCCGCTGCTGTTGCGCCATTCGGAGGAATATTCGGCGGAAATACGGTTTCAGCCTGCGCCATTCTTTCCATTATGTTTTCTCCTTGCGTAATCCGCTCTATGCAATATCCCGCTCATCCGCACTGGACGACAGGGTTAACCGCGTGTGATTTCGACAGGTAATAAGTTTCAACAGTGAAACCCTTATCGGTTCTGTAGAACTTATGCAGAGCCTTGCACTTTCGGCAATAATATGTTTTGCCCCGCTGGGGGACTCTTTTGTGGATCCTCTCTCCACAGCAGATCGTGTAATTGTAATACATCAGGCTACCTCCTATCTTAGCATGCTACCGTACCAAGAATCTTTACTTCCATGAATATTTCTTTGCTCAAAACGGGAATGGCGTTTTCGCCCTCCGTACCAAGCACATCGACAAGGTTGCCGCAGAAATCGCATTCCATGGTTCCTCCGGTTTTCTTCGTCCTTATTGCATGCTCTCAAGCTGTTCATCGATCATAGCGATCTCACGAGTCAGTCGTGAAACAGCCTGAATTTTCAGTTTCCGTTTGGCTACCAGCTGCCGAATTTCCGAAAGCCGGTGCCCGTTATTTTCTTTTATACAGGCGTAACAGTTAGCGTAACACCCTCTGCATTCAGCAGGAAAATTGTCCTTATCCATAGTTTGCTATACCAGATCCTTGAGCACCTTTACGGCAACACCTTGAATGACGCATTCATCAACAACGATATCATCATAATCTGGATTCTCGGGATGCAGGTGAATACCGTCGATCTCCGGGCGAAACCGTTTCAGGGTTGCTTCATCGTTATCTATCAGGGCAACCACGATCTGATTGTATTCTGCGGTGTTCTGCTTGCGTACTACGACCAAGTCTCCATACTCAATTCCGGCATGGATCATGGAATCGCCTTTTGCACGGAGAATGAAGAAATCTCCGCGTCCGAACATGCTCACCGGTAGTCGGACATATTCCTCAATATTTTCCTCCGCATATTTAGGAACACCGCAGGCTACCGCACCGAGGATAGGCACTCTGCAAAAGCCAAATGCATCCTGTCTCGACTGCTTCGTAAATATGTTCCGGTGGCCGGAGTAGTCAATGATCCCTTGCTCGCGCATAAACGACATATACTTTGATACAGTAGATGGCGCCAGTCCAACGCCTGTCGCTATGTCCGCACCCGTGGGAGTGGATCCGCCGTTTGCGTCCCTGTATTCATCGATATAGTCGACGATCATATCTATGTACTCTTGCTTCTTGTGCTGCATAAGGTGCCTCCGTTCTAAACGGAAAGATTTATTTCCGTTTGATTGAATTATACCAAGAGGCTGCTACATCGTCAATAGGATATTTCGCATCGCAAGGGAAGGAGGACAATTCTGTCATTGTTTATCTCGCGCATTCTGATGCATAGTCCAAAAAGAGCGCCTCGATATCCAATCGAGACGCTCTTATGTCATCTTTGTATAAAAGGTTATCACCAGTATGTAATTCGTACAACAATACATTTTATGGCAAAGAACTTTCAAATAATGGATCTATGTCATTTATTGCACCGTAAAAAACATGTGCCGCCTCTCTACAACCACCATCACAAATATCTTTTTTATCGCAGGTCTCACAAATAATAGGGATATATCTGCGTTGGCGAAACGCATTCCAGTATTCATTGCTGAGTAAAGAGCTCAATTCATCATATCTACAAATTCGAACAGGAGAATGATTACATACTTTGAGGTATCCACTAGGATCAACAACACAGAAGCCTTTTGCGGCTGCACACAGATTACTAACCTGTAAATGCTTATAGTTATTCGGATTTTTTATCGTGCAAAGAGGAAGCTCGGTCCCAACATGCCCGTATCGATTCGCCTTAGCAAGAACTTCTTCGGCAATATCAAGCATTATGTTGGTCTCTTCAATGTTCAGCAAAAACTCTTGGTTCCCTAACCCACGACCTCCAGGAAGAAAACGGTTTAGCAGAACATAGTCCGCACCTTTAATTAATGCGTATGCTATGTTCTCATATAGTTCTGGGAGATTCTTTTTAGTAACTGTTATGTTTGCTGTCGTTTTGATTCCTCTGACTTTTGTTTTTTCAAACAAGGAAAGTACATGCTCAACGTTATCTATACCTGTATGTTCAACAAAGGTCTCAATTCCAGGAATACTTATACTTATGGAGAGTTTAGTTTTTCGAGATATTCCTCACTCATTGAGATGGTTGAAGTCATAATGGGATTAGTAGTCGTGTACCCATAATCAGGATCGTCAGTACGCTGTCCCGCGAACAGTTTATTACGGTTATTTGCTGCCGCTTCCATTCTTTGAGCAAAATCCGGTTTACTCATTGATTCTTTCATCGCCTGTGCAAGCATATCCGCAAAATCCTTAGGCTTGCGCTTGTTCTTTATTATTGCATCGATAGTCGCATAAATTGTAAATCCAATTACTACAACAGCAAGGATGCCCCAAATCCACTTTGCAACTGTCGATTTAACCACGAAGGCAATAACTGCGAACGCAATCCCAACAGCACTAAAAACAGAAGCCATAATAATATCATCTTTTTTCATTTAGTATTCCTCCCAAAGTATTAATTGTCCAAACAATCATCTAAACAAATCCGGCAGGGTTCAAATTCGCCTGATTCATATTCTTCAATGGTTAATCTATGGACATTACTCTTATCCTTTATGTAAATACAATCCTCGTCATGATACTTTTCACCGTTCTCTGTTACGTAGTACTCTCCGTAATAGGTTTTCTCGACCATTGAGTAATGCCTCATTAACACTGCGCCAATGCCAATTAGCAAAATAACTAGAGACACTATTACCAATGATTTGTGCCTATACACCCAATTCTCGGCTTTTAATCCTATACTTGGATGCAATAAATAATGAGCAATTTCGTTGGCTTCATATTCTTCAGTCACATTAGCCTTGTTGTATACCTCGGACGTCAAATGCCCCGCTACAATGTGACCTAACTCGTGAGCAAGAGCATATCTTTTTTCCTCCGAAGTCATTAAACTACATACAAAAACCAGCTTTATCTCGCCTCTTTGATAGGTAAAAGCCTTTCCTGTGCTTGCTAATGACTGTAATGATAGTTCACTAATCAGGCTATCTACGCTTTTCTGACCTTTCCCAAATTCGTAGTCAATAATATCGAAGCCATAAGATTTGATGATAAACACAATATCATCAAGGGAAGGAATACCGAGTTTATACTGTTTTATAAGTGAGAAAGCAGCTTTTTTTGCTGAAAAAGCTTTATCCATCTTCCTGAACCTTTTTTACAAGAGCCTTAACTCTTTCTGGGTCAAACGGTTCTTCAACAGAACTCGCATATCCAATTCCATTAAAAGCCTTAACGGTGGGATTGTCTTCATCATTATTGCATCGATTAAATTCGACATTCAACACAGTGCAAACTGTATGAACACCTTGCTCGTCAAGTTGGGTAAGCTTTGTGTACATATCGTGAAACTCGCTGTTGAACAAAACGAGGTCACTGTCATAAGATTGCTTGATATTAAGGATCTTACAAATTTTCACAACAGTATCATAAGATGTGCCTCCTACGCCTTTAGATAAAGCATTTGACAGAGTGCTATAAGGAATACCACTTACCTCTGAAAACTTTCTTACGGTTTTGTACTGCGCCTTGATTTCATTCTTGATTAGTGTCGTAATACTGTCCATAATCACCAACCCTATTCATAATTCGGTCTGCTATGAACGATAGTTTATCACCAAATTTGGATAATGCCAATGGCCAATACACCATTTTTGGTTTTATCTGCTGGCAAGCTCTGATCATATTTCAAACGGTTTCGTTGTTGCGTTCGAACTTTTTATATGTGTTTTTGCTATTCATTCCAGATATTCCGAGTAGGGTAGGAATGCCTTCTCTGCGCTTTGCAGCTGGTTCGTTATGAATGATGCTCTGCTGATAACTGAGTGGTACTGCTTTCTTTTTTCATCAAGATCAGGAGCATCTACGGTGAGGAAACCTCCATCGATGGCTGTATCGATACTGAACTTCTTATCTCCGTCGTTCTTCGGAAAGTGGATGATTGCCGTATCGCCGCTGATACTTGTGACGATTCCTTCTCCAAAAACCTTATGGGTTACGACAAGCCCTTCGTGGGCAAATTGGGCGTAGTATGCTTTTGCCTCCGCTAACTGCTCCGCCTGTGCTTGTGCCTGCTCCAGCTTCTCAAAAAGCTCCGCTGCCTTTGCTCTTTTTTCCGCGAGTAGCTGTCGTGCCTGCATGTCCGGCTTGCTGTAGGTCATTCCCTTGAACAGATGGTAAACGCTGCAGCAGTAGATAATGTCAAATGCGAGCATGTGCAGTTCGTTGTCCGGGTGCTTCGGCCTGCTGTCGGTAACGAAGCGGGAAGCGTTTGCTTCGAGGATCTCCGGGCACCGCTTTATTTCCTCCACGAGCTGGTCACACATGCGGTAATAAATATCCAGCTTCATGTTTGTCCCATAGCCCCAGTCGTCGTAGTAGCCGATGCAATCCGCGAATTCTCTTGCCTGCGTTGCTTTGTACATATAGTTGTGGTCAAGGTCGTTCAGTGCCACGAACACCATGGCGATGCGCTGATCCAGCGCAAACATCCAGCTTTCAGGATAGTATTTCTTCCGCAACTCCTCGGCCTGATCGACGAAGGCGCGGATCTGATTTTGCCGCTGCACAAGGTTTCCGTCATCGGGAGCGTACAGGTCACGGAACATCTGCCTGACCGTCTCAGGTTCTTCCTTGGCATAGAGGCACAGCGCATTAAAGGCATGCTGCCGCGAGTTGTCGATCAGGATGCTTGAATGCTTTTTTACCTTATCCAGCATAGCTGCGAAATCTGGGGCATCTATGTCGAAAAACTCCTTGAATCTGGCAGCGACCACCCACTTGAAGGTTTCGTCGCATTTCTGTGAATTGATGTGTTCAAATTTCTCTAAATATTTACTGAATATTTCGTGGAGGTTCTTTGTGTCCATTTCAAGTACCGTCCCTTTATAGGCTGTAATAGTAGTCTCTTATCTTTGCTGCCATCATGCTGCGCCGTTTTTTGAGAAATTCCGGGTAGTCCTCGGCTGACATACCGACGATCTCGCTGGGGATGCAGTTGGTCTTGAGGTTTGCCCAAAAATCTTCAGCATCAGTGATGGTACCAACTTCGATGGTCCCGGTTTCGCATTGCGCGAGAGCCGCTGCGAAATATTCATGTGGGGCTTTTTTGCCGATGGAAATGTTTACACCAGTGTCGAGGAATGCATAGTTTGCCACCTGATTATACTGGGTCTTTTTCTTTGATGCCGTTCTGTTTCAGGTATTCCTTCGGGAAAATGTGGTGGACATCTCCCGCTACTGTAATCAGGTCGGCTACCTTTGAGCTGTTGGACAAAAGCGATCTGTCTCCGAAAAACACCTGCGCGGCAAGGTAGGTGTTTATAAACGGGCTATTGGCGGAAGGGGTTTCCAAATTCTGCACCAAACCGACATTCCAGAATGTATCAGATAGCAGGGCGCTCTCTCGGTCTGCAAGGAAAGCTTTGAAGCCTTTTTCCGCGATCCTGCGGAGGTCTCTGTCCATCTGTGATTCCGGGGATCCGATGTAACGACTGGTCAATGTGGATAGCACAAACCATTTCTGGATGTATCGCTTTATCTCGATCTTCGAGATTTCGCTGCTCTGCTGGAGAATGAGGAATAGTGTGTACGCGAAGTCCAGCGTCATCTGTGAATTCAGGAGCTTCGATGATATGAAGCCTGCGGACTTAATTGCCAGTACGAACTGCTCGAAATTGTACTGGTTCATGAAGTTTTTTACTCCGACTGTCAGCTTCTTGAAGCTGTCTTCGGCTATTTCTTCCTTGAAGGTGCGGTCTGTAAAATCACGACCGGAAAGCAGGCTTACAAGGTCGCCCAACTTTCCTCTGCCAAACATGTGCATGAATGACACACGGAGCATGTCGTTATAGTCGGGATCGTAAATGTCCTCGCGGTCATCCTTGAGCCAGCGCAGCTTTGCTGCATAATCCGTCGCCATGAACTCTTTGTCCCCGTTGGCCATTTGCCCGTAAAAAGCGGGCTCCACGGCGAGATGGCAGAAGTAGTCGATGGCTTTGCGTAGCTCATTTCCACCATACTTTTCGTCTGCCGCGATCTTCGACATGGCAAAGTCCGCCTCGTTGAGTCGCTTGCCCTGTGAATTGATGCGGACGAATATCTCCGTCACCTCGCTTATATCCAGCTGGGGGACGAGGAGGATTGCGCCGATCTGGCAGCTCTTAATACCAAGAAGTTGAGAAATAGCCTGATCTACTTGATCTTCATCCGCATCCGGATTCTTTTCCAAATAGCTGTTGATAAACTTGCGTGTCGAAAATGTTGGTTTGAACAATTCGGAAATGTCCGGTATCCAAAAAGTGCTTCTTTCGTGCGCCGGGGTTGTGACGGCGAAGCGTTCCTCATCATCTTTTGCCAGCGGATTAAAGGCGATGCGGATTGTCTTTTCTTCGTAGTCCTCGGTCAATATTTTGTGACCGGCGATTGCTGTCATCAGTGCAGTAATGCGCTGCTGCCCGTCGATCAGGACTTTCTTTCCGACGGCATCTCGACCGTCCTTTAGCTTGACGTCAGGGTTCTGCCAGATGATCAGGTATCCTGTCGGGTATCCGTTATAGAGAGAGTCCACCAAGTCGCGCACCTGACGTCCTTTCCACACAAACGGGCGTTGGATTTCGGGGATAGCAATGTCCCCAGCCTCAATGTAGCCGAGGATGGAGCTTACAGAATATTGTGTTACAGTATATTTATCGTATGATGCGCTCATGGTAATCCTCTTTCTTTTACGCAGCTATTACAACTGCATTTTCCTTGACTTTGTTGATTGCTGCCATAATTTCAGCACGCATTCTCGGGTCAAAAAGCTTCACAAAGCTGATTGGTTTATCGAACGGAGGTTTCTGCAACTCTGTTACATTTTCCATATATCCGTTCTGCTCAACGTGGTTGATTATCTTATGTACAAACGCGATCTGCTTTTGGTTAAGAGACTGGTCATTTATGAACTGCGAGAATGCCTGCATTGCCGCATCGTGATCCAGCTTGGCGATCCGACGTACAAGCAAGCCGAACGGGGTATCACCGAATTCCCGCTCATAATCCTCTTTGCTGCCGAGCTCGCTTGTGAGCACGCGCTCCAGCTCCTGATAATCACCGGCGGAAAGCGGTATGTTATGCGTCAGCTTATATATTGCCAAGGTGTTGCCGTTCTCATTGACGTAGCGATTGACCTTTGCTCGGTAATCCTCAAAATCGTATGCCGGATCCAGCTGAACACCTTCCTGTTGATCAATGACGGGATCCGTCAAATCCGTTATGATCGGTTTTCTCGGATTTTGCTCTACAATAAACTTTATGAGCTCGCGCAGCTCTTTCCGTACCTTTTCAAAAAGGAGAACATCACCGACAGCCCAGAATGCGTCGGTATTGACTTCTTTGATGATGAGCAGTTTTGCTTTGACCTGCGGGATGCTGACTTTTCGTTCCAGCAGCGTTCCGATATTGCGAAGCTGCTGCTGTGCGTGCTTAAAGGACGGCATCTGCTCCATAGACGCAATCATCATGCCATACATGAAATTGTCAAATCGCTTTGCGTATTCGTCTGCGTCATCCAATTGGACGATGGGCGCGATCTGCTGCAGTAGCTCACCTTTATCGCCCTCGCTGATATAATTAAACGCGCCTTGCTTCTTGAACTTTTCTACGCTCTGCATGCGAAGCCGAACGGCGATCAGGTCTGTGTTCAGCTCCTGCACCTGCTTAAAGCATTCACCGACCAGCTCCGAGCGCCACGCCTGATAATCCTCTGCGGCATAGGCGCTTTCCTGAAGCATGACCGCCAGTCTGATCTTCTTACCGAAAATGTTCTCTGTAAGAGATTTCGTCTCTCTGCCTTCAAAGCCTTCCTTGTGTGTGCGGAAAAACTCAAAGTTGCCACAGTAATCGAAAATGAGGAAACGACGCTTGTCCGTGTATTCTCCATCCACTTGATCGGAGCAGGTCAGTCCTTTGCACAGGCGGGTGCCGCGCCCGATCATCTGCCAGAACTTTGCTTTGCTGCGTACCTTTTTGAAAAATACAAGGTTCACGCACTCCGGCACATCGATGCCGGTGTCCATCATATCAACGGATACAGCGATAATAGGCTCTTTGTCCTCCACCTTAAAATCATCAATGATGGTCTGGGCGTATGTATCGTCACAGATTATACGCTGTGCGAAGGTGCCGTGATATTTTGGGTAGAGTTTATTGAAGCGTTCCAGAATGAACTCGGCGTGGCGTTTGTTCTGCGCAAAAATGATCGTCTTTCCAAGCCTGTCACCACCCGCGACACGGATGCCGCGCTCCATAAGGTCTTGTATCACGATATCGACCGTGTCCTCATTGAAGACGAATTTGTTCAGCTCTGCCGAAGGGATAAAATCGGGCATCAGTCCGTCTTCAATGAAATCTTCCTCGTAGCGCTCCTTATCCTCATCGGACAGGTCTTCGTAGGAAATTCCTTCCTCCAAAAACTTTGTTTTTACCTCATAGTTATAGTACGGCACAAGGACATGATCCTGATATACTGCCGTCTCATAATCGTAGGCATAGGTGGGTATTCCGTGCTCCATCTCAAAGAAATCGTAGGTGTTGCGATCCACGTCCGTTTTGGGTGTGGCGGTAAGGCCGACCATGATCGCGTCAAAATATTCAAAGATGGCACGGTATTTTTTGAAAATGCTCCGGTGACTTTCGTCTATAATGATCAGGTCAAAATGCGCCGGAGTAAACAGCCTCTGGCCGTCTTTGGTCTTGGTATCATCGATAGCGTTCAGCATCGTGGGATATGTGGAAAACACGATCCTCGCGCTGCGATCATCCTTGTTGGTGCAAAGGTTGCACAGGGACATATCCGGCAGATAGTTTTTGAAATCGTCCTTTGCCTGCTTCACCAGTGCGGTGCGGTCAGCAAGAAAGAGGATATTTGTCACATGTTTTCCTCTGCTCAGCACATCCGTGAGGCTGGATGCGGTTCTTGTTTTGCCGGTGCCGGTCGCCATCACAAGCAAATGCTTGCGGAAGCCGAGACCGATCTGCTCGCACACGGCGCGGATGGCTTCTTTTTGATAGTAGCGATCTGTGATCTTGTCATCGATGGGTATCGTCATCAGATCGAGCCGCTCCGTCCGACGATTCATCAGCTTCTGCAGATCATCCTTGCTGAAAATGCCGCTGACCTTTCTCTGCGGGCTGGTCTGATCGTCCCAAAAGTATGTCTCAAAACCGTTGGTCGTAAACATCATGGGACGTCGGCCAAATTTGCGCTCCAAGCAGTCTGCATAAAGAACGGCCTGCTTGCGCCCGATGTTCGGGTCCTTGCTGGTGCGCTTTGCCTCAACGACTGCGAGGGGGAGACCGTCTTTACCGAATAGCACATAATCCACATAGCCGAGCTGCCCGACGACACCGGCCATGCCTTCAACCTCGTATTCCTCCTGTACGTCCGCATCCACGCCGGTAAACTTCCAGCCCATCTGTTTCATGTCCACGTCGATGTAGATCTTGCGGGTCTTGAACTCCGAAAGGTCTGCCGCGACGAAAGTGCGATCCTGCTGGTGTTGATCCTTGGAAGCGGTGATCTGATCGGCCATCTGCTCGATCTTTTTACGCAGTGCTTCAATCTCCGCGTCCTTTTCACCGAGGAGGCTTTCCTGTTCTTTTATCTTTTTCGTGTCAACAACGACACGCTCAGTAGGGATCTTTGCTTCCTCGAACTGCCGCTCTTCATAGTCGGAGCCATAGCAATAATCCAGCCACTGGATGAACTCAAACAGTCCCTGCAGTGCGGCGAGGGCATCGCTGGCCTGTACGCTGCGTTCTGTATGGACTGCCATGTTGCCAAGCTTAACGATAAACGGCAGCTTGCCCCATGTGTTATAGTCCACAGCAAAACGGAAGGTAGGTTCATGGATGAGCGCCTGCAGGTTGTCCTTATAGGGGAGCTGCATCGTGGTGTCGGCAGAATAAACCCATTTCACCGCAAGCTCCAACGCTTTTCTGCTGCCGACAGCACACATGGCAGGCGCGGAAACGTATACCCGCTCTGCTTCGATTGCCGCCGAAGCAAACAAAGCATATTCGGTTTTCTCTTTTAGGAATTCAAAGTTCGACATGTCATCCACTCCTGTACATAGATAACCGTTATTCTAAAATGGCCTGTAAAGCCATGACACATACAACTTTTGATTTGTCG
>ULRD01047390.1_pt1 | contig 11454 bp, 9 predicted proteins | sample 1955181 | NCBI WGS metagenome assembly ULRD01 (sample SAMEA4835675, study PRJEB28245) | human gut metagenome | biome: gut microbiome; material: fecal sample | place: Denmark | collected 2008
GATATTTGACTTTAATCAGGCTATTATAGACGAAATTCACGACATAGTTCCGGCTATCAAGCCGCAGGCGGCTTATTATGAAATGTTCGGTCACTATGGGATCAGAACTCTTGAAAAAACGATCCGTTATGCAAAGCTGAACGGAATGTTTGTAATTACAGACGGTAAGAGAAACGATATTGGCGCGACAATGGAAGCGTATACTAACGCACATCTTGGAACGGTGACTGTGGAGGACAGTGAAATTGAACCGTTCGGAGCGGATGCTCTTACGGTAAACGGTTATCTTGGAACGGACGGCATAGCTCCGCTTTTAAAGGTCTGCAAAGAGCGTGATAAAGGCATTTATGTACTCGTTAAGACGTCGAACCCGTCGAGCGGCGAGCTTCAGGATATGAAGCTTGAGGACGGTACGCCGATCTATGCAAGAATGGGCGATATGTGTGAAAAATGGGGAGAAGATTCAATTGGTAAATACGGATATTCTTCGGTCGGAGCTGTCGTAGGAGCTACATACCCAGAAATGCTTGCAGAGCTTAGAAAAAGACTGCCGCATACGATGTTCCTTGTTCCCGGATACGGCGCTCAGGGCGGAGGAGCTGAGGGACTCAAGGGCGGTTTTGACGAACGCGGTCTGGGAGCAATCGTTAATTCCAGCCGCGCCGTTATGTGCGCATACAAGAAAGAGGGCTGCGATGAGCGGGATTTCGCTAAAGCTGCACGCCGGGAAGTCATCCGTATGAGAGACGATATTACGCAGTACATCAATCTTTAATCAAGAATTATTCGGGCATTAACCGCGTGCTTCAATGACGCAGCGCTGCGGTCAGAATTTCAAAAAATTGCCGGCGGAGGGCTTACTCCGTGAAAGGACGATAAAAATGTCTTTATTCAAACAAAGTGAAAAAGCATATCTTATGCTTGCCAACGGTCAGGTTTTTGAAGGCAGAAGCTTCGGCGCTAAGGGAACTGTGATCGGCGAGGTCGTTTTTGCGACAGGACTTACGGGATATCAGGAAACGCTTACAGATCCGAGTTATTATGGACAGATAGTTACGCAGACATTTCCGCTTATCGGAAATTACGGTGTGAACGATGAAGACGACGAATCCTCAAAAGCTTATCTGAGCGGATATATCGTAAGAGAATGGTGCGAAATACCGTCTAATTTTCGGTGCGGCGGTAATATCAATGACTTTTTGAAAGAGCAGAACGTGGTCGGGATCTGTAATATCGACACGCGTCGTCTTACGCGTATGATTCGCGAGGCAGGCGTTATGAATGGTGTTATAACGACGGATGACGTGTATGCTCAAAAAGACGAGCTTCTTGAAAAAATACGTGCATTTGAGGTCAAAAATGCAGTCAGCTCCGTTACAGGCACGGGAATGCTTACATATGCCGGTAATGACCCGAAATACAGGGTTGCGCTGTTTGATTTCGGATATAAGCGAAACATTCGTCAGGAGCTTGTTAACCGCGGCTGCGAGGTCATCGTAGTTCCCGCCGCAACGACTGCCGACGAGATAAAAAAGTTTTCTCCGGACGGGATAATGTTCTCGAACGGCCCCGGAGATCCCTCTGAAAATGTTGAAATTATTGAGAATATTAAGGAGATCGAAAAGCTTGGTATACCGATCTTTGGCATCTGTCTCGGTCATCAGCTTATGGCTCTTGCGAACGGTGGCAGGACGGAAAAGCTGAAATATGGTCATCGCGGAGCAAATCAGCCTGTTATTGATATTGAAAGCGGTTTGACATATGTTACAAGCCAGAATCACGGCTATGCGGTTGTAGGAGACAGCATTCCCGCCGGGGTCGGAAAAGTTTCCCATATCAACGCCAACGACAAGACCTGCGAGGGAATAAGATATACATCCGTAAACGCTTTCACGGTACAGTTTCATCCGGAGGCTCATGGCGGACCTCTCGATACGTCTTATTTGTTTGATGAATTTATAAAGACTATGGAAAGGGACGGTGAGTGATATGCCGCTTAGAAATGATATAAAAAAGGTTCTCGTTATCGGCTCGGGTCCTATTGTTATCGGACAGGCTGCGGAGTTTGATTATGCAGGAACACAGGCTTGCCGCGCGCTTAAACAGGAGGGACTTGAGGTAGTTCTTGTTAATTCAAATCCTGCAACTATAATGACCGATAAGGCAATGGCGGATAAGGTCTACATTGAACCGCTGACTCTTGAAGTTATAAAAAGAATTATTGAAACTGAGAAGCCCGACAGCGTTTTGTCAACTTTGGGGGGGCAGACGGGTCTGACGCTTTCCATGCAGCTTGCGGCGGAAGGATTTCTCGATTCGCATAACGTAAAGCTGCTCGGCGCCGATCCCGAGACTATCCACAAGGCTGAAGACAGGCAGGCCTTTAAGGACACAATGGAGAAAATCGGCGAGCCTTGTATTCCCTCAAAGGTAGTTGAGACGGTTGACGACGCCGTAGATTTTGCGGAAGTTATCGGGTATCCCGTAATTGTACGTCCTGCTTTCACACTTGGAGGAACAGGCGGCGGTATTGCTCAGAACGAGGAGGAGCTTCGCGATATTTCCACGAACGGACTTCGGCTGTCTCCTATCACTCAGGTGCTTATTGAGAAATGCATAAGCGGCTGGAAGGAAATAGAATTTGAAGTAATACGCGATGCAAAGGGTAACGTTATAACCGTCTGCTCAATGGAAAATTTCGACCCTGTAGGAGTTCATACGGGTGATAGTATCGTTATCGCTCCTGCCGTTACACTCAGCGACCGAGAGTATCAGATGCTCCGTACTGCGGCTATAAATATTATTAAAGAACTAAAAGTAGAGGGCGGATGCAACTGTCAGTTTGCGCTTCATCCCACAAGCTTTGAATATGCCGTTATCGAGGTGAATCCGAGAGTTTCGCGTTCCTCCGCGCTCGCTTCAAAGGCAACGGGATATCCGATCGCAAAAACGGCGGCAAAGATCGCTGTCGGCTATACTCTCGATGAAATTATAAATCAGGTAACAGGTAAGACATATGCCTGCTTTGAGCCTGCGCTCGACTATGTGGTAATAAAGTTCCCAAAATGGGCTTTTGATAAATTTGTTTATGCAAAGAGAACCCTTGGCACTCAGATGAAAGCGACCGGAGAGGTAATGGCTATCGGTACAAGCTTTGAACAGGCTATCATGAAAGCCGTTCGGTCTATCGAGCTTGGACTTGACAGCATGAATCTTAAAAAGCTTGAAAATCTTACCGATGAAGAAGTCCGCAAGAAGCTCCACGTTATTGACGACGAGCGTTCGTTTGTCGTTTTCGAGGCGCTTAAACGCGGAATTACTCCCGAGGAAATTCACGATATTACGATGATCGACAACTGGTTCTTATACAAGCTTTTGAATCTTGCCGAGCTTGAAAAATGGCTTGCAGACGGCGAGCTTACGGAAGAAAAATACAATATTGCAAAGCAATACGGCTATCTTGACAGCACGATCGAGCGTTTTTCCGGACAGAAATGTCCGCTGCGCAAACGTGCGGTGTTCAAAATGGTAGATACCTGCGCCGGCGAATTCAAGGCTGAAACTCCTTATTTCTATTCCACATTTGACGAGGAAAACGAAGCGAAGCAGTTCATTGAACGCACTGATACAGGCAAGAAAAAAATTATTGTTTTCGGCTCAGGACCTATCAGAATCGGACAGGGAATCGAATTCGACTACTGCTCGGTACACTGTGTGTGGACGCTGAAAGAGCTTGGATACGAGGCGGTCATCTGCAATAACAATCCTGAGACTGTATCGACCGATTTCGATACGGGGGACCGTCTGTATTTTGATCCCCTCACAAAAGAGGACGTTGAAGCTATTATCGAGACTGAACAGCCGTATGGCGTTGTAGTTCAGTTCGGCGGTCAGACGGCTATCAAGCTTACTCGTCATCTTTCAGACATGGGCGTGAATATTCTCGGAACTTCTGCCGATATGATCGACGCAGCCGAGGACAGAGAACGGTTTGACGAAATTCTTGAAAAATGCGGAATCCCGCGTCCTCAGGGTCATACGGTAATGACTACCGAAGAAGCTGTTGCAGCGGCTGAATCTCTTGGATATCCCGTACTTCTCAGGCCTTCCTATGTTCTGGGCGGACAAAATATGATAATTGCCCATTCGCAGGCTGATGTTATCGAATATATGGGCATCATAACAAGCCGTATGATAGAAAATCCGGTGCTTATAGACAAGTATATGATGGGAACGGAGGTAGAGGTCGACGCGATCTGCGACGGAGAGGATTTCCTTATCCCTGGTATCATGGAGCATATCGAGCGCGCAGGCGTACATTCCGGAGATTCGATCTCTATCTATCCGGCGCAGCATCTTTCGGAAAGAATAAAAAAGATAATTGTTGAATATACGAGAAAGCTTGCCAAGGAGCTTAACGTGATAGGTCTTGTAAATATCCAGTATGTTGTTTACAATCACGAAGTTTATGTTATCGAGGTAAATCCGCGTTCGTCGCGAACAGTTCCGTATATCAGCAAGGTTACGGGAATCCCTATGGTCGATATAGCTACGAAGATCATGTTCGGCGCAAAGCTCAGAGATATGGGATATGAAAGCGGTCTCTATCCGGCAGGGGATTATGTTGCGGTAAAAGTTCCCGTATTCAGCTTTGAGAAACTTACCGATGTTGACACAATGCTCGGACCTGAGATGAAATCTACGGGAGAATGTCTCGGAATAGGCAGGAATCTTGAAGACGCGCTTCTCAAAGGACTTATTGCCGCAGGCTTTGACTTAAAGAGGCAAGGCGGAGTACTGATTTCCGTCCGCGATACGGATAAGAGGGAAATTCTTCCGATTGCCGATAAATTTGAGCGCATGGGCTTTGATATTTACGCAACTTCCGGAACTCAGAGCGTTCTTCATAGAAATATGATCGCGGCAAATCTCGTCCGCAAGATCTCGGATGGAGAGCCTAATGCGGTCACGCTCCTTGAAAGCGGAAAAATAAATTACGTGATTTCGACCTCTGCTAAAGGAAGACTTCCCGAGCGTGACAGCGTAAAAATGCGCCGCAAGTCTATAGAACGTTCAATTTGCAGCCTTACCGCTATTGATACGGCAAAGGCTTTGGCAAAGGTTCTTGAATTGGGACGTACTATAAGCGATGTTGAGCTTGTGGATATAACGAAAATTTAGGGGGCAGCCATGATATATACGGTAACGTTCAATCCGGCAGTCGATCTCGTGGTTTATACCGATCAAATTGAGAAAGGTTCTGTAAATCGGCTGAAAGACGAGAGAATATATTTTGGCGGAAAGGGCGTAAACGTCTCGCTTGTTCTTCACGAGCTTGGGATAGCTTCAAGAGCGTTGGGATTTACGGCAGGCTTCACCGGAGAGGCGATCGAGAAAAGCATCGCGCAGCGTGGTATAGAAACTGATTTTGTTCATCTTGACAGCGGATTCTCACGCATAAACGTCAAGATCAAATCGGGCGCGGAGACAGAGCTTAACGCTCAGGGACCTGAAATTCCTGCGGACAAGCTTGGAGAGCTGTTTGGCAAAATAGACAAACTTTCTGACGGAGATACGATAGTTCTTGCAGGCAGCGTTCCGTCAACGCTGCCTGCCGACATTTATGAAAAGATCCTTCAGTGTTTAAGCGGAAAAAGGGTGAGGGCAGTTGTTGACGCGTCAAAGGAGCTTTTGCTGAATGTGCTGAAATACAAGCCTTTTCTGGTCAAGCCAAATCATATTGAGCTTGGCGAGATGTTCGGAGTTTCCGTCGAAACGATCGACGATGCGGTAAAATATGCGAAAAAGCTTAAAGAAATGGGTGCATTAAACGTCCTTGTGTCAATGGCTGAAAATGGAGCAGCGCTTGTTGACGAATCAGGAAATACTCATATTTGTGGGGTATGCAGCGGAACTTCGGTAAATTCAGTAGGAGCAGGAGATTCTATGCTGGCAGGATTTATTGCCGGTTATGACGAGGGCGGCTGTGAATATGCGTTAAAGCTTGGTACGGCGGCCGGAGGAGCTACTGCATTTTCGGAGGGACTTGCATCTCGTGAAAAAATATTTAAATGCTTTGAAAAACTTTTTTAATGCTAATTTTATATTGTTATGAAGACAAGATCGTCTACGGGTCGATTTTAAATTAGTATAAATAAAAGAATAGATATAATGATAAAATGGGTAATTGGAGGAAAAAATGAAGAGAAAAATTTTAGCGTTTTTATGCATAACGGTGCTTATGAATTTTGCAGTCGGCTGTAAATCTGATAAAAAATCAAGCGTTGATCCTACGGTTGAGCAGTCACAGACCACAGAATATAAAGCAATTGCGCCGCCGGAGGGAGGATGGACTGCCGAAACGGTAGCGTCCACGATTCGACTTTGTGGTAAACCAATAGAATTACCTTTTACTGTTGGCTCGTTGGGTGAGGGATTTGAGTTTGTAGATAATACGGGTTGCGTATTATATAATGGTCATCCTGCCTTTGTTGCAGCTTTTATTAATAGTGATAAAAGCGGTGATCGGTATTCAATGACAGTAAGAAGATTGGGAACCTATGAACAGCTTTCAGATGAGAATTTTCAGAATTATTTCGTTATTAATGGAGTTGGAATCGGTTCAAGTAAGGAGGATGTTGTCGCAGCATTTGGCGAGCCAGATTTCCAGAGTGATTCGAATTTTGAATATAACGCAGATCATGACGATAACGAAAATAGTGTAAGCAATATTGTCAGATTCGGATTTGGTGATCTTGATATAGTACAAGGCATATTTGTAACGTTTATTAATAAATAGTCTTTATAACAATACCGCAGCCATTCACAAAGAGAAAAAAATCAATTGACATTTGCGTTTTAAAGTGGTATAATAATTTATGTTGCGTTAAGGCAGCATTATCTGTATTTTTATTAATTTAATATAAGGTCGTCTCGAAGTATTTTGGCGGCGTAATCTTCAGAAAGGAGTAAGCTATCCATGAGTAATTTAATGAATCCCGAGTTTAAGATAAGAGAGGTTGCAGAACGAATTAAAGCTGTTCGTGAATCAGTGGGTCTTTCTCCCGAAGAAATGGCGCAGAAAACTGAAATATCTACCTTTGAATATCTCGCCTATGAGGGCGGCGCTAAGGACTTCAGCTTTACATTTATCTATAAATTTGCAAATGCCTGCGGTGTTGAGATCACTGATCTTATGGAAGGCGAAAGTCCTCACATCAACAGCTTTGATATAACCAGAAAAGGGGAAGGACTTCCAATTGCACGACGCAAGGGTTTTACATATCTTCGTCTTGCTCCTAATTTTAAAAATAAGATCGGCGAACCTTTCCTTGTGACCGTTCCTTACGTTGACGAGAAATTCCGCGTTTCGCACCCTCATACTCATGAGGGACAGGAAATGGATATCGTTATCAGCGGTCAGCTTAAAGTTCAGGTCGGCGATAATGTCGAGATACTTAACGAGGGCGATTCGATTTATTATGACAGTTCAGAGCCTCATGACGAATGGGCAGTAGGAGGTCAGGAGTGCAAATTTTATGCAATTGTGTTCGGTACATCTGCTCCCCAAAAAGCGCTCCATTATCTTGAACCTGTTATTCTTCCCGGTGTTACTAATTTTGATCTCGCTAAGGTAGAAAATCCTGTCGCAGATAAATTTGTTGACGTTAAAACAGATGAAAACGGCGCGTTGACTGAGATCAATTTTAAAAATGAGGATGTTTTTAACTTCGGTTTTGATATTGTAGACAAGCTTGCAGAAAAAAGTCCCGATAAGACTGCACTTATATATGTATCAAATGAATTGGAGGATCGTCGCTTTACATTTGCGGATATAAAGAAATATTCCAATATGACGGCAAATTATTTCCGTTCTATGGGCATCAAAAAGGGCGACAGAGTAATGCTCGTATTAAAGAGACATTATCAGTTCTGGTTTGCTATTATCGCTCTTCATAAAATCGGCGCGATCGTAATACCTGCTACAAATCAGCTTGTTCAGCATGATTTTACCTATCGTTTTAAGGCTGCCGACGTTAAAGCTATCGTCTGCACAGGCGACGGAGACGTTGCTCATCAGGTCGATCTTGCGATCGAAGAATGCGGTATGAAGATCACGCGCATGATGGCTAACGGCGAGCGTGACGGTTGGTTCAGCTTTGATGAAGGCATCAAGAGATGCAGCAGCGTTTTTGAACGTCCTACAGATCCAAATGAGCTTTCCTGCGGAAAGGAACCGAATCTGATGTTCTTTACCTCAGGTACTACGGGTTATCCGAAAATTGCGACTCACAGTCATTTGTATGCTCTTGGTCATTTTGTGACGGCTCGTTATTGGCACAATGTCGATCCAAACGGAATACATTTTACTATTTCCGATACAGGTTGGGGAAAAGCTCTCTGGGGCAAGCTTTATGGACAATGGCTCAGTGAGACATGTATATTTGTTTATGACTTTGAGAGATTCGATGCAAGCAAAATACTTCCAATGTTTAAGAAATACGGCATTACTACCTTTTGTGCACCGCCTACAATGTTCCGTTTTTTCATTAAAGAAGATCTTTCAAAATATGACCTTAGCAGCATAAAGTATGCTACTGTTGCTGGTGAAGCTCTAAATCCCGAGGTTTATAATCAGTTCCTTAAAGCTACGGGCGTAAAGCTTATGGAAGGCTTTGGACAGACCGAAACTACGCTTTCTATCGGAAATTTTGTCGGTATGACAGCACGTCCCGGCTCAATGGGCAAGCCAAGCGTTCAATATGATGTTGATATTGTTGATACGGACGGAAATCCCGTTAAGCCCGGTGAAACAGGAGAGATCGTTATCCGTACAGATAAAGGCGCTCCTGTAGGTCTTTTCCTCGGCTATTATAAGGATGAAGAAAAGACTAAGGAGGTATGGCACGACGGACTTTATCACACTGGAGATACTGCATGGAAGGATGAAGACGGTTACTTCTGGTATGTTGGACGTGTTGACGATGTTATCAAGTCCTCGGGTTATCGCATCGGACCTTTCGAGATCGAAAGTGTTATCATGGAACTTCCGTATGTACTTGAATGCGGCGTAAGCGCTGCTCCCGATCCGGTAAGAGGACAGGTTGTTAAAGCTTCAATTGTTCTTACAAAGGGGACTGTAGGCACTGAGGAACTCAAAAAAGAGATCCAGAATTATGTAAAGGAGCATACTGCTCCGTACAAGTATCCAAGGATCGTTGAATTTCGTGATGAGCTTCCAAAAACTATCAGCGGAAAAATCAGACGCGTTGAACTTAAAGGGTAATCTGCCATTCCTGCATATGATATGGTCGCTTAAACGTAAGGGGCGATGCTCACATCGTCCCCTACAGATTCTTAATTATTCAATTTGACGTGCAAGGAATTGCGCCGCTGCATTTATAAGGCTTTTTTGCAGATCGTTAGCCTCTTTAGATTTATCAGAGCTTAAAAAAGCTACTGCACCGGATACATCTCCTGCTGTAATTATTGGAACGGCAGCAATTGCGTTCCGATCAACACCTTCGGCAGGAAAGAAGTTTCCGCTGTTTCCGTCAGGACAGAAATATTGTCCTCTGTTTTCCATAAGCTCCTCAAGCTGACCTGTTACGCGTCTTTCAGCGAACTCCTTGCGTGGGACTCCGGCAGAAGCTACTACGTGGTCCTTATCAAATATCACAACAGGACAGCCTGCGATTCTAAACATTATGTCCGCTACATATGATGCGTTTTCGCTCATTTCGTTTATTGCTGAATATTTTTTAAAAATGACTTCGCCTTCGCTGTTTGTATAGATCTCAAGAGGATCTCCCTCTCTGATACGCATGGTGCGTCTGATCTCCTTTGGAATAACAACACGTCCGAGGTCGTCTATTCGTCTTACAATTCCGGTTGCTTTCATATATAATTCCTCCAAAAATAATTTATTTTTGTGGTGTTATTATTGCCCGGTCATAGGAAATTATACCTATGTCTATAAAGATGCCGAATTATGTAATTTTTTGAAATTTTATGATATTTTGCTATATTAGGAGGCAGTTATGCGTTACACTTATAAGACTAAAGACGTTTGTTCACATGAGATAAATTTTAATATTGAGGGCAGCGTTATCACGGATATTTCGTTTAATGGAGGCTGCAATGGCAATCTCAAAGCTCTTTCAAAGGTGCTTGACGGTTGGACTGTCGAGGAAATTGAAGCAAAGCTCAAGGGAAATACTTGTGGAAGGCGATCAACCTCCTGTGCCGACCAGCTTTGTATTGCTGTAAGACAGGCTTACGAAAAATTAAAAAAATGATTTTAAAGGAGCGCTGTTCAAACGCTCCTTTTTATACGATTATAAACAATATTTTCAGTCATTTAAGATTTTGTATATGTATCTTAAAATATAAGACATTTTTACTCCGAATCTTTTAACCTAAAGTACGAAAAGTTGTTGATTTTTTCTCAAAAACAATGTATAATAAAATAAAGCTTAAACATAAATTTTGTATAATTTATAAAAAATATTACTAAATATACGGCGTGTATAAGTAATTTTCTTAATGGAGGAATCATGATAAAAGAAATAATTAAAGACCCAATTTTTCTGTCGCAAAAATCGGAAAAGGCTACGAAAGATGATATTCAGACCATTAATGATTTACTTGATACTATTAAGGCGAATTCTGAACGATGCGTTGGTATGGCTGCTAATATGATAGGAGTGCGCAAAACAATTCTTGTTGCACTTATTGGCGGTGAATATCGGATTATGATAAATCCCGAAATTTTTGATAAATCAAAGCAGACTTACGAAACAAATGAAGGCTGTCTGTCGCATATTGGAGAGAAAACTGCTAAGAGATACAAGTCAATTACTGTTATTTATCTTGATAAAAATTTTAAGTTGAAAAAGCAAACTTTTTACGATTTTGAAGCACAGATTATCCAGCATGAAATGGACCATTTTAGCGGAATTTTAATTTAGGAGGACAATATGAAATACAATTTTTACGGTTGGGAAACTGCAACAGTTAAACCAATAAATAAGACATATCCGAAGATTTATTCACCATTAAATTTGTATGATGCACTATCTGAAATATGGTCTGCGGATACCTGCGCTCCAAGAATGAGAAATAATTGGACATTTAATAACAAAACTCTTGGACAATGCTCTATAACTGCATTTCTTGCGCAGGATATTTTTGGCGGAAAAGTTTATGGAATATTACGTGAAGGCGGCAATTACCATTGTTATAATGTTATTGGTGATTGTGTTTTTGATCTGACAAGTGAGCAATTCGGTGATGAAAAGCTTGTATATGAAAATAATACAGAACAGTTCCGGGATGTTCATTTTGCAAAAGAAGAGAAACGTTTAAGATATGAGTTATTAAAAAAGGCACTGGCGGAGTATACAAAATGAAAAGAATAGCGTAATAAGCAGTCAGATGATATGGGGTTGACTG
>ULRD01046644.1_pt1 | contig 11421 bp, 10 predicted proteins | sample 1955181 | NCBI WGS metagenome assembly ULRD01 (sample SAMEA4835675, study PRJEB28245) | human gut metagenome | biome: gut microbiome; material: fecal sample | place: Denmark | collected 2008
CGCGCACAGAACAGCCGCACAGAGGCATTGAACCTGATCCGTAACCGAAAAGGACATTTGCCGCACATCGTTGTTGTGACGGCAGAGCCTATGCCGAATCGCTTGGCATCTCTTGCGCTCGGTACTGGCGATATTGACTGCGTATATCACTTTGCACTCTATGAGCTGCTTCGAGCGGTTAAAGAGGCGGGTTCTGAGGATGCGGTAGAAACGTTGGAAACCTTGGTGCAGGGCAAGCGGCTGAAGGATATTTCCGATCTGCCGCTGGATTTGTCTGTGTAATGGCTGATTCTGTTTCCTCTGCCCGCCGTAGCGAGATTATGTCGCACATCAAAAGCAAAGATACCAGCATTGAACTTTTGGTGCGCCGCAAGCTGTTTTCTATGGGGTACCGATATCGGGTAAATTACAAGGCTCTGCCCGGAAAACCAGATATCGTATTCACCAGAAAGAAGATTGCTATCTTCATTCATGGATGCTATTGGCATGGGCATGATTGTGGCAGTCATTATGCTCATGCCAGTCAATCCAATAAAGCATATTGGAGACCCAAGATAGAGCGAACAAAGCAACGAGATCAGGAGCATATTCAGGCACTTGAGACTGACGGCTGGAAAGTCATTGTGCTGTGGAAATGCGAAATTAAACAGGAATTTGAAGCAACGATTAGTTACCTTCTTGACATTATAGAATAATGAGGTGATTTTTTTGGTAGACGGGAAAAAAGAGTATCTGCAAATGCTGCAAGAGCCAATTTGCAGGATGTCTACAATCTCTGCAATTTTTAAAGGTTTTGCGGCAACCATTGTAGCTGGCATTTCGGCTATATCTTATTCATCCACCAATGTATGGGTTTTGGCGCTTTCGTTTTTACCTGTGCTATCATTTGCTGTTTTGGATGTCTATTATTTAAAATTGGAAAGAAAATTTCGCTTCTTGTTTGATCAAGTACGTATGGACAAACATGAAATTGATTTTTCAATGAAACTTACTAATGATCCACTAGAGATTATTAGCGCAAAAGCTCGGACTTGCGATTGCATCAAGTCTCCTAGCATCTATCTGTTTTATCCGCTGATGCTACTAATACTCGCTTCAGTCTTGATTTTAAAAATTACAAATACAATATAAGAGGGAGGGACATTTAGGCATGAGATCAATATTCGAGCAAGGTTCTTTATCTGCATATTCTCAGGTACGCCTCGATGATTCGAGGTCTCCGATTCTAGAGCATTCTCAGTATGGCGCAAGGAAAACGACAGTATTTATTTCTCATAAACATGATGACCTTGATGACCTAAAAGGACTTTTAGGATTTTTAGAGAACCGGTATGGCGTTAAAGTCTATATCGATAGCCGCGATCCTTCTATGCCTAAAACAACTTCAGCTCAAACAGCCCTTAATATCCGCGAAAGAATAAAAGGCTGTGATAAATTTATTCTTCTCGCTACCAATGGCGCAATAGAGTCAAAATGGTGCAACTGGGAGTTGGGATATGGAGACGCTCAAAAATTCAAGAAACATATTGCGCTGTTTCAAATGAAACCTGAAAATACCTCGGATAGCGCTTATAAAGGTTCGGAATATATGTCAATTTATCCTTACATTACCTATTACAATGGAACGGAGACCTATACGGATGGAAGCCCAATCCCTCGCGGTTATTATGTTAGAAGGCAAGAATCTGACGGAAAAAATTATATTACGCCTCTTTCCGATTGGTTTCAGGACAGATAGGAGATGATTGAATTGGGACGAAAAGTGTTCGTATCTTACAAATATAAAGATAACGATGTAAAAAAGATACCTGATGTTACACAACCCACTTGGCCTTGCGACTATGTTGACTACATAAAGAACAAGATTTTGTCCAGTGATGATATATACAAGGGTGAAAACAGTGACGAAGATATTTCGTCTTGGAGCGATGAGGCCATTTGGCGCCATTTGAAGGATAAAATTTATGATAGCACAATTACGATTGTTCTGATATCGCCCAATATGAAAGAAGCAGGTAAGTGGCAGCGCTCTCAATGGATACCGTGGGAAATTAGCTATTCACTGAGAGAAACTACTCGTAACGACCGCACAAGTCATAACAATGCAATCCTTGCAGTTATACTTCCGAATGAAAACGGCGACTATGATTATTATGATAAGAGCAATCTTTTCCCAATACTAAAAGACAATATTGATAACGGTTACATATATGTTGTTACTTGGGGCGATTTTGTAAAATATCCAAATGCTGATATCAAACAGGCTTTTGATTATAGAGAGAAAACACCCTCATATAAAATCAAAAAGTCACTATAAACTTTTTGCTGGCAACGCTATGGCAACAAAAAATCAGATCGCCCATGCTACATGAATAATGAAAGTAATACAAATAATCTGTGCTAAATCTCATAAGCAAACCTGTTTAGAATAGGCTTGACGAGAGCGAGTGGGAGTAAAACTGAAAATATCAGTGAAAAGCAACTGCCGCAGAAGAAAAAATTGCGGCAGTTGTTTTTTGTTAAAATGCCGTATTACTTAGTAAGATTATCTTGTCAGATAAAGAAGTATATGGTAAATTAAAGATAATGTACAATAACTTGCGCAAATTGAAAACCGCACAAAAGAAGACATAGTTTGCAGGCTCTGGTAGAATGAAGTCACGACACACCATTCTGAAAGGAGACAGCAAACTATGTCCGAGAAGATTGTACAATTCAATGAGGAAATTATCAAGGGGCAGCTCAAAGAATTAGTTCGAGGAAGTGTAGAAGAAACCCTGAACGAGCTGCTGGAGAAGGAGGCGGAGTCGCTGACGCAAGCCGCCCGCTATGAGCGCAGCGAGGCTCGTCAGGGCTACCGCAGCGGCCACTATGACCGCAGCCTCACCACGACCTCCGGCGACGTCACGCTCCATATGCCGCGGCTCAAGGGAGTGTCCTTCGAGACCTCCATCATTGAGCGGTATCGCCGCCGGGAGAGCAGCGTAGAGGAGGCGCTCATCGAGATGTATCTGGCGGGCGTCTCCGTGCGCCGCGTGGAGGACATCACGGAAGCACTGTGGGGCAGCAAGAAATACATGAACATGAAGCACTTGGAGGCGGCTCTGGACGATGCCTCTATTGTCGGCTGACTTCACTCAGCCGGAGCCTGCAAATAAATTTGCGCATAAATCTTGACGCGACCTTATTAACAGCTTATCACATATGATTTTCACGAAATCGTTTTGCATACTTTACAGGAACGAGAAGCCTTGCTTTTTGAGTGGATTGTCTTTACACCTGATGAGGGGATTTTTCTGCACGAGCATTTGTTCCCAAAATTATTTATAAGTATGTTTTTAAGGTGGGGGTAGATATGTCAACTACGAAGGTATTTGTTTCTTCAACATGTTTCGATTTGGCCGACATAAGAGAAAGTCTTAGAAAGTTTATTATTAATCTTGGGCACGAGCCAGTAATGAGTGATTACTCAGATATAGTATATGATCCAAGAAATCACACACATACAAGTTGCCTGAAAGAGGTAGAAAACTGCGATCTACTAGTGTTAATAATTGGAGGAAGATATGGTGGAACGGCAGTAAATGAAGCAGTTTCAGCAATCGATTTTAAAAGGTTGGAAGATATGGCACAGATCAAAGGCATTTCTGATAATGCCATATATTCCATAACGCACCTCGAATTCCTGAAAGCTGTAGAATGTCGAATTCCCATATATACTTTTATAAAAAAGGATGTTTTATCGGACCACAAGCTATATCAAAATAATCAAAATAGTTCCATTTTAGATCAGATTATTTTTCCTTCCATAGAAAAAAAAGAAACCGCCCGGTATATCTTTGAGTTCATCAATACAGTAAGGCGTCGAAGTGTTGGAAACAATATATTTCCATTTGATAGCATAGTAGAAATTGAGAGTGTTCTAAAAAAGCAGTGGTCTGGTTATTTTCAGAAACTGCTAAAGGAGCAGTTGATCAACAGTAAGGTAAAAAGCACTCGTATCGGAGAAAAGAATGAAGAAGAATTGCGAGAACTGATTAAAATAATCATTGCAGAACTGCCACGAGATCAGTCGTTGCCTAGGATTACTAAATTGACAAATCGAAGGATTCTTTGGGTAGACGACTATCCAATTAATAATGAAGCTGTGATTAATTACTTTATGAGACAGAACATTCAGTTCGATCTTGCCCTTTCAACAGCGCAAGGTCTTGATCTTATAAATAGATTTTCGTATGATATTGTTATTACAGACATGAGCCGAGGCCATGAGAAGGATGCTGGGATTAGACTTATTAGAGCGTTGAAAGACTTACATTGTCGTATACCTATTATCGTTTACTGTAGTATACCGGCAATGGAGCGATACGGGGCGCAGGCCCTAGAGTTAGGTGCCTATAGTGTGACGAATGGTCCGATTAACATAATTTCTTTAATATCGGATATTTATGGGCTGAAAGGATAAGCGTTTTGTACCTTCTTTCGCGAATTAGGTCGCTGATAGCATCCCCTGATAGCTTTTTGATAGCAGAAAGTCGAATACCCCATAGGATTGGGATAATAGGTATCAAATCAAGCCAAATGGAATCAAACAGTCTATACAAAAAAGCTTAGACTGCGTTTCCGCTTGGCGAGTTGAAACAAGGCCCGAACTGTGATAATATCATTATCTAATAGAGGAAATACCGAATAGAATTTTTACAGGACGGCGAAAGGGGAACAGCTATGACTATAACAAACGATATCCGTTATATCGGCGTAAACGATCATGATATAGACCTGTTTGAGGGGCAGTATATCGTGCCGGAGGGCATGGCATACAACTCCTATGCGATAATTGACGAAAAGATCGCCGTGATGGACACTGTAAGCGCCGATTTTGGAGAGAAGTGGTTCGCCAAGCTGCAGGACGCCCTGGGAGGCAGGAAGCCGGACTACCTGATAATACACCACATGGAGCCTGATCACTCCGCAAACATAGATAAGTTTATAAGCGCATACCCGGAGGCCGCTGTCGTGGGCAACGCAAAGACCTTTGCAATGATAGACCAGTTCTTTGGCAGCGGTCTCTGCAAAAACAAGCTCGCAGTAAAGAACGGCGATACGCTCTCCCTGGGCAGGCATGAGCTGACCTTCTTATTCGCCCCTATGGTACACTGGCCCGAGGTGATGATGAGCTATGACGGCGCGGATAAGGCGCTGTTCTCGGCAGACGCCTTCGGAAAGTTCGGCGCGCTGGACTGCCAGGATAAGGAATGGGACTGCGAAGCACGGCGCTATTATATGGGCATAGTGGGCAAATACGGTATGCAGGTGCAGGCCGTGCTCAAGAAGGCGGCGATGCTGGATATAAAAATGATATGCCCTCTGCACGGCCCGGTGCTCACGGGCGATCTGAGCCATTATATGAGCCTTTATGATATATGGTCGTCCTATGGCGTGGAGAGTGAGGGGGTTTGCATAGCCTACACCTCCGTATACGGCAATACTAAGAAGGCAGCCGAATTGCTGGCGAAAAAGCTGGAGGAAAGGGGCTGCAAGGCGGCGATAAGCGACCTTGCACGCTGCGATATGGCGGAGGCCGTTGAGGATGCTTTCCGCTACGGGAAGCTGGTGCTGGCAACTACCACTTACAATGCGGATATTTTTCCGTTTATGAGACAGTTTATCGACCACCTTACCGAGCGCAATTATCAGAACCGGACCCTTGGCTTCATCGAGAACGGTACATGGGCGCCCGCCGCCGCAAAGATCATGAAGGCCATGTTCGAGAAGAGCAGGAATATCAACTATATCGACACTACTGTGACGCTGCGCTCAGCAATGACTGAGGAAAACGCCGAGGCGATAGATAGAATGGCAGAGGAGCTTTGCCGGTAAAAAAGCAGATAAAGCCCAAAGGGCGCTCGCAGCGGGCGCCCTTTTTTCGTATGGTTTTTTAACAAAGGAGGAGGCCGAAGAGCCCGCCGCTTATGCCCCGAAGGCGGGGGAGGCCGCGGCCCCCGTTATAGGCGGCAGCGCAGAGGGCGCCAGGGTGACGGTCTGCGGCGGCATACTTACCATAAACATCAAAGAGGGCAAGGGCATACATATAGAGATGCCCGTTTGACGGCCTTGAGCGGACAGGGCTGAAAAGTGCCGGCACGCCTGAAAAAAAGCGCGCCGGCTTGTTATGTATCGGAAAAATGAAATCGACAAAACCGATAATTGCACGATTTAGACAATAATATGACAAGTAATGCGAAAAATGCAGGAATGATACAATTAAAATGCTTGACAGGCCCGAAAGAGCCGTGATAAAATACATAAGTAAAATTGATACAGACTTTGTGTCTGCAAATATTTTTGAATATCAAAAGCATATCTTTCATCGGTTGACAGTTCCGGAAGAGATCGCAGCGCAGAAGATACGCGGCGCCGAAGGGGAAGCAGAAACTCTCAGGCAAAAGGACCGGATCTTGACGATGCTCCGAAAAGAACGGCATTACGCCGTGCGCCGAAGGTGCAACTCTTTATCGCCCACAGGCTTAAAGGGGAATCTCTCAGGCTACACTACGGAGGCACAAAATTCTCACCAAGGGGAAGTTTGTGCCTTTTTAAGTGTTCAAAAAATAACGCGGATATTTGTCTCAAAAACATTGCCAAATCAAAAAATCATATATCAAAACAGGAGGAAATTTTATGAGCGAACTCAAACGTACTCAGCTGTACGACGCCCACGTTGCGGCGGGGGCGGATATGGTGGACTTCGGCGGATGGGAGATGCCTATACAGTACCCCACCGGCATAGTAGCCGAGCACCTGTACACCCGCCACGCGTGCGGGCTCTTTGACGTTTCCCACATGGGCAGGCTGCTTATCGAGGGCCCCGAGAGGATCGCCTTTTTGCAGCATGTGCTTTCCAGCAACGTAATGGCGCTGGATATCAAGCAGGCACAGTACGCCATAATCCCCGATGAAAACGGCAGCGCCATAGACGACGCGTATCTTTACAAGTTCAATGAGGAGAATTTCCTGTTGGTGGTAAATGCCGCCAACACCGAAAAGGATCTTGCCCACCTTCTGCCAATATCGAAGGAATACGACTGCACCATAACCGACATATCCGGGGACTACGCCGCGATAGCCGTTCAGGGCCCAAAGAGCAAGGAAATAATGCTTACCCTCACAAAGGGCAAGGCTGTAACCGAGCCCATGAAGAACGCGCTGAATATAATAGAGCTTGAGGGGCATAAGGCGTGGATAGCCAAGACCGGCTACACAGGCGAGCCTCTGGGCTATGAGGTATACGTAAAGAGCTGCGACGCAGAGTGGCTGTGGAACCGCCTTGTAGAGCTGGGCGGCAGGCCCGCGGGCCTTGGCGCCAGAGATACCCTGCGCCTTGAAGCCGGCCTTCCCCTGTACGGCCACGAGATGGGTAAGGGCCCAGATGGCAGCAATATGCCTATATTTGCCGTGTCCCTGGCCAAGTTTGCCGTAAGCTTCTCAGATCAGAAGGGCGATTTCATTGGCAGGGCGGCACTCACAAGGCAGTCAGAGGCCTTTAAGAAGATAATGAACCGCGACTTCTCCGGTATGGACGTTCTGCCCAGGCGCATAATGCCCATAACCCTGCTGGATCGGGGCGTAATGCGCGCAGGCATGGAAATATACCGTAACGGCGAGCTTGTGGGCTGGGTCACCAGCGGCACGATGGTACCGTACTACCGCAGCGAGGGCGAAGGCTTGGCAACCGTAATAACCGACGAGACTGCCAAGCGCTCCATCGGCATGTGCTATATCGCCAGCGACGTGTTGGAGGACGACAAGGTGGAGATAGACGTGCGCGGCAAGCGGCTCAAGGCGGTTATACCTCCGTATCATATGAGGGTGGACGCTCCTCCTTTTGCACGCCCGATAATCTACGGCTATGAGCCCGCCCAGATGGACGTCAAGGTAGACGACAGGGCAAAGAAGGCCGTCGAGCTCATATTCGACGCAACTCACAACCACGAATGGCGCCAGCGTCAGTGCATCAATCTGATACCCTCCGAGAACAGCGCCAGCCGTGCGGTACAGCTCCTTTGCGCCTCCGACCCCGCCTTCAGGTATGCGGAGCACAAGAAGGTAAAGTCCTTCTACGATCAGGATATCTTCTATTATCAGGGCACTAAGTTCATAGACCGCGTAGAGCAGCTTCTTGTGGAGCAGATGAAGGAATACTTCAACTGCACGGAGGTAGAGACGAGAGTCATCAGCGGGCAGATGTCCAATATGGCTACATTCTCCGCCCTCATGGACTGGAAGAACCGCCTTGACCGCAAGCATACTCCCCAGCGCCTGGGCTATGTGATGAATAACCATATAATCAAGGGCGGCCACCTTTCCGCTCAGCCCATGGGCGCCCTGCGCGACTATATTGCCATCGACCCCGTTACCGAGCGGCATGCCATAGTGAACTTCCCGGTATGCGAGGACAATATCTATAAGATAGACGTTGAGGAAACCAAGAAGCTTATCGACCAGTACAGGCCTGAGCTGATAATCTTCGGCAAGTCCATGGTGCTGCATAAGGAGCCCGTGGCGGCTATACGCAAGTTCGTGGACGAGCAGAACATACCCACCACCATAATGTACGATATGGCTCACGTTCTGGGCCTGGTGGGCGATTACTTCCAGAAGCCCTTTGAGGAGGGCGCCGAGATAGTCACCGGCTCCACCCACAAGACCTTCTTCGGTCCCCAGCGCGGCGTGATAGCTACCAACTGGAAGAAGGAAGACCTGAAGTACGGCCTCTGGGAGACCATACAGAGCCGCGCCTTCCCCGGCAGCGTATCCAACCACCACTTAGGCACCCAGCTTGGCCTGCTGATGGCCGCATACGAGATGAACACCTTCAAGGCCCAGTACCAGAAGGCGATAATCGAGAACGCCAAGCACTTCGCCAAGGCCCTGAAGAAACAGGGACTGGACGTTGCGGGCGACCCCGAGATAGGCTATACAGAGACCCATCAGGTAATAGCCTCGGTAGGCTACGGCATGGGCCCCGAGGTCGCGGAGCGGCTGGAGCGCAACAACATAATCGTAAACTATCAGGCTACCCCCGATGAGGAAGGCTTCACCGCCTCCGGCGCGCTGCGTATGGGCATGAGCGAGATGACCCGCTTTGGCTTCGGCTTTGAGGAGTTCGATAAGCTGGCAGAGCTGATGGCAGACTGCATACTGCGCGGCAAGGAAGTAGGCGACGAGGTAACAAAGCTCCGCAGCGGTTACACCAGGATGCACTACTGCTTCGACGATGAGGAAATGCTTGACGCTCTGGAGAGCTTTTCCGCAAAGATAGGCCTGTAATAAGGCCGTAAGACCTAAGACGACCCGCCCGGGACTTCCGGGCGGGATATAACAGCAAAATATACAGAATAGTTTAACGGAGGTATTAAAAAAATGAATCATCCCAACGATCTCAGCTACTCCAAGTCCCATGAATGGGTAAAGATGGATGGCGACACCGCCATAATCGGCATTTCCGATTTCGCGCAGGACGCCCTTGGCGACGTGGTATTCGTAAACCTACCCGCAGAGGGCGACGACGTCACCGCCGCCGAAGCCTTTGGCGACGTTGAGTCCGTCAAGGCCGTATCCGACCTGATTTGCCCCGTTACCGGCAAGGTCGCAGCCATAAACGAAGAGCTGCTGGATTCCCCCGAGCTGCTCAATTCCGATCCCTACGGCGCATGGATAATCAAGGTCGAGGGCATCACCGACAAGGAAGAGCTGCTGGACGCGGCGGCATACGAAGAGTTCTGCGCACAGGAGGGCTAAATAATGGGCAGCTACGTTCCATCTACAGAGGCGGAACGCAGAGAGATGCTCAAGGCCATCGGTCTTACGGATTACCGGGAGCTTTACCGCGATGTGCCTGAGAAGATGTATCTCGACGAACCGCTGAACATACCTGAGGGAATGAGCGAACTGGAGGTCAGCAACGCCATATCCGCAATGGCGGCCAAGAATAAGGTATTCAAGACCGTTCTCCGGGGCGCGGGCGCATACGACCACTACATTCCCAGCATAGTGAAATACATTCCCACCAAGGAGGAGTTCCTTACCGCGTACACCCCCTATCAGGCCGAAATGAGCCAGGGCGTATTGCAGAGCATATTCGAGTATCAGACCATGATATGCGAGCTCACCGGCATGGACGTTTCCAACGCCTCCGTATACGACGGCGCTACTGCTGCGGGCGAGGCTGCCGCCATGTGCCGCGACCGCAAGCGCAGGGTGACGCTGGTTTCCGGAGCTTCCCACCCGGATACCATAAACACCGTCCGCACCTACTGCTACGGCACCGGCGATGAGATGCGCATCGTACCCATGAAGGACGGCAAGACCGATATGGCCGCTCTCCGTGAGATGCTCACCGAAGACGTGGCCTCCGTATATATCCAGCAGCCCAGCTTCTTCGGACAGCTGGAGGATGCGGCAGCAATAGGCGAAATGGTACATGCTGCCGGCGCAATGTATATAATGGGCTGCAACCCAATAGCGCTTGCGATAATGAAGACCCCCAAGGACTGCGGCGCGGATATAGCGGTAGGCGAAGGTCAGCCTCTCGGTATGCCGCTTTCCTACGGCGGCCCGTATCTCGGCTTTATGGCTACCCTCACAAAGCACATGCGTAAGCTGCCCGGCCGCATAGTAGGCCAGACCACCGACAGCAAGGGCGATACAGCATATGTGCTTTCACTTCAGGCCCGGGAGCAGCACATACGCCGCGAAAAGGCCAGCAGCAATATATGCTCCAATCAGGCTCTCTGCGCGTTTACAGCAGGCCTGTATATGGCCACAATGGGCCCCGACGGCATGGCGGAGGCGGCAAGGCAGAGCATGGCGAAGGCGCACTACCTCGCCGCGAAGCTCTGCGAGATACCCGGCGTAATTCTTAAATACAAGGGCGATTTCTTCCATGAGTTCGTGACGGAGCTGCCACGGCGGGACGAGGTGCTCAAGGCTCTTGAGGACGCGGATATACTGGGCGGCCTGCCTGTGGAGGACGGCATAATGTGGTGCGCTACCGAGAAGGTAACGAGGGCTCAGCTTGACAGGGCCATAGAAGTAGTTAAGGAGGTGCTTGCGTAATGAAGCTGATATTCGAAAAGAGCGCGCCCGGACGCAAGTGCTCAATACTGCCCAAGTGCGATGTGGAGACCGTCGAGCTCCCAAAGGAGCTTCAGCGTGAATTGAAACCCGCGCTGCCCGAAATGAGCGAGACCGACATCTCCCGCCACTATACCGAGCTGAACCACCGGGTACACGGCGTGAACTGCGGCTTTTATCCTTTGGGCTCCTGCACCATGAAGTATAACCCCCGCATTGACGAGGAGATGGCCGCGCTGCCCGGCTTTACGGCCATTCACCCACTCGCCCCCAGGCACACCACCG
>ULRD01056842.1_pt1 | contig 11379 bp, 9 predicted proteins | sample 1955181 | NCBI WGS metagenome assembly ULRD01 (sample SAMEA4835675, study PRJEB28245) | human gut metagenome | biome: gut microbiome; material: fecal sample | place: Denmark | collected 2008
GCCGTAACGCAAATAACCCTTACGACGATAATATCTGCTGTTTTCTTCGCCGGCACTCATTGTAAATACGGCTCCGATGATATCAATATCCGCGCCCCTTATTTCATCAAGAGTACGGTTGATTTCCGAAACCTTTGCATAGTCGCGGCGAATATTATAAATTATTCCGTCTGCAAGCGGTGCAATAACAAGGCTATCCGACACGACATGAGCCGGAGGCGAATCAATAATAATATAGTCAAACTCCTTGCGAGCCTGCTCAATAACCGCCTTAACCTTATCCGTATCAAGAACCTCGGTGGATTTCAGCGAGATACCTCCCGTCGGCAATACGAAAATACCGAGAGATTTGATAAATTTAATTGAATCAACATAGGTTGACGTTCCCTTGATTATCGGGATAAGACCGTAACGTGTGTCGCTCTTAACGCCGACGGCATGAAGAACCGCGGGCTTTCTGAGGTCACTGTCGATAAGAAGGACCGACTTTCCCTTCTGGGCGAGTGAACACGCAATATTTACTGCAACGGTCGTTTTACCCTCATCCTCATAGGTACTCGTAACAACAAATGCCTTGTAGCCTTTTTCGGCTTTGACGTTTTCAATTTTTGTTCTTATCGCCTTAAAGCTTTCCACAAAGGCAAAGCTCACCTTTGACGTATCCGTAATCAGCAGAGAGCCCTGCGGCGATTTTTTCTTCTGATTAAACAATCCCGATTTTTTCTCCAGCAACGGCACAGAACCGAGAACGGTAACATTGACGTCGCGTCTTAAATTGTCAAGCGTAAGAACCGTATTTGTTGTGATTGTTATAATGAAAATAATAAATGCAACTATCGCTGCGCCGATAGCAAAGCCGTAAATTGCCTTTGTCGTTGCATCGTCAGAGTTTGCAATTGTCGGTGCCGTCGGATTTTTGACGACCTTTATCGAAATTGTGTTATCATAGCTCTGAACATACTCGGGGAACTCTTTAAGAACGACCTTCAAGGCTCTTTCGCAATAGCCCTGATCCGTACTTGTAACGTTAACCTGGAAAAATCCGTCTATTCCTGTACCCTCAATTGCTAAGCTCCCCTCAATAAATGAGGTGGAGTATTCCTTTCCGACCTCGTCCTCTGCAAGAGTTTTTTGAATCTTATAAAGCATTTCGTCGCCTTTGATAAGATACTGATAATATGAAATTTGATTGCCCGAGGAGAACTTTGTCTCCTGCTTGTACTGCGTCGTCGAATCCTTGCTGTTAGAATAATCCTTAACAATAACGTACTGAGTCGTCATAAAGCCCAATGTCATGGAAGATCTGTAGGTTTCAACATAAGTAGCCTTGGCAATTGCAAATGCGGCACCGGAGAAAATAGCGCCGACAAGCAATATGATCCAAAGCTTTGATATGAGATTTTTCGCTAATCGTCCCATATCGAGCGAGGGACCTGATTCATTATAATATATATTCTTGCCGACATCCAGTTCCTGCATTTTCAAATCATCTCCATTTTTTATTATAGTTTATATTTAGTTAATAGTCAACCTCAAAAACCTCTTTTATATATTTCTCCTCTGTTAATAAGCGGCACTTCCTTGTCCGTGAGCACACATTTTGCCGCATCGTGAACCATCATCTGCATATTAAACTGAGAAATATCGGGCGGGAAGAAATTTATCATATTCATCAGATCATTCATTCTGTAATGGGATGAATGTGCGTCGGTCGCAATGAATGACGCCGCTCCCGTATATGCCATTGCGTAGGCAAGTTCAAACTCCTGCGGGCCGTCAAGACTCGCAAGACTTGAGGCATTTATCTGAAACAGCACGCCGTTTCTTATCAGCGTGTTGACCTCGTCATAGTCAAACTGGAAATACTCATATCTTTCCGGGTGCGCAACAATGGGAATAAGTCCCATATCAATCAGTGCATTGAGATAGTTGACAATTCTTTTCATTGATACATCTCTGAATGCAAATTCCACAAGAATATATCTGCTGCCGTTTATCGCAAGGCGTCTGAGATCGGTCGAGAAGAAAATATCGTCATCAACATAGACCTCTGCCCCGGGATAGAGTGTTATTCCGAGACCGAGATTGTTTATTATTCCCTGCAGATCGCGGAGCTTCTCGTTCCTTATCTTTACAAAACTGTCTATATCCCCCACTGTTGTTATATGCGGAGTGCAAACGATATGTTTAATTCCGTTCTGTCTGGCAATACGGCACATCTGCACAGACACATCCATATTTTTCGATCCGTCATCCATTCCGGGAAGAATGTGACAGTGAAGATCAATCATACCTGCTCCTCCTTTTTGTTTTAGTTCAATTCATTTAAAAGATTGTCGGCAGCGATTGTAAATCCCTGCGCGGCGGGTACTATGCAAAGCTTTTCCGAATAAAAACCTATTCCGTGGGTATCTCCCTGAGAAAAATCAACTGTGCCGTTTCGTCTTGTTACCGATTTCAGCTTTTCTCTCATCTTCTCGGAAATAGCTTTATATTCCTCATTTTTAAGAAGCTTCGCCATATATGCATAGCAATAAGAAAGCATCGCACATGCCGAGCTGTCCTGTGTCGAAAAGCTTAAAACAATTCGATCAACGGTTCCGTCCCCGTGAATGTATTTTTTCATTGCATCAAAAAATTCCACAGAAAGCTTCAAAAGCTCGGCCTTTTCACGGTTGTGACCGTCCGATTCAAGCATTGCTCTGAGGCTGTCAGTCAATCCTATTGCCCACCATGCACAGCCTCTGCCCCAGCCGCATATTCCGAGCGGTTCAAGTGAGTCTTCACCAAAGCCGTGGAAGGGTAATTTCGTTTTTCCTTCAATGCCGTTTTTTCTGTATTCTCTTATCTGATCCATTGCAAGGGTAATATATTCGTCCTCGCCGTAAGTAACGGCATATTTAATCAAAAACGGGCACACCATTCCTATTGTATCAACAAGTCTGTATTTCGGGAAGGCTTCATTATACGGTATTGAACCGTATTTTTCTGCGGAAAGCTTGAGCATATATGCCGTGTTTCCCATTGCAGGCTTGATTGTTTCGCTGTCAATGTACTTGCTTGAAAGAAGCTCATAGCAAAACATTGCGCTGTCCATTCTTTTCGGAAGAGTTTTCCACTCGCCGTCATCTTGGGAAATATATCTCGACGCAAGTCCTTTCACCTCTGTTCCGACATCTTTTTTTATTCCGTCGGTTGCTTTCAGTAGGGCGGCATCCTGCCAATATGTTACAGAGGTAATTTTACCGTACTCGTTTATTTTTTTTATGAAATTAACTTTTCTGTTATCGTTTATGCGAACCTCCGGAGCGCCCTTCACAATCCATTTAAGTAAAATTTTCTGCGTTTTTTCTCGCCACTCATTCTCGGGGAGCTGTCCGATTTTTATACGGCTGAGCCATGTAATTAAATCCTCCCACATATCGTAGCCGAGTATTGCAATTATTATTAAAAGAAGAATAACGATTACTGTCATTTGCGTTTCCTCACCCGTCAATTATTGCATAAAGCTTCTTAATCTCGTTCTCATTTCCTATTTCTTCTCTTTTTAAGTTTTCGCTGAGCTTTTTTCTTTCCTCTTTGCTGTCAATAAGCAGCTCGATTTTATCCGCCATATCCTTTTTATCCATTCGGCAAATCAATCCGTTTAATCCGTCGGTTATCTGATCATGCACGGTTGAAAAATTCGTAACAACTATCGGTCTGCAAAGACATTTTGCTTCGTCGATTGCTATTGACTTACCCTCGTACAACGACGGCTGGACATAAATATCACACTGTCCCATATAAGGATACGGTTCCGATTTTTCACCGAGCAAAATAAATATATTTTGCAAATTATTTTCAGAAATTTGTTTTTCCGTTTCTCCCTTCAGCGGACCGTCACCGATGTGATACCACTTAATGTTTTTTCCTCTTTTTATCAGCTCGCCGCAAGCTTCGACGGCAAGCGAAATGTTTTTTTGTTCAAAAAATCTTCCTACCGTGCAAAGAACGGTTTCTTTTCTTTCCGGATATGCATCAAAATTCTTGCTTTCTTCAAAAACAATTTTTCTGCTTGTGATATTTTCGATCACGCAGATTTTTTTTGAGAATTTCTCAAAATTTTTAAGCAGGCTTTTTTCGCACTCCGCCGAGACAGTAACAATTTTATCTGCCGCGGAAAAAGTTTTTTCGCAAACTTCTCTGTCAAAGCCAAGCTTTTCAATATCATTATGTATATAACAAATCTTGTGCACGGCTCTTACATTTTCGCAAACAAATCGATTTGCGTTTCCTTCAAGATAGCCTATCGCACAATCATATTCTTTTTTTATTTTCGGAAGCTGTTTCTTTAGATATTTCCACTGAATTTCCTCGATTTCGTGAGTGTCGGCAGCAGAATAAATTCTTGAATATTTCCACCTGTCAACAGCAGAAAGAATTTTCCCTTTTTTCAGAAAAAATTTAACTGCCCGGACGGCATCGCCGTCAAATATTTCATAGTTCTTGCTTCCGCCGATAATGTTGACCTCTTTCGGGATTTTCTCAAAGAAAAGTCCGTCATGTCGAAAGCACAAAAGGTCAACCTCGTATTTTTCATAATCAAACAGCGTCAATACGGTCAAAAGGCTTTTTTCTGCACCGCCGCTTCGCATAGAAGGAATGACAAAAAGTATTTTCTTTTTCAAAATACCAGCTCCTGTCAGATTTTCAAAAGCATTTCTCCCGCTTCCATTGCGCTTCTCATTCTAAGCGGAATACTTCCCATCAGTTCTTTCCTGATTTCCTTTTCGTTGACAACCAACTTCAAAAAATCCTTTTCCAAAACCTTTGAGTCCGTAAGCGAATTAAAGTTCAAAACAAATTTTTCTTCGCCGAAAACATCCTTTGCAATGCCTCTCGCTTTAACACTGTAACCCAAGACGATTGTCGGAACACCGCTCGAATATGCGGCGATTGTCGCATGTGTCCTCGCTCCGACAAAAAACCTTGTGTTGGCTATATAACCCTTATATTGCGTCGCGTTGAGCGTCGGCGGAAGAATCGCAATTCTTTCCGTTTCCGCAAACTTTTCATAAATGGGTTTCATAAAATCATAATCATTGTTATTCTCCTCAACCACATGAGGGACAAGCAAAATTTTCAGCGTTGTGTTTTCCAAAACAAAAGAAATAAAATCCTCTGCAATTTCTCTTTTTTTCGGATCTCCTTTTGCAACAAGGGGACTTATATTGAAGCCGAGCGTATTCTCTCTTGTGAAGCCTTCGATCGTTTCGACATTTTCTCGCTCCATGCAAAAGGCAGGATCGGAAAACAAATAAATATTTTCGTTTGCATTTTTTTCTTTCAGCAGTTCATAGGTTATCGGTTCTCTTGCAAATATAGCATCAAAATCACCGAGGCTCTCCAGCTTTTCGTCGGTAAGATCGGTCTCGCCGATTGACGCTCCCCAGAGAACGGTCTTTTTGCCTGTTTTTTTCAGCTCTCTTGTAAGAACCTGGATCTCGTGATTATCGCCATAACAGTATGTATCGCCGCCTATGGACAAACAGATGTCGCAATCGGCAGCATCTGAAACTATCGGCGAATACATTTTTTCGAGTGCATATATTTCCGACTTGTTGATTTTCAAATCAAGTGCGGCAATTATCCTTTCGGGCAATGACAACTCTCTTCTTTTTGCCGGTTTTATTTCAATATCATCAATCACTTCATCAGCTTGAGAATCATTAGAGGATAGAATAAATTCTGCATTTTTATCACTGTTTTCAATTATATTCACTGTTCCCCTGACAAGTGCTTCGCAGCCGTGATTTTTGCTGCCTGCATGATTAAACAGGAAATATTTCATTGCAAACACCTCATCTGAAAAGTTTTCTTCCCGGCAAGAAATAATCCGACTGATACATATTTATCTGATATGCCATAAATCGTGAAAACAGGAAGAACAGAATAACCGTTCCGGTTGTGTAAATTGCCCTGTCTTGCGGTTTAACGGCATAGGTTACTACCCAACCGGTGAGTATAATATAATATACACTCAAATAAATTGCCAGTCTTGCAAAAATCCAGTTGTAGCTTGCGACAATATATATTGCAGCGTTCAGGAAAGCCATATTGATAAGAATATCTCCTATATGACCAAGCCTCTTCATCCGTTCTCGATTAAGATAAGCAACGACGATAGGGGCAACAGCCACGATTACTCTGAAAAAGCTGCTTCCTCCCTCGGTTCCGTTTGTAAACCACCCGTTGTTCGCATATGCCGAATAGCTTGTTTCCTCAAGCGCACCCAGAAAAGACGGAAGGATTTTATCAAAGCAAACCGCAACAACGACGCTACCGAGCACGATAAAATACGAGCTCATCTTCCACGATCTTCTTCGGACAACAAAAAAGATTAACAGCATTAACAGGGCACTGCTATGCATAAAATAAGCCAGAATAACAAATATGGCATACTTAAAAAAAGCTCCGCGCTTCATTGAAAACAAAAATCTTGTTCCAAGCAACAGTATTGCGGCTGCCATATACTGTCTCATGCCGTCCATCATTCCTCCGAGATACCCATAGGCAACAAACAAATATATTGAAATATCAAACGGTGAAGAATACAAATATAATATTATCAACGGCGGAACCAATGCAATTACAGCGCATACAAAGATCAACACCTGCGGATCATCGGTCATATTTCTTATCAGGTTTTGAATAAAAGAATACATTTGACCGTCGAGAATCATCTGAATGTTAACTGTATTTTTATCAGGCAAATTCTCGAAAGAATACATATAAAAAAATGTGTCTCCGATAGTTTTTCTCAAGCCTGCAAACGATACAAAAAAAGCTATCGGAAGAAGGACCGCAATGGGATTCGGCAACGGCTGTCCGAGGCCTCCCCTTGCTTTAAGCGGAAGAGAACGAGCCGCCACCGCTATCAAGCACATAACAATTGTGACAACCCAGACAACTATTTCATAGAAATCGAAATTAAAGTTTATCATTCCGTTCCTTTCCTGTAAAAAAGACTTAAAAAAATTCATTATAAACCACTTCAGCCTCTTCCGTTACCTTTTCTTTTGAAAAAGGCCGAACAGCCTCGATCCCATTGTCCGAAAGCCGATTATAAAGATTTTTGTCGTTTATAATCAAAGCAATTTTATCTGCCATCGCTTCATCGTCATTCGGCGCAACAATAAATCCGTTATATCCATCACGGCAAAGCTCGCGATGGCCTCTGTTATCTGCCAGCACAACGGGCAAACCGCAAGCCATCGCCTCCATCACATTGACAGGCAAGCCCTCACGGAGACTTGACGCAACGGCAATGTCACTCAGATGAACAAGGTCGCACGCATCGTTCCTGTGTCCGAGAAAAGATATGCTGTCAGACACGCCGAGTTCCTCGGCAAGCTTAATGTACTTCCCGTTATAATTATCCTCACCGACGATGAGCAGTCTGATTTTTTTTCCGCGCCGTTTCAGCCTTTGTACCGTGTGAATCAGCATTCCCTGATTTTTGTTGGCATTCATTTCGGCAACATAAATCAAAACCGTTTCGTCCTCGGCAACTCCTTTTTCCTTGCGAAGCCGAAGTTTTTCGTCATCGGAAATTTTATAGAAAAGGTCGCTGTTATAGCCGACCCCGTTAATTTTAACGGTTTTCTTCGCTTTCAGGTGTTTTCTTGCAAAAAAATAATCTTCGTTGTTTATTGTAATAAGGCAATCTGTAATTCCCGACATCACAAGCTCGATAGGATAATAAATCAACCAGTTGAGCAAGGGCGCGTCCTTGTAAAAGTGAAACCCGTGGGCAGTGTAAATTACTTTTGTTCCTTTTTTTCTCTCACCTTTTGCCGCAAGTCTTGCAAGGATTCCTCCCATCGGAGTGTGGCAATGAATAATATCATACCCGCCCGTTTTAATTATTCTCTTCAACTCTTTATATGCTTTGATATTTTCCTTATCGACGGGGGATCTCTTTATGGGAATTTCAAATTTATTGTCGCAGTACGGAAGTTCTCTGTCGCCATGGCAGGCAACGTCAACCTGCCATCCTTTGTCCTTGAACATTTTGAAGCAAGGCAGATGGAAATAAAAAAAATGCTCCGCAACGGTTGCGACAAAAAGAATTTTTTTCATTGCGAAACATCCTCTCACTCGTAAACTTATAAAGCCCGCCCAAAAAATTTTGTACATCCAAATCAAACTTTTTCGGACTCTTTATTCCCTTTGAATTTTTCCATAGTATTTTCTTTTCCGCTGTTAATTCCGTCCTGGCGGATAACATTTTCAATCGTTTTAAAGAAAATTTTCATATCCATGCCAAAGCCGTAATGGTCAACATAATAGACGTCGTAACTGAATTTTTCGTTCCATGTGAGCGTATTGCGCCCGTTGACTTGAGCCCATCCCGAAATTCCGGGCAGAACCTCATGGCGGCGCATCTGCTCGGGAGAATAAAGGTTAAGATATTCCGTAAGCAGCGGTCTGGGGCCGATAAAGCTCATGTCGCCTTTCAGAATATTGAAAAGCTGCGGAAGCTCATCCACGCTTGTTTTTCTGAGAAATCTGCCGATTTTCGTCATTCTCTCAAAGTCACTCAGCTCACGTCCGTTTTTGTCATACAGCCTTGTAGACATGGTTCTAAACTTATAAAGCATAAAAATTTTACCGTTTTTTCCGGGTCTCTCCTGTCTGAAAAGCACCGGACCGTCACGGTTAGCCGCAATGCAAACCGCAGCGGCAAGCATTAACGGCGAGAGGATGATAAGCAGCAAAAAAGCTACAACAAAATCCATTGCTCTTTTTATATATTTATACACCGGATTCACTCTCTCGCAAAAATTATTTGTCAGTCGGTCTTTGCTTCATGGTAGTTGGGAACAATTTCCTTAATAATTCCCCTTACTTCATTTTCATCCGCATCTTTAAGCTTTTCAAGCTCTTTTTCAAAGAGTTCGTCATCCATATCAACGGGCTTGGTGACAAATATTTTATTGTTTGCGGTCATCTTTCTCTCATCGCTTTCTTCGTCAAGAACAAGCTCCTCATAAAGCTTTTCGCCCGGACGAAGACCCGAGAATTTTATTTCAATTTCCGTATAGGGTTTATAACCCGAAAGCATAATAAGGTTCTCGGCAAGAGTTACGATCTTGACGGGCTCACCCATATCAAGGACGAATATCTCTCCTCCCTTTGCCAAGCCGCCCGCCTGAACAACGAGCTGAGCCGCCTCCGGAATGGTCATGAAATATCTTGTTATATCCGGATGCGTTACCATGACCGGACCGCCGTTTTTGATCTGCTCGGTGAAGATGGGAATTACACTTCCGCTTGATCCGAGAACATTGCCGAAACGAACAGCCGCAAAGATGGTGCTGTTTTTGCATTTGCGCTCAAAATACTGCACTATCATTTCCGTGATTCTTTTTGTTGCGCCCATAACGTTCGCCGGGTTTACAGCCTTGTCCGAAGAAATATTTACAAAACGTTTAACGTTATATTCGACAGCAATGCTTGCAACATTGAATGTGCCGAAAACATTGTTTTTTACCGCTTCCTTCGGGCTGTCCTCCATAAGAGGAACATGCTTATGAGCCGCCGCATGAAAAACTATCGACGGGTGGAATTCGTCAAAAACCTCTCTGAGTCTCTTAGGGTCTCTGACGGAACCGATTCTTATGTCGATTTCGGGATTGCCCTTGTGGTAAGCATCAAGCTGCTGTTTAAGCAAGTAAGCGCTGTTTTCATATATATCAAATACAACAATTTTTTTCGGGTGGTACTTTGAAACCTGACGGCAAAGCTCACTGCCTATGGAGCCGCCGCCGCCCGTTACAAGAACGATCTGATCCTTAAGATATCCGCAAACGTCACGGTTCAGCTCAACTTCGGGACGGGAAAGAAGGTCGGTTATGTTAACATCGCGTATTCTGCCTCCATGAGAGGTGTCCGTCATTTCTAAAAGGCTGGGTGAGGTCTTCAGCTTACAGCCGGTTTTGACCGCAATTCGCAAAATTTCCGTTTGTCTTTCGCTACCGACAGACGGGAGACACATTATAATCGTATTTATATCATATTTTTTTGCCAACTCGGGTATTTGGTCGCATGTTCCCTTAACGGGAATTCCCCTGATTCTTTTGCCGACCTTGAGAGGATTGTCATCAACGGCAATAATCGGCTTTCCTCTTGAATAGTTGTTGACTTCAAGTTCATTGATAATGATCATGCCCATGTCGCCTGCGCCGACTATCATAACGCGGTCAAGCTTTTCGTCCTTTTCAAGGCTCTTCTCTCTGTAGTACCTTCTGACAAGACGGTAAAGGATTCTCATTCCGGCAACAAGAATTATTGCTACAAGCGTTCCGAAAACATAGAAATATGCATCAAAACAGCCGTTGTTAAGCTTTGATGCCGCTCCGCCGATGCTTGAAAGTATCAAATCGACCGCAATTCCGGAAATTCCACCGATTATAGTCGCCAAGGCAACATTCCAGACTTCCCTGATTCCGGCATATTCCCACATGCTTGAGTAAATCTTAAAGGCATAATACAACACAATAAAAATTGCCGTAACCGGCAGTGCTCTCTGCCATATCGCGTCCATATTATGCTGACCGCTGCCGATAAACATAACAAATATGTAAGCGAAATTTACCGCAAAAACATCGTACAGCATCATCAAAGCACTTTTGATTCCTGCGCTTTTGAAATCAACCTTTTTCACAACAATTGACCTCCCAATTAAAAAATCCTTTTCTTGATCTTTCGATTCTGCCCCTAATATACACTGTTTTATTTTAATATATTATTTCACTAAAGTCAAGCAAACGTTCTGTATATTTGTTTTATTTGGCAAAATATTATCTATTTATAGTAAATAGATAACAGAATCATATCTGTTTTTTCCGTTTTTTGATCACATAAGCTTTATTTTCGGTTGACAGCCCTGTTGAAATATGATACGCTAAAGAAAAAATGAACGGAGCGCAAAAAATGATAGGAATCGGCAAATGGGAAGCCTCAATCAATACAATGCTTTTCAAAGGAACAGGCAGAGTTACAATAAGCGACAACAACGGGAAATATGATTTCAAGCTTGAAATAGTCGGCGAAAATGTTCCCGAATTCATTGTCACGGATGTTATTGAGGAAGGAAACACCTTGCGTGCCGTTGCGGAAAGTGACATGTTTAAGGGCAAAAAAATCCCCGTCACCGCAACCTTTGACAAAGACATCGTAGTAGGCACGGCAAAGCTTCCCTTTATCGGTAATATCAAGGTCAAGGGACACAGAATTGACAGGTAGTCTTTCTCTCTTTTTAAAGCGCTATTAAAAACACAAAACATTTTATATCAAAACCGCCGGTTCAACCGGCGGTTTGCTCCACCCCTA
>ULRD01001707.1_pt1 | contig 11316 bp, 7 predicted proteins | sample 1955181 | NCBI WGS metagenome assembly ULRD01 (sample SAMEA4835675, study PRJEB28245) | human gut metagenome | biome: gut microbiome; material: fecal sample | place: Denmark | collected 2008
CTATTGACGGAATCAGCAGCGACCATACCGAAGCGGCGATCATAACGCCCGCCGCAAAACCGCGCAGAAGGTTTTGAAGCTTTGAATTCATTTCTTTCTTCAGAAAGAAGACTGTTGCGGAACCGAGCGTTGTTCCGAGAAACGGCAGAACGATGCCGATGATGACTTTTGTCATATTGCTCATTGTTTTATTTCCTTTCGGGCGGCATGCAGTGCATTCCCGCTGCAAAGCGGTGCGCATATGTATTTTAAAAACCGCAGCAATTCCGCATATTATAACATAATTTTGGGGCTGCGTGAACCCAAATGCAGCAAACGCGGTTCAATATAAAATCTATTCGTTTTTGAAAGCAAATTTGACAACGAAACGCCGCCGGAGCAAAATGTTCTCCGTTCGGCGAAATTACGCAAACATTGCCCTTATTTGTACCTTTTTTTCATCACTTTGAGCGAAGTTGTTCGTTGTCCACTAATGCAATACCGTGGTATTTATGCATCGGAAAGATTGACCTTAAAATTGTACCGACAGCTGCGGTTGTATTCAGGAGACAGCGAACCTTCTTACGGTAAAATCCGAAGTCGGTGTGCAGCCCTGCCGTATACGGCGCATGAATCCGTATAAAAATACAATTGCACAACAAAAAAAGCAAAGAAGGGAGACTGCACGCCATGTTGGGTGATAACATAAGGCTGCTGCGCAGCGTTCGCGGCATCAGCCAGGTTGAACTCGGAGAAAAACTTAATGTATCCAAACAGAGCATTTCAAACTGGGAAAACGGAAATATTCAGCCCTCGATCGAAATGCTTATGAAAATTGCGGATTTCTTCTCCGTATCAACGGATTTTCTGCTCGGGCTGGACAATCGAACATCCATAATCGTTGACGGGCTGAGCACGGAGGAATTGTCACATATCCGTGTTATTATCGATGACCTTGTCGCAGCAAAGCGACGAATGGGGATTGAACAAAACGACGATCGTCCGCGCGAATGACACTGCGCGGAAAAACCGGAACACCACCCGCTGCCCTGCAATTTCGGGACGGATGATGTTCCGGCTGTTTTAAAAAAGTTTTTTATCGTTCTTGTGCCGATACGGCACAGCATAACGAATTATGCATTCCCGTTTGCGTCAACGGTCTCAAGATACTCTCTGCGGCCTTTTTCGTAAAGGTTGTTTCCCTCGCTGTCTATAACCGCAACCACGGGGAAGTTTTCAACCTCAAGTCTTCTGAGAGCCTCCGCGCCGAGATCCTCGTATGCAATTATCTCCGCCTTTTTGATGCAGCTTGAAAGCAGCGCACCTGCGCCTCCGATTGCGGCAAAATAGACCGCACCGTATTTTTTCATTGCATCGATGACCTCCGCATTGCGCTTGCCTTTGCCGATCATGCCCGTTTCGCCCTCGCGGATAAGCGTCGGCGAATACGCATCCATGCGGTAGCTTGTTGTCGGGCCTGCCGAACCTATGACCTGTCCGGGCTTTGCGGGAGTGGGGCCGACGTAATAAATCGTTGCGTTTTTAACATCAAAGGGCAGCGGTTCGCCCTTTTCAACAAGTTCGCAAAGCCGTTTATGCGCCGCATCCCTCGCAGTGTATATAACGCCGGACAGCAGGAGCTGTTCGCCGCTTTTAATGGTACGCGCTTCCTCACGCGTTAACGGCAGGGTGATATGTCTTTCCATTCGTTTGTTCCTCCCGAACTCAGATTATCGCACTCTTATGCCTTGTAACATGGCAATTGATGTTCACCGCAACGGGCAAGCCTGCAATATGCGTGGGCATAGCCTCGATATTGACCGCAAGCGCAGTGGTTTTTCCGCCGAAGCCCTGCGGCCCGATGCCGAGCGCATTGACCTTTCGGAGCATTTCATTTTCCAGCTCCGCATAAAACTCATCCGCATTGCGCTCGTCGGTGCTGCGCATCAGTGCTTTTTTTGCAAGCAATGCTGCTTTGTCGAACGTTCCGCCGATACCGACGCCGATAACGATCGGAGGACACGGATTGGGGCCCGCCTCTTCCGCCGTTTTAAGAATAAAATTCTTCACGCCTTCAATGCCGTCGGAGGGCTTGAGCATTGCAATACGGCTCATGTTCTCGCTGCCGAAGCCTTTCGGCGCAACGGTAAGCTCGATTTTATCGCCCGGTACAAGCTCGATATAGAGCATTGCGGGAGTGTTGTCGCCCGTGTTGACTCTGCGCAGCGGGTCTTTGACGACAGATTTACGCAGATATCCGTCGCGATAGCCGCGGTGAACACCCTCGTTGACGGCCTCCGTAAGGTCGCCGTTGATATGGACATCCTGCCCGATCTTCAAAAACACACAGGCAACGCCCGTATCCTGGCAGATGGGTGCGCGGTTTTCATCCGCAATATTATAGTTTTCGATAATTTTATCGAGTATGCCCTGAGCCGTTGCCCACGGTTCGTTTGCCCTTGCATCCTCGATGCGCTTTCTGATATCGCAGGGAAGGCTGCAATTGGCGTCAATGCAAAGCTCCGCAACCTTATCGGTTATGAGCTGCGCGTTAATTTCCCGCATGGTTTATCTCCTTATGCTGTATTTTTGGAACGCACGGATTTCGAATCTCCGCACTTTGTGCTTCGAACGATTCTAACCGGCATTTATGTATTCTGTTTGTGCGGGCGAACGCGGCTGTTTTGCCGCAACGCTCGCCCGCCGTTTATCTTTTCGTTTCCGAGCCGCAGTTTCGCTCAGTCCGCGACCTGCTTTATCGTGTCGATAACCGTTCCGTCGCGATAGATAACGTTTGCAACGATTCTGTCGCCGAGAGCGGGCTTTTTCGGCACGCCGCTCGTGCGTTCCGCCAGGGCTTTGAGCTCGTTTATGTCAACAAGTTTTATGCCTGCCTCACGCAGTCTGTCATGCAGTTCCGTGTTTTTCGGGTTCACGGCAACACCCTTTTGAGTGACAAGCACGTCTATCGTGCTGCCCGGAGTGGATATGCAGTTCACCCTGTCCGTCACGATGGGAAGCCTTGCACGGGAAAGCGGCGCGATTATCATTGCAAGTTTTGCACCCGCCGCCGTATCGCTGTGTCCGCCCGAGCCGCCCATTATCCTGCCGTCGGAATCCGTATGCACGTTGATATTAAAATCCGTGTCTATCTGCGTTGCGCCGAGAATAACAACATCCAGGCTGTCCGTCACCGCGCTGCTTGCACCGGGAGAAGCATAGTGCGTTGCGGAAATCTCACGATGGCGCGGGTTGCTCCTTATGGATTCAACCGCCTTCAAATCGAAGCACTGAACATCCAGCAGGGATTCGAAGCAGCCTTCGTTGAGCATATCCACCATATAGCCCGTGATTCCGCCGAGGCCGAAGCTGCCGCGTATTTTTTCGGCAAGCATAACATCCTTAAGATATTTTGCCGCCGCAAGGGATGCTCCGCCCGCTCCCGTCTGGAACGAGAAGCCTTCCTTCAGCAGACCGGAAGCTTTTATAACGTCCACAGCCGTCATTGCCATCAGCAAACCGACGGGATCGCGGGTGATTTTTGTTGTTCCGGAAACGATTCCGTTCGGGTCACCGATGGACTCCACCGCAACGACCTGATCAACATCCGTTTCGGGAATCGACCATTCGATGAGCGGATAGGGATGCAGTTCGTCGGTGATAACAACAACATGCTTTGCACATTTTGCATCCGGAATTGCATAGCCCAGCGAGCCGCAGGCGGATTTGCCGATTTTGCCCGTGCAATTGCCCATTGCATCCGAAGCAGGCGCGGCGATAAAAGCAACATCTATCGGAGTTTTTCCGTTTTCAATATCGCAGGGTCTGCCGCCGTGCGTGCGGAATTGAACGGGGTTTTTCATTCCGCCGGCAGAAATAAATCTTCCGAGTTCCCGAGACATGTAGTCCGTTTGGAGCGTTGTTACAACACCGTTTTTGATATGTTCCTTAAGCGGACGGTGCGCATCAAAGAGTGAGCTTGCGTTCACCGTCAGATCGCCGATTCCGAGTTCCGCAATCGCTTCAAGCACCATGTTCAAAACATAGTCGCCGTTGCGCAGGTGGTGATGGAACGAAATTGTCATTCCGCTGCGGAGTCCGCTGTTGACAATTGCCTGTTTGACCGATTCGGTAAGCTTTGTTTTCATTATTCGGCACCTCCGTCCAGCCCGAGTTGTTTTGCGATTTCAAGCGTTTGCCTTGCGCGCTCAACAATTGGCTTGTCTATCATTTTGCCGCGCAGCGAAACCGCGCCCTTGCCCTGTTCCTTGCCGATGCGGATCGCCTCGAACACAAGCCTTGCGTACTCAATATCCTTTGCGGACGGGCTGAACACTTCGTTTATTACGCGCACATGGCGCGGTGCAATCGCGGATTTACCGCTGAAGCCGAGGCTTTTTGCATATTCCGCATCGCGCGCTATGCCCTCGTCGTCGTTAACGTCGGTGAACGGAGTGTCATAAACATCGACCCCGGCCGCACGGGCGGCGCAAACGAGCCGCGTGCGGGCATAGTTTATCTCGTTGCCCTGCTTTGTGCGCTTGCAGCGCAGATCCGCCGTCAGATCCTCGCCGCCGAGGAATAATGCCGCAACGCGCGGGCAGGCCGAAGCAATATTGAATGCGTTTTCAACACCGAGAGCCGTTTCGATAAGCGGAATAAGTTTTACCGTTCCGACTTCCATGCCGCAGCGGCGTTCGATTCCCGCAATGTATTCATCAATAATGCGCATATCCTCCGCGCAGCTTGCCTTGGGGGGCATAATAAGGTCGGGCTTAAGAGGAATCACGGCCTCAAGATCGTCCTTCCAGTAATCGGTATCTATTGAATTTATGCGGACGGTGATTTCACAGCCCGCAAAGCCCATATTTTTCATTGCGCTGCGAACGAGCAGCCTTGCGGAATCCTTTTCATCCGGCGAGACTGCATCTTCCAGATCCAGAATGATACTGTCGGCACCGAGCGCATCGCCGTTTATGATCATGTTCGGCGTGTTGCCGGGCAAAAACAGCATACTTCTCCTCATTTTCCGTTTTCTCCTTTCGTGTCGGATGCGGTGCAGAGGCAAATCCTCCGAAGTTCGCAAAAACTCCGTACCGCTCCGCATACTCATACCATATTATAATACCCTGCGCGGTTTCTTTCAACTGTCGAACGGGATTTTTTCGGCCGGATTTTGAAGAAAGCGGCGTTCGGCATGTGTTCGTTGTGTTTTCGGCATGTTTTCGGACGCGGCGGACAAAGCCTTATAAAAACACCGACGGGAGAATGAATGTTCCGCCCGCCGGTGTTAATGCCTGTTATTGTTTTGTTTGGGGGCGATACATGCCCCGGTTCAATTCATTCAAATGCCCATTCAAATGCCCATTGCTCTGCGCAGAACCGCCAGTGCATCAGCCGCGGAAACATCGCCGCTGTTGTCAATGTCGGCGAGAACAATCTGCATTTCGGTAAGCTCGCCCGCGCCCATTGCATGACGCAGAATGAGGATCGCATCCGAAATATCAACGGTGCCCGACATATCAAGGTCGCCCGGCAATGCGAACAGTGCCGTAACGGTCATATCTTCGGTAACGCATGAAACATCAGCATTCCAACCGAAGGAGAACCAGCCCTCGTGAACGGGAAGTTCGGGAAGATCCGCGGCGGAACCGCCGGCAACGAGCTGCGTGCCGATGGTTTCCCCGGTTGCACCGTCAATAAACCTTACAACGTACTGCTCATCATCGTAAACCGTGAGATCGACCCTGTCGCCGTTGTTTTCGAATTTAACATCGAATACATAAGTTTTGCCGGCTTCAAACTCAAAATCGTCCTCCCTGCCGCGGCAGCTGCCGTCGTTGCTTGCGATCCAAATGCGGTCGCCGGGAGTGGGGTTCGTGATGCACCAATCGTAAACGCCTGCGGGGATATAGATTTTCATCATATCATCGCAAATGATGTTTTCTGTTGAGCAGCGTCCGTCCGCATCGAACGGAAGGGTGTATTCGAACAGTTCGTAGTCTGCGGGATCGGCATCGCCGAATTCCGTGAAGCCGCCGAACGGAGGGATCACCTGAGTCTCGCCGAGATCATCGGGATCGGCAAAGCCATCGTAATAATATGTGTTGTGATCCGCGTCAAGAAGCATCTGATAGCCCCCGCCGTTGCCCCACACATCCGCTGCACGCAGAATAACAGCTGCATCGCCCTCATGGCGGAGGCGGGTGTATTTTGCTTTCACAACGGTGTCTTCATAGACCTCATCACCCGCTTCAACGCTCCAACGGCGGAATTCAAAGCCCTCATGCACGGGAGCTTCGGGGTAATCCTCGGCCGTCATTTGTTCGCACTGCAGTTTTTCTGCCGTGCCGAGAGTTTCGCCCGTGACTTCGTCAACAAAGGCAACAGTCACCGCGCGGGGTGTGGGAGGTTCTGCGGAAACGCTCTCGCTGACGGTGAACAGACCGGAAATTTCGGTGGGGTTGCCGCCGATCATGCCAAGGCATGTGCCTGCACCTGTCACGGTGTCAATAAGGTAGAACGCGGTTTCTTCGTCCATAACATTTGCCCAGTACAGCGTGTTCGTATCGTGGTCAAATGCCATTGACTGAACATGTGAACTCGTATTCAGTCCCGACCAGCCGATAGCGTTTGTTGTGCCAGTTTCAAGATTCAGCGTGCGGAGCTGTCCGAAATTATCCATTACATATGCCGCACCGTCGGCGGAAATTGCAAGGGCAACCGCTTCAACGCCGTCGCCGCAGTCAATCAGCTTTTCATCGTAAAGCTTGCCGGAAACGATATCGACTTTGCACAGGAAACGTTTCACCGTTTGAACGCCCACAAGGTTGGAATGCACGTTCAGCGCATACATCGTGCCGTCCGCATAGTTATACGCCATATCCATGACATACTTGCGATTGTTGGGCACGCCGTGCGGAACGGGAGACAGATTGTCAAGAGTGCAGGTATAAAGCTGCATCCCGCCTTCCGTCAGCGCGTAACCGTAAATAACCCCGCCGACATATTCCGCCGCATAACCCGTGGGAAGTGCAGGTCCGAGGTTTGCAGCCTCCGTTTCAAGGCTGCGATTGGTAAAGCTTATCCAATTGCCCGCATATGTGCCGGATGAGCTGCTGATGCTGTTGCCGTAAAAAGTGATCTCGCCGAGTTCGCTGACGGTCACGGTGCAGCTGTCGGTAAATCCGCCGTCCTCCGTTGTGACGGTGACGGTCGTTGTGCCCGGCGCGATACCGGTAACAACACCGGTTTCGTAATTAATTTCCGCAACACTCCAGTCATCGCTTTCAAAAACGACTTTCTTGTTGGTTGCTTCAACGGGGGAAACGACGCAAGTCAGTTTGCGGCTCGTTCCCACGTAAAGTTCAGCGTCCTCCACGGAAACGCCGGTTACCGAAACACGCTCGCCGAGGCGGATGTTGTCGATGCAGGCATAGCTCGTGTCGTCGCCGTTCTTTGAGAAGTTGATGTTGATATCATAGCTGCCGGGTTCCCAGCCCATAAGTTCAAGAGCTTCCGCAAGGTCAACATTGCCCGCATGCCATGTTCCGTCGTATTGATTGACAGGGCTTTCAACGGTGAGCGCAAACATGTTGTACGGATCGCCCGCGGGGCCGAATTCAACCTGCAGATTGCTGGTGCCGTTGTACATAAAGAACCATTTGTAGTCCAACTGCAGCGTTTCGTTGCCGCCGAGTTCAACATTCTTCAGGCAAAGATATGTGCTGTCCTCCGTGCTGCTCATTGCATAAGCTTCATGTCCCTGTTCGCTGCCGGTTTGAACCGTCCACTCGGGCCATGCAACTTCACCGGGCATATAGGGTTCAAAATGCAGTGTGCCGCCCGCAATGTTGAGAGCCTCGTCAAGCGTCGGAGCCGTTTTCGCCGCCGCGCCCGGGATTGCTGCGCCTTCCGCTGCGGCGGTCGTCATTCCGACTGCGGCGGTGAACAGCATCACAAAAGCCAGAACCGCAGCCGCGAGTCTTTTGATACTTTTCATTTTTGTTCCTCTTTCTCTTTTTTCTGCGCACGATGTCTCGATCATGCGTGTATATGCATTTTAGCACATAAAAAAAGAAAAGTCCATACATATGGAACAATTATTCGGGATTTTGTTCCATGGATATGGAAAGTGCCTGTTAAGCAAACACCGAAAAAGACGAAAATACATGCACAGGGCAATATATTCGGACAAAGCCATGAGATTACATAAACAGCGAAACTGTTTCAAAAGTATGCGAGAGCCGAACGACCGAAAGTAGTTGTGCGTCCACTATGCAAGTCAACTTTTAGTTAAATAATAAAAGAGCGACTGTTAAGCCGCTCCGACGCATATACTTGCAGTTTTTATACATTCTGCAACTATATTTCCGCTGTACTGCGTATGCTCGTCATTCCTCCTCTGCAAGCGGAAACGTGCATTGCAGCAAGTGAATAAAATGCTGCATTTTTTTGTTGTTAAGCGAGTAATAAACACGATTGCCGATATTATTTGATTCAATGAGTCCGGTACTCATAAGGATGCTGAGATGTTGAGACACCGCGCCCGGGGTAATATTCAAAAGCTTTGCAAGCTCCCGACCGTAAGATTTTTGCTTTGCAAGTCGAAGAACAATGTTAAAGCGGCTCGGATCCCCCAGCACACTCATAATCCGCGAAAGTTCCGCTTCCGAGTTTGACTCCAGCGTCGAAATCTTCAGCAAAGTATCATAGAGCACACCTATAACCGCCATACAGTTTTCCTGTCCCGGTTCGGAAAAAAACACTTGTCGGAATCCCGTGACTGTCGGAACAGCATAGTATCTTTTCGCCTTTGGAACAATGTCGCCGAATCTTTCGTGAAGAATATCGGCGTATTGCTCCGGCAATCCGAAATTCGCATCGAAAGCCTCGACAAGCGGCTTCCAGAGTCCCCGGCATGCCTCAAATGCTGCAGCAACAGGGATGAGAGCGCGTTCAAGAATTGAGATATATTTTTCCGGATTAAACGCAAGCTCTATCAATGTCAGCTTTGAACTTTCGCGCCAATCACATCCGTTAATCAGTGCGAGCAATTCCGCTGTTCCGCAAACAGCAGGCGGTTTTTCGTCCGGACAGACCGCAGCGGCAATGCGTGTTGGAATATTCGGCTTTTCCGCACGGAGGTGCGCAAAAAAATCATTGCAATCTGTGCAATTATAAGCCATTATGTCCGGTATGAGGATATCTGCAAGTCCGTCCTGTGCAACAACAGCATCTTCATCATGCTTTATTGAAAGCGGACAGTACAGTAATTCCGCTTCCTCCCGTGTTATCGCAATATTAAGCGTAAGCTGCGCATCAACCTGCAGCAAAATATCGAACTGAGCTTTGTACTCCGCTTCATTTTTCGGAAAACGTTTTTTAATTATCTGATAAAACCTTTCCGTTGTGAAGCCATTTATGTGGTTTTTAAAGAAGCAGTTTGCCTCAAAAATGGGCAGAGGGCTCATCTGTTTCATACGATCGTTGATACCATACTTTCCTGCCGCACATAAAAATGCAGCGGCAACATTTTAATATATTTCCATTATACCATATTTTTTTGAAAAAAGCTATTGACAAAAGCTGTGGTTAGAGATTATATTTAGTGTACGGTAAACATCATCGAATTGAGGTTAAGCATTCAATCAACATGTTCGGTGTTCTTTGCTGCAGAACCACAGCCCGCTGACGGGCAAATAAAATTAACAACAAGGAGAAGAAAATGAAAAAGTTTTTTGCACTGATCGTAACTGCCGTGACACTGCTTTCGATCGTTGCCGCGCCGCTTGCAGGAGCTGCGCCGTTCTTAACGGACCCAAACGGGCTTACCGCCGGCACGCGGGATGCACAGACTCTTGACGAAGCACTGAACGTTGAAGGAGGAGAGCTTACTTTCTTTAACGGAGATTCCGACAACGCACTCGACTGGTCCATTGACATCGATGCAGCAAAATCATCAAACCGCGACTTGGACAGCTCAAAATCAAACGTCTCCACAACCGTTTTTGCGCAAGCAGGGCAGATTCTCGAATTCAGCTATCGAGTTATGTCTCAGCAGGACTGTGACTTCCTGATTTTTTATTCCAACGGTCAGGAAATTGCGCGTTGGTCCGGCATTATGAATTATTATGTTCCGCTCGAAAAGTTTGTCTTCCCCATTCCTTCCTCGGGAGAATACACTTTCAGCTGGGTGTATGAAAAGGACGGCCAATACAGTGAATCCTGGGACACGGCATGGTTGGATGAGGTTCGCGTTTTCGATATGATTCATGTTGAAAGCATCATCGTTGATGAACCCCGTGAAATTCCCGAAAACGGGAAATATAAACTCAAGTACACTGTCCTTCCCGAAAACGCAACCGAAAAGGCCGTTACGTTTACTTCATCGGATCCTTCCGTCGCCGCCGTTTCTGAAGACGGCACAGTTACGGGAGTTTCCGAAGGATGCGCCGAAATAACCGTGACATCCGTTGACGGCGGTATCAGTTCCGCCGTAACTGTAACTGTCACTAACGATGCACAGTTTGCCAATCTTTATGCATACATCCAGTATGATCCGATCGGCGGCAATCAGGATTTCATCGCTCATTTTACCGACCTTGCCCCGGATATTATCGAGCATGTCCTCGACATTCCCGACTGCCCCGCTGTTCGACCGGGCACATCAAGCGCAGCCGTTGCAGGCAATTATGTCTACGGTTATACCAAGCCCGGTATATACAGCGGCGATTTTTATATTATTGATCTTACCACATGGGAGATCACATTCCCTGCCGGCGAGGAAGCAGGCGACTACCTTGTTTATGACATGGCTTATGATCACGAGCGGCAGCGAATGTTTGCAATGGCAACTCATTACGGCAGCGACTTTTGGCTTGTCGAAGTTGATCGCCGCGACGGTTCTATTACTACCATTGCCGAAATGAATACCCTCGGCAAAAACGCATGGGGTTTTACCATCGATTCCGAAGGAAATGCCTACACAATTCTTGCAAGTGATACCGGTTCCTATGACAGGACTGACACCGGCAAATTGGCAAGCGTCAACCTTGAAACAGGCGAATGCTCAATCATCGCCGATACCGGTATTCCGACCTATTTCGCAAACACAATGGAATTCGATCACGACAACCAGTGCATTTACTGGTGCAACTCCCTGTCCAACGGTCTCTATATTCTCGACTATCATACCGGAGAAACTGAGTTTTGCGGAGGGCTTTACAACGGCGGTGATTATATGGCAATGTTCCTCCCGAACGATCTTGAAGTTTCCGATCCCGAGCAGCCGACAGAACCCACACCCGTACCTCCTACGGACACTCCGGAACCCAC
>ULRD01001480.1_pt1 | contig 11270 bp, 10 predicted proteins | sample 1955181 | NCBI WGS metagenome assembly ULRD01 (sample SAMEA4835675, study PRJEB28245) | human gut metagenome | biome: gut microbiome; material: fecal sample | place: Denmark | collected 2008
GCGGGTTCAATCCGTACCTTCCCGGCGATCGGGTCTCGATTCTGAACGGGCAGGGCGAGGGCGGGCGGCTTACCGTTCGCACCGCCGAACGGAGCGAGGATGGAAAGAGCATCGCGCTGACGTTTGAAGAGGACGCGCGGGAGAAGCTGAAGCCCGGCGACTATCTGGACAATCCCGACCGCATGCCGGAAATTCTTCTGGAAAACAATCGCTTTCTCAACTGCCCGCGCGTGCTGCTGGGCAGTCCCCGGCGCACAGTGGTGCGCGGAAACGAGCTGCGGCTGCACGGCGCCGTCACCGTGACCGGCGGCGTGGATTACTGGTTCGAGTCAGGCATGGCGCGGGACGTGCGCATTGAGAATAACGACCTGCACACCCTTCCCGGCCGCAGCCACCCCGCCGTGCGGATAGAGACGAAGGGCGAAAACCGCTGCCATCTGTTCCACCGGAACATCGCCATCGAACGCAACCGCCTATTCGGCTTTAGCGATCTCCTGAACGCGGAAGCCGCCGAAAACCTGCGCATTGCCCATAACACCAGCGACGCCGCTCCCCGCGAGCTTCATTTGCGCGGCTGCCGGAACGTGTGCATTGTCGATTAAGGTACCACCGCACAATTCGGCGGCACGTCGGGCGATGTCTTTTCCGCCATCTGCGGCATGCAAATTTCTCGATTTACCTCCAGTAAACCTTCGAGATTTGCATTTGCATCTGACGAAAAATCCATTCGCCGGACGCCCCCCTCATTTGTGCGGCGTTGCCCTAAAAACGTACGCCCCCGGACATCGCGAGGATGTTCGGGGGCGCGGCGGTCAGTGTTTTTGCTTGCGGTATACGATTCGGCCCTGAACGGAGAAGCTGATGAGGTAGCCGAGCAGGCCGGAGATGATTTTGACGACGTAGCGGCTCCAGCCGAGCTTTTCATACAGGAGCGCGAGGATGGCGGTATCGATCAGGTAGATGAACACGGCGAGCGCGGCGTATTTGAGAACCGCGGGCAGCGTTTTTTCATTGCCCTTGAACACGAGCTTTTTATTGAGCGTGAAGTTGACCGACGCGCTCACGATTCGCGCCAGCAGGTTGCTCACCCACGTCAGCGGGATGAACGTGCGCAGAAGCTGGAACAGCACGTAGTCGATGCCGAAGCAGATCAGGCTCGAGCAGGCGAACTTCAGGATGCAGGCGTAGATGCGCAGCGAGTCCTTCAGCGGGTTGAAGTGCGAGGATTCGTTGTCATTCAGGTACACCGTTTCGATCGTCACTTCATAAATGGGCATTTCGGCGCGGGCGGCGGTCAGCAGCATGTTGATTTCGTATTCGTAGCGGTCGCCGGGCACGTCCACGAACAGGCGCATGCCGTCGCGGTCGAAGCCACGCAGGCCGGTCTGCGTGTCGCGCACCTTCACGCCGCTGGCGATGGCGAACACCTGTCGGGTCATGGCGTTGCCGAAGCGGCTGCGCAGCGGCACGTCGCCGTCGAACGCGCGGCTTCCCAGCACCAGCGCGCCGGGCATTTCCTCGGACTTGTCGAGTACCCTGCGGATGTCCGCGTAGCGGTGCTGGCCGTCGGCGTCGGCGGTCACAAGGCGCTCGCACTCCGGCATGTGATCCATGATGTAGCGGATGCCGGTTTTCAGCGCGCCGCCCTTGCCCTTGTTGTCAGGGTAGGAAATGAGCGTAACGCGCTTGTCGAGCGCTTCAAAAACGGGACGGAACGCCTCGCCGCTTCCGTCGTCTACCACCACGAGCTTCAAGTCGTCGTGCGTCAGCAGCTGATCGGTCAGCGCCACCAGCTTGTCGTCCGGCTTGTATGCGGGAATCAGTATCGCGTTCATGCTGCGCGCCTCCATTTGTAGGGATTGCCTGTAACCGAATTGTACCAGAAAACCGGCGTAAAAGCAAGAAAAAAAGCGCGAAGGGCGAAAATACCCTCCGCGCGGGAACGGGCTCAGCGGCTCCTGCGGCCGGTGCACGCGTTCAGAACGAGAATCAGCAGAAAGATGACCAGCATCACGGCGAAGATGCCGAGCATGCCGCGTCCCATGATGGGCAGGGTATTCAGAAACGCATCTACTTTCATGTGAAATCCTCCTTAACCGATCAGGGCGATGATGAGTCCGCCGGCGACGACGGACGCGATCTGGCCGGCCACGTTGGCCGCGGCCGCGTGCATGAGCAGGAAGTTCTGCGGGTCTTCCTTCAAGCCCATCTTATGTACCACGCGCGAGGACATCGGGAAGGCCGAAATGCCCGCCGCGCCGACCATGGGGTTGATCTTCTTTTTCATGAACAGGTTCAGCAGCTTCGCAAACAGCACGCCGCCGAAGGTATCGAACATGAAGGCCACGAGACCCAGCCCCATGATCATCAGCGTCTGAAGCTCGAGGAACGCTTCCGCCTTCATGGAGAAGGCGACGGTCAGGCCGAGCAGCAGCGTGACCAGATTGGCCAGCACCTTCTGCGCGGTGTCGGACAGGCCGTCGAGCACGCCGCATTCGCGCAAAAGGTTTCCGAACATCAGAAAGCCCACCAGCGCCACGCTCGCGGGCGCGGCCAGACCGGCGACAATGGTAACGAGGATGGGGAAGAGGATGCGGGTGGTCTTTGTGACCGACTGGGGATTATACTCCATGCGGATCAGGCGTTCCCTTCTGGTGGTGGCCAGACGGATGCAGAAGGGCTGCACGATGGGCACCAGCGCCATATAGCTGTAGGCGGCCACGACGATCGCGCCCACGTACTTCGTTTTAAAAAAGTTCGCCACCACGATGGAGGTGGGGCCGTCCGCCGCGCCGATGATGGCGATGGAAGCCGCGTCCTTCAGGTCAAAGCCCAGCAGGCTGGCGACGGACAGCGTGAAGAAGATGCCGAACTGCGCCGCTGCGCCGAACAGCAGCATGCGCGGGTTGGAGAGCAGCGGGCCGAAGTCCATCATCGCGCCGATGCCGATGAACAGCAAAAGCGGGAACAGCTCGTTGGCGATGCCCGCGTTGTACAGCGTTTCAATGACCTCCGTCGCGCCGGAGAAGGGCAGGTTGATCAGAATCGCGCCGAAGCCCATCGGCAGAAGTAGCGTGGGCTCCATGTCCTTTTTAATCGCCAGATAGATGAGTGCGCCGCCGATCACCCACATGACGACCATCTGCCATGTGATGGCGGTAAAATTGTCGAGGAACACCTGCATGGAACCGACCTCCCGGATAAGTTGCGCAAGCGCGCGAATGCACAGGTGCCTTATTATAGCATGGCCGAAAAGCGCGTTCAAGTTTTTTCAGGTTAACCGATCGCGCGGCGGTGTTGAGTTACAATAGATAGGTAACAGAGACAGGTATCGAAAAGAGAACCCGAGTGTGGTAAGATAGTAAGCGCCAACCGACTACACACCACAGAGAGGTTCTCCATGGATAGAATAACACAGGAAGCATGTAATCGTCAACGGATATTAGCGCATGCCGAGAAAAAAGGCGTGACGGATGCGGCAAATCGGTACGGGTGCAGCCGAAAGACGGTGTACAAGTGGAAAAAGCGGTACGACGGGACGGTAGAAAGCCTGAAAGATCAAAGCCGTGCACCGCACCACATGCCGCGCAAGCAGACGCAGGAAGAGCTGACGCAGGTTTTGAGGTATGCAAAGCGCTACGCTGGGGATTTTCTTCTGGGCTACGAGAAAGCTCGTGCAAATGGATACAGCAGGAGCTACGGCTGCTTCAAGCGAACGGTGTACAAGACGATCCGGCCGGAAAAGAAGCGCAGGCGCTGGAAGAACAAGCCCTACCAGAGAGCCGAATACCCCGGAGAGAAGATTCAGATGGACGTCAAATTTGTGCCCTCGTACTGCGTTGCCAACGGCGAGAAGTACTACCAGTTCACAGCGAAGGACGAATGCACACGCTGGACATACCGGGAACCGTTCAGAACGAGAATCAGCAGAAAGATAACCAGCATCACGGCGAATATGCCGAGCATGCCGCGTCCCATGATGAGCAGGGTATTCAGAAAAGCCTAAACATTCATGTGGAACCCTCCTGTCCGTTGGATGGGGAACAGTCCATTTTTTGTACATTACCTGCTGCGGTCGATATGAAAGCACCCTGTCAATTTCATCTGCAAATAAAAAATTTACCACTATAGAAAAACGTTCATGTCTACAAAGATAATTTCAACATGAGCGTTTTCCCATTCAACATCCGAATTCGCGAGATTTGGTCAGCAACTCATAGAGATATTGAAAAGAGAGGTCCGTTTTCTTAAGCGTTTCGTTATAGCTAGCCCCAGATGTTCCGTTGAAAAACAGTATTTTAGAGACAATAATAAAGGAAAAGACAGAAAAACAAAGTTCAACATAGCTTCCGAGTTTTGTCCTACCCTCCAGTTTATAGTCTTCCAGACATATTTGGGTAACATGCCTCAACACTACTTCATACTCTGCTTGAGAATCGTATAAGGTTTGAAACACTTTGGCGTGCAGAGAATAAAGCATTTCATAACCATGTAGCATGCTTGCGTTCCATCTCTTTTCATTGAAGGCATTTACAGTGGCTCTGGTTTGTTGTTCTGCCAAACAAATTCTGTTTAATTGTTGTTGAAACAATTCGATTTTAAAATAAGAAAATATTTTCTCAGTTCATCATCATTGTTCATTGACTTTTCTCCCCTTACAGTTACATATTCTGACGAAAAATATTGCACATATAACTACATTTATCTTAACATATAGTGGCCCCGTTGTCAAGACCGGCGATCGAATTTTTATCGTGGCGGGTACTGGGATTATATGATATAATGAAGAAAGAGCATACAAAGGAGAGAAAGCTATGCGGCTTGCGCTGATTTCGGACGTTCACGGCAATATCGCGGCGCTGGAGGCGGTTTTAGCGGACGCGCGGGCGGCGGGCGCGCGGGAATATGTGTTTCTGGGCGACTATATCTTTGACATGCCCTTCGGCGAAAAGGTAATCCGCCGCCTGCGCTCGATGAGAAACGCGCATTTCATCTCCGGAAACCGCGAGGGATATTTTGAGCGTCTGGACGAGGCGGACGAAGCGCGTGCGAACAGTCAGCAGTACGGCGTGGTGTATCAGACGTGGCGCGAGCTGAGCGCGGACAGCAAGGCGTTTATCAGGCGCTTGCCGAAAACGCTTTCCCTGCTTCTGCCCTCCGGGCGCACGCTGTACGCCGTTCATGCGCTGAACCTTTCGCGGGCGGACAAAAACCGGTTTACCAGTGCCGGCGCGTTCCAGCGGGCGATGCTGGAAGCGCCGTTCACCCACGCGGAATATCTGAAGGATTACCGCGCGTTTTTGGAGGGCGAGGCGCGGGAAGCGATTTCGGCGCTGCCGGGCGACCTGATCGCGTTCGGGCACAATCATCTTCAGTCATACGGACAGTCGCGCGGAAAATGGCTGGTGAATCCCGGAAGCGTCAGCCAGCCACTGGATTTCAATCCCGGCGCGTCCTATACGCTCGTGGACGATCTGCCCGGGGGATTTGCGGTGACCGAGCGGCGCGCGCGCTACGACCGCGCGGCGGCCGTATGCGAGGCGAAGCGCACCGAGTGCTACCGCCGGGGAAAATGCTGGATGGAGCTGGTCTTCCGCGAGGTGCAAAACGGCGTGGACGCGCTGCCGCCTTTTTTCGAATGCGCGCGGCGCATGTGCGCGGAGACGGGCGCGCCCGGCGACCCCATCCCGGACGCCATCATGGAGCGCGCGCTGCGGGAATCCATGAAAAAATATCAAAGATGTCTTGAAATCGCGGACAGAATGTGCGATAATATCGGGGGATAAACAAAAGATGTCCGCGATACGCGGATGAATTTACGAGATATACGGACATGGAGGAGGAAGCAGAATGAAGGGAACGATGAAGGCGATTGCCAAGCTGCAGGCGGCACCGGGACTTACGCTGATCGACGCGCCTATTCCTCAGCCGGGGCCGGGCGAGGTGCTGATCAAGGTGCATAAAACCGCGATCTGCGGCACGGATCTGCACATTTACAACTGGGACGCGTGGAGCCGGAAGAACATCGTGCCGCCGCTGATCATCGGCCATGAATACGTGGGCGAGATTGCGGAGCTGGGGCCGAACGTGGACGGCCTGACGGTCGGCGAGCGCGTGAGCGGCGAGGGTCACATTGTGTGCCACCACTGCCGCAACTGCCGCGCGGGCAACGGCCAGTGGTGCAAGTTCACCAAGGGCGTGGGCGTGAACCGGGACGGCGCGTTCGCCGAGTACGTGTGCATTCCCGCGTCGAACGTGATCCCGATCAACCCGGAAATCGACGAGGACGTGGTGGCGTTCTTCGACGCGTTCGGCAACGCCACGCACACCGCGCTGATGTTCGACGTGGTGGGCGAGGACGTGCTGATCACCGGCGCGGGCTCCATCGGCATGATGGCCGCCGCGATCTGCCGCCGCAACGGCGCGCGCACCGTCGTGGTGACCGACGTGAACGACTATCGTCTGGAAATGGCGAAGAAGATGGGCGCGACCGAGGTCGTCAACGTCGCGCGCGAGAAGATTGAAAGCGTGTTCGAGCGCCACCGCATCGTGGAGGGATTCGACGTGGGTCTGGAAATGTCGGGCAGCCCGCAGGCGCTGTCCAGCATGGTTTCGCTGATGCGCAACGGCGGCAAAATCGCGCTGCTGGGCATCCTCAGCAAGCCCGCGGACGTGGACTTCAACGACATCATCTTCAAGGGTCTCACCGTGCAGGGCATCTATGGCCGCCGCATGTATGAAACGTGGTACAAGATGATGGCGATGGTGGAGGGCGGTCTGGATCTCACGCCCATCATCACCCACCGGTTCCATTTCACCGACTTCGAAAAGGGTTTCGAAGCCATGAACACCGGCAAGAGCGGCAAGGTTGTGCTGGACTGGACGAAATAAGGAGGGCGAAACGGCATGAAGAACGCACTGAATTATTACCGTAAGCAGCTGGACGAGATCCGCGAGGCGGGCACGTTCAAGGCGGAACGCGTCATCACCACGCCCCAGCGCGCGCGCATCGACACCACCAAGGCGCACGGCGTGATCAACATGTGCGCCAACAACTATCTGGGTCTGGCAGACAATCCGCAGATCATCGAGGCCGCCAAGGCGAGCTACGACAGGTGGGGCTTCGGCCTGTCCTCCGTGCGCTTCATCTGCGGCACGCAGGAATTGCACGTACAGCTGGAGCGGAAAATCGCCGATTTCGTACATATGGACGACGCGATTCTGTATTCCAGCTGCTTCGACGCGAACGGCGGCCTGTTTGAAACGCTTCTGGGGCCGGAGGACGCGGTCATTTCCGACGAGCTGAACCACGCCTCCATCATCGACGGCGTGCGCCTGTGCAAGGCGAAGCGCTTCCGCTATAAGAACAACGACATGGACGACCTTCGCCGGAAGCTGATCGAAGCGAAGGACGCGCGCATTCGCCTGATCGCCACCGACGGCGTGTTCTCGATGGACGGCTACATCGCCAACCTGAAGGCCATCTGCGACCTCGCCGACGAGTTCGACGCGCTGGTCATGGTGGACGACAGCCACGCCGTGGGCTTCATGGGCGCGACCGGCCGCGGCACCGTAGAGTATTGCGGCGTGGAGGGCCGCGTGGACATCATCACCGGCACGCTCGGCAAGGCGCTGGGCGGCGCGAGCGGCGGCTATACCGCGGCGCGTAAGGAGATTGTCGACCTGCTCCGGCAGCGCTCCCGCCCCTACCTGTTCTCAAACACCGTCGCGCCCGCCATCTGCGCCGCCGCGATGAAGACGCTGGACATTCTGTCCACGTCCACCGATCAGCTGGATACGCTGCGCAGGAACACCGCGCACTTCCGCGCCCGCCTGACGGAGGAGGGCTTCGACATCCTGCCCGGCACGCATCCCATCGTGCCCGTCATGCTGTACGACGCGCGCGTCGCCGGCGAGTTCGCCGCCCGCATGCTGGAAAAGGGCGTGTACGTGGTCGGCTTCAGCTATCCCGTCGTGCCCATGGGACGCGCCCGCATCCGCACGCAGGTCAGCGCCGCCCATAGCATCGAAGACCTCGACTTCGCCGTGGAATGCTTCAAGCAGGTTCGCGCGGAGATGGGGCTCGATAAATAAATTCATTTCGTCAAAGACCGCTCGCGTTTATGGCACGGGCGGTCTTTTTCGCGCATTTACGCATTGACATATGGTTAAATGTGGGTGTATAATTGAATACAAATAAAGGAATGGGGGATTTATTCATGAGGATTAAAAAGCTGTGCGCTTTGCTTCTGGCAGTCGCTCTGACGCTGGGGCTTTGCTCCTGCGGGCTGAGCAAGGAAGAAAAGTACGATAAGGCCGTCGCGGACGTGAAGGCCGGAAAGTACGATCAGGCGATTGAAGCTTTTGAGTCGCTGAAGGGCTACGAGGACAGCGAAAAGTACATCATGTACGCGCGCTGCCTGAAGACGGGCGAGAGCGGCGATTACGATACCGCGATCAAGAGCCTGACCTCGATGGGCGATTTCAAGGAAGCGGCTATGTATATCAAGTACTATACCGCGCTTGCGTATGAAGCGGACGAGAGCTACGAGAAGGCGGCCGCCGTTTACGATGAAATTTTGCTCTTTAAGGACGTTCAGACCCGCGTTGCCGCATTGCCGGATAAAATCCTCGACCGTGATCTGGCAGAAGCGGAGAGGAAAATAGAAGAGGATGATTATGATGGTTGGCATGAGCTGTATAAGTTGGTCAGCAAAAAGTATACATCCTCCGAAACGCGGATGTTTGAGAATATTATGACCTATGCAGCGCAGATGCATGGGAAGCAGGAATATGAGGTTGCTGCACGACTATATTTGATGGTAAAAAAAGAAGGGTACGAAAAGGCAAATGATCGGTTCAAGGAATCTTTATACCAGTGTGGGCGGGCATGGATGACGGATGGAGAGTATCGGTCTGCGAGAAATGTAATAGAAGAATATCTTAATGACTATAAAGATGCGAATGAGTTAGCAAAGGAATGCAACTATCAGCTCGCGCTGGAAACGGAAGCTGGCGGCGCGCAGAATGCGCAGGCGGCCTACGACGCGTTTAAAGCGCTGGGCGCTTATAAGGACAGCGCTGAGCACGCCGCGGCGTATGAAACCAAATACAGCGACGCCGTTTCCAAGGAACAAGCTGGTGAATTCGACGCGGCAATCGCGCTTTTTACTGAACTTGGAAACTATTCAGATTCCTCTGAATGGATCACTGAAATTCAAAACGCAAAGACATATGAGACGGCTGCTTCGTTGATGGCTTCCGAGAAGTACGAAGAAGCGATTGCGGTATTTAAGGAGTTAAGCGGTTATAGGGATAGCGATGCACAGATTACGGAGTGCAGTTATCTGAGAGCTGAAGAACTTCGAAAAAATGGACAGTATCTTGAAGCGTGCAGTATATACTTGACAATTAAGGGCTACAGGGATGTTGATGAGATCATTGAAAAAGATGGGAATATTGCAAACCAATCAAAGTTCATGGTTGGAAACTATGTCATTTTTGGCAGTTATCCGCAAACACAAAATGGTAATGACAAAACGCCTATCGAATGGCTGGTGCTGGAAAACGACGGAGAAACAGCGCTGCTGATCAGCCGATACGCACTGGACTGCAAGCCGTATAATGAGAAGGGAGAAGTTATCACATGGGAAAAGTGCACGCTTCGTGGCTGGTTGAACAACGAATTCTTCGATGAAGCGTTCAGCGTGGAAGAGGAACAATCCATCCTTCAGAGTGATGTCAGCGCGGATAAAAACCCAGAATACACTACGAATCCCGGCAATGCGACGAAAGATGAGGTGTTTCTCTTGAGTGTTGTAGAGGCTAATAAGTACTTCAAGAGTGACGATGCAAGAATATGTGCGCCGACGGACTACGCAATTCAACAGGGAGCTTATACAAGTGATACTACTAAGGTAGCAGGTAGAAATGCCTGCTGGTGGTGGTTGCGTTCGCCTGGCAGCATCAGTTGCAACGCTGAGAATGTCTATACCGACGGCTCCGTCAACATCCTCGGCAATTTTGTCATCAGCAGTGATTTTGCCGTGCGTCCCTGCGTGCGAGTTCGGCTCTTTTAAATAAACCAATACTCTTAAAGATCGCTCGCGTTCATGACGTGGGCGGTCTTTTTACGTCTTTCTGTGATTTGGATAGCGGGTGTTGGTATGTCGATTCATTCTTGACACGCTGCGCGTGCTGCTATACAATAGGCGCACCGGAGGGTACGGAGAAGGAGAGATTTGGTATGACTATGAAGGAGAAAAAGGCGCGGTTTGAAGCGGCGCGGCCACAGCAGGAAAATGTGCTGCTGACGTTTACGGGCGTGGACGGGTACGATGTATACAACTGCTCGATTCCTTTTACTTGGGAGGGCAGGGAATATATCTTTGGCCGCGTGGAAAGGCGGGAAGAGTGGGCGCGCTCGTGGGTACGCCTGTTTGAGAAAAGCGGCAAGGACACCTACGCGCTCGTGCCGGGCAGCATGATTTATCAGCTGGAGGATCCTTTTATTCAGATGATTCACGGAGAACTGGTGCTGGGCGGCACCAGCGTGGAAAAGGAAAGCGGGAACGTCAAAACCTATCGCGGCTATTTCTATCGCGGCAAAAAGCTGGACGATCTGGTTTATTTCACGACCGGGCCGGATCGCATGAAGGACATTCGTCTGGTGGAGCTTCGGGACGGTCGCATCGGTGTATTCTCCCGCGCGCGGGGCAGAAAAATTGAGGAAATGTACGGAGCCGGCGCGGTGGTGGGCTTCGCGGTGATCGACGATTTGAATCAGCTTACGGCGGAGGTGGTGGAGAACGCGCCCGTGATCGGCAATCTGTTTGGCAGGGACGAATGGGGCGGCTGCAACCAGTGCTATCTGCTGAACGACGGCCGCGTTGGCGTGATCGGCCACAAGTGCTATGAAGAAGTGCGCGCGGAGCAGGGAACGCAGCTGATATATATGAACGTATCGTTCATCTTTGATCCCGAGACGCATCAGGCCACGGAGCCGCAGATTCTCGCCACGCGGGGAAACTATCCGGCGGCAGCGGCGAAAAAGCCGAAGCTGCTGGACTGCGCGTTCACGTCCGGCATTGTGCTTCGCGCGGATGGCAAGGTCGACCTGTACAGCGGCGTGGGCGATACGCACGAGGGGCGCGTGGTGATTGACAATCCCTTCGCGGGACTGATGTAGGAAGCCGTCCAGAAAGGAACGCGGGGCGGCGAGCGCGTATGCCGCCGAGGTTCCTCTTGGCCGGTTGAGGGGGTGCCGGGGG
>ULRD01060056.1_pt1 | contig 11257 bp, 19 predicted proteins | sample 1955181 | NCBI WGS metagenome assembly ULRD01 (sample SAMEA4835675, study PRJEB28245) | human gut metagenome | biome: gut microbiome; material: fecal sample | place: Denmark | collected 2008
GAAGCCCAGCGCCAGCCAGAATCCCATGCCGACCAGAAAACCTATGGTCATAAGTTTGACGCCCAGCCAGAAACTTTCCCAAAAGAGCGTGGCCAGACGCCGAGGCAAGGCGCGCAGGTTAGCTTTTGCCCCCGGCCAACGGCTGGCCACAGCGGTCTTGATGCGCGTCCACATGCTTACAGCCCCAGTGCCACGGCGATGACAAAAGCGGTGACGATCAGGGCGCGACGCAACAGGGCCGTACAAAAAGCGAGAATATAGCCATCACAGATCGTGTAGTCCGGGATGCCGTCGTCCCCGTTGGCGTCGGGATCATTACGCCAGTCCTTGCTCAGATAGCCAGAGGGAACGGAGTAAGGGAAAAAGAGATAGTCGAAAATCAGCCCGACCACGCCGGACACCAGCACCAACGCCAGCTTGTACAGGATGACGGGCAACTGGACGGGAGAAATGAGCAGTACCGAGCCGACCAGGACAGCGATGGAGCAGATAAAGAGGACGGCCAGATTACGAGGATTGCGGGCGATGGAAGAAAGCATGTTGTTTCCTTTCGCTGGTTCTCCGTCTTTCCCGCCGGGGAAATCCCGGCGGGACGGTAGGGAGGACAGACCATGCGAAAACGGCCCGTCATGACCACCATGCCATGACGGGCCGCCATGCGCCTGTAAAGGACGCGCGCTATGCGAACTTTTTTCACTCGTCAAAATTGCCGCGAAGCTCCTTGATTTCCTTGGAGCGGACACGGACAGGATTTTCCTTGAGCCGTATCAATTTGCCCTCGGCAATATAGTTATAGATGGTACGTTCCGAGACGTTCAGACAGTACGCAGCCTGACGGACGTTCAATATATCATGTCTGTTGACCATTTCCTGCGGCGTCAGGCTATAAGGCTGTTCATAAGGCGCGCGCGGGTAACGTATGGGCAACGGAAGGGGGAAGCCTGCCGGGCGCTTCAGCGTGCAATGATCCGCACAGCCGATACAGCAAAACACGTCGTCCCGTACGAACCAAAATGGTTTGCGGGTATTGCCGCGCAAGACATGCGAGCACCCCAACTTTTCGTAAACGCTGCGGTCTGGCTCGGCATCGTATGGACGCCAGCCCTCACGGGTCAGCGTCACGATCTCCTGTATGCGTGTCCTGGACATAGCAACCCCCTAAAACAGCCTGGAAAAAAGTTCTTTGCCCTCTCGTTCCGTCTGCTCCCGACAGGAAAAGCACTCCCTGCGGTCGAGACGACGGCAATGGGAACAACGGATTTCCTGCAACGCTTTTCCCACCACGTCCGGCGTCACTTGCTGGACGCGGGGGCTTTCCCCGGCTTCGGAAAGCGCCGCTCTGATTCTTGCCGCCTGCTCACTCCATTTTCCCGGATACCGACCAGCAAGTACTTGATAAACTGTGGCACGTTTCAACTCCGGGTGTGCCCGACAAAAAGCGTATATGCTGCGATAACGGGCGAGCACCGCGTCTTTCAGTTCACTGGCCGTCATGGCTCAGCCGTCTGCGCTCGGACGCCCTTTCCCTGCGCTGCAAGTCGGACAGCAGCGTGGAGATCTGCTCCCCGTTCTTGAGCCAGACGAAATAAGGGCATTCGAACGCCCGTTTGACCCGTGTGTCCAGGCTGGTCATGGAGTAGCCCAGCTTCCGCCATATCGCCAGAATCTGCCGCTTTTCGGCGGCAAAAGGCATGTCATCCGTGATCTCGATCCAGTCCGGGCGACTGAGCGGCGTCACACGTCTGTTGCGGCTTCTGGCGGGCGCGGTATAGGTAACGCCGTGCTGCTCCGCGAAAAGCTGTACCAGCCGGGAAAGCTGGTGGACGTTCATGTTCTTGCGGCTCTCTACGCCGAACTCACTACGCAGCAAAGCCCGGAAGGCTTCCTCATCCATTTGCGGAAGCTGCTTTCGGGCGATCTCAATCTTGCGATACAGGCCAAGGCGCATTTTCCGGTTATCCACGGCGATGCTCCTTGTGTACGACAACCTCTTCCACGGGCACGAACACCCGCTTCCCTCCCAGCGAGACATTGACCATCCAGCGTCCCGTGTAGTCCAAAATAGGGGCTGTGTTCGTCCAGGTGCCTTCATAAAAGCCGTCCGCGCGCCGCACGGACACGCGAGAGTGATAGGGGATATCAGGAGCCGGAGCAGGCGTTTCCAGCCCGCACAGGGCAAGATCCGTCGCCAGAAGGGCAAGGCCGTCTCTGTCGAAAAAGCGTGGCGCGCCATCTTCCGTATCAAGCCAGCGCCGGGCCAGGCGAACGCGGTAAAATCCCTCTGGCCCTCCATGTAGTGGGGCCGGGGAAAGCTCCATTTTCGTACGCTCTTCACCATTACGCACGCTGATGGATGCGCAGAATTTCCGGTTGTCCTGTGCCATGAATTACCCCCTGACACTCAATGCGGTTATATCCGCGTGCGGATTATCCCGGCGCACCTTGGACAATAGCAAAGCATTCAACTTGCGGGCCAGACGCAAGCGCTCGGCTTTTTCTCCCAGGTCAAACTCGGCTTTTGCTACGGCCTTGCGCAGCCCCAGCAGCTCCATTTCATATTTTTCACGGGCCAGCATAGCGTCCGCCTGACCAGCGTCAGCCAGTAAGTTGCCGATATATTCCAAGCGCACCTTACCGTCTTTTTTTATCCGCACCTGCCCACGCTCGGTTACGGTCAAAATCACGCCCGTGGGGCTTTTTACCTCTCCACGCCGGTTAATGCCGTAGCCTGGGAATGACGGTATCGTATAAAATGTCTCCATAATTTTATCCGTGCTTTACGCGGTCGGCTTCTTCCGCACGCTTCGCATTGTTGAAGCGGTCCAAAGTACCGACCAGGTATCCAGTGATCCGGCGAACCCGTTCAAATGAGATTCCCTCACCAACGTACACTATGCCGTCCCGTACTGTTTGTGGGAGCTTGGGCGCTACCTCTGTCATTGCACTATCTCTTGGCTGCTCGTCAGGCCGGAACCGCCACGCCCCGGCGACGGCCCTGCATGGGGCCGTTTCGCTTGAAGTTATTCTTCATCCGGGGCCGTATCGTTGTCGCCCCGCAGCCATGCCAAAACATCCACAATCCCCTGTTCATAGCTCATGCCGGGATAGTGGGTGCTTTCGTCAATGCCTTCCACAGCCCAATTTTCCACGCGGGCAATCTCGGTTTCGGTTCGTACAACTTGCATGGACACATCTCCTTTTGGCGTATTTAGAACAACGAAAGTTGCTCAATTTTTATCCCTGTTTTTGTGTCAGTTTTGACACGCACGGTGTTTGTCTTCTTCGGCGCTGACGGTGTTTCCGGCCCGGTAAAGTGGCTTTCCAGCCATGCCCGCGCCTCTTCCTTGTCCACCGACTGTATGCTTCCTCCCCAGACCAGGTTCCTCCGTGTCTCCCATGCCCCGCGTACTTCCAGGGCAAGGTGATTGCCCCACAGCACAATCCCGGCCAGATTGAAAAACATGAGATTCAGGGCCGTCATACGCACACACGTCAGGTCGATGTCCTGCCCTACAAAGACGGCCCGCCCGTTTTGCTCGAACGTTTGCTCCTTTGCCGCCGCTATCAGGCAAGCCCCCGCGCCGCAGGCCGGATCAAGCACCTTGAAGCGGCCTGTTTCCGGCGGCGCTATGTGCGTTATGTTGGCCATAAGCCGTGCCACAGCGGACGGCGTGAAATACTGGCCCGTATAGTGGTTGGCCGCGTATTCCTCATACAACGGTCCCAGGACTTCCTCATTGGTCGCCCGCATGTACTCCAGCAGGCAGGCCGTGGCGGTGGCAAAATGATCCGCTTCCCGCTGGCCCCTGGGGGCCGTGTTGCGGTAGCCGCCCATGATCTCCAGATACGGCGGGTCGTCACGCTGGAAGGCGTGGAACATCAGCCCCACCCAATCCTCAAAAACACGATGACTGCGGTATCCCATGCCGATGATAGTTTCCAATTCCTTGCGCACCGGGTTCAATCCCGGATTGCCTCGCTGATAGTGTTTCTTGCTCATGGCTGCTCGTCAGGCCCTGCGCACCACCGCCGGGCGACCGCGCCGCCCTTGGAAGTGGGCGGGCGGTTTCGCTTTATGACCTCATGGCCTCTTTCAATTCCTTGCAGGTGATGAACACCAGCTTTTTCCCGGCGGGGATCTCCAGGATCTCGCCGGTTCGCGGGTTACGGCCCTTGCGGGCCGCCACCGCCTTGCTTTTGAACTTGCCCAGCCGGGGCAGCGTGACCTCTCCGCCGCCCAAAAGCTCCGCTGCGGTCACATCGACCAGGGCGTCCAGCGTGGCTTCCACCATGACGGCGGTCACGTTCCTTTGGGGATCCATCGTGTGCACGGTCTGCGTCACGGCCTTGATAAGTTCCTGCTTTGTCATACTTCCTCCTGTGGTTACGGAATGTTCCGGTACACGATCTTCCGGCTGTATCCGGCCTTGATGAGCAACACCCGCGCCATGTCCCGGATGCAGCGGCTGGTCTTGTCCCGCTGGTCCTGACGGGCCGCAGCCCAGTCCTTGTTGAGCTCCAGGTCCGGCATGTTTTCCGGCCTGTAGTACGGCTTGATTATCACCAGTCGGGCATACTTTTCCGCCAAGCACTCAAGCTCGCATTTCTTGAACAGGTCCTGGCCCATAACTGCCTCCTAGACGGTTTCTGGCACCTTTTCTTTGTTGATCTCGATAAAGAACGTGTCCGCCTGCTGCCGTTTCAGTCCCACCAGCTCCAGCCGCTCGTCCGGCCAGCCCAGCGCGGCTTCCTTGTTGATTTCTTCCTTGAGGCGGATACCGTCCGCAAGGTGGTACTGGTGCATTCGCTCCAGCGTCATTTCCGCCGTCACGCCCCGCACCTGGACGATCTTCGTGCTGGCCCGGAAGCCGATCACCCCGAAGCCCAGGTCAAGGCTCTTGCTTTTGGGGAACAACGCCTGCCGGTTGAGCTTGCCGTACACCGTCACCGCGTCCGACAGTTCCTTGCGCCGCGCCTGCAACGGCCCGGCAAGCTGACTGGCCCTGGCTTTTGCTCCGTCGACGACTTCCCGCATCTCGTTCTCGATGGCGGAAAGCTTCCGATCAATAGACGCCATTTCCGCCAGCGCCCCCTCGCATTGCGCCAGGTCAAGCACCATGTACGGGTCTGGCTTGATGCGCGCCATTACATCACCTCCCGGATAGCCCTCGCCGGGAACTCTCCCGATACCTTGATGCCCCGTGCGACCAGGCGCAGATTCATGGCGGGCACGGCGATTTCCGCTTCTTCCGTGGTCCAGTCCACACTCACCACATGCAGGTTGTTTTCCAGCGCCTCCGCCTGTTCAGCGGCGGCCCTCAGATTGTCGCGGCAGCCGCGTACAAGGGCGGCCTGTTCTTCATTCTTCGCGTTTTCCTGTACTTCTCCGAGAGCGGCCAGAATGGATAAAAGATTTTCTTTCAGCATGTTGCATTCTCCTCTGTATTGTCGTTCTCATTTTCCGTGCGGTTTCTGTCGAACCGTGCCAACAGAACCTTGCAGGCGTCCGTAATGCTTTGTGCTGTTTTCTTTGCGTAGGGGTCGGCGCAGAGCAGGAGCCGGGCGATAGTGGCCGCCGCCGCACGCTCCCGCGCAAAGGGGTCTGTTTCCCGCAGAGGCGGATACGGCGTTTCCGGGTTCTTGTCCGCCTTTACCGTGGCCCGCCAGGTGACGGCATTCCGGTCATCTCTGCCCGCCCGCGCTATGAAGCCTTCCTCCGCCAGCCAGTTGCAGTAACGCAGCGCCTGCGTGTACGAAATGCGCGTCATCATGGCGCATTCCGATATGCTCCAGCCCGGCTTGGCCTTACGGACAAAGCGCCACAGGGCTTCATAACTCTTCGCCTCGCGTGGACGATGCTTGAAGTCGTAGGTGAAACAGCCGGTACGCGTCCGTTTGACTTCCCCGTGCCGCGTCATGTCGGAAATACGGCTGCGCACAACGGCCTGTTCCGCGTCGCTTTCCAGCCCCAGCGCCTCATATACAAGGCGGTAACTGATTTCCTTGCCACCTTCTCCCAAGGCTTGCAGCGCCGCGCGCACCGCTTCCTTGCTGACTTCCTTGCGGGTATCCATGCCGCCTCCTACTTGCGCCGCCAAGTCCGCGCGGAAAGCACGTTGTCCAGCATCGGCCCGTCCACCGTGAAGTTTTCCGCCGCCTTCGCCGCCTTTTCGAGTAGAAGCATCATGTTGCGCACCAGTCTGAAGTCGCCTTCCGCCCGTTCCGCTATGCGTCCACACAGTTCCGGCGGTATGTCCAGTGCCGCCGCCTTCATGGCGTACATGGCCACTTCCGCAGCGCTGATAGGCCCGAACTCCACTTCATGGGCTACACGGCTCCATACACGGCGGCGTTCGGACAAAAGCCCGAAAATACCTTCCTCGCCTATCAGGATGATGGGCGCGCCCGTCATCTCCAGAATGTCCCGCAGGTCTTCAATGCGCCCGATGGCCAGCCGGTCCGCTTCGTCCACGAAAATGGGCTTACGGTCGCGCTCCAGAAGTTCCACGATTGCCTGCTTGCATCGGTCCGCACTCATACGGGGTAAATCCCCATTCTTGCCGCGTACTTCAAAAAGTACGCGCTGGAGAAACGCCGCCTGTGTCCAGCCTTCCCAGACTCGGACGTATGCGCCCCCGCGCTGGTAATGGTACTGGTCAGCCGCCACGCTCTTGCCGCGCCCGGCTTGCCCGTGGGCAAGGATGAATCCGCTGGTTCCCCGACTCGCGTCCACCACGGCATCCACCGCCGTGTTGAACCGCGCCGTCGCGTCTGTGGGAATGATCACGTCTCGCATATAGCCTCCCTATGCCGTTGCGATATTGCTTTGTCTGTGCAACAGCTCCAGCTTGCCGTCATAGAGCGGCTTGAAATTGCGCTGGAACTGCGGGGTGTTCTCGAAATATTCCATGAACGCCGCGTCTTCCGGCACCAGTTCCGCGCCTCGCTCGTGTAGGGCCGTGAACAGGTAGTCGTAGCGGGCCGGTTCATCCGGGAACCGCTTGAAAATGGAAGGTTCGTAGGCGGGGGCGTCCAGTTCCGCGCGGGCCTGCGCTCCGGCGGCCTTGGCGGCCTCGATGGCAGCCTTCTCCGTGGCGGAGAGCGCCGGAGACTTTCTGATGGGTTCGGTGGCGGGGATGGCCTTTGTGATCTGCCGCTGCCGGGCTTCCGGGAGAATGACCGTTTCCGTCATCTGCCGAATTCCGGCCTTGGCCGCGCATTCCTGCCGCTTCTTGAGTTCCAGCGCGTCCGAAAGGTCTTGCTGCTGTTCCGCCGTTCCCAGAGCGCGGGCGGCGGGATGGATACCGGCGGCAATCCCGTAATGGTAACGGTCGCGGGCTTCACAAAGTCTGTGGCCTTCCAGGTCGTACACAAGCACCGTGTACGGCGAGAGCTGCCAGTCATAGCGAACCAGTACCGGATGACGGCGGTTGAACAGGGCTTCATGCCAGAACAGGCGGCCGTCCAGCCGTATGCCGTCCTTACTGATGGTGCGGACTTCCTTTTGCAGCATCAGCAGCGTGAGGCGCTCCATGTCCACGCCCGGCCCCCGACCTTCCTCGAACACCTCTCCGGGCGTCCTGCCGCGTAAATGAGTGGTGGCCTGCGGGCGGGAAGCGTACAGTTCAAACCAGTACGCCAGCCACTCATACGTTTCTTCCAGCGTGAGCGGGCGGCGGCCCAGCTTTTCATGCAGGCGGCGGTGCAGCTTTTCGTTACGGTGCAGCCGCGCGGGCTTGTGGGCTATGTCCCATCCCGTATAGGACGGCGTAAGCTCTTCCAGTTCGTGCATGGTTCCGAAGAACCGTTCTACGGGCTTGCTCTGGCCGTGGTAGGGCCAGGCGTGGATGACTTCGCAGCCAAGGTCACGGTACAGGCCGAGGAATCCGGCCTGCTCAAAGTCCTTGCAGCCGTCGAAAAACCGCGCCCTGAACGCCTTGCCGTTGTCCAGGTAAACAACGCGGGGAAACTTCCCCAGACGGATGCAGGCCCGGCGGAACGCGCTGGAAATACAGGCCACGTTTTCCGTCGCCATCACTTCCCAGCCCAGCGGGTAACGGCTTCCGCCGTCGAAAAACAGAAGCAGCGTCATACGCTTGGGCTTGCCCGTATCCGGGTCTGTCGTCTCAAAGTTGAGCGTATGGCCGTCAGCGATAACCACGTCGCCCACGCCTACCAGCGACCAGTCTCGAAGAATGGATATGGCGCATCGGTCGTTCCACGCCTTTTCCCCGTTGCGCCACAACGTCCAGTCGCTGAAACACGTCTTGGAGTAGTTGGCTACCCAGCGCCGGATGGTATCGTCCGAGGGAACGGCCAGATTTTCCGCCTTGCACCGTTCCTGTATGATGCGGGCGCAGGTGCTGAGTTGACGGTCTCCGTCCAGTATTTGTCCCAGGATGATGGTCTGGTGCCGTTCCGTGAGCATACTCTTGCCCCGATGGGCAAGGCCGCGCTTGTCGGCCAGGGCCAGGACGCCGCCGGAGTCCTTCTGTTCCAGCTTCCAGCGTTCCAGACTCTTCCAGCTTACGCGCGGACCAAGTTCTTCAAGGAGCTTGCTCCATGCTCCGCCATGATAGGCTAGGATAAAGGCTTGCTTCTGCCTGATGGTGCTGCCGTGCTTTGCCTGCCAGTCCAGATAAAGCCCCAGAAGATCGGCCTTTGCCAACGCCTTGTAACGGCGCTTGTCGTCAAGGATGGCCTGTCGGGCGGGGGAGAGAAGCCGGGAAGCTGCAACGGCGGGAAGGGCTGCACTGTTGGCGGCCTCTGCCTCTATCGCCCGGCGTTCCTCTGCCGTCTGGAGGGCGCGCTGCGTCGCTTCCGGCATGGAGGAAACAAGCCATTCCTTCCCGCCGCCGCGTCCCTTGCGCGGACGGGATTGCCAACCGCCAGACTTGGCCTGAGCATCTACCCCTTGTCGAGTAAGTCCCAATAAGGGGGCGAGAGCTTGAGATGTATATGCCTCCTTGAGTGCCATTGCCTTTTTCCTTCGCGTCGCCTTATGCGGCCTTGTCGCGCGTCTTGCACGGGTCAAACAAACATTCTTCCGGCACACCTTCCCGGCGCAGGGCCTCCAATACTCGCGGACTATGCCGCTTACCCAACACTGTGGCGGAGACTGCTTCTGCGGTGACGCCGATACGTCTTCCCAGTTCCGCCATACTTAGACCGCGTGCATCCAGAATCGCCCGGATTACATAGCGAACTTCATAGCGCTGGCGTCCGCATTCTTCGCGGGTCATAAATCTTCCTCCAGTCTGCGCTTGCGTTTCCGGGCAGCCTTCATTTCTAGGACAGCCGCTCCATAGTCGCGGAGCTTTTTGTCTTCCTCCGTCATTAGGTCCAGACCCAACGCCTGCACCGCAACGCGGATAGGCTCCACGTTTCCGGTGGCTCGACAGAAGGCCAGCAAGGCCAAGATGGATGGAGGGTGCGACGTGTCGGAGGGGGCCAGCCATTTGTCCAGTGTGGCTTTGCTGATGGACAGGGTGTTGCCGCCCGTCAGCTTGATTCCCGCCCGCTGTGCAATGTCATTCAGGCGGTCGGCAAGCATCTTGCGTCCTTCGCCTTCCGGCGCTCCGGCGGCATCGCGCATGGCGGTCTTGATGGCCACCATGACGCCGGAAAGCCGGACTGCGTCGTCAAGCAAGGATAGCTGCTTCATGGCCTGCCTCGGTTAATGAACAATGGGCGTTTCAGAGTCGTGCCACCCCTTGATCGCATCCCTGTAGGGCAGCTGGGCCATGCGCTTATTAGGGAGACGCACCCATACCAGCACGTCCCCGCGCTTGCAGGTAACGCCCCAGCGCCAGCCGCCAGCGTGCTGCTCGACAACGATCATATCCGGGGTGAAGCGAATATAGCCGTGAAAGCCACGCCGTATTTCATCGTCATCCCAGCAGGGGAAGCCCCAGGAACGAGGGGTCAGGGAGCGGTGTGCCATTTTCTTGGCCGCACGCATGGCCGACGCCTTTGTCTTGTAGGTATGGTAGTAATAGTATTGCGTGATAACTTGCTCGAGGATGTCTGACATGTTCCCATCTCCGGCCTTGCTGCTTGTCCAAACGCTGTCCGCGCTCGGACGTTGATTTAATGAGGCGGGCCGGATAAAGTCGGGTTGCTTACTGTTGAAACTTCAACCGCCCGCAAGTTCTTTTTGACTAAAAAAAGTAGTCAAGTCAACAAAAAATTGCTTGCAGGTTAGCTTTTGTTAGAATTTTATCTAACATTCTGTAATTATTATAAATATGCTCTGTTTTACAGTTGCATGTTTATTTGCAGGTTTGACAGCATGGAACATGCAAGCGCAGAAGAGATTTTATCACGTCTAAAAATTGCAGCGAAAGTATCCAAAGATACTGAGCTAGCACAGCTCCTAGGACTCTCCCGTCAATCTATAGCTGCGGCAAGATTACGTGATAGAATTCCAGCCTCATGGATTCCTAAGGCATCAAAATTATTCAATGTCGATATTGAGTGGTTATACTCTGGAACAGAGAAGAATATTCCGCCAGTTCGTGCTGAAAAAGGAAATGCTGCTTTTTGTAGTCAAAATGAAAATAAATGTATTTTCTGTCAAAACAAAGATGAGACCCTAAAAAAAATAGAGCAAGAACGAGATGAATTTTTTAAGGAAAACAGGGAGCTTATAGCAGAAAATCGACAGCTTTATAGAGAAAAGGAAGCGTTGCTCCGCGAGATCGGGGAACTACGTGAGAAGGTTGCCCGACTGGAGGAGCGTAAAAATCGACTCGCTATCGCTTCGGATCAGCCTGCGCAAAATAGCGGCGTTGCATAATCAGAAAAGACAAAAAAACAGCCCTGCTTTTGTGTCAAAAACGACACGCGGCAGGGCTGTTGTATTCTCATTTGTCGTGCGGAAACGCTCTTGAAATAGCCTTCCGTTCTCAAGTCTTTTTTTCGTGGCCTTTTTCGACGCTGGACCACCATAAGCCCGCGCCTGGCCTACATATAGCCGACATCTAGCCGACTGGATGACGCCATACAGTCATTCTCATTTACCCTGCCCCCCTATACGCATCTTCTGCAGGATCAGGCTGCAGTCCAGGCCCAGGAAGGCGCTGAACTGTTTCAAGGAGCTGGTCTCGGCATGGCCGAAGGGCGGTTCACCGTACTTGCGGGCCTGATAGTCCTTGATGGCATCGTTCCAGCTGACCAGCTGCTGCATGGGCGGGATCTCCAGCAGGGTGCCTGCATAGACGAACAGGCAGATCAGGGCCGCTGCCAGCAGGGGTTT
>ULRD01055474.1_pt1 | contig 11252 bp, 9 predicted proteins | sample 1955181 | NCBI WGS metagenome assembly ULRD01 (sample SAMEA4835675, study PRJEB28245) | human gut metagenome | biome: gut microbiome; material: fecal sample | place: Denmark | collected 2008
GGCGCTGACCAGTACCACCTTGGCGGGGGTAGCGGACGCCGCAGGTATGGTGGCGCTGACACCGGTCTTGTTATAGCTGGGGCTGAGGGTCTTGCCGTCGGCAGCCACACCGCGCACCGTGTAACTGTACGTCACACCCGCCTTAGCGCTCTTATCCGTATAGCTGGTGCCGGCCACAGTCGCAATGACCGTCCACTTGGTGTTCACCGCGTCCTTGCGGTACACCTTGTACTTCGCCGCGCCGCTGGCTGCCTGCCATGTCACCTGAATGCCGCCGCTGACTGCCTTGGCGCTGCCCAGCGTCACGTTGGCGGGGGTAGTGGACGCCGTCGGCATGGTGGCGCTGACGCCAGTTCGGTCGAAGCCGGGGCTGAGGGTCTTGCCATCAGCAGCCACACCGCGCACGGTGTAGCTGTACTTCGCACCGGCCGTGCCGCTCTTATCCGTGTAGCTGGTGCCAGTCACCGTCGCAATGACCTTCCACTTGGTATTCGTCGCATCCTTACGGTAGACATTGTACTTCGCCGCGCCGTCGGCTGCCTGCCACGTCACCTGAATACCGCCGCTGACTGCCTTGGCGCCGGTCAGCGTCACATTGGCGGGCGTGGAGGAGATGGTGTACTCCCCGGACTCCACCCAGACGCTCCTGTCGCTGTGATGGAAGGTGTTGCATACAGCACCGTCCCATTTGACCGTAAGCTCATCCTTACCGGCGAGCTTAAACTCTTCCGGGTTCCTGATCATAACATGGATATTATACCGGTATGTTCCCGCCTCAAAGGTCGACTTTTGATAGACCTCCCAATCCGCATCACTATTGCCGGGGCCGATCTTCCGTTCCCACTCGTAGGTCCAGACGGGCTGCGTATATACATACGAATCTTCCTCTGTGGTGATGGTGGGTTTCTTCACCTCGCCGCCCACCTTCAGGATGTCCTTTATGTTCGACGTGATGGTGACCACCTCGACCGTCTCAGGGACGATGTACACCGGGGACGACACAAAGATCTGCGACGGGGCGCGGCCCGTGGGGCGGTCGCATGGCTTACCGTCCCAGTTGACCGTCACATCGTCGGAGAACGCATATTTCTCCCAGTTTCTGACGTGGACATTGGTGTAATAGCAGTATTTACCCGGCTCAAATTCCCCCTTCTCGTAGGTGTACCAGTCCGAGTCCTCCCACCTCAGCCAGCCGAACCCTATGGAGCCGTCGATATACAGGGCCTGGTCGCCGTCGTCAAAGGTGATAGTGGGAGTCTGCACCGTGCCGCCGAGCTTCACGATGCTCGCCATATTCGAAGTGATGTTGACTTCCTCGATCGGTGTGCGATCTCGCGCCTGATGCTCATTCGAGTACACAAACAGACGGTAATTGTCGAGCCTCTCTATGTTTTCACTGGGAATGCGCTCGCCGTCCACCGTGACCGTGAGATTACTTGCCGCTCCGAGCTTCCAGTGCTCCCAGTCCTTGACGGTCAGCACAGCGCCGTACCGGTAATGGAGGACCTTCTCAAAGTACTGGGTCTCAGGCGCCTTCCAGTTGAATGAGTAACCGCCGTTGTTGGGAAGAGCTCTTCTGTAGCTGCACTGCCATCCATCCTTCTTGCTGTCCGCCTTAAAGACCATCTTATTGTTCGTTTCCGTGATGGTCGGTTTCTCTATGGGGTTGTAGGCCTGCAACATATTGGGGATGCTCGTCTTGAGATCGATGCTGGTGATCGTTCGGAGCTCGCTCTTTTTCGGCGCATAATACTCTCTGCTGTATACGTATATTTTTCTGCCGTATCGTCCGTTGTCCGGAGAATCTCCTATAGACGTACACGCCGTGCCGTCTAAGGTGACCTTAAGCTTATCCGTATCGACAAAGACGAGCTTACCTCTGAGTTCAACATGAAAGTAATACCGATAGTACGCGCCGCCCTGAACCGAAGGCCGGACATCATTTGGATCCCAAGCGTCGCGCCACTCCGTTTCGCCCGGGTATCGTACTTGCCAGTACTTCTCGCTCACTACCTTCACAGACGACGACACGTCTGTTCCCGTTGTGGTGCTGGCAGACTGGACGTCGATGTACATTTCAAACAGAGTTTTTCCGTCCACCAATGTTCTCTCCACATCCGAGGTGAGAGCAACGCGGTTGACCAGCTCGCGGTCATTGGTGACGGTATACTCAGGAGATATCATCATAATACGCGATACCTTCCGGCCGGGATCGATCGCCGATCCGGTGGTCGTCCACTTCTCTCCATCCACCGTGACGGCGACCTGACTGGCGAAGTGGTACTGATCGTAGTATTGACCTTTGATGATCGCCTCTACAAAATATTTGTATTTACCCTCCTTGAAGGTCTCTTCGGTATAGTGCTCCCACTTATTCGCCGTCTCGTTCCATCGCACCCACCGGCGCTCACCATCGAATCTCACCGGCTTATCGTGGATTTCCCTGAACGACGGGTTCCATACTAAATCGCGGAAGTTCACCTCATCCTTGACACCTGAGGAGATTTCCATGGCTTTGAGCTCTTCGGGAACACGCTCCGCCGCCAGTGTCACGGTGGGCAGCAGGCTCAGGAGCATGATAAGCCCCAGCAGGGCGCTCAGGAGCCTGCTTCCTGTTCGTTTCGGTTGCGTCATGGTCTTTTACCTCCTTCTTGCATAGTTGGTTGTTGGCTGCCTGCCCGCTCTCAGCCCGCGGCCGGCACGAGGTAGATCAGGGTGCTGGGCGGCACCTGGAAGGGCAGCAGCTCGCCGTTGGCGTCCTCGGCAATATTGAGGATGGTGAAATCCTCAAAGCCCAGCGGCACCTGCACCGGGAAAGCGCCGTTGATCTGCACCGTCGACCCGCTCTTGTAGCGCTCGCCGCCAACGAGGGTCATGTTCAGCGCCAGCTGGTCGCTGTCTTTGCCCTGCAGCTTCCATGTGCCCTCATAGGCCTCCTGCGCCTTGCCGGCGTCCTTCTCGTACCACCATGTCAGCGCGGCATTGCCGTTGGGATGCAAGGTGAGGGTGCCGAAGCTGTACTGATCGTCCTTGTAGCCCTCCCACACCCACACGTTTGCAAGCTGCTCCGCCGTGGGGTATGTCCAGCCGATGTCGCCGTCGTATTCCCCGCCATAGGTGGTGAAGTCGTAGCCTATCGGCGCGTCGTTGTCAAAGTCATAGGGCAGCATGGCCGCGCCGTAGATGGGGTACCACGTTATGGTCCGGCCCTTGCTGTCGGTCACGATGACCTCCGTGTCGGGGTACGGGCTCTCGCCCATGTCGGCGCAGGCGTACAGCAGGATGGGCTCGCCGCTCTCGCTGCGGTAGAGTACCTCCAGATTGTCATAGTCCTCGTTCTGGGGATTCCACCGGATGCGGTTCACCGCAAGGGTGGCGTTGGGGTCGCGGGGTACCACGCAGAACAGGCTGCCGCCGCTGCCCACCACCCGCTCACGGGGAATCTGGCGAATGAACGTATACTGGGCGCACAGCTCGGGATCCGTCTCCAAAATCCACTCCGGCAGGGGGAGCTCCAGATCGTCGGGGCCGCCCGCCGAGCTGCCGATAAAGGCCGCCGCGAACAGATAAGACGGGTCGGCCATCGACTCGCGCAGCAGGTCGATGGAGTCGTCGTAGCCCCCCTCGATGTTGACGCCGCCCATCGTATCGCCTGTGTTGCCGTTGTTCGTGCCGTTGTTGCCGGTATTGCCGTTGTTGCCGGCAGGCTCCTTGCCGTCGCCGATGTGCAGCGTCCCGACGCCGGGGATATCGACCTGACACGCCGTCAGCAGCAGTGCCATGGCCATGGCCAACAGCAGTGCGACAAACTTTTTCTTTTTCATCGTCCCCTCCTTTCGCTGGTCGATCAGAACTTACCGCTTGTGCTGGAGCCGCCGCCGCCGGAATGGTCGCTGCTCCCGCTGTCGCTGTCCTTGGAGATCTTCCGGCTGGTCTTGGTGGTGTGGGTGTAGCGGTCATACTGCTCCGTCAGGTTCAGGCCCTCGGCGGTCACATAGGCGTCCGCCTCCGCGCCCTGCCGGACGGACTTCATCTTGCTCTTGAGGAACAGGCACACGGCCAGCGCCAGCACCACGCCGATGCCCAGCGCCATAGGCAGCACCTTCATCAGCGGCTTTCTGACGGGGTGGCCCTGCTCCGCCAGACTCAGGTACTCGTCGCAGGCGGACAGGTAATCCTTGAAGCCGCCCACCCAGTCGTTGTTGCCGAAGTTGTCCAGGAACACCTCCGTCATCTGGTGGCGTCCGTACTTGTTGACCGCGTACTCGGCGGTGCCGCCGTCGCGGACAAACAGGTCGTAGTCACGGTCGTACATACTCAGCATCAACATGATGCCCTCGCGGTTTTCACCGATGCCGAAGTCGTTGCCGTTGTATATGTTGGCCGCCGCGTAGTGGATATCGCTGTCGTAGTCCTCGTAGTCGTCCACGGTGACGATGTAGACGGCGCAGTTGTACCGCCAGGAGATCTCGTCGGCCATCATCTCCAGCTCCAGCCACTCATCCTCGTTCAGCAGACCCGCCGTGTCGTACACGAACAGATCGTCCGCCGTCTGCTCCGCCCAAGCGGGTACGACCAGCGTCAGCGCCGCCAGCAGCGCCAGCAGCCATGTAAAAATTCTCTTTTTCATCTCGGCTGCCCTCCTTACATCAGCATCAGGATCGCCGCGGCGATGGCCGTCACCGGTGCGGCGATCGCGGCGAAGATCCCCCAGAACTTACCCATATCCGTGGGCAAGTCGCCCACCAGCTTGCCTGTCTGTCCGTTCATGGCAAAGAGGAAGTCCTTGCCGTTCCACTTGGTGTGCAGCATCCACACCGGCAGCAGCGCATAATGTACCTTGCCGCGGCGCAGCCGGATATCCTTGCTCTTGGTGATGCAGGTGTCGTACTGCGTGGTGGTGCGGCGCAGCGCGCCCTCCAGCGAGGCGGCGCAGCGGCCGTCCGCCCGCTCCTGACTCTGCTCCACGGTCACGTCGTACTTGTCCGCCAGGAAGCCCGGCAGATACGCCGTGGAGAACGCCCGCATATCCTTGTAGTTGTAGGGCTCGATGGAGTCCATGTGGTCATCCGGCATCTTACTGGATGCGTCCACCGGTACCTTCTCGAAGGCGATGGAGCCGCCGCGGCGCACGTCGTAGTGCTCCACCTCGGTGATCTCGTAGTCGCCGCTCTCATAGACGTGGGTGATATGGCCCTCGTAGTCCACAGTACCCTCCGCCTGTCCGTCAAACATCCAGAAGGGGACGTACACGCCCTTGACCTCCTCGATGTGGTTGCCCTTGGTAAAAGCGCCGGGCAGCAGGGGCTTGCCCTTGTAGTGGTTCTTCAGCGCCGCCACTGCGTCCTCCTTGCTGAGCTTGAAGGGGATCACATAGTCCGGCTTCAGCGCGCCGCTGAACTGCCCCGGCACCACAGTGGGGTTACCGCAGTAGGGGCAGGAGGTGGCGGCGGTGGATGCGTCACAGATCAGCTCCGCGCCGCAGCTGGGGCAGGAGTAGGCCTTCATGCCGTCGGCCTCCGCGCCCCATTCGTTGTTGAGGCCGGAGGTGTCCCACCCCTGCGCCTCCATATCCGCCAGCTTCTGGCGGTTGGCTTCTGCCTTTTTCTCCGCTTTTTCGGTGGCAGCCACAGCGGCGGCCTCCTTCTCTGCGTACATGGCCTCGATCTGTGCCACATCGTATTTTGCGCCGCAGAAATCGCACTCCAGCATACCGGATGCCCCCACAAAATGCAGGGGGCCGGTACACGCCGGACACTTATAGTTGGTAATTTGGGATGCCATTGCCCTCTCCTTTCTGATACGGGAGCGGCGTTCCGCCGCTCCCGTGGGTCAGGTGACGTTCAGTGCCGCACTGACTGCTGTTTGTTACACATCCAGGTTGTATGCGCCGGCCGCGACCAGCTTGCCGTCGTCGCCGAAGAACAGGTTCAGCGCGCACGCTTCATCCTCGGCGGCGTACCAGGTGTAAATGCCGCGCTGGTAGTCCGCGTCATACCGGTACTCGGAGCAGTCCACACCGATGTGTGCCTTCAGATCCGCGTAGGTCATTTTCGACTGCGGCTCGTCAATGGTGAAGTAGTTCAGGCCGCCCAGATAGGTGGCGAACGTCTCGTTCAGCACCGCCAGCTCGGCTCTGTCGGAGGTCACGGCCTGTACTTCCGTGGATTTCATGTCGACGCCGGGAAGTCCGGTGTCCTTGCTGCCGCCGTCGCCGCCGCAGGCGGTAAGGGCCAGTACCATCAATGCGGTCAGAAGAAGTGCGCTCATCTTTTTCATGGTCAATTGCCATCCTTTTTTATAGTTTTGTTCATACCTGCTTCGTGCAGGCGGGAGAGCTGTTACTGCAGCGGCACACCGCAATTCGGGCAGAATTTCTCGCCGTTGTTCTTTGCGCCGCAATTCGGGCAGAACGCCGCCGGGCGCGCCTCCGGCTGGGGCTGGGACTCCGGCTGGGGCGCTGTGTACTGAGGCTGAGGCTGGGGCTCCGGCTGGGGCGCCGTATACTGGGGCTGGGGCTGCTGCGGCGCCGTATACTGGGGCTGCTGGTACGGCTGCTGCTGATAGCCTCCCTGTGGGGGCTGCTGATACGGCTGCTGCTGATAGCTGCCCTGCGGAGCGCCGCCGTAGGGGTTGTTCTGATAGGGGTTATTCTGGTAAGGATTGTTCTGGTAGGGGTTGTTCGGCTGGTTGGGCTGATAGGAAGCCGCCTTGACGGGGATGCCCTGATACGATGCGCCGCTGAAGGCGAGGATGGGGATGAAGATATAGGGCAGGAAGATCAGTCCCGCCGCAAAACCGCCGCCCTTGCCGAATGCCTTAGCCAGTCGGATCTGGGTCTGGATGCTCAGAATGATGTTGTAGATGGGGATCAGCATCAGCAGGAAGCGCCAGCCGCTGCCCCACGTGATCTCAAACATCACATACAGGTTGTAGAAGGGGACGATGGCCGCCCAGCCGGGCTTATTGGCCTTCCGGAAGATGATCCACATACACACCAGCACGAACACGCACAGCACCAGTGAGATGATGGTGGGAATGATCGAAACGGCGGCAGGGGTGCTGCTATAGCCGTAATAATCGTAATAGTCGTAATAGTCGTTCATGACATTCTCCTTTTCTAACGGCGCCGCCGGTCAAAGGGGCGCTGCCCCCTTGACCGATGGCTGTATGTTGTTACGGGGGAATTGTCGCTGTTGCCGTGGGGCGTTTTCCGACTCATCCTCCGCCGGAGCATATCCGCCGGAGGCGCGTTCCCTTACGGCCGGGGAGTGCCGCAGTTGGCGCAGAACTTGCCCTTGTTCACCGTGCCGCAGGCGCAGGTCCACTCGTCGGAGGCGGGCTTGGGCTGACCGCACTCGGCGCAGAACTTACCGGTGTTCACCGCGCCGCAGGCGCACTTCCACTCACCGGCGGGAGCGGGCTTGGGCTGGCCGCACTCGGCGCAGAACTTGCCGGTGTTCCCGGCGTGGCCGCAGGCGCACGTCCACCCTGCGGGAGCCGCCGGTGCAGGCTGTGCAGCCGCCTGCTGCGCCGCCTGCTGCTGTCCCATGGCAAACAGGTTCCCGGCGTTCATGCCGCCGGCCTGTCCCGCCATGTTCATGCCCATGAACGCCATGGCCGCGCCACCCTGGTTGTTGGCCGCCATCTTCATGGCGTCGCCCTGGCTGCCTACCAGATGTGCCGCCGCGCGGGTCGGATCCATGAACGCAGCGTTCCGCTGCAGCTCCTTGAGCATCTTCTCGTCGTCCTCGTCCGCCGTCACGCTGGACACGCCGAAGGACACGATCTCAATACCCCGCAGGTCACGCCACTTCTTGCTCAGCACCTCGTTCAGCGCGTCCGCCAGCTCCAGCGTGTGGCCCGGCAGCTGGGAGTACCGGATGCCGTCCTCGCCGATCCGGGCAAACGCCGGCTGCAAGGCCGTCAGCAGCTCCGTCTTCAGCTGGCTGTCCAGCCGGTCACGGGTGTACGCCTCGCTGACGTTGCCGCACACGTTGGTGTAGAACAGCATGGGGTTGCTGATGTGGTAGCTGTACTCGCCGAAGCAGCGGATGCCCACGTCGATGTCGATGCCGGCGCGCTGATCCACCACCCGGAACGGGACGGGAGACGGCGTGCCGTACTTGTTCCCGATCAGCTCCTTCGTGTTGAAGTAGTAGATCCGCTGATCCTTGGGCGCCTCACCGCCGAAGGTGAAGCGGTTGACCATGTTGTTGAACACATTCTTGATGCCGTCACCCAGATCGCCGGTGAAAATGGACGGCTCCGAGGACATATCGTATGTATACTCGCCGGCCACCGCGCACATATCCACGATCTTTCCCTGATCCACGATCAGCATACACTGGCCGTCCGCCACCGCGATGACGCTGCCGTTGCTGATCACGTTGTCGTCGCCCTTTGTGTTGCTGGAGCGCTTGCTCGTCTTCTTCTGGCCCTTGACCGCCAGCACGTTTTCAGGAATCGCGTCGCAGTAAAAGAATTCCTTCCACTGATCTGCCATCACGCCGCCCGCGGCGCCCATTGCTGCTTTGATAAGTCCCATATTCTTCTCCTTTTCTGTGTTTGTTGTGATTTGTCCGCAGGGCTCATAGGCCCCTGTTATTCATCGATCCATTGTCCGTCCGCCCGCTCGCAGTAGACGACCCATACCACATACGAATCCTCCACATGGCGGTGCATCTCCAGATAGTTGTTGTCGATCACGGTCACGGTGTCCGTCGTGTTCTCCGGGCCGCCAACCAGCTCCGCGTACCACTCGTCATTGCCGCAGCCGGCGTACATGGGACCCTTGTGGAACACCACGCGCAGGCCGTCCAGATTTTCCTGGTCGCCATATCTGTTGGCGTATTTGTACCACGCGCCCATGCTCCATGTGCCGTGTCCGTCCTCGGTCACGCCGTCAGCGCTCATGAACATCAGCGTCACGGACATCTCCTCGTCCGCCAGCTTATACCGATCGCCCTCGACCTCGGCCTCGACGCCGACCCACTCACCCTCCAGATACCGCCGGTACTTCTCCATGGTGTAGTCCGTGTTGCCGCCGGAGGGGTCTTCCTCGCCGCCCGCCGGGTCGTTCACGTCCACCGGGTCGGTGTCGCCGCCGGGACGGGGCGGTGTGTCTATCGTGGTGCCGCCGTTATTCGTCGGCCGGCCGTAGGGGATGAACTCCACCTGACAGGCCGTCAGGCTCACCGCCAGCGTCAGAAGAAGCGCCAGCGCGATCCACCGCCGCTTCACGGCTCAGGCCCAGGGGTCCTGGGCGGCCGGGATACGGATGCCGCTGAGGGGACTGGAGTACTCCCACAGGAACCACTCTCCGGTGGAGGGCTTCTGCCGCAGCTTGATGGGCCGGGGAGAATCCGCGCCGGGTGTGGCGATGAACAGCCGCAGATAGCCCGGTTCAATGTCCTGCGGACGGGGGTCTGGCCGTACATCCACCACATAGGGCTGCGTGGGAACGTAGCTGTTCTGGGGCGTGGCGCCGGCAAAGTATGCCAGCGGCAGGTACTCCTTGCCCCGCAGACGATCCCGCAGGAACTGGCTGTCATAGGGGGTCATGGGCCGGGGGCCGCGCAAGAGGTTCATGGCCTCCACACCCTCGTTGGGGTTCTTCACATACAGGTGCAGGGCGCACAGGAAGCCCGCTACTACCTCCTCCGGTGTCCGCAGGGACAGGTTCCGGAATTCCGCCAGCGAGGCGGGCAGCGCGTTTAACGTTACTTGCATATCTCTGCCTTCCTTTCTCTAATTTCCGCACCGTTCGTCAGCTGTCGCCTCTCACGCTGCTGGAGAACGTGGCGGCCGTGTAGTACTCGTCACCATCACGTACCACGAAGTACAGCACATAGTAGTCACCCTCGCCGTTGAACCAGCCGTAGGCGTGCTTTTCACTGTTCCAGCTCTTCTCATCCATGCCGGTATGGGGGATGCCGTCCTCGCCGCCCAGCATGGCCTTGATGTCGTCATAGGTCAATTTCGAGGACTCGGAGGAGCCCATATCCCACAGCTCCTGCCGTACCTTCTGCATGGTGGGCAGATCCGCCAGACCGGTGGCATCGGGATTGGACTTGCCGTACTCGCCCAGTCCGTTGGCGGTGGTACGCTCGTAGGGATAGTTCTCCGGCAGGCCGCCGTTGTCGCCGCCGCCCACGGGGGTGATAACGCTTCCGCCGCTGCCGTCATCGGGGATCAGGCTGGTGTCGATCTCAAAGGTATTGGCGATCTCCATAAAGGTCTTGCCGCGATAATACTCCACCGCACTCTCCGGCATGGGGATAAAATCGTCGTCCGTCCAGTTCTCGTCGTCCAGATGCCGCAGGTTGGCCAGCAGACTGATGGAGCCGTCCACCAGATCGGAGTCCACCTCGCAGCTCACATACAGCGCGCCGGTCTCATCCACAGACAGGATGCCGTCCTGCATCTCGCCGCCCATGAACATACCGCGCAGCTCCAGACCGCTATCGTCATCCGGTACCACACGCGCATAGGTGTCCGCAAAGTTGAAGTCGTTCTCGCCCTCCAGATACATGGCAAGCCACACCTCGCAGCCGCCGTTCCCATCGAACACCAGCCGCGCCAGGATCTCGTGGGCAGTGTCGTTCAGCGCCTCAAAGTCGCCGGTGGCATCGGTGAGACCCGCCATGCCGTGCCAGTCGCCGCCGTACACCGCGGCGAAGTCATCCAAAGACATTTCATCCGCGCCGGTGTTCCCGCCGGTGCTGCCGCCGCTCTTCCGGAAGGTCAATTGCAGGTCAAAGCCGAAGTAGTCATTCACCGTGATCAGGCCGTCCTTCAGCGTGCAGTTGCAGATCGATCCGTCTCTGTCCAGCGTCAGGGCGCCATCCTGCGTCAGCTTCCACTTGATGGTCGTCGGGTCGCCGTCCAGCATGAAGCAGCCCGTGCCATCGGGCTTCAGCTCGATGTAGTTGTCGCCCAGATCGTACACCTCTTCCATGGATATCCACTCATCAAAGGAGAGGACCTCCTCGCCCATGTACTTGCCTACGGCGGGGTTGACCTTGTTGCCGCCGTTTCCCTTGCCTCCGCAGGCCACCAGCGTCAGCGCCATCACCAGCGCCAGCAGCAGTGCCGTCAGCTTCTTCATACTTCTCATCGCGTTCCTCCCATTTTTTCATATTTTCTGCTCTTGTTGTCACATATATCGGTGCGTCTCATTTGAGGCGGTTACCGCACGCGGGGCAGTACACAGAGCTGTGCCCCTCCTCCGGCTGCCAGCCGCAGCGGCT
>ULRD01036969.1_pt1 | contig 11245 bp, 8 predicted proteins | sample 1955181 | NCBI WGS metagenome assembly ULRD01 (sample SAMEA4835675, study PRJEB28245) | human gut metagenome | biome: gut microbiome; material: fecal sample | place: Denmark | collected 2008
CCACAGAAAGCGCGGTTAAAAGTCCGCAAAGCGCGGTAAGCTTTGTTTTTCTTTTCATAATTAAAACTCTATAAAGTCGATGTAGCTTTCGGGCGGGGCGCCCAGCGGCGCTGCCTCGGCTACAATATACTCCCCTGTTTCGGTTTTGGTAAGATTACAGTAAGTAACCACGCCGTCCTTTGAAATTTTAAAGGCATTGAAAGGAAAGCTTGTTTTTATTTCGCAATCCATATTTTCGATGCTGAAATCGGAAATCAGTAAATATCTTTCGCACGGAAGCTTGTTATCCACAGTCGAAAGCACGCCGTAGCTTACGGGGGCAAAATGAAGCGGCATAGAATAAAAAGAACCGAAGCCTTCTATTGCGCTGTCATTAAGCACTGTTACAACGCACTGCGCGCTGCCGTCGCATATTGCGGAAATCGCATCGTCGGCATCGGCAACCTCGGAGTATTCTTCATCGGAGCTTTCGCCGAAAAACGCTTTGCTTATTTCAATATCAATACCGAAAACGCCGTCGCCCTCATAAGCGTTTGCTTTAATCTGTGAATTTGTCACAAGCATATCGCAACATTTTGTGACGGGGAAAGACGAAACACCGGGAGTGTTCCCGAAAGAGTCATTCGCGTCGGACAGAGCAGCGTAAATCGTGGCAATAACAGCAACAGCAATAATTATTAAAAATGTAAGCGCGCCGCCTGAAATTTTTGTGCCCGTTCTTTTTTGGGGCGCGCCGCCCGTGAATGCTCTGCGGTTTGCATTTGAGTTTGCATTTGAGTTTGCATTTGAGTTTGCGTTCGGGTTTGAATTCCGATTTGCGGCGGCGTTGCCCGTCTTGTTTTCACCGTGAAAAGAATACGTTGCAGATGTGCCGTATCTTTCGGAATCGACAGGCGTGTGAGTGCACACCTCGCCCCTTGTTGCGATCGCGCCGCAATACGGGCAAAAAACATCTTTTGTTTCGGCAAACATTTTGCCGCAGCTTTCACATTTTCTCAAAGCTTTCCTCCTTTATACAGGCATAAGACAGCCGATTAATCGAGGATATTTGCGATTTGTGTTTTTCCGTTAATCGTTTGCTATTTGCACCTCGTGACCCGTTCTTGCAGACTCATAAACGGCGTCAAGTATTTTCATAAGCGTTACGCCGTCTTCTGCCGGTGCGCGGCACGGTGTGTTATTAAGCACACAATCGACAAAATGGTCTATTTCGCGCGCAAAAAGCCCGTCGAAGCTGAGCGAAGTATCTTTATTAAAGTCAATGTTAACCATATATCCGTTTTCGTTTGTATAAAGCTCTACCTGCGGGTCAAGCTTGCAACCGCCCTTTGTGCCGAACAGCTCTATATCGCCCTTGTCGTTTTTAAGATTAAGGCAAAAGCTTGCTTCAATTGAAAGAACAAGTCCGTTGTCAAACCTTATAAGCGCCGTGGCGGCATCCTCAACGTCGCAAATATCGTTTGCTCCGGCAGAAACCGACATATACTTGCGCTTGCTTTTAACGTCGGGTCTGTTATAAAGCTTTCTGAACGTTGCGCCGTAAACCGAAACGGGCTTGGGATTATTGCAAAGATAGCGCACAAGGTCAATGACGTGAACGCCCAAATCTATAAGCGGACCGCCGCCGGAGCGCGACTTGTCGCCGAACCAGCCGCCGGGGTTGCCGTGGCGGCGAAGATATGTTGCCTTTGCATAATAAATATCACCGAAAAAGCCGCTGTTCATAAAGTCGGTTACGACCTCGGCATCGTTGCCGTAGCGGCGCACAAAGCCTATCTGAAGATGCTTTTTGCACTCCTTTGCGGTGTCGAGCATTTTTTGCGCTTCTTTTGCGTTCATTGCCATCGGCTTTTCGCAAATAACGTCTTTGCCCGCTTTAAGTGCGGCAATTGTGCACTCGCAGTGGGCGCTGTTCCAAGTACAAACGCTTACTATGTCTATTTCGGGAAGCGCTTTTAACATTTCGTCTTTATCTGAAAAGCAGCGCTCCCACGGGATATTGTATTTTTCGCTCATCTTTTTAAGCTGAGCTTCGTTTATATCGCAAAATGCATAAAGTTCTACGTTTTCGTTTTTAAGATAGCCGCCTATATGCTCGTTGCTTATTCCTCCGACGCCTATTACGGCTGCTTTTAACTTTTTCATTTTTGTTTCCTCCGTTTCAAAAACGTTTTAAAAGAAGCTTTCTGCTCAATATTATAATATCATTTTATCAAAAATTTGCAAGTATAAATGTAGACAGGAAAGGAAAATAATATTATAATCATTTGTATATTCAATTTATTTTTTCGGATGTGAAATTTATGAAAGAATATCTTTTTGAAATGCACGCCCACACTTCAGAAGTGAGCGCATGCGCAAATGAGGACTCTTATTCGCTTTTAAATCTTTATACAAAGCTTAAATATGACGGTGTTGTTTTGACAAACCATATGAACAGCCGCACATTTTCTGCGGTCGGCATGGAAGACGAGCCGTGGGACAAAAAGGCGGAATACTTTCTTTCGGGGTATAAAAAGCTCAAAGACGCCGCCGAAGGGAAGCTAACGGTGCTTTTGGGAATGGAAATATGCTTTTATTCGTGCCCAAACGACTACCTTGTTTACGGAACAGACGAGAATTTTATAAAAAACAACGGCGACCTTATGGCGCTTACACCGAGGCAATTTTCAAATCTTGCAAGAAAAAACGGACTGCTGTTTATTCAGGCGCACCCTTTTAGGCGCGGAATGAAAATCGAGGAATGGAAAATTCTTGACGGCTACGAGGTTTTTAACGGAAATCCGCGTCACTATTCTTCAAACGAAATCGCAGAAAGCTGGGCAAAATACCACAACAAAACGATTGTGACATCGGGTTCCGATTTTCACGAAATCGAGGACGCGGGCAACGGCGGCATATATTTCAGCGAGCCGGTGCTCACAAACGGCGACCTTGTGCGGCTTTTAAAAAGCGGAGCTTACAGACTTAAAAAGACAGATTTTGAGCATACAAGGTCTGAATAAAGCCAAGATAAAAACGGGGCTGTAAAAATTTTTTTACAGCTCCGTATATTTTTGACATGAAATTTTACGGTACATTTTATTTTACGCCTATTCTCATTCTATAGCAAAAATCCGCTTCAAAATGCGCGCCGCCGAAAATGTCAAAAACCTCTTTTTTGAATTTTTCTATATCGTCAAAAACAAGCTCGGGGTGAAGTCTTTAAATCTGTCGGCGTTTTTTTGCAAAGTATTTTCAGCCGTTTCAGTCAATTCTTTCATATAAGCAATGCATTCCGTCAAAGTTCAGGCGCTTGCCGTCTTTTGAGGCAATACTGCCCGAAGCCGTGCCGAAAACGCGGTCGCCGTGAAGCCTGAGCCACGGGCGCGAAACGTCTATTCGGTCGTTGAATTTCGGGAAAAAGCTTATTTTCATATCGCATTTTTGCGAAGTAAGAATCCACTCTTCGCCGAAGCTCTCGCCTTTTTTTAGAGAGAAGCCGCCCGTTTCGTAAAGAACGCCGTCGTAAAAAACGCGGTTTCTGTCCTCGTTTTCAAAGTCCGAAACAAGCGCCAAAAGCTTTCGGTCGATATAAACAAAACCGGCGCCGTAGCGGCTTTTGCCCGAAAAGGCTTTTGAACTTCTGAATATGCCGACGGATTTTTCATATGAAAAGGTGTATTCGCGGTCTTTTACAAAAACCCTTCCCTGCACGGTGAAAAATCCTGTTTTTTCTTCTTTGTCGGGCGAAATAACGGGTGAAAGCGGTTTTAAAACAATTTCGGCTGTAAGCTCAGTATGTGCAAGGCATTTTTCAAAGCGTATGTTTATGTGCTTTTCGTCACCGCAAAAAGCGACGGAAAAGCTGCCGTTCTTTGTTGCCGCCTCGATTTTTTCGCACCCGAACAAATCTTTTTTTACGCCGCTTTTGCCGAAAATATATTCTATACATTCAAGCTTTTCTTTTGACTTGGGGTCGATAATGCCGCACTCAAGCGCGGTGTGCGCGCCTTTTTTCAAAACCGCAAGAGTCAAAATAGCGCTGCCGCTTTCGTCCAATGCGTGACAATATATATACCCGTTTTTGCGATTGCCCATAAAATTCACCTACCGAAAAACGCGAGGCTGATTATTGCCTGAGACAGCAAAAAGTCAACCCCGCCGTTCATTAAATTTTTTAATTGCCGATTAGACAAAAGTCAAAAGCTTCAAACGCCCTGCTCGTCAAACATAAATATTGCTTCAAGCGCCGTTTTAACGCCGAAGTCTATCGCCTGGGGCGAAAGGTTGTCGGCAGTGTCAAGACGTGTGTGATAATATCTTGCGGGAGTGGGGTCCATGGCGACAATCGAAGCCGCGCGAACGCCTGCCTGCGACATTGCGGCGGCGTCGGTTGAGCCAAGCTCAATAGTGCCGATAGAAACGTCTCTGCCTGCATTTTTGGCGGCGCGCTGTATAAGCTCTGCCACCTTGCGGTCGTTTTTGACCATACCCGTCATATCTTTGTCGTATATTTTCGTAAAATCAAGCTCGCGAATAGTGTCGAAACCGACATACACCGTCTCAACGGAGCTGTCTGTAAGCTCGTCCTTATGAGCCTTTGCAAAGGCTTTTGTTCCGCGAAGTCCCGCTTCTTCGCCGCCTGCGCAAACAACCATAACCTCGGTATTTTCAAAGCGAATGTTGTTGTCGTGAAGGAACTTTGCCGCCGCGCACGAAATAAACACGCCCGTAAGGTCGTCGTTAGCGCCCATAACGGGAAGCTTGAAGTTGCAGAATTTTGTAGCCGCAACAAGAACTGGAATGCTTATGTAGAATATAACGGCAATTACTCTTAACGCAACATTGCCGCCCTCGCCCCAAACGACTGTGCCGAAAGCACCGCCGAAATGGATAAGCGCATAAATACCGCCGCCGATGCCGAGAACAATGTCGATTATTGCGGTGAGGATTATTGTAAGAACCGCGGGTCTGCCGCCTTTGTAGGTATAAGTCCACTCAAAAGCGGAATCGGTATGACCCGAAAGAACTATGCGTTTTTTTGTTTCGCCGGTGGGTTTTATTACGCCGTAAACGTTGCCCGACGTCTTTTTGGGGAAGAACACATCAAGCACGGGTTTGTAGAAGATGAACTCTGCAAGAATAAAGAACAGCGTAAGAAGGCAAAGCCCCAAGCCGACAGCCGCCCAACCGAGCGTGAAAGAAACGATTGACAGCACAAGAAGCACCGCGCCGAGCGGAACCCACGACATAAACGCCTTGTCGCTGCATTTATACTCTTCGCGATTTGCTTCGTCGCAGAAATTTTTAAGGTCGTTGAGCATATATTCCTGCGCGTTTTTTTCGGCTTCGCTTCCGACAGGACGCGGACCGAAGTTTTTGCACACATTTTTTATGCTTTTGATGGCATAATTCGTGTATTCCCTGACTTTAATGTCATAATTCGGGATACTTTCTGAAGGTTTCATTTAGAATTTCTCCTTTAAAAATTGCTGATAATATTATACACACGGTTTTTTAAAATTTCAACACTTACAGAGTATCCTCTTCAAATATTTTCCTGTATAAGAATTATCGCACGCGGCAACCTCTTCGGGCGTGCCGAGAGCCACCACCGTTCCGCCGCCGTCGCCGCCCTCGGGGCCGAGGTCGATTATATAATCGGCTGTTTTAATTACGTCGAGATTGTGCTCTATAACCACGACGGAATTTTCGTTATCGACAAGCTTTGAAAGCACTTCGAGAAGTTTTTTTACATCCGCCGTGTGAAGTCCCGTTGTAGGCTCGTCAAGAATATAGATAGTCTTTCCCGTGGCGCGTTTTGAAAGCTCGGTTGCAAGCTTAACTCTTTGCGCCTCGCCGCCCGAAAGCGTTGTTGCCGACTGACCGAGCGTAACGTACCCCAGACCGACGTCGTAAAGAGTCTGTATTCTGTTTTTGATTTTCGGAATATTTTCAAAAAATACAAGCGCTTCTTCAACCGTCATATTAAGAACGTCCGAAATATTTTTGCCCTTGTATTTAATTTCAAGCGTTTCGCGGTTATAACGCGCGCCGTGGCAGACCTCGCACGGAACATACACATCGGAAAGGAAGTTCATTTCGATTTTTATTATTCCGTCGCCCTCGCACGCTTCGCATCTGCCGCCTTTGACGTTAAACGAAAAACGCCCTGCCGAATATCCCTTTGCCTTTGACTCGGCAACCGAAGCGAAAAGTGCTCTTATATCGTTAAAAACGCCCGTATAAGTCGCGGGGTTTGAGCGCGGCGTTCTGCCTATAGGCGACTGGTCGATATTTATAACCTTATCAAGGTTAGAAAGTCCTTTAATTTCGTCGTGCTTACCCGCGAATTTTCTTGCGCCGTTAAGCTCCGCCGCAAGCTTTTTATAAAGAATTTCGTTAACAAGCGACGATTTGCCCGAGCCCGAAACGCCCGTTACGGCAACGAACATACCGAGCGGAATTTTAACGTCGATATTTTTAAGGTTATTTTGCCGCGCGCCTTTTATTTCAAGAAACTTGCCGTTCCCCTTTCGGCGCTTTTCGGGAACTTCAATCTTCTCTTTGCCCGAAAGGTATCTGCCCGTTATTGAGGCGTCACACTTTTTAATTTCTTCGGGCGTTCCCGCAAAGACTATTTCGCCGCCGTGTATGCCCGCGCCCGGGCCCACGTCAACAATATAATCGGCGGCGTTCATTGTGTCTTCGTCGTGCTCGACGACAATAAGCGTGTTGCCGAGGTCGCGAAGCTCCTTTAAAGAATTAAGAAGCTTGTCGTTGTCGCGCTGATGAAGCCCTATGCTCGGCTCGTCAAGTATATAAAGAACGCCCATAAGCGAAGAGCCTATCTGCGTTGCAAGGCGTATACGCTGGCTTTCGCCGCCCGAAAGCGTACCCGAAGAGCGCGAAAGCGTGAGATAGTCAAGCCCGACGTTGCAAAGGAAAGAAAGCCTTGAACGGATTTCTTTGAAAATCTGCTTGCCGATAAGCTCGTCTTTTTCGCTGAGCTTTAAGGAATTTACAAAAGCAAGCTCGTCTTTAATCGACATATCGGTAAATTCCTTTATATTTTTGCCGCCGACCGTTACGGCAAGCGACGCGGGCTTCAGCCTTGCACCGCCGCAATCGGGGCATAGGCAGGCGGTCATATACTGTTCTATTTCGCCGCGCGACCAGTCGCTTGTTGTTTCTTTATATCTGCGTTCAAGGTTATTTACAATGCCCTCAAACTCGGTCATATATGTGCCGCTTCCGTATTCGTTGCTTCGCGTCATTTTAATGCGCTCGCCGCCCGTTCCGTAAAGAATGGCGTGCCGGCCCTCGGGCGAAATATCTTTAAACGGCGTTGAAAGCGTAAAGCCGTAATGCTCAGCTAACGCTCTGTAATACATTCCCGCAATGGTGCTTTTGTCAGTATTGCCCCAACCGCAGCCTTTTATTGCGCCGTCTTTGATAGAAAGATTTCTGTTAGGGACTATAAGGTCCTCCGAAACGCGCAAAAAGACGCTTAAACCCGAGCAAGTGGGACACGCGCCGAACGGGTTGTTGAAAGAGAACATACGCGGTTCAAGCTCATCCATAAAAGAGCCGTGCTCGGGGCAGGCAAAGTTTTGAGAAAAGAGCATTTCTTCGCCGTCGATAACATCTACAAGCACGGTGCCGTCGGTAAGAGAAAACGCTGTTTCCAAAGAATCCGTAAGTCTTGACGCAACAGAACGTTTCATAACGAGCCTGTCAACGACTATCTCAATATTGTGCTTTTTGTTTTTTTCGGGCTTAATTTTTTCAGAGAGGTCATATGTTATTCCGTCTATTCTTACTCTTGCAAAGCCCGAGCGCGCCGCTTTTTCAAGCTCTTTTTGAAACTCGCCCTTTTTACCTTTTGCAATCGGCGCCAAAACCTGAAATTTCGTCCCGTCATTAAGCTGCATTATTTTGTCAACTATTTGGTCAACGGACTGCCGTTTTATTTCTCTGCCGCAGACAGGACAATGCGGCACGCCGACTCTTGCATACAAAAGCCTTAAATAGTCGTATATTTCGGTTACGGTGCCGACCGTTGAGCGCGGGTTTTTAGATGTGGTTTTCTGATCGATGGATATTGCGGGCGAAAGCCCCTCGATGCTGTCAACATCGGGCTTTTCCATCTGACCCAAAAACTGCCTTGCGTATGAAGAAAGGCTTTCCATATATCTTCGCTGACCCTCGGCATAGATTGTGTCAAAGGCAAGCGACGATTTGCCCGAGCCCGAAAGCCCCGTGAACACCACGAGCTTATCGCGCGGGATTTCTACGCTTACATTTTTCAGATTGTGTTCTCTTGCACCTTTTACGGTAAGATTTTTTTCCATTTTTATTTATCCTTGATTTTTTGTATTTGGTCGCGAAGATATGCGGCGTGTTCAAATTCAAGAAGCTTTGCGGCGGCTTTCATTTCTTTTGAAAGCTTTGCTATAAGCTCCGCTTTTTCGTGCTCCGAAAGGCGTTTTTTGTCAATTCGCTCTTTTACGTTGTCTTTTGAAGATATTTCAAGAATTTCGCGAACGTCCTTTTTGATTGTTTTCGGAACAATGCCGTGCTCTTCGTTATATTTTTGCTGTTTTTCGCGTCGGCGGTAAGTCTCGTTAATGGCATTCTCCATAGACTCGGTTACTTCGTCGGCGTACATAATAACGGTGCCCTCGGCGTTTCTTGCGGCTCTTCCTATTGTCTGAATAAGCGATGTTTCGCTTCTCAAAAAGCCCTCTTTGTCGGCGTCAAGTATTGCAACAAGCGAGACTTCGGGAATATCAAGACCCTCTCTTAAAAGGTTTATGCCGACAAGAACGTCGAATTTTTTAAGCCGCAAATCCCTTATTATTTCCATACGCTCTATCGTGTCTATGTCGTAATGCATATATTTCACTTTAATATCGCGCTCGGAAAGATAATCGGTAAGGTCCTCCGCCATTTTCCGCGTGAGCGTTGTAACGAGAACACGCTCGTCTTTTTCGGTGCGCTTGTTTATTTCCGAAATAAGGTCGTCAATCTGACCCTCTGTCGGGCGAACCGAAATTTCGGGGTCAAGAAGCCCCGTGGGTCTTATAACCTGCTCGACGGTCTGCGCGCTTCTCGTCCGTTCAAACTCACCGGGCGTGGCGCTTACAAATATGCGCTGATGCGTTTTTTTGTAAAACTCGTCAAATGTGAGCGGTCTGTTGTCATAAGCCGACGGAAGCCTGAAACCGAAGTTTATAAGGCTCTCTTTGCGCGAGCGGTCGCCGCCGTACATTCCCCTGACCTGCGGCAGGGTGACGTGCGACTCGTCAACAAACAAAAGAAAATCATCGGGAAAATAGTCAAGAAGCGTAAACGGCGCTTCGCCGGGCTTTCTGCCGGACATAATGCGCGAATAGTTCTCTATCCCCTTGCAAAAGCCCGTTTCCCTGAGCATTTCTATATCGTACTGCGTACGCTGCATAATGCGCTGGGCTTCAAGCAATTTGCCCTCGCTTTTAAATTTATCGACGGTCACAAGCATCTCGTTATATATCTCGTCAAGCGCGCGTTCCATTTTTTCAGGCTCCACAACATAGTGCGAAGCGGGATAAATCGCAACGTGCGAAAGGTCGCATTTTATTTCGCCCGTCAGTGGATGTATTTCTGAAATTCTGTCAATCTCGTCGCCGAAAAACTCAACTCTTATTGCCGTTTCGGACGAATACACGGGGAAAATCTCCACAACGTCGCCCTTTACCCTGAATTTGTTACGGATAAAGTTAACGTCGTTGCGCTCGTATTGAATTTCAACAAGCTTTCTTAAAAGCTCATCGCGGTCTTTTGTCATTCCGCGCCTGAGCGAAATGACCATATTGCGGTAGTCGATGGGGTCGCCCAAAGAATAAATACACGAAACGCTTGTAACGATTATTACATCGCGCCGCTCTGAAAGCGCAGACGTCGCCGAATGGCGAAGCTTGTCTATCTCGTCGTTGACGGCGCTGTCTTTTTCTATATAAGTATCGGTCGAGGGAATGTATGCTTCGGGCTGATAATAATCGTAATAACTAACAAAATACTCAACCGCGTTCTCGGGGAAAAACTCTTTAAACTCGGAGCAAAGCTGAGCCGCAAGTGTTTTGTTGTGAGCCAAAACAAGCGTCGGGCGGTTGACGTTTGCGATAATATTAGCCATCGTGAAAGTCTTGCCCGAGCCCGTTACGCCGAGAAGCACCTGTTCTTTAAGCCCGTCGTTTACGCCGCGAACAAGCTTTTCTATAGCTTCGGGCTGGTCGCCCGTCGGTTTGAATTTTGAAACAAGCTTAAACCTGTTTTCAGCCATTTTTTCACTCCCGTTCAATCAGATAGGTTAAATCACACTCATTCGTCAATCAGTTATTTGAACATTTTTCGGCGTCGATTGCAAGTGCAAACATCAGAACGCACAGTATATCCGAAGGATTTTTAATATCGAGCACATATGTGTCGGTAAACTTAAAAAGCTCCTTTGAAACGGTTGCAACAAGCGCGCCGCCGGGCGCTATAACGCTGTAATCCCAGCCGAAAATATCGCCCTCGATATGCCAGCCGTTGCAATCTATATTATATTTCGGTTTAAAAAACGAAAGCTCTTTACCGATGCTTCCGACGTACGTTTCACCGAGATACATTTCAAATTTAGGCAAAAACGTGAAAACACGCTCTTTTACAGTGCCGAGCTCTCTGCCGGAAGCGTCAAAAATTTTCAGGCAATGCCCCCACGAGAGTTGACCTTTGACAACAAAAACGGTATTCCCCGCTTCGTCGTAAATATCATAACTGTCGAACCACGAAAAAAATCTTTGTTTAAAAAGCAGTTTCACAGCATCACCCCGAACATTTGTTTTTATTATACTATATTTTTTGAAAAATGCAAGGACTTTGAAAAAAATCCGCAAAAAAAGCTTTTACCGTAGTGACAAAAATAATTATTGTGATAAAATAATATTTATTATTGCTTTCGGGAGAACTTTTAATGAAAATAGGCAACCTTGAAATAAACGAAAAAGCGTATCTTGCGCCCATGGCGGGCGTTGCCGACCGCGCCTTCAGAGAGCTTTGCAGAGGGTACGGCGCGGCGTATACCGTGTGTGAAATGGCAAGCGCAAAGGGCATTTCTTTGGGCGACAAAAAAAGCCGCGAGCTTTTGTCGATTGAAAAAGACGAACGCCCCGCGGGCGCTCAGCTTTTCGGCAATTCGCCCGAAACCATGGCTAAAGCCGCCGAAGTCGCGCTTTTATTT
>ULRD01060204.1_pt1 | contig 11238 bp, 9 predicted proteins | sample 1955181 | NCBI WGS metagenome assembly ULRD01 (sample SAMEA4835675, study PRJEB28245) | human gut metagenome | biome: gut microbiome; material: fecal sample | place: Denmark | collected 2008
CGGAGTGTCCGTCCCGCGCAGGGCGCGCATGCGCGCGAGACACGGCCCGGGCACGCGGCCGCCATAGACCGGGAAGAACACGAGCAGGCAGTCGTCGGCAGAAAACGTCTTCGCCTCGGCGTGCACGGTGATGTCGGTGCAGGCATCGGCGGCGTTCAGATTTTCCGCGAAGAGCCCGGCGACGCGCTGCGTGCCGCCCGTGGGGCTGAAGAAATACAGGTGCAGGTTGCGCGGATGCATGGCATGGCCTCCCAATTTCAGATTGTCTTTATTGTAGCGAAAACTGCCTGCGATTGCAATGCTTTGCGGCACAGCGGGCAGAAATTGTGTCACTTTGTGCAGGACGCCGGATGGCGTGGCCGGCTACCGGCCGGGAGGCGGTTGCAGTTTCGCCGCGTGTGCGCTATACTGGCGGCAGCAATATCGGAAGGGGGCGGCCGCCATGCGCGAATCCGCAACGAAAAAAGTGCTCGCCGAGAGTCTCAAGGAGCTCATGCTCCGGCGCGACTTCGCGGACATCACCGTGACCGATCTGTGCGCGGCCGCGGAGATCAACCGCCGCACGTTCTACCGGCACTTTACGGACAAGTACCAGCTCGTGACGTGGATCTACGACAAGGGCTTTCAGAAGGCCATCGGCGACGATGAGCCGGGCCTGTACGACCTCTTCGGGCGCGTGTGCACGTATCTGTACGCCGACCGTGCGTTTTATGCCCGCGCGCTCACGTTCACGGGGCAGAATTCGTTCCACGACTTTCTCTGCGCCCGGCTGCGGCCGTACCTGCAGGCGGATTTTTCCGACCTCTTTTCCGATCCGCAGAACGAGGCGTTCATGTCCGGGAAGATGTCGGATGTGGTCATGGATATTATTCAAAACTGGCTCAGCCGGCCGGATTGCCCGCCGCCGGAGGTGTTTGCGCCCTGGGCGCTGCACCTGTGGAAGGATATCATGGGCCGGTGGAAGGAGCTCGGCGATGCGTGGGAGCACACATTAGACCACAAAAACGCATAAGTGAGGCAAAAAGCCACGAAACTGCGGTTCCGTGGCTTTCCTTGTGGCGCAATTTGTTCTATGCTGAACATACCCCCTCATTTGGAAGCGTGCAGGCCCAGAGGTCTCTTTTCGATCTTTCACGGTACCTCTTCTCCCGTTGCGCGACGGTGTCCGCGCGCTTCCGATCTCGTCCTTTCGGCAGAGCATGCCTTCCTTTTATATGAACGCCCCGGACTGCATTTGCAGTCCGGGGCGTCTGCCGTTGGGGGCGTTCTGCGCGGGGCGCGACGATTTGGAAAGAGAAGCCCTGCACGATGATCGAATTTCAATCCGCGCACCCCGTGCGGGGTGCGACGGCAGCGTCATCCACAGGATGCCGCATTCCATCTCATTTCAATCCACGCGCCCCGTGCGGGGTGCGACGACGATCTCATGGCTCACGCCCCGGTCGCAGATGTTTCAATCCACGCACCCCGTGCGGGGCGCGACGTCTTTTTCGGCTGGCGCGCGAAATTTCGGCACGCATTTCAATCCACGCGCCCCGTGTGGGGCGCGACAACCGTCTTGCCATGGCGAACCTGTCCGCGCAGATATTTCAATCCACGCGCCCCGTGTGGGGCGCGACGCCGCCATCAGATCCGGCTCCGTGCGGAAGTCCTCATTTCAATCCACGCGCCCCGTGTGGGGCGCGACGCAATCCATCGCAAATTATCAATCAGATTTCAGATTTCAATCCACGCACCCCGTGCGGGGTGCGACACTCCGGCGTGCAGGCAAAGGCCGAAACGTATGAATTTCAATCCACGCACCCCGTGCGGGGTGCGACGTGAGGTTCAGGAATTGATGGATGCTGGCGCTCTATTTCAATCCACGCGCCCCGTGTGGGGTGCGACAAAGTACATGCTCCGCGACCGCGACGATCTGGAGATCGTCTGAGGCGGCCCGAGCGATCCGAAAACGTCCCAGGTGCAGATGCGCTCTGCTCCGGGGGCGTTTTGCGCCGCGACATGCATTTTTTGAAGAAAAAACTGGAACGCCCGTGAGCGGAACGGACTGCATAGACTACCGGATTTTGCAGAAAATAGGGTTGCCGAAACGCAAAACAGAGCAAAGGAGTTTTCCGAATATGAAGGCAACCGGAATCGTGCGCCGGATCGACGACCTCGGCCGCGTGGTCATCCCCAAGGAGATCCGCCGCACCATGCGTATCCGCGAGGGCGACCCGTCACAGACAACATTGGCACGGTGGGAAAGGTTTTGCTTCGCAATGGGAGATTTGGCTAAACGACAGGGGTGGTAGTAGTACATAACGGGGTGCAGCGGTTATTATGCTACACCCCTTTATTCTTCATAGATACCGCCTGCGCCGGAATATATCTGCATGTTTCAGCAGAATAGCGCAGCGCCCTTGTTCAGTATACCGCTCATGTATCCCAGAAAGTCATCATACCCCAAAGTCCATTGATACACGCCATCGGCGATCTCTTTCAGATTCCATTCCTTGATCTTATAACGGCGAATGGACACAGATTTTTTCTGCAGTGCACGCCAATCGCCTCTTCCTCTTGCTATCGCTTCTGCTAGGGAGTCATCAATAACCGCCGGAACTGTATCAGAATCGATTACCTTGAATTCCTGGTCAACCGTCTGAAATTGCATTTCGTCCTCTTGCTTCATAAGATGCTGGATAGTTCTGATGCAGCTGTCATCACGGTTAATCTCGTCATTCATAGCGCAGGTGCTGAGTTCCGGAACGATTGGAATATTATTTTTAAAGTAATTTTCCAAAACCGCAGCAGAGTATTCCACGCCTTTATTCTGCGTCAGCATGGAATCATCCCGCAGAGAAAAACTCCACATATCTGCGCAGGAAAAGTCTCCATGGCGGTTAACTCGGCCTGCTGCTTGCAGCAGTGAGAGCAGGGAGGAGATCTCTCTGAATCCCGTTCGAAATGAAAAATCGACACCTGCTTCCACGCAGGATGTAGCCACCAGTGTCCAATCTGTATCTGATGGATCATTAAGGCGTTGCTTGATTCGATCAATCACCTTGCTCCGATCTTCCGGTGTCAGCGCTGTTGATAGGTGTTCGACGCACGACCTTCCAAACTTTTCGCACATATCTGAAGCAACAACCGCAGCATTTTGCACTGTATTCAGAATCAAAAGTCGCGGCCCCGCCGTCTTTTGTACCCAATCGATCAGTTCTTGACGGTGCATCGGCTTTTCGTCCCAGCGAAATACAATACGGTTATGCTCGTATCTCAGCAATCGCTCACGCAGGTCGTGATTTACCAGTTCAGAAACCCTCGGACGAGGCATTGCAATTTCAGTCAAACGCTCAAGATTCCAGTATCGGACGAGAGACCCCGAAGCCAGCACCCAATAACAGCTCCATTCATTTGCCAGCGTGTTCATCCAACGCCACGCAAGAGGAAGAAGCTTCAACGGCAATGCGTTATGTGCCTCATCTATAAAAATCATACTACCTGGTAGTTCATGTAGCCTGCGCAATGCTGACGGATGATTGGAGGCTAATGTTTCGAAGAAAGCCACCGCTGTCGTAACGACAATGGGCGCACGCCACAAGGATGTAAGATAGCGGGTTTCATAGTCCTGAAAATCCGCTCTGGAATGCAATTCTGCAACAACTTCCTCCGGATCTTCATCCGGAAGGACCAGTGCTTTACGATAAACCTCCACCGCCTGCTGAATGATGCTGGTATACGGAAGCACGACAAATATACGGCGGGCTTTTCGGTTTATCGCCTGTCGAAGCAGATGTGCCATAACAGCAGTTGTTTTACCGGATCCGACCGGGCTGTCGCAGGCTGAGAATCCCCCGCCGATTTGTGCGTCACGGCAGGCATAGTACATCTCGCGGCGCAGACAACTGCGTTCACCATCACCACCGAGATTGCGCACATATCGATTCAGTGCGTCAAGTCGCTCGTCAGCACGAAGCTGGGGCAAGTGATCTATTTCCGGCGCCTGCCCGTATGCCGCAGCCGTATCCGTATGATCAGCATCGGCAAGGCAGGACAGTGCCATCCGAAAAAACACGCCCTGATCTCCGTTATACGGCTGTGTCTTGCCGCCGTCTCGAGATGGAAATATATCACAATGCTGGCGAAGAAGATTCTCCAGCGTGGCATCAGTATGCTCCCTCGTTGTTGCGTGTTCATCCCGAAAGATGGCTGCCTCCCTTTGCAGCTCCGCACTCATATCCGGAAGGCCTCTATGATGTGCATATACTGTCAGCGCAGAATACAGACAGTTTTCGGCCTTCAAAGCCGCGCATCCCGCATCTACATGGTTGATTGGCAAATGCCGCTGCTTGTGATCCGAACTTCGCAGAACATTCTGGTTCTGCGCATCCAGTTTTCCTAAATCGTGCAGCAATGCACTTTTTTCTACTACTGCTGACAGAATTCCGCTTCCAACAGCCGCATAGAACTCTGCTTCTTTTGCATAGCGGGCTGCCTTTTTGCGGACACCACGGATATGATCTTTATAGGTTTGCGCTGATATGCCATCTTTCGCACTATGTGCCAGCAATACATCCATTACAGGCTGACCAAATCGACACAGCTTTCCACGCGGTCAAGAAGTTCTTGCGGCAAAGCGGTCTTGTCCTCATAATCATTCCAGGACGTCGATGGGTCTGCCTTGTTTCCGCGCTTTTCCGGCGTCAGTGCATCCAACAGCAGATATTCTGGGCAGCTTCCCAAGATGTTCTTATGCTCTATATACCAAGCGTGGCGGATGCGGACATCGGGTCGGATGGCAGAGCGATTCTGCTCGTATGCATGAGGAATCAGCAGTTTCAAAAGCTCGATGTCATCCGCCGTGCAGCCGCTCTTTGCGGCGTAATTGGGGTTTACAAAGAAAGGCATACAGTATACGCCGTGCTCTACAATGCGATAGGCAAGCGGAGCCATGCCTGCGTTTTTCCCTTCCTGCACACCCGCTTTGTTTGTGTTGGTCTGGCGGATAATATCTACCGGGGCAAGGGACACACCCATTCCAAACTGAACAACGCCCGTCTTGATAAACCCTTTATCGCCACCATCTTCTAGAAAAGTATTCCCGAAAACGCGGGCATCCCAGTACTTCCGAACAAACTCGCTGTCCAGAAACTTGGAGGGATCTTTGCCCATCTCGGTTTTGATTTGTGCTCTTTCACGACCGCGATGCTCCAGAATGCAATAACGCTCCGCATTTCCGCTGAATTTTTCCGGAAGCGCCTTGAAAAACGGAGCATCGTGGTCATCCAGCAAGTCACGGAGCTTGCGTTTGAACGAAACCGGAGAAATCTCTCCGCAGCCGTTAGGACGCTGTCTGGGATCACTCTCACGGTCGGGGTCTCCGTTGGCATTTGAATTGACGACCTCTATCACCAAGAGGCCGGTGGCACGCTTCATTTCGTTACTCATGTACTGCTTCCTCCTCAACATTCTGTTCTATTTGTTCTCTCTTTGGGAATGCGGCCAAATAACCAATAAACAGCTGTGCTTTCTCTTCATCGTTAAATCGCGTCTGTGCTGTCCAATTTTCCTGCAGCTTGACCATAATTCGTTCGCAAAGGCCATATAGCCATCCGGCGCGCCAACTTTCTTTTTGGGGTTCTTTGATGTTTTTCAGGCGATAGCTTTTCGCCCATGAATAGTATGGCATGAGTCTTTGGCTCAGTACCTGCATCGTGCGGGACGGTGCTTCCGCTGCGCTCTGAAACAGACTGCTTCCCACAAGCTGCGGGGGAATATCATCATCTCGTACCACCCTGCAATACAGGGCATGCAGTTCATCCGCCGCCTTCAGTAGCTGCCCATAGATGTAAGGTAGACTCTCCATATACTGATCCTTTCCGATGTGCTTGCGATTTAAGAAAAATCCCAGCATCGCCAGCATATCTTTTGTTTTTTCCAAAACAGTGTGATGAAACTCTCCTTTTGCACACAGATTTCCAAGGTGCGGGCCAATATTCATCGCACTCTCTGCCACCCTGTGCAGGTCGGAAGCGACCGACAGATTGGGTTCCATCAGAAGTTCCAGTCCGTGGTATTTGGGAAATGGCTTAAACTTATCTGTGGCGATCTCACCGTTTTGCTTCCAGAATCGATTCAAAATATCCGCAGCCTCCAATGGATATGGCGTTTGCGGACTGCCAAACGGGAATGCAGGAAGATTGGCGCAGCCATATGTCCAGGCTTCGCTGCATTTTTCCAGTTCGCAAGCGTCAGTCTGTCGGGTGTAGATGACCTTTGTGCGCGCCTTGTCAATTTTTCGAAGCATAAATATCCTGATTTGCTGTGCATTGGAGTCTGTACCTGCTTTTTTTGTTCGTTGAATACTTTTAATGAACTGTCCTGCTTTTGCGGAAAAAGCTGTTGTTTTGTCTCCACTCTGCTTGAACATCGCAGTATAGGAAATCGGAACATCCGGCAGACTTGAAGGATATGCAAGCAAGATCTCGTTCTGGTCTGTATTGATCCATGTAATGTTCTTTTGCGCAGCACTGCCTGCCCATTCCAGCGCGGATTGAAGCTGCATACGCATGGAGGGTGAAATCGGATAGCTGGCATTTTCAATTCGGCCATATCTGCTTTGGCATCGCTGCTCCTTGAACATCGTTCGAATCGTAGCATTAAAGCCACCCGCCAGTTTGACATTTGGCATCGGCTCCTCGATAGTCTGAAAGGGCACACCGAATGCGTCAATCGAATCTTTCGTTCCTTCGTTGTTTTTTTGCGCTTCTATTTCCAGCAAATGCCGGTTGACTTCGAAAACGAATTTTTCGCTTATAGCAGGCAGTCCGCTGTCAATCATTTTTTCGGATTCAAACGCGACGGAAATTGAGCCATAATCTTCCTCTGCGGTTTTACCCTTTTTCCCCGGATAAAAAAGAATCATCAGTGCGAGCGCAGCATGTTGCCCCGCCTCGATCATTTGCCAAGCAAATCTTTCAAGTTCACGATGTAAGATGGATGCGTCTGTGAAATAATTTGTCTCACCCATTAATACCTGCAATGGCTCATATTGAGCGGCCACAGGCTGCAACTCAGCAGGTGTCTTTTCCATGGAAATCTTGTATTTTCCGCCGAACTTCGCACCCCAGTTGTTTTCAATGTGCCAAGTCTTCATGTTATGGACACCGGTATCATCTATGTGTTCCGGATGTTTGATGTAATCTGCCAACTCCGCTTTAACAGCTTCATCCGTAACCCGATATAACGGGGCGAGATTCATGCATGGATAGCTTCCTTGGTTTGATCCATATTTCCTCAGGATCTTATCAAACTTTGCATCCAGCTGTGACAAGCCGACAATCTTCCCGTCAGAAATGGTAATGCAAACACATGGCGTGTTACTGCGAATATTAGGAATTGGTTTGTATTTTCTGTGCCAATTCTGTGCTCGAATCTGGACACTGTCAAGTGCTCTTGAAAGGTCGTACAACTCGTTGATCACAGGCAATCACCCCTTTTCGGATATTCCAAGACACCGTGGTGAATGCAGAGGTCTGTGTCATAGACAGCCAGATAAGGGGACGCATATCCCTGTTGAAACATTCCGCGAAGCATAGAAGGGATGTTGATGTCCGGAAGTTCCGTGCAGACGCAGGTCGTATCGCGGAACGGCCCAAAATAGGACGGGGTGAATTCGCTCCATCCCAAGGACAGCGTTGCATAAGACTGTCCTCGTTTCAAACGTCGATTGAAGATCTCCTGATAAGCATGTCCGGGAGAACTGGTCCGGTGGTCCCACTTGACTGCACTTTCCGGAAAACGTTCTTTATTCGGGTTTGGCACAACATCTGCGTAGAGTCGATAACAAACATCGGTCAGAACAGTTGCAAACAGTTGATAGTTATTATCCTTCTTTATGGAATCTCCTTTTCGCAGCGGCCCTCCATAGTTGGTTGCATAAGAATGAAACTGCGGCACAGAGCATAGCTCAACTCTCTGCGGTATCACGAGAACCGCCGGTCCCCAAAGAACGCTTTCAAATAGCCCACGCACTGCCGAGTAGGTCGGTGCGGGATAGCTGCATGGGGAATCGCCGGTGTCCGGTCTCGTCCACATGGCAGTATTGCCTGCAATCTCCATAGAAATCCGATATGTTTTCAAATGCATAAGAAGTCACCCTTTTTCTTCGGATATTTGAATCATATCCCGTATAGCATACTCAAGCTATCCGCAGCAAACGGTTGTGGAAATGCAGAAAATTTGTGCGCCTCTATCCTCGCGGTTTGCAGTATGGCATCTATACCATATAGCAGAACCCAGAAGCACTCGTATTCTGTATATATTATACAGCACGGTTCTGACTGTTTTCAAGGCCAAGGTGCAGCGTACATATAATTGACATTTCTGCACCGTATTTATGCGCTTATTCTCGTAAGATTCCTAACCCCTCTCCAATTTCTGAATAATGCGGTCGTGAAACATTCTTTGAAGGCCGGCTTATCCAGTGCTATTGCTCCCCACTCCAGACATACGCCGTATACCGTCCACCGCTGAGCTTTATGACCTCACCGGATTTCAGCAGCTCTGCCAGCGCGCGCTGGACGGTGATCTGACTGATATCCGGGCATTTGGCCATGATTTCACTTTTGGTGATCTTGCCGAGGTGGCTCTTGATGATCTCGCGCACCCGGTCGGGCTTAGATAGCCCCTTTGTCGTCAGCAGCTCAATTCGGCTTTCAAAATTCAGGTAAGCCGCCGCCAGAACGCCCAGCATATAGGTCACGAAGGGCGCATAATCGTTCGTCCCCTCGTGCCAGTTGTAGGAGCTGGCTTGCAGGGCCTCGTAATAGGTCTCCTTGGTATCGGAGATCAGCTTTTCGATACTGATATATTTGCCGACAAGATAGCCGGAACGGTACAGGAGCAGCAGCGTCAGGAGCCTGCTCATGCGGCCGTTGCCGTCATTGAAGGGATGGATGCAGAGAAAGTCCAGAATGAAAATCGGGATCAGCAGCAGCGGGTCAAGCTCGGCGTCCTGTGCGGCCGGCTGGAAGGCGTCGCAAAGTGCTGCCATCGCCCCCGGCGTTTCCCACGCAGAGACAGGCTCAAACCGGATGATCTTCCGGCTGTCCGGCCGTTCTTCGGCAATCACATTATCCGAGTTTTTGAAGCTACCGCCGATGGACTTGCCGCTGAACTTGTACAGGTCCCGATGCAGCTGCAAAATGACCGTCGGCTTTGGCGGGATATAGTCGTGGCTCTCGTGGATCGTCGCCAGCACGTCGCGGTATCCGGCGATCTCTTTTTCGCTGCGGCTCTGGGGCATGGCCTTTTCGCGGACGATCTTTTTCAGGCGGTCATCTGTTGTGATGATGCCCTCGATACGGTTGGACGCTTCGGTGCTCTGGATCTTCGCAACCTCCAAGAGATTGGACAGCGCATCCGCTTTTGCCTCGATAAAAAGATTCTGCTGCCCCTTGTACTCGTGGATCTGCGTCAGATACGTCACGACCTCCGGCGTCAGAAGCTTTTGATATTCTGCTTTGAAGTTGAAATCTCTCATTCAAATTCCTCATTCGGCGTTCAATTTCATCAAATACCATTTAATGATGCAATTACAGCATACCCGCGAATTGCATCACCGTCAATCTTAATTTTGTCATTTCTTGTACGATGATAAAATTGAGGTTGTCGCAAAAAAGGCAGTCCGTCCCCCATCGGCACGGACCGCCTTTTGCATTTTCTGAGCAGGGATGACAAGTTGCCTTTTGCAGTTTGTATATGCACCTGCGAGGGAAATGAGGGATTGCAAAGGGAACATCTCTTTGCCGCTGGGTTTCCAATAGGGGCGCGCAGCATCCCTGTTGGCACACGATTTTGCTTTGCAAAGTCTAGTGTGTTATACCTTTGCTTCCGGCTGACGCGGGAAAGGGGTTAACTGCGTACTCTGCGGTGCAGCAGAGTGTGGCAACAAACGCTTTTTCGCGGCAGTAGGACAGGCAGATTTTGTGACGGGGGTTACGGCACAAATGCAGGATTTTTGAGAAACAAAATCCGTCTGTCCGGAAAAGGAAGCAGAGGTATATAAAGCCCCCGTCCCGCCGCAGCGCCGCCTTTATTTCAGCGCTTTTTCCGTTTCCCCTTGCCGTGGGTCATGGTCGTTTTCCCGCGCTGGCTGATGGGGCATTTCAGGTACTTGGACTTTTTAAGTCCGCTGATGGTTGAGACAAATTCTTCCTTTGTAAGTTTGTCATAATCAAGCCCAATCGTTGCCATGAACGCACGGATTTGTTTTTCTTCGGAGCTTCCCTCAAAGTTTATTGCCTCCTGCAACTGCCTCTGCATTCTCCGCTTTGCCAAATATAAGGGGCCGGAAATCGGGCATATTGAGTCCCACAACGAGCGCACCAAGGAGAAGTACGCCAGCAATCCAGACGTGGACACGTCCCGCAGTCACCTCAATTTCCATCTGGTGACGCCCCAGCGCAAGTACCGCGCAGAAGCGGAAAAGCAGATCACAGAGGCGGGCTGCCGTACACGTTCGGACAGCGTGCGTGTTGTGGAGGCGCTGGTGACAGCCAGCCCGGCGTTCTTCAAAGGTAAGAAAAAAGGAGCGGTCAGAGCTTATTTCCAGGAAGCGTTGGACTTCATCAAGCAAAACCAGAGTCCAGAAACAATTATATCCGCCGTGGTGCATATGGACGAGAAAACGCCCCATATGCACCTTTCTTTTGTCCCGTTGACGGCGGACGGGCGGCTCAGCGCCAAGGAGATCGTCGGCAACAAGAAGAAGCTGACGCAGTGGCAGGATCGCTTCTGGGAGCACATGGTCAAAAAATATCCCGATCTGGAACGCGGCGAGAGCGCCAGCGAAACCGGACGTGACCACATCCCGCCGCGACTGTTCAAGGAGGCCGTCCACATGAACCGGATGAAGGAGCAGATCATGGCGATTCTGAACGACACCAATCCGTTCAACAAAAAGGCCAAGCTGGACGAGCTGGAAGCGCTGCTGGGCAAGTACGTTCCCGGCGCGGAGGCTCTGCGGACGAAGTTCAAGAAGTACGACGCCGCTTATAAGGCACTGACCGCCGAGAATGCGGCGCTCGAAAAGCAGCTGGGCGCATCGTCTAAGGAAAGCGTCCTGAAAAAATTGGAGATCAACGAAAAACTCCGGGAGCTGGACGAGCTGCACCGCATGGTGGACAGCATCCCGCCGGAGATTTTGCAGGCAGCGAAGCAGGTGGCCGCGCATAAGCCGCAGGAAAGATGAGG
>ULRD01026463.1_pt1 | contig 11213 bp, 8 predicted proteins | sample 1955181 | NCBI WGS metagenome assembly ULRD01 (sample SAMEA4835675, study PRJEB28245) | human gut metagenome | biome: gut microbiome; material: fecal sample | place: Denmark | collected 2008
ATATTCGTTCGGTATATAACGAATCAGCAGGGTTATTTTGGGAAACTAAAGTTCGAGCAATAGCAGAATCGATTGGAAATATTTTATTGAATTATATTCTTGTTAAATTATTCGGACTAACCGGTATTGTAGCTGCAACGCTGATTTCTCTATTTTTATTTAATTTTATTTGGTCTTCACAAATCACATTTCGTTATTATTTTAAAGGAATAAAGATATCCTCATATTTTATTGCACATTGTAAATATTTTTTTGTTACTTTAATTGTTTGCGGTATTACTTTCCTTTTAACAAATGTATTAATTTCAGGTGAAAGCATAATTCAGTTAATTTTAAGAGGAGTGATATGCGCTGTTTTCCCCAATCTTTTAATGCTTATATTATATTACAGAACAAAGGATTATGGAGAGGCAATTGTGTGGTTATGCAAAAAATCACCACGATTGGGTTTTCTTTCATTCCTTATACCTAAGAATTATAAAAAGGGAGTCAATTGTCAATGAAAGGAATTCTATATAGAACGTTTTATTATATAAAAAGATGCGGTCTTGGATATATAGTTGATATCTGCAAAGGAAATGGTCGAAGTAGGGATACGAATAAAAAACTGTATCGCTATTTTGATAATTTACCGAAATCACAGTATAAAGAAGAACTTTATAAATACATATGTACATTTGTTCAGAATGGTGAGAGTTATAATCTGGATCATCCACGGACGTTTAATGAAAAAATCCAGTGGTTAAAGCTGCATGATGCCACTCCGATGAAATCCAGATTGGCTGATAAATATGCTGTACGTGAATGGATTACAGAAACTATCGGAGAGGAATATCTGATCCCGCTTGTTGGCGGACCATGGAAAACGGGAAAGAATATCAATTTTGATCTTCTTCCAATGCAATTTGCTCTTAAAGCAAATCATGGAAGCGGAATGAATCTTATAATTAAAGACAAAAGTCAGATGAACTATACGGAAGCATCTAAACTTGCTGATACGTGGATGGAGACTTTATATGGCTGGAACGGAATGGAAACGCATTATTTTGAGATTCCTCGTCTAATTTTTGCTGAACAATATATTGAGCAGAGTGACGGAAACCTGGTAGATTACAAATTCCATTGTTTTAATGGAAAGCCATATGTACTACAGATCATTGGAGATAGAAATTTAAATGGTCATAAAGGATATGAAATTTTTGTCGATATGAATTGGAATAAGCGTGAAGTAGGCAATCACTCATATCAACAGTATAATGAAATTCCGTCTAAACCAAAAAACTTTGAAGAAATGACTATGATTGCTGAAAAATTAGCATACAGTTTTAAGTACGTTCGTGTTGATTTATATGTCATTAATGGTAAAATTTATTTTGGAGAAATGACGTTTACTCCAGCAAATGGATTTGAATTATGGAATGATGCCTTTCAGTTGGAGTTGGGAAATTTAATTGATATAAAATAGTTTGGTGGAGGGAAATATGATGCCGGATAAAATATTGGTTCGGAATGTGAATAGGGATTTTAAGATAGATTTTCTACGAGCATTAGCAATTATGCTGATTATCATGGCTCACATCAAAACAAGTAAGGATACCGGAATCATATTTCAATTGCGTTCATTTGATGTTCCGCTTATGTGTATGTTGGTTGGTATGACTTCGTACCTGTCATTCAATAAAAAGGGTGAAAAATATGGTAAATATCTAATGAAAAGATTTAAAAGGCTGATTATTCCCATGTGGATTTTCGTTAGCCTATATTTAGGGTTTTCATTATTGAATAAAATTTTATTTGATGTCAGTTTTCCATCGATAACAAGTATTGTAACAAGTTATATCCCGATTTGGGGAATTGGATATATTTGGATTATTAGAGTTTATTTTACCATTGCAATTGTTGTACCTGCGATATATAAACTGTCATTAAGATTTAGTAGTATCGTTCAAAAAATACTGATTTTATTTTTTTTGCTTGTAGTACATCAAATTTTATGTTATATAGAAAGCTTTTTTTCCGGTTTTGTTTTGACGGTATATCAACAGATTTTTCCTATTAGTTCTGGCTATATAATAATTGCATTGATTGGTATGTGGGTTATCCAGCAAAAACCAAGTCATACATTAACGATGTTCTGCTTTTTTGGAATACTATGCGGACTATCACTATCATATTATGAATTTGATCCTATAAGTTCACATAAATATCCTCCTGATATTTATTACATATCATATGGAGTTGCAATTTCATTATTACTTTATTTGTTGCTTGGAAAAATGATGGCGTTCAGTAATATTTTAGGACATAAATTTGTTTTTTGGATATCGTCAAATTCATTGGAAATGTATTATTGGCATGTGTTTTTTGCCGAAATGTTATGCAGGCAGTGTTCAAACATTCATTGGAGTATCCGATTTATCATAGTGATTGCAATCACTATTGTAATTACATATTTTCAATTGAAATTTGTGCCTGCTTTATATAAAGGAAATTTTGAAAAAGGAGTAAAAGAATGAAAATCGCAGTAGCAGGTACGGGATATGTCGGCTTATCTCTCGCCGTTCTTCTGGCACAATATAATACTGTTGTTGCAGTAGACATTGTACCTGAAAAAGTTGACCTTATCAACAATAAAAAGTCGCCTATTCAAGACGACTATATTGAGAAATATCTTGTTGAGAAAGAACTTGACCTTACGGCTACAATTGATGCAGAGTCTGCATATAAAAATGCAGAATTTGTTATAATTGCAGCGCCTACAAACTATGACAGCAAGAAGAACTTTTTTGATACGAGCTCAGTTGAAGCGGTAATTGATCTTGTAATGAAGTATAATCCGAATGCAATAATGGTGATTAAATCGACAATCCCTGTAGGATATACAAAATCTATCCGTGAGAAAACAGGAAGCAAGAATATAATTTTCAGTCCTGAATTTCTGCGTGAATCTAAGGCATTGTATGATAATCTCTATCCGAGCCGCATTATTGTGGGGACGGATCCGGATGATAAGCATCTGGTACAGGCTGCGCATAAATTTGCCGAATTACTTCAGCAAGGTGCAATAAAAGATAATATTGATACACTTTTTATGGGATTCACCGAAGCCGAGGCAGTCAAACTGTTTGCTAATACATATCTTGCTCTTCGTGTTAGTTATTTCAATGAATTGGATACCTATGCTGAATCAAAAGGGCTTAATACCCAACAGATCATCAATGGGGTATGTCTTGATCCTCGCATCGGCAGTCATTACAATAATCCTAGCTTTGGTTATGGCGGCTATTGCTTGCCGAAGGATACTAAGCAGCTTCTTGCTAATTATGCTGATGTTCCTGAGGAGCTTATACGTGCTATTGTACAATCCAACAGCACTCGTAAAGATTACATTGCAGACCGTGTGTTAGAAATTGCAGGGTATTATGATGACTATAGTACTAATAATGAGTTTGACTCATCCGGTGAAAAGCACGTTGTGATAGGAGTATATCGCTTAACAATGAAATCCAACAGTGATAATTTTCGTCAGAGCAGCATTCAGGGTGTTATGAAGCGTATTAAAGCAAAAGGGGCAGATGTTATCATTTATGAGCCTACCCTTAATGATGGCGATACTTTCTTTGGAAATCTTGTTGTGAATGATTTGGAGAAATTCAAAATGCAGTCTGGTGCAATAATTGCGAATCGTTATGATTCATGTCTGGACGACGTTCATGACAAAGTCTATACAAGAGATTTGTTTAGAAGAGACTAATATAATACGCGTTTTTCAATTATTTTGTGATGTTATGAGCAAGACGATACGTTTGGTACAGGAGATTTATCAGTGAAAGCACTATCTTATGCAACGAAAAGCGGCAGTTTTACCTGCCGCATTTTTATATGTACTATAGATTTTGTTTTTTATTTTTTCTGCTTATACTTTTGGAAAAATCGTATTAGGCGGAGTGCCGTGTTTCTCAGATGAGAATCCTTCTTTTCCAAGAATATAATTATGTATTGATGTAAGATCTGTCTCGGAAATTTTTCCGTCGCCGTTTATATCACAGGCTTTATTTCCGTAGCCTGCCGATAGGGCTTTTCTTAGGAATACCACATCATATATATTTATATCGCCATCATTGTTGATATCACCGGTCATAAAATATTCTTCAACGGGCTCAAGGATCCATTTCTGGCATTCATGACCGTTTACTTCAAACTGCTGAACATTTCCGCCGTTTATGTCAAGAGCATTTTCAATTTCGATTGCGCTCCTATCGCTGCTTGATTTTGTTAAGATCATATAGCTTCCGTCACTGTTTTCAATAAGCTTAAATTTCTGGGCATCGCTGTGCGTATCGGTATATATACCGATATTAGTTCTGTTATCAGGATTTCCCGAATCAAGATCAAGCTTAAACGTTTTTCCGTCACCGATATTTGAGCAGATTTCGTAATAGCCGCTGCCGCAGGGGATAAAGCTCCATGTATTGTAATCAGCAGCTCCGTCTGCCATATACTGTATGACATTTGAACCCGCTTCTGCGCTTCCGTTTGCAATTGTGAGATAAAGTCCGCTGCTAAGATTTCTTATTCTGTAATTACCGTCCTTGATAACGCTGCCTTTAATTACGGGCGGCTTTGTTTGTGGGTATATATTTTCGAATACCTTGAGTGATTCAAGGGGATGTCCTTTAAAATCGAAAAGCGCCTGATTATCATAGGATGATCCGCCTGCACCGTCTACGCTCTTATCGTATTCCTGGGCATATTCCGTTGCCCAGCCTGAACCGTATAAAGTCCAGAGCTTATGCTGTTCTTCCCATGAAATACCGTTTACGCCAAGCCATGCGGGTTCCCAGTAAAAAACGCCGATTCCTTTTTCTCCCACATTTGCTACTGCTTGAAAAACATCTGTAAGGCATTGTGCCTGACCGTCAACGGAAATATCATACCGCAGGTCAACATCGGAGGAGGATGACGTAACAGCGTTTCCGAAAGTGTCGCCGTCATCGTTCGTGTAAGGATAGGCTGTTTCTGCGACCATTACATATTTACCGTATTTATCAGCGATAGATTTAAGTACTGATGTCAGGTTTTCGGTAGTGCCGTGCCAGTATGGATAATAGGAGGTAGCAAAAACGTCATAATCAAGCTTGCATTCGTTCATTACCTTGGCGTACCATTCATAATTACCTGACGCGGGATTTGCAAAATGATGAGCGATAAGTATATCCGGATCAAACTCCCTTACGGCTTTATTTCCGCTTGCAAAGAGGTCGCAGATCTTATACATATCTTTTTCGCCGCAAAAAAAGCAGTTAGTCTCGTTTCCGACTTGAACCATGCCTATATTTCCGCCGTTTTCAGTGATCGTTTCAAGCACCCATTTGGTGTAGCGATAGATTTCGTATTTTAATGTCTCGTGGTCATGCTGCTGCCAGTATTTTGGACGTGTCTGTTTTCCCGGATCAGCCCAAAAGTCAGAGTACTGGATATCAACAAGGAGCTTCAAGCCGTATTTTGAGGCTCTTTTTCCTATCTCCGCTGCAACGTTCAGATCATTGTTTCCGCCGCCGTAGCTGTTTCCGCCGCTGTCCCAAGGTTCGTTCCATACACGCACGCGTATATAATTGACTCCACTGTCTGCAAGAGTTTTAAAAATATCTTGTTTTTCGCCGTTTTTGCTGTAGAATTCCACACCGGCCTTTTCAATGGCAATAATAGATGATATATCCACGCCTTTTATCGGTTCACCATCGTTTACAGAGGGATCTAAGCTGCTGAAGGTTACTTGACGCAGATTATTCTCTGCATAGATCTTGTCTGGGATTTTAGTGCATGGCAGAAGTGCCGTAATTGCAATTGCAGCAGCTATGGCTGCTGATCTCAGAAAATTCATATTTTCACCTCGCTGTTTTTTTAATTATATCATATAATCGTGAATTTGTCTACACTATATAAGCTGAATCATAATTTCTTCTACCAAATCTACACTTTTTTTCTTTCTTTTTCTTGATTCCACTTTCACATCGTATTCCAAATGACTATAAAGATCTGCCGTTATTACAGTTTGCTAAAATACTTATTTCGTCTCTTGTAACGAAGATACCTCTTTTGATTTTTTGTTAAGTTGACAGACATTAAGGCAACACCGCACAAAGCACGCCTGACGGCTTTGTACGCCATCTGCTTGCATATTTTCCGTCATCTTGCACAGAAATATTTTGACATACGACAGTATGCCTTCAAAATTTCTATACAATCTGACGAAAAATCTGACTGCGCATCTGCCGCACAAGCTTTGTGCGGTGTTGCCTTAACTTTGTTATATCATTGGAGGTTTTCTTTTTTCACTCTTAATTAAATCTTTTTAGAACCCTCATTAAAACCGGATGGTTCTAAGTACAAAAGAAAGAGCTAACGAATCTTTTTATGGATCGTTAGCTCTCTTTGTTTTATTTCAATCTCTATTTTTGTAATTTCGTCACTTTGAAATACTGTATCAAAATAAATTAAACGTTTGGATCAAGTGTTAAAATGATACCGAGTACAAATTGCTGTATTTTAAATGAATCGTTAGGTGTGATCCCATCCCCGTTTTCGTCAACGTCACCGTTAATCTTTCCTTGTTTTGTTATCTTATATTTATTTGGATTTGCTAATGACTGCATAATGAGAACGGCGTCTGCAAGATTGACTTCTCCATCTTCATTAGTATCTCCATAATGAAGATTGCTGTCTGTAGTTGATACGGCAGTGGTTGTGGTGGTAGAAGAATCAGGATTGCTGCTGCCGCCAAGACCGTCCGCAGATGTACCGTCGGGTTCAATGCCATAGTATAATACTCCGTTGAGATATACGGGAACATAAGGAGTAACAATTCCTACAACAGTGCCGTCCTCATTAGTAGAGCTGCCGCCGCTAAGAAGCTCTTTGTTTGACGGATCGTTGGCTGCATCCCAGCCGCTTCCGTAATTCGGACAAACAAAAGCTATAAGGATCTCGCACTGCTGCATACCCTCGGAAACAGGGAGAACAGCGCGACCGTCCGGAAGATTAACTTCAATATAATAAATACTTCCGTCATACTTTATGGGCTTTGAAATTTCAGCGGTTTTTATTCCCTTTGAAGCATACATAGCAGATTGATCCCGATCGCAGCGGATAACGATATCCTCGGGATTGATTCCCGCGTCTATAAATTCGCTGAGATCCATATAGTATCGGAATGAGATGTTATCCTGAACTCTTGCCGGCCATGCAGAATGATTTGTAATTTTAAAGCTAATTGTTATTCCGCTGGAATCGCTGCCTTTTGTAAGAGTTTCAACATAGAATTCCGGACCGTCATGCTTTTCGGGCTGAGGGAAAGACGGGTCGCTTTTTCCGCCGTATTTATCAATCATTTTGCAAAGAATCGCAGTAAATCCGGCATTGTAGTCGGTTGCAACTTCGTTGTTTACATAATTTCCGCGATTATCTTCATAGGAGCCATCCTCATTCGGGCCGCCGACAAGCGCGCCGTAAAGAATGTGACGGCTCATGACAGGGTAAGCCTCGGCATTTTTCCATGAACCATGAGCTGTACGGTGATGAGGATTTTTGGGAGAATTTTCACCGTAACCGACTACATAGCTGAAATTATCGGAATTTTCACCGAGAACAAAATTTATTTGATCCTCGTAAAATTTCTCGTAAGCGGACGTATCCTTGTCCTTTAAAATCGTATCGCAGGCAACGGCTGAAATAAAAGCAGACGTCTGGGCATAACGCAGGCATCCCCAGCTATCAATATATGCAAGCTTGTTTTCAATCTTTTTTGTATCGTTTGCAAGATATTTAAGATGCTTTTCAACATGAGCTATATATTGGCTGTCCTTTGTATTTATGGCATAAAGCAGCATACCTCCCTGCATAACGTCGTCCCAGCAGTGAGCCCATGTATATTTCAATTGGGATGCGTCGCCAAGCTCTTTGTCGAGATAAGGAATATATCCCTCTGCCTTATCAAGGTAAGAATTGTTGCCTGTAGCGATATAAAGCCAGTTTGCGGCATAGAAAAGCTCATCATAGAAATGTCTCGACTGATAAAAGCCCTGAGCGTCGGTTTTATTGTAAACGTCGTTGCTTTGTGACGCATCGGCAAGCTTAAAGATATTTTCCGCGTGTTCAAGGTATTCTTCACGCTTAGAGCTGTCGATCCTGCCGTCAAGAGCGCAGTAGCCGGAAGCCAGAGCAGCAGCCATTTCACCGAATACGGCAGCGCAGCCCTCAGAGGATTTTAATATCTCTCTCGCACTTTCATAGGATGTGCCGCTGTCCTCCATACCGTACTGATAAAGCTCGACAGATCCCCACCATGTATGGTCGATCTTGCCGTTGCCTACCTGAAAGATAACTTCATCTCCCAAGTCGCATTCTGCCAGATAATCAAGAACAAATTCAAGGTTATTTACGTAATTGGTCATTTCTCCGCAGCTTTCAATTCCGTCCGGGTACTGGTAAAGCCCCCATGCAAGCATAGAAGCGGAATAAGCCATTGGAAGGTTGAATTTTACATGATCGCCCGCGTCGTACCAGCCGCCTTTAATTTCATCTATCATTGTAGAATCGGCTCGCCATTCAACACGATTCCAGTCAGGAAGCGGTCCCGCCTGCTGACATTCATAAAAATAAAGAGATTTCTGAAGCGCTTCGGCATAATTGGGGGTATCGGCTGCTGAAGCAATAGGTGCATAAGACAGAGCTCCGGAAGCTCCGATCGCCGAGCTGAGCATTGCTGCGGAAAGAATCCCGCAGGCGACTTTTTTAAACATAATGACTCTCCTTTCCGTTCAGGGAAAATGACTAAAGTAATATTGACGTATAGCAAAAATTTCAGCACAGACATCAGTTAAATTTGCTGAAAAAGCTGCACATGCGAACAATATCTGAATTAATTACAACTTAATTATGCCATATAATTTATTTAAAGTCAAGTATTATTTTGCTATTATATCTTTATTTAACGCAAAAGTTTAAACAGAAAATTTAAGGCAAAATTATATCTGCGGCTGTTTTTTAATAACCAGCCGCCGATAACAGATAATTTAAATTAAGGCATTGTCATTGTAATGCAGCAGCTTTTTAACTTGCTTCTGTCATACGGCTTTAAGGCAACACCGCACAAAGCACGCCTGACGGCTTTGCACGTCATATGCTTTCATATTTTCCGTCATATCACACAAAAAATCCTTGACAGGCGACAGCATGCCTGCAAATTTTTTATGCAATCTGACAAAAAATCTGACTGCGCATCTGCCGCACAATCTTTGTGCGGTGTTGCCTTAACAATTAATGCTTGACTAATTTCATCAAATGGGATATAATAATAACAGTATTACAAATTAAGGAGTGTTTCAAATGAGCGAATGTACACATGACTGTTCAACATGCTCAAGCAGCTGCGACAACAGAACAGAACCTCAGAGTTTTATTGAAAAACCTAATAAGATGAGCAAAATAGGGAAAGTTATCGGCGTTGTAAGCGGTAAGGGCGGTGTTGGAAAAACAATGGTTTCCTCACTTCTTGCAGTTTCAATGCAGAGACTGGGAAAAAATGTTGGCATTCTCGATGCTGATATTACAGGTCCTTCAGTGCCGAAAGCTTTTGGTATTCATAATAAGGCTGATGCCTGTGAATTCGGTATTATTCCGCAGAAAAGCAAAATGGGGATCGACGTTATGTCTGTCAATCTTCTTCTTGAAAATGAATCCGATCCTGTTGTATGGCGCGGTCCTGTTATTGCAGGCGTAGTAAAACAGTTCTGGACCGATGTTATATGGAAAGATATCGACTATCTTTTTGTTGATATGCCTCCCGGAACAGGTGACGTTCCGCTGACTGTTTTCCAGTCAATTCCCGTTGACGGAATTGTTATTGTAACATCTCCGCAGGAACTCGTTTCAATGATCGTTGAAAAGGCTGTAAAAATGGCTAAGCTCATGAATATCCCGATTCTCGGAATAATCGAGAATATGAGTTACTATGAATGCCCTGACTGCGGTAAAAAAATCAGCGTTTTCGGCGAAAGTCATATTGAAGAAATTGCTTCCGAACACAGCCTGCCCGTACTTTCCAGACTTCCTATCTGCACTGAGCTTGCAAAAATGTGCGATCAGGGAACTATTGAACTCTTTGAAGGAGATTGGCTTGACGCCGCCGTTGATCACATACAAAAAATGTGATGTTTTTGAAGAGACTAAAGAGTTTTTATTATACAGCAAAGAACCTGCCTTGAATTTTCAGGGCAGGTTCTTTTATTAATAGATGTGTTTAATATTTTCGACATACTGTCTCATTTCTGATTTAGACGAAACAGTGTGCGTGCCGTTGATAATCCTCTGCTTTTTCGCTTCCGGAAGAGATGCAAATTTCTGCATAGCTTCCGGGTTCATAGCAAGCGCCATACCAAATCCTATCGGCATTTCATTTTTCTCCATATTTCACCTCAGGCAAACTTTGTGCGGTGTCTCCTTTATTTTCAAATATGACAGCTTCCTCCATGTCCGCTGCAGCCATGCTTGTCTTCACCGCAATGATGTCCTTCATCGTGATGTTCATGATCGTGATGATTGCAGCGGACATCAGGATCATAAGCAAGAGTACCTGAAAGCAAGGCGTCTACAGCATCGTCAGCGCTGCCTGACACGCCGCCGTATAGTTTAATTCCCGCTTCGTTCAGTGCATTTTGAGCGCCCATCCCGATTCCTCCGCAAATCAGTGTATCGACCTTTAGTTCAAAAAGCAACCCGGCTAATGCGCCATGTCCGCTTCCGTTTGTATTTACCACTTTTGAATCTGCAATTTTATTATTATCTATCTCATAAATTTTAAATTGCTCCGTATGTCCAAAGTGAGGGAATACATTTCCGTTTTCATAAGTTACTGCAATTTTCATAATTAATATTTCCTTTCCGATATCAGACTGATTTTGAGCTGAAAAATTAATTCTGCCGCATTTAACGCAGCATTTTCATAAAAAACAGTTACATAATTTATAGTTTCTTACTGCAATGCGCAGCGCTTTTCCGTTAATATTTTAATCGGTAATTTTTGCTGTCGCTTGCTTATAAATTTTTGTGACTGTCGTACAAGAATTATTTATACAATAACATTATAACCCATATACTCGAAATAATCAAGATATTATGAAATTTATTAGAAAATTTTTATAGAGCTTGTTTAC
>ULRD01058543.1_pt1 | contig 11202 bp, 14 predicted proteins | sample 1955181 | NCBI WGS metagenome assembly ULRD01 (sample SAMEA4835675, study PRJEB28245) | human gut metagenome | biome: gut microbiome; material: fecal sample | place: Denmark | collected 2008
TTTGAATTGTCAAGATGAATTTTGAGCCGCTCAGAGCCGATATAACGGCTTTTATTTTAAATAATCGAGCTTGCCGACGAAACCTATAACCTCAAGTATTGACAAGCTCCGCGGTATTTTATATAATGCTCTCGTGGTGCTACCATTTACGGTAGGCGGTTACACTCTGCGCCCTCGTGAGGGGGTGATCTTATGCAGTATGTTACATACGAAAACTTATTTACTTTCGCTCTTGTAATTATCGGACTTGTGACGGTGTTCGTTGCAGTCCTTGCATATAAAAAGAAATAACCGCCCAACGTTCCAAAGCTAAGGCGGTTAAATCTTTTAACAATCTTATTTGAGGGCGTAACCGTCTATCGGTAGCACCACTCTTTGTATCTTTATTATATGCTATGTGCCTTGAATTGTCAAGGCTTAATATTCATTTGCCGCCTGGTGGGGCGGTTCTTTGTTTATGGTGTATTCTACTGCTTGACTTATAAAACGGCTTAAATCGCCGAGCTTGCCGCTTATTCGTCCATTGCTTCACCGTTCAAGGCGGATTTCAGCCATTTTTCAAAGATATTCATATTTATAAGCACCTTTGATTTTATTTTAGTTACCGAAAACCTATTCCCTTTTATCAATCTTCGCAATACGCTTTGCGTAAATATGGTTCCGTTATCTGCTTCTTCAAGCTCTTTTGCAGCTTCCTGAATGGTTCTCATTCTCGGAAAGGTGGACCATTGTCGATCTGTGTTTTCGCCGAGATATTCAAAAAGAGCGTTTATATCAATTAGCTTCTTTTGACCTTTTATTATAATCGGGATTTCCTCATTGTTTATAATACGGCGCAACGCTTTGAGTGTCAGGCAACTTCGAGGGTCAAGCTCTTTGATCTCTTTGATCGCCGCTCGTGCCGTCAGAAACCTCGGAACCGTTGTTGTGTATTTATATTCCACAGTATTATTAGGCGATAAGTCAATTATTAGTTGTGTCATTACTTCGCCGCCTGCCTTACATGCTTTTTCATTTGCCGCCCGGTGGGGCGGTTCTTTTGTTTATGGTGTATTCCTGCTGCTTGACTTGTAAAACGGCTTAAATCACCGAGCTTGCCGCTTATTCGTCCATTGCTTCATCAATAGCACGGTTTACAAAGCCGTTCAGGCTTTCACCCTTACTTTCCGCAAAGGTCTTTATTTGTTCTTTCTTGCCTTTTGGCATACGGATCATAACACTATCATAGTTGTTTTTTATATATTTTTGTGTTGCCTTATTCTGTGCTTGCGAATATTCACGCTTTTTTTTAATTTCCTCTGACATTGTGTCTCACCTACTTTGTATGAGTTTTGAAAGAGAATACCTCTCCCAGCATAATTATTATAGCACATAATGTATATAGTTATCAATATACATTATCAACAAAGATTTGTTGTATATTGTTAGCAAAGTTTGTGCATTTTACATCTTGTATATAGCTAACAATAGTAGTATAATATAACCACAATAAAGAAGCGACGGAGCGAACCGCTACACCGTCAGGAGCTTAACCGCCGAAAGCAACGAAGCACACCGACAAGAGCCGCAAGCTCGACCGCTTACTAAATAACAAAGGGGATATGCGACAATGGACAGTAACGCAATACCGGTTATCGAAGATATGCTTGTAGAGCTTGAATTTATGCAGAATTTTCTAACACTCGCCGCCGAAGAAGCCAACGGCGCAGGCACAGATTATGATTTTAATAATCAAATGAACGTTTTACGAGCGTGTTCCTATGCCGAAAGATCAGCTATAATGCTTTCACTAATTTATACCACGGCAGATAAGGCGGATTTAATTCATAACACCCTTGAAAGTATAGTAAAAGGAGCAATAAAGCAATGAATAAAGCCGCAATATGCACATTAAACGATATGATATCCGATCTCAGACAGCAAAAATGCCTTTTACTGCTTGCAATCGAGGAAACAGAAAAGGTTACAGATACCGTTACAGCCGACGGCAACTATGAACAAGATACATTGCTTGCGTGTGAGTACGCCGATCGAGCAGATGTAATGTGTTCTCTGTTATGCGCCATTACAAATAAGGCAAATTCGGTAATTGACAGCATACAAAGAATTATACAGCGTGAGCAGTCGGAAGCAACACCCACCACAACCGCATAATACATAGCCGACAAGCTCGGCGGATATAGTTTAAAGTCGCTTCGGCGGCTTTTTCTTTTATGCTGATTTATAGCCGTTTCAAGGGGCTTTTTGGGTACTTTAACCGAGGTTGACTATTTCGGGCGGTTTTTGATCCCTGAAAGCCTTGATAAATAAGGGCCTCGGCGGCTTCGGCGGTGCTTGAAAATCCCGTTTTTTCTTCGCATTTCTTCAAATTTGACCGAGCTTGTCGGCGATCAGGTATAAAAACTGATTTTTTCTGCGGTAAAAGGTAGAACGGCTCATACAGTCAATACCCGAATAGTCAAAATTAAACTTTCTGCCACACTCGCACGAACGCAGCAGAGCTTGTCTGAGCTTTAAAGAATATATTTGATTTTCTTCCTTGAGGATTTCATCTAATGCGCTTTCGACCGCTTGAACAAAGCTGTATTTACATTCGTTTTCTTCTGTTTCGATATCACGTTTAAACGGTTCATAGCTTTTAACGACTGCTAATGCTGCCGCTCTGACGTGATCGGGAAGTTTATATTTATTCTGCATTGTGATTTCTTTTCTTTTTTATTCTGCCGAGCTTGCTATAATGCTTTTTTAACTTTTTCTTTGATTTATTCTGCAAAAATGACCTAAAAAACACACTTTATATCATTCAATCTGCGCCGATTTTAGCAACGCTTGAGCAAAGGCAGAGAATTATATATAAACGCTCAAAGCATTGACATACAAGGCGCTGAGAAGCTCGCCGAGCTTGCAAAGACAAAGATTTATAGTACACTTTTCACTTTTCAAGTGTCGGGCGGCGGCTTTTATCTTTCCCGTGGGGAGTTTTTGGTATAAAACATTCCTCTTGTACCGTTATCCCCGTATAGGCTTGCAGAATTACGGCTACCCCTTGTATTTACTCTGTTTTAACGCAAATTAAGCCCTTTTGACCTCTTTTAACGCATACCACACCCGTTACGCACGCAATGCAGGGTAATTTTAAAGAGGGGCGTTCGGTCAAACAGAGCCGCTCACGGCGTGAAGAATGGGGGGGGAGTGGCAAGCTCGGCGGTTGTATTTATTTAGCAAGCTCGGCGGAGTTTACCTAAACCCTCGCCGTATGTAGGTGCTGTCTTTCTTATACATTTTGATGTTTATGTATGGAAGCTCTACCCGTTCAACCTCTCCGCTTACACTGTCAAAAAAATACTCGTTAAAGAACGGATCAGCTTTGACAAAACGATAACCGGGGTATAACCTCTCGAACACTTCGGCGTTGTGTGTATCGTTGCGTAGGTCTTGCAGCTTCTTAATTGTTATTCTGCCGTCTTGCTTCTCGGCTTCAGGTCTTTTAAGGTTCTTACTACAATTATACGAGCGATAAGCAAGGCTATTATCTTTGGTTATGTACTTCGCCAGTCCGCTTACGCCGTTTTCGTAGAACTCTATGTAACGTGTTGTAGCTATTCCGTTTACTTTGTCTTTCCATTGCTGCTCTAAATAATCACGTCCTAAGTCACCTGAAATAATAACGTGATGATGTACTCTGCCTTTCAACGTGCCGATCTCTGTTTTCGATATATATTTTAATTTGATATTCTGCTTGTTAAGGGCATATCTGATACGGCGCAGATAGTTTTCAAGGTCTTTTCTTCCTTGTTCGGGCGTTATATGAACGTTTTGAGGATATGTAAGAGTAAGTAAAACATCTTCGGGTGTGAAATTCTCTTGTATTATCCACGTTAACCGCCTTTGAGCGTTACGCTCGTTTAGCTTCCGTTGTGTTTCAGAGGTAAGGTGGAGCTTTGAGGAGCGACCGCAATCAATCTTTTTGAATGGGAATATATCAACTTCAAGATAATCACCCGACTTGTGTATATTCTCTCGTAATAACATAGCCTTTCCGTGCCGCTCCTTTCTCTTTTTCGTCGGTAACTTAATACCTACTTCCTCCCGAAACACGGCGCAAAGCCGTGTTATTTTCTCGGAAGATCTATATAGTTTTAATTAAAGAAATGGCAAGCGTTTGCCAATTCTGCGAACTCTGCAAGCTCGGCAGGTGACATACAGTTTGAGTGCCATTCTCGACCGCCTACAATAACGCAGCATTCTTCGTAATCCTCTTCCTCGAGGGCAGGGTTAAGAGTAATACGGTTATTATTTAAGGCTCTGCTTGCCGCAAGGGCGGCGTGTCTTTCTCTTTCAATATCAATAATACTTTTTGTCATTGTGGTGTTGCTTCCTTTCTTCGAGTAGTTCTGTTGTGTATTCTACCGAGCTTGCCTGTCTGTTCTTAAACGCTCCAACGCCTACGCCGCTATATGCTGCCGTGTCGAGAATATCAACCCGGAAACATTCAAGCTGCTTTGTTTTGGCATTATATGTACGCAAGGCTTTAAGGGCGTTAGCTTCGTGAGAATGTGCCTGGCTTTCGGTTACTCCCAATGCTTCCGCTGCGCCTTTCAATGTGCTTGAGTTATAGAAACGCTCCCGAATAACTATTCGCTGCGGTTCTGATAATGTCTGTATACCCTGTTCAAGGGCATTGTGTAGCTCGGTACGGTAAATATCTTTTTCCACGTTTTCAAAGGCAAGCTCGGCGTTATCGTCTTTTATAAGGCTTCCTACCGTCAGTTCTTCATCTTCACCGCTTCCGATAGGCTTATCAATCGAGCTTGAGATATTTAAAACGCTTTTTGTTATCTTCGCTTCGCTGTCATAATGCAGTACGGAGCGCCGAAAATAGTTTTGTAAATGGAGCTTTGCATAACTTGTGAATTTAAAGGGCTTTTCGGGGTCGTACGCTTCAATCATTTTCAGAAGTACAAAGAAGCACCCTTGATATAGATCCTCTGGCGTATAGCCGCAGGCGGCGAGCCTGTCGGGGTTCGCATAATAGATTTTATCTACAAGCATATACAAAAGTTTATAACAGTTCGCCCACAGCTCGGAAATATATTCCTTATGTCCTTGCTGAATAAGTAATGCAAGTTCTTCATTTGTTGCCATTGACACAACCCCCACGATGTATTAAAATATTTGTGCAGTATATTTTAATATCTCAAAGGGTGCTTGCTTCGGCAGGCGCTTTCTTTTTTTGCTTTGTTATGATAATCTGCGGATTTTGCCGTATTCGGGTTCGCTCGCAAGCTCGGTGTTATCCTTGTAAAGGTGTTCTATGAGCAAATCAAGGTTTATTAAACGCTTTGTGCCCGAATATGTAACGGGGATCTTACCCGTTCTCATCATACTGCGTATAGCGTTAAGTGTCAGGCAGCTTCGAGGGTCAAGCTCTTTGATCTCTTTGATCGCTTCGGGTGCTGTTCTCATTTTCGGTAACGTCATTGTTTAACACTCCTTTGCAAGCTCGGTAATAATGCCGATAATCTTATCTTTTTCTTCTTCGGGAAGCTCGAAGCGCAGGCGGCGTGTCATTGTGGGTTCGCTTATGCCGAGCTTGTCGGCTATCTGCCATAAAGAAACACCGTTCGCCTTTGCTGTTCTTCTTAATTCGAGGTTTGCTGTTTTCATTGTAACTGCTCCTTTCATATTTTTATTGCAAGGTGTGAAACCTTGTGTTACAATTACGATATCATCATATATTAAATGTTAAAATTGTTCAAATCTGACACCTTGTCGGGCTTGTGCAATATGTATAGTAAAAACCGTTGCATAACTTTTCATTTGCAATCATCTTTTTTCATGTGATTTCAAATCGTTTAACTTACGAACAAAACAGAAAAAATATACATTTTGAATGCCTAAAAAATTTGTTAATTTTGACTATGATTTTTTTAGAAAAAGGCGGTGATTTTATGGCAACAATTGAAAAGAGAGGGGAAACGTACCGTATAACAGTATCGGCAGGCTATGACCTTAACGGAAAGCAGATACGCTATAAAAAGACGTGGAAGCCCGACGAGGGTATGACAAAGCGGCAGACCGAAAAAGAGCTTGAACGGCAAGCGGTATTGTTTGAAGAGCTTGTAAAAAGCGGTCGGTATGTTGACAGCTCTATAAACTTTGCCGAGTTTTCGCAAAAATGGCTTGACGAGTACGCAAAGGAACATTTGCGCCCGACTGCTTATCGCCATTATGTGGACTGTCTGACAAGAATAAATGCGGCAATAGGACATATACGGCTTGATCGCATACAACCGTCACACCTCATAGAGTTTTACAGAAACTTAACTGAAAAGGGGATCAGAAGCGACACAAAATATCATTCTTCCGTTGACTTGAAAGCGGTGCTAAAGGCTTCGAACCTCACACAAACAAAATTTGCCGAGCTTGCAGGACTTTCTATCGGAACTATAAAAGAAGCCGTACACGGTAGAAACGTTGCTAAAAGCTCGGCGCAGGCGATATCCGAAGCGTTAAACAAGCCGATGAAGAGCTTGTTTGAAGCAGATCAGGCAGACAAAACGCTTGCAAGCTCGACGGTTCAATATTATCATCGTGTAATTTCTTCCATTCTTTCAACTGCGGTACAATGGCAGATCATTTTATTTAATCCGTGTGAACGTGTGAAACCGCCAAAGAGTGAACGGAAAGAAGCAAAATATCTTGACGATAAGCAGGCTATGGAGCTATTGGAATTGCTTGAAGCCGAGCCGTTGATATATCGCGCCTTGTATTCTCTGATTATGTATACAGGTATGCGCAGGGGCGAAGCCTGCGGCTTGACGTGGCAGGATATTGACCTTGACAACGGAGTTATAGACATAAACAAATCAAGCCTTTATACGCCCGATAGGGGAAGATTTGACGACGACACAAAGAACGAAACATCACGCCGAGTTATAAAAATCCCCGATCCTGCGGTTGATCTTCTTCGAGAGTACAGAGCTTTTCAAGCCGCCGAAAAAATCAAGCTCGGCGATAAATGGCAGGGTGAAAACAAAGTATTTACATCAGCGAACGGAAAGCCGATCCACCCCGACACGGTAAGCAGCCATTTTCATAGCTTTATAGAAAAGACAGATTTGCCGCATATCACGGTTCACGGTCTGCGACACACAAACGCTTCGCTTATGATCGCCAACGGCACCGATATAAAGACCGTTTCAAAGCGTTTAGGTCATGCAAACGTAACCACGACAGGCAATATCTATACTCACGCTATAAAGAGTGCTGACGAGCTTGCCGCCGACAAGCTGACAGACATTTTCAAAAAACAAAAGCAGGCATAAAAAAAGACGGTACACCGTAGCAAGTGTACCGTTATTTTGTTATCTGCCGAGCTTGCAAGCTCGATATTTTAAGGAAATAAACCCCATAAAAATAATTTTTTTGAAGCAATAAACCCCAAATAAACCCCAAAACCGTAAAAATCACCGTTTTTTACTGCCTTAAATCAGGTATAGAAAAAGCCGCAAGCCCTTGATACACAAAGGTTTGCGGCTTGGAGCTACTGGTCGGACTCGAACCGACGACCTGCTCATTACGAATGAGCTGCTCTACCAACTGAGCCACAGTAGCATCTGCTGAAAGTGTCAACGACTGATATTCTAATATATTTTGGAGAAAAAAGCAATAGTTTTTATAAAAAAAGTTATTATTTTTAACGCAACGGGCTTTTTTTACAATGCGCTGCTATTGTTTGCTCAAAGTTGACAGGCACTTTTATTTTGAGTATAATGAAAACAGAGAATAATTATGAGAAGAGGTGCACAAAAATGTCTGAAATTATTGTTGCCGGAGCAGGTCACGGCGGACTTGTAGCAGCATGGAAGCTTGCGCAGCTCGGTCACAAAGTTACCGTTTATGAACGCTATGCGCGAGAAAACCTCGGTTATGACCAAAAGGATCCGGTGGATTCTGCGTATTTTGATTATGCAGGGATCACATATCCCGAGGAGTGGCACGCTCCGAATAATGTTATAACGCTTGTTCCGATTGATGAAACAGTTGCCCCCGTTACACTTCCGGAGGAGAAATCTGCTTCGACTCTCATCGTTGAGCGCCGTGAGCTTTTAGCTTTTCTCATTGATCTTTGCGAAAAGGCAGGGGTGCACTTTGTGTTCGGCTGTGAGGTGCGTGAACCTGTTGTTCTCGGCAGCCGCATTATAGGCATAATGACATCGCAGGGCATAAGACTTGCCGATCTTGTAATTGATGCCTGTGGAATTGATTCGCCGGTGCGTCGGAATTTGCCCGATTTTACTCATGTCCAAAAGGAGCTTGGACGCTTTGACCGGCTTCATGTTTACCGTGCATATTATAACAGGATTGAGGGCAAGCCCGATCCCGAACACAGATATTATGTCTACGTCAATGCAAACGGAACGGTCGGCTTCACATGGCTTATCACCGAGCCTGACAGCGCGGACATTCTTATTGCAAGATTCGGAGAAGTGACCGAAGCGGATATAAAAGAAAATCTTGATTTTGTTTGCGAAAAAAACGAGCATGTCGGACGTGAGCTTATTCGCGGCGGTAAGGTGGTCGATATTCCCGTTCGTCAGCCGTTGGCGGTTTTTATTGCCGACGGTTATGCCGCAGTCGGCGACAGCGCATGTATGACAATTCCGCTCAAGGGCTCGGGAATAGGATATTCAATTAAGGCAGGCACGATACTTGCGAGAGCGGTCGAGGCGGACAGGGACGGCTTGTTTAACTGCGATACGCTCTGGAAATATGAACGTGAATTTTTTCATGAAATCGGATTTGCCGCATGTACGATTGCGCTGGAAAAAAATCTTCTTCCATATCTCACGGCGAAGGATGTCAGCGATTTTATCGCAAGCGGAATTCTGACCGCCGAAGAGCTTGCCGAGCTTAACACGGACAAAATTGAATATCTCAGAAAAAATAAAATTGTTTCAACTGTCAAGAATAAGCTGAAGCTTCTCAATGAAATGCCGGAGTTGAGAAACAAGGGACTTAAGATTGTCGGATGGTTTGGCAGGGTGAAGCTTGTTGAACCGCTGTTCCCGACCAAATATGACCGAGATGACGTTGAAAAGTGGGCGGAGCACTACAATGATTTCTTTGAATCAATCAAGACAGATAGAATACCCGGTGAGGATAACAAATAAAATATCAAGGGCTGTTGCTTCGGCGACAGCCTTTTTTAAAATAACTCTTGAAAAAGCGAAAGAAAGAATATAAAATAGTTTATATGATTTTTTGGGGTTGATAAATTGAAGGATATGAAAAGATATTTGAAAATGGCAGCACCGTACAAGGGCGCATTGATATTGACCGTCCTCGCCTTGCTCGGATCCTCCGCCGTCAGTCTTGTTATGCCGGATGCGGTTCGTAGGCTGACGGGATCCTTGACTGACGGAACGGCGACCAAGGAACGAGTCCTTGTGTTTGCGGCAGTAATACTTTTATCGTACATAGTCAAAGCGCTGCTGACATTCGTATCAAAATACAAGGCTCACGTTGCCGCATGGAATTTCGTCGGCGATATGATGCTTGATGTTTATAATAAGCTGCAATCACTTTCAATGAGATTTTTCGGCGATAAACAAACCGGCGAAATAATGAGCCGAGTCATAAACGATTCAAGGAACATGGAAACGCTTATCGCACATGCCTTGCCCGATCTTCTTTCAAACATTCTCATTGTCATATTGGTTGCAATAATGATTTTTTCAATCAATCCGATTCTTGCGGCAATTTCGCTTATTCCCATTCCGCTGATTTTATTTGTAACAATGAAATTTTCGGGCAAGGTTCACGCTCTTTTCAAACGTAATCAAGAGGTGCTTGCCGAGGTCAACGGCAAGGTTCAGGACAATATTTCGGGAATCCGTGAGATTCAATCCTTCGGAAGAGAAAAAGAAGAATATATGAGCATGAAGGAGTATTGCAAGCGGTACAGTTTTGTCAATGTCCGTGCAAATTTTGTTGCTTCGATTTTCTTCCCGACAATTGAATTTCTTACTTCGGTCGGTTCGGTACTTGTTATGGGAATCGGCGGAACGCTTGCGCTGAAGGATGTGCTTTCCGTTTCCGACGTTGTCGGTTTCTTTATGTATCTTTCTCTTTTCTATTCGCCGATAGCGGCGCTTTCAAGAATTATTGAAGATATGCAGAATGCATTTGCAGGCGGTCACAGAGTGCTGAGTATTCTCGATATGGAGTCGGAAATCAAGGACAGCGAGAATGCAGAGGACATCGGCAGGGCAAATGGCGAGATGGAGTTTGATCACGTTTCGTTTTATTATAACGAGAATGAGCCTGTGCTTAAGGATATTTCATTTAAGATTGATGCAGGAAAAATGGTTGCGTTTGTCGGAGCTACAGGCGTCGGAAAATCGACGATCGTTTCGCTCATGGAAAGATTTTATGACCCTGTCAGCGGTACGGTGCGTCTTGACGGCAAGGATATCAAGGATATAACGGTCAAATCGCTCAGAGAAAACATTTCAATGGTCTTGCAGGATGTTTTTCTTTTCAACGGTTCTATTTATGACAACATATCTTACGGAAATCCCTCGGCGAACCGCGAGGATGTAATCAAAGCGGCGGAAACGGCGAGAGTGAGCGATTTTGTGTGCAAAATGCCCGATGGATATGATACAATAATCGGCGAGAGAGGCGTTCGTCTTTCCGGCGGACAGAAGCAGAGAATTGCAATCGCAAGAGCGGTGCTTAAGAATTCAGCGATTTTGATTCTCGACGAAGCGACTTCGGCGGTTGATAACGAGACTGAGGCGCTCATTCAGCAGGCTATTGACGAGCTTTCAAAGAACCGCACCGTGATAGTCATTGCTCACAGGCTTTCGACTGTTATGAAGGCGGATAATATAATTGTGCTCGAAAACGGCAGAATTGCCGAACAGGGCACGCATAATGAACTTCTGAAGCTCGGCGGAATTTACGCAAAGCTTTGCAATGTTAATTCGGACAGAATCAAGGCTGAGACGTGATAATATAATATGAAAGGAAAATTACCATGATAGTAACAACGATTGACAAGCTGGATTTTTACAGCGAAATTCCGTATGCAAAGGACATTATGGACTTTATTGAAAACTTCAAAAAGACGGACATGAAGCCCGACAGATACGATATTCACGGCGACGACCTTTTTGCCGCCGTCAGCCGCTA
>ULRD01038953.1_pt1 | contig 11196 bp, 8 predicted proteins | sample 1955181 | NCBI WGS metagenome assembly ULRD01 (sample SAMEA4835675, study PRJEB28245) | human gut metagenome | biome: gut microbiome; material: fecal sample | place: Denmark | collected 2008
AGCTCGATGTGGATTGCGACCACACTGTAGACGGTCTGACTGATCCGGACAGGATAGAACAGGTGCTGGTAATCCTTATAGATAACGCCATGCGCTATACCCCTGAAGGCGGCAGCATAAAGATAAAGCTCCGCTCCGGCGAACGGCTCATAATCAGCGTGCAGGACGACGGCTGCGGAATACCGGAAAAAGATCTGCCCCATATTTTCGAGAGGTTCTATAAGGTGGATAAATCCCGGGGAGAGGGCGGCACCGGTCTGGGACTTTCCATAGCCAAGTACATCATGGAAAAGCTCGATGAGAACATTACCGTGGCAAGCGAGCTGGGCAAAGGAACCATATTTACCTTTACCGTAAAGAAATACGTTTCCAACGCCATAGAACTGGGACCGGCTAAGGAGTCACGCTGCGAAAAGGACAGGGATAAGAAGGAAAAGCCTGCCGAAAAGGCTCCCGATGAGGACGGCGTATACGACGCGGATTACGAGATAGTCCATTGTCCGCCGGAAGAAAAAGAGAAAAAGCTGAAGTTTCCGGAGGTCAAGATAAAAAAACGCAAGGAACCGAAGGAAGCCGGTGAACAGAAGAAATCCGGAGATCAGAAGGAGCGGCAGTGATGCAGGAAGGCTGTGTGCTTTGCCCGCGTAAATGCGGCGTAGACAGAAATATACAAAGGGGCGCGTGCAACGCGCCCTGTTTTCCGTATGTGGCAAAGGCGGCGCTGCATATGTGGGAGGAGCCGTGTATCAGCGGCAAGCGCGGTTCCGGCGCAATATTCTTCTGCGGCTGCAATCTAAAGTGCGTGTTCTGCCAGAACTACGATATCAGCAACGGCAGCGTAGGAAAGATGTACGATGCGGAGGGCATAGCCGAGCTCATGCTGCGCCTCCAGGGCAAGGGCGCTCACAACGTTAACCTCGTATCACCCGCGCCATTCGTGCCTGTGCTGGCGGACGCCATACGGGCGGCAAAAAACAGGGGGTTAAGCATACCCGTCGTGTACAATACCAACAGCTACGAAACGCTTGAAGCTCTGCGCATGCTGGATGGACTGGTGGATATATACCTGCCGGACCTTAAGTATGTAAGCGGAGCTGTATCAAAGAAATACTCCGGCACGGAAAATTACTTTGAATATGCTGCCCCGGCGGTACAGGAGATGTTCCGCCAGACAGGCCTGCTGGAGCTGGACGGCGATGGCTTGGCCAATAAGGGCGTAATAATACGTCACCTTGTGCTGCCGGGTTCCGTTGACGAAACGCGGCGGGTGCTGAAATACATAGCGGAAAACTTCCCCAAGAATATAACGATTTCACTTATGAGCCAGTATGTGCCCTGCTATAAGGCGGAAAAGATACCGCCTCTTAACAGGAAGCTGCTCAGGCGGGAATATGAAAGGGCGGTAGACTACTGCCTCTCACTGGGCCTTGAAAACGCTTTCATACAGAAAATAGACTCTGCAAAGCGGGAATATACCCCCGTTTTCGATGGCAAATGCGACTAAACTGTAAACACTTGATTTATTGGGAAAAATAGTGTTGCATAATACAATATGTAGTGATAGTATAATAGCATAAAGCGAATATATTCGGTCGTCCGGGATAAAACAGGATTTCTTCATTGTTTTTTCCTCCAAAAATACAAACCGAACTTATGTCTTATAATTGCCGTGTCAGGGGCGTTTGCACGGTAATGATTTTCCGGACGATATATTTGCTAAGGGCTCTGAAGAAATTCAGAGCTCTTTTTTTCTCCTCTGACCGCATATGCTTATCATAAGGGGGTATTTGTATATGCAGAGCAGAGATAAGATAATATGCGCCGCAATGACGTTGACAATTATCGCATTTATGGTGCTTTCGCCGGGATATATAGTCGCCCACAGGCGGAACCTTACACAGCAGTACCGGCAGCAGAGCACCGAGAGCTATCAGGGCATAATAAGCCTGTGGCATATAGTGGGCTTCAAATCTTATCAGGGAAGCATGGGAGCGTGGTTGGAAAAGGCCGCTGCGACCCTCGAAAAGAAGCACAAGGGAGTGTATTTCGAGGTGGAAAGCATGACCTTCTCAGATTATGAGGCGCGGCGGGAGCGGGGCGAGAAGGCGGATATGTATTCGTTTCCACTTGGCTGGGAGTATATAGAGGAGCTTCAGCCCATAGATATGACAATGCCGGAAATGCGGGGCAATATGGCGGATTCCTGCCGGTATCACAGCGGCGTGTATGGGTTGCCTTACGCCGCATCTGGATATGTGCTGGCTGTGAATTCACGAATAATACAGGAAAAAGGGCTGGATATGGATATGCTCTGCGGAATGATAAGGTCAGGCGAGGCGAAGGCGTCCGGAGATGAGATTATAGCGTGCATATACGGCGCCAAGGGTGAGCTCGGGGACGAGGAGGACTTTTCTAAGGAGAAAAGCTGGGCAGCATTTATTGACGCCAGAACAGCCGGCGACATGGCGCGGAAAGTACAATCCGGCAAGGGATTCCCGTTTGAAGCCTTTTCTTGCACGAATTATACAAATCTTGTGCAGTACCTGGGCATTGGCAGCGGCGCAGAGGAAGAAAAGCGCGATTACATACTGGAATTTATGCAGTATGTCTTATCCGAGGATAAACAGCAAAGCCTGATGGAACTGGGCCTTATACCTGCGGTAGCTGCAAAGGCTCAGCTGGAAAGCGAAACGCCCGCGGTCAGCGCAATATACGAAAATAGCAGCAAACTGGCAGTGCCGCAGTGCTTTTTGTACGCGGCATATGAGGATCAGCTTTGTCAGAGCGCCGAGAAGGCGCTTTCCGGCGATGAAAATGCAAAAAAGGATCTGGATTTGAGACTTATGGAACTTGTGCAAGGGGCTGGTATAAAGTAAAATATAATATGCATATGTATCGGCTGGAGGAACCATGAAGTACGATAAAGAGAACCTGGTAAGGCTCGCGAAGGAGCTTGAGATATATAAGATAAAAGCAAACGCACCTATGGCGGAGTATACGTCATTCCGTATAGGCGGACCTGCTGATCTGCTGTTTATGCCATCAGACAGAGAACAGCTTGAATATGGCATAAAAAAGGCGAAAGAGCTTGACGTGCCGTATATGATAATAGGCAACGGCTCCAACCTTCTGGTAAGCGACAGCGGCATAGAAGGCCTTGTAATACGCATTGCCGGAGACTTTTCGGGCATTGAGTACAGCGGAAACAAGCTGAAGGCGCGCGCTGGCACGCTGATAAGCGCGGCGGCAAAGGATTCAGTCGAACATGGCCTGATGGGTCTTGAATGGGCGGCGGGCATACCGGGAACCGTTGGCGGCGCGGTGGCTATGAACGCGGGCGCATACGGCGGCGAAATAAAGCAGGTGCTCACAAAGGTAGAATACATAGAAGATGGGGCGGTATGCTCCGTTGAGCCTGAGGATAGCGACCTTGGCTACAGGTTCAGCCGGTTTGCGGCGCCTGAGAGGATAGTCCTGAGCGCAGAATTCAGCCTTTCGCCTGATGACGGCATGACGAAGGAGCGCATGAAGGATTACTCTGAGCGCAGAAGGGCAAAGCAGCCGCTGACATACCCCAGCGCAGGCAGCACCTTTAAGCGCCCGGCAGGCTACTATGCAGGCGCACTTATCGAACAGGCGGACCTCAAGGGAGTGAGCGTAGGGGGCGCCGAGGTAAGCACACTGCATGCGGGATTCATCATAAACAAGGGCGGCGCTACCAGTGAGGACGTGAAAAGGCTTATCGAGCTGGTACAGGAAAGGGTATACGAAAACAGCGGCGTTACGCTGGAGACGGAAGTAAAGTTCATCGGAAGGTAAAGCCTATGCAGCTTATAATTCTTACCGGCATGTCCGGAGCGGGCAAGACGCAGGCCCTGAAAAAGTTCGAGGATTCGGGCTATTTCTGCGTGGACAACCTGCCCTGCGAAATGTGTGTGGGCCTTGTGGAGCTCTGCAAGAGGGCTACGCCGCCTGTAGAAAAGGCGGCGGTAGTAATGGACAGCCGTGAGCGCATATTCAGGCTGAACATGAAAAACACACTCGGCCGGCTGGACGAGGCAGGAGTGGATTACAGAATAGTATTCCTTGATTGCCGCGATGAGATACTTGAACGGCGGTATAACGAGACGCGACGCCGCCACCCCCTTTCAGATGATATAGCGGCAGGCATACGTATGGAGCGTGAGATGCTTGCAGAACTCAGGGATAGGGCAAGCGTAATAATAGACACTACCAATATGCGCCCTCTGGAGCTGAGTACGGTGCTGGAACGCGAGCTGAATATGGGCAGCACCGGCTTTATGCTAAGAGTGATGAGCTTTGGCTATAAGCGGGGCGTGCCTTTTGAGGCGGATATCGTCCTGGACATGCGATTTTCATCAAACCCCTATTATGACAAAGAGCTGAGGCCGTTATGTGGCAAAGATAAAGCGATACGGGATTACGTGATGGCGGATAAGGACGTGCGGGAATTTATGGACAACATCGAAAGCATGCTGTACAGGCTGATACCACGCTTTATAGAGCAGGACAAGCGGCGGCTGGTGGTAGCGTTCGGCTGCACAGGGGGCAGGCATCGTTCTGTATGCGCGGCAGAGGAACTTTACAACAGGATAAAGGGCAGATATAACGCAGTGCTTACGCACCGGGATCTTACCATAGAGGGCAGCGATATAAAGGAACGTACAGGAGACAAGAGCTAATATGTCCTTTTCATCTCAGACAAAAGATGAGCTTGTGGAAAGCTGCAAACTGGGAAGCACAGAAGAGAAACGCTCCCTGCTTTGCGGAATAACCCATGCGGCCGGCTCCATGACGCTGGGGCGTGGCGGCATAGGCCTGCAATATATAACCGAAAACAGCAGCGTCGCGGCGCTTACGGTACGCCTCGGCCGGGAGCTTTACAGCGTCACCGCCGAAACCTCCATAAGTGAAAAGGAGAGGCTCAATGCGGTGAGCAACGTAGTGAAGTTCACTGGCGATGGCGTGAGGAATCTTCTGAACGACGCGGGATACGGGGTAGACGGCGACGAGGATTTTGAGCTGGGATACATACCGCCGCGACTTACCGATGACGAAAGCAAGGCAAAGGCGTTTTTGAGAGGTGTGTTTCTGGGCGCAGGCTCGGTGAGCGATCCTAATAAGGGATACCATTTGGAGCTCGTGTGCAGATACGAAAAGTTTGCAGCGACACTGTGCGACATAATGGCGGGCCTTGGCATAAGCGCAAAGTTCTTGCCGAGAAAATCCAGCTATATAGTATATCTCAAGGATGGGGAGCTGGTTTCCGACTTCATAACCCTAATAGGCGCCATGAACAGCACCATGGCCTTTGAGGAGGCGCGGGTAATGCGCAGCGTAAGCAACCATATAAACCGCCAACAGAACTTTGAGGACGCCAATATGAACAAGGCGGCAGCGGCAGCGGCGCAGCAGCTTTTGGATATTGAGTTCATACGGCTCAATGCCGGCCTGGACAGCCTGCCGCCAAAGCTCAGGGGAGCGGCAGAGCTTCGCATAAACAACCCGGAGGCCACATTATCCGACCTTGCGGAAATGGCCGAGATAAGCAAATCCGGCCTTAACCACAGGTTAGCCAAGCTTTCAACTATAGCGCAGGAGCTCAAGGACAAATAGGAGATAACTGATGAGCGGATTCACACATTTGCACGTACATACCCAGTACAGCCTACTGGACGGCGCGGCCCGCATAAACGAGCTTGTGGCCAGGGCGAAGGAGCTTGGTATGGATTCCCTTGCCATAACCGACCACGGAGCCATGTACGGCGTTATAGACTTCTATAAGGAGTGCAAAAAGAACGGCATAAAGCCTATACTCGGCATGGAAGCCTATGTGGCGCCCCGCTCCCATCTCGAAAAGAGCGGAATGCGTGAAAACGCCCACCTTATACTTCTTTCAAAGAACGAACAGGGCTATAAGAATCTCATGAAGCTTTCCACCATTGCATTCGTGGACGGCTTCTACTACAAACCCCGCATAGATTATGATTTGCTGGAGCAATATCATGAGGGACTCGTATGCCTTTCCGCATGCCTTGCGGGCGACATACCTCAGCTGCTCCTGCAGCGCCGGTATGAGGACGCAAAGGCGCTTGCAGGGCGACTAAAGGGGATATTCGGCGATGACTTCTACATAGAGATACAGAACCACGGCATACCGGAGCAGCTGGAGGTGCTTCCACAGCTTGTAAAGCTCGCGAAGGAGCTTGACATAAAATACGTCGCAACCAACGATATACACTACGTCAAAAAAGAGGACGCCGAAAGCCAGGACGTCCTGCTTTGCATACAGACAAACCGCGTGGTCACCGACGGAAACCGCATGAAGATGTCCGCCGATGAGTTTTATCTCAAGTCGGAGGACGAACTCAGGGCCATGCTACCGGAATATCCGGAGGCATTTGAGACTACAAAAGAGATAGCGGACAAGTGCAGCGTTGAGATAAAATTCGGAGAGCAGCACCTGCCTGGCTTTACCGCGCCCAGCGGCTTTACTAACCTCGAATACCTTACAAAGATATGCCATGAGGGCCTTAATCGAAAAATGCCTGACGCCACGCGTGAGGTGAAGGACAGGCTGGAATACGAGATAAGCGTGATAGCTCAGATGGGCTTCGTGGACTATTTCCTGATAGTGTGGGACTTCGTAAACTTTGCCCATGAAAACGGCATATTCGTAGGCCCCGGACGCGGCAGCGGCGCAGGCAGCCTTGCGGCATATGCCATGGGCATAACGGATACGGATCCCATAAAATATGATCTGATATTCGAGCGGTTCCTCAATCCCGAACGCATATCCATGCCGGATTTCGATATAGACTTCTGCATAGAGCGCAGGCAGGAGGTTATAGACTATGTCACTCGCAAATACGGAGCGGATCACGTATGCCAGATAATCACATTCGGCTCCATGGCGGCCCGCCTCGCGGTGCGGGACGTAGGCCGCGCGCTGGATATGTCATACGCCGAGGTGGACAGGATAGCGAAGCTCATACCCAACGCCCTCGGCATGACGCTTACAAAGGCGTTAGAGCTTTCGGTTGAGCTTAAATCCCTCTACGACAGCGACCCGATGGTAAAGAAGCTCATTGACCTCTCATTGAAGCTTGAGGGACTTCCCCGGCATGCTTCAACGCACGCGGCAGGCGTGGTTATATGCGCTCAGCCCACCGTTGAATACGTTCCCTTACAGCGCAACGAGGACGCCATAACCACCCAGTTCACCAAGGATACGGTAGAGGAGCTGGGCCTTCTTAAGATGGACTTTTTGGGCCTGCGCAACCTGACGGTTATAAAGGATACGCTTGACTTCATAAGGCAGCAGGGCAAGGAAGTACCCGACCTTGAACGCATGGAAAACGATGACCCGGCCATATTCAGGATGATATCCGAGGGGGATACGGACGGCGTGTTCCAGTTGGAGTCCAACGGCATGCGTCAGTTCATGATGCAGCTTCAGCCCGACTGCTTTGAAGATATAATTGCGGGTATTTCCCTTTTCCGCCCCGGCCCCATGGAGCAGATACCCCGTTATATCGCCGCCAGAAACGACAGAAAAAATATCAAGTACACCCACGAAAAGCTTAAGCCCATATTGGAAAAGACCTACGGTTGTATGGTATACCAGGAGCAGGTAATGCAGATAGTGCGCGACCTTGCGGGCTATTCCTGGGGCAGGAGCGATCTCGTGCGAAGAGCTATGGCCAAGAAAAAGCACGAGGTGATGGCTAAGGAACGGGAGTACTTCATAAACGGCATAGTCCAAGACGGCAAGGTGGTCGTACCGGGCGCGGTGCGAAACGGAGTTGACCGTGACACCGCAAACCGCATATTCGACGAGATGATGGACTTTGCGTCCTATGCCTTTAACAAGTCCCACGCTGCCGCATACGCAGTGCTGGCATACCGAACGGCGTATCTCAAAAAATACTACCCGGTGGAGTTCATGACAGCCCAGATGAACAGCTTCATAGGCAAGGACATGGGCAAGATATCCGAGTATGTTAACTACTGCCGCCAGCGGAGAATAAAGGTGCTGCCGCCGGATGTAAACAGCAGCATGGCCAAATTTTCGGTGGAAAACGGCAGCATACGCTTCGGCTTTGCCGCAATAAAGAATGTAAGCGAGAGCATAACCGGCCAAATAGCCGCGGAGCGCGAGCAGAACGGCCCGTTTAAGGACTTTTTTGATTTTATACGCAGGGGCGACCAGCTGAACAAGCGCATAGTCGAGGGTCTCATAAAAGCGGGCTGCTTTGACAGCATGAATGTACGGCGCGCTCAGCTTCTCGCCATATACGATCAGGCAATGTCCGCCGCGGGTAATGACAGAAAGCAGCGGGCTACCGGGCAGATGTCCCTTTTCGACATGGCTGGGGCAGACGATATTGCGGCAGACGCGGCAATACCCCTGCCCGATATACAGGAATTCGACAAGAACACACTGCTTTCCATGGAACGGGAGGTAATGGGCATATACATAAGCGGCCACCCGCTGCTGGAATATGCGGACGAGCTAAATAAGCTTGCATCGTGCAGCGAGCTTTCAGCCTCGGACGGTTCGGGAAAATATACAGACAACCAGAAGGTACGTCTTGGCGGCATAATAACCTCCGTGCGCACAAAGCCTGTAAAGAGCGGCAACGGCCTCATGGCATATGCTGTTATAGAGGATCTTACCGGTACCATAGAGCTTGCCGCATTCCCGACGGTATTCAACCGCTGCAGCAATAAGCTCATCATGGATAATAAGGTGATAGTATCCGGCAAGCTAAACATGCGCGAGGATCAGAACAATACCGTGCTGGTGGACGATATATTTCCGCTGGAAAGGACAGGCGCCTCCGGCAGGCTGTATCTCAGGCTGGACATGAATGATTCTGCAATGGTGGAGCGAATACAGACCATGCTCAGGCGTTACCCCGGCAATGTAACGGTAATACTGGTAGACGCAGCCACGAAGAAGGCAATGCAGGCTGACAGGGGCATGTCCATTAACCCGTCGCCTGCCTTTATGGCCATAATGAATGAAATGCTTGGCGAGGAGAATGTAAAGCTTAAATGATGCGTGAAATTCCGATAGAAAAAAACGACGATATAGAATTTACCATAGATGCTCTGGGTTCTGAGGGGCAGGGCATAGGCAGGGTAGACGGCTATACGGTATTCGTGCCCCTGGCTCTGCCCGGCGAAAAGATACGCGCCCACGTAATAAAGACTACCTCGGGCTACGGCGTGGCAAAGCTTACAGAGGTGATGGAACCGTCGAAGGATAGGGCTCAGCAGGATTGCCCGGCATATCCCCGCTGCGGCGGCTGCTCCATGCGGCACATGAGCTATGCGGCGCAGCTGGCCGCCAAGACAAAGCAGGTGAGGGACGCATTTATCCGTCTCGGCAGGTTTGATGGAAGCGAGATAAATGTACAGCCCTGTCACGGCATGGAACACCCGGACCGGTATCGCAACAAGGGCAGCTTCCCATATGGTTATGACGAAAACCACTGCATAGTGCCCGGCTTTTTTTCACCCCGCAGCCACCGCATAGTGCCTATAGCAGACTGCCCCATACAATCTGAGAATATTATGGCGGCGGTGCGGGTAGTCACCGATTGGGCGCGGGAGTATAACATTACGCCATATGATGAACAGAAACGCTGCGGCCTGCTGCGACACTGCATGGTGCGTGAATCCAGCAGCGGCGTGATAGTGATGGTCGTCACCGCCGGCAAGCTGCCACACGATATTGAGCTTGTAGAAATGCTCAGAGCAAGCATACCACACCTTATCGGAGTAGTACACAATCTCAATAAAGCCGACACGAACATCATACTTGGCAATAGATTTACTACTCTATGGGGCAACGAAAGACTGCCCGTCACAGTCTGCGGCCACAGCTTCCAAGTGTCCATGCCTTCGTTTTTGCAGGTCAACCCGGTTCAGACAGAGGTACTGTACAGCTACGCGCTGGATTTCCTCGATCTGAATGGCGGTGAACGTGTGGCGGACGTTTACTGCGGCATAGGTACCATAACCCTTATGCTGGCTGAACACGCCAAAGAAGTAATCGGCATAGAGTGCGTGCCGGAGGCTATATCCGATGCAAACCGCAGCGCCTCCGAAAACGGCATAGCCAACGCAAAGTTTATATGCGGCAACGCCGAGGATGTGCTACCAAGGTTGGTATCCGGCGGCACAAAGCTGGATTGTGCCGTAATAGATCCGCCCCGCAAGGGCTGCGATGAGGCAGTGCTGAAGGCTCTCGCCCAAAGCGGCGTAAGCAGGATAGTTTATATTTCCTGCAACCCTGCTACACTTGCACGTGACTGCCGCATGCTTGTGGACATGGGCTACTGTGTGGAAAAGATACAGCCGGTGGATATGTTCCCGTGGACTTATCATGTGGAGACGGTGGTCCTCTTGTCACGGGAAACAAATCCACTGACGGTTGAAGTCAGAATGGAAGTGGAAACCGGCGAGGTCAAGGAGCATCCGACCTATAAACGCATTCAGGAGTATGTGCAGGAAAAGTACGGCTTCAAAGTCCATACGGCATATATTGCAGAGGTCAAGCGCATGGTCGGGCTGGATATGCACAAAGCACCGAATGCTGTTGAACAGAGAAAACATGAGTATCATCCCTGCCCGCCTGAAAAGGTCGAGGCAATCAAGGATGCGCTGCGGCACTTTGGCCTAATCTCAGAGTGAGTTTACGGCTAAAAACCCAGCATCACGTCAATGGCGTGGTGCTGGGCTTATTTTTTGTCGTGCTTCGGGGCTTTTTTTGAGGATAAAACCGCCTGTGTGCCGGTTGCTTTTCTTTGCCATATTGACACGCTGTCCTCTGTTCGTCGTGGCAACTGTGCGTTTTCGGGATAGAAAATGGACACTTATCTTTGTATAGGGAGAAAGCCAGAGAGGAAAAAGAGGGTGAGCGCAGGCTGTGGGAACGGTGCGTAAACCGCTTGCGGTTTTCCACGGTTTCCATAGCAGCAGCGAGGGAGAAAAGGGAGAGGTGGCTTTCTCGCTCAGGCGGCTTGCCGCCGCTCTTTTGCTCTCCCTTTTCTCCCTGAATATCAGGGATTATTCTGCATCATTGTTCGGCGTAACAGGGCGAAAGTCCTCCTGTACCCCTTCATTAAGGTCAAAGCACATGGTTTTTGCATCGGCAACCCAGAA
>ULRD01002773.1_pt1 | contig 11188 bp, 2 predicted proteins | sample 1955181 | NCBI WGS metagenome assembly ULRD01 (sample SAMEA4835675, study PRJEB28245) | human gut metagenome | biome: gut microbiome; material: fecal sample | place: Denmark | collected 2008
AATTTTTTTAGTTTCGTGTCCAATTTTTGTTGACAAGTGCATATCGCTATCCCCACCACTTTCGGGCATCGCCTTTATAAAAATCGACGCGAAGCGTCGCACCTCGGTCTGCAAAGAAGATTTCTCGACTTCGCTCGAAATGACGATACGACAAGAACGCCTCGTCTTTCGACGAGGCGTTCTTGCTACTTCAAAACCTATTTCACCACTTCATACGATTCCTTGTCATTCGGTGCGCCAAAGGCAAGAGACGGGCTATCCTTCTCCGTTTCTTCTTCCTTCTCCCGTCCGTCACGGCCAAGCGTGCGGTCCTCATAGAGGCTCGCATTCATGACGCTTTCTGCAGTCATCGGGAAACGCTCGCCATTCACGGTGACGCCGTCCTTGACGCTCGTCATGACATGATCGGTCGCAATATCATACCCATTGAGAGAAAGATCTCCGAAATGCTCTGCCATTCTGCTACCCGGATTCTTCTGGATCGTCACACGGATCTTATCCGTCGCAAGGAGGCTGTCTCCGCCGATCGCAGTATTCGAAAGACCGAGAGGTTCCCTGCCTGTGAGATGCAGGTGCTCGACCGCGCTGTCCTTCACAAGAGTACCGCCCGCAGATGTGGAGTGAATGCCTGCGTAGTGCGCCTGGCTCTGGCCATCTGCGCCATGGATGGTGACATGCTGCGCGCCGATGCCTGCCAGATCATCGATACCGATGTTGTCCGCAGAGATCTTGAGATCTGCCGCATTGCCTTCGCCATTTTTCAGCGTGTCGATCTCCACCTTCTTCGCAGAGAGTGTGACCTTTCCGCCCGCAGACGAGAGCAACGCACTGCCCTTTCCGCTCGCATCGAAATCATGCGGCTTCGCCTCGCCGGTGACAAGACTGCCTGCCGCGCCGCTGCCAGTGGTCGCCCCTGCCGGCGTGCTCGTATCCACACCTTCCAGCTTGCCGACCGGCGAACGATCTGTGATGCGGATGTCTTCCTTCGCCGTCATCTCGATGGTGCTTCCGGAAATCTTCGCATCCGTCCCCTTCACAGAAATGCTGCCGCCTGCGCTCATCATCAGCTTGCCGCCTGCCTCTGCCTCATGAAGAATCATATCACTGCCGCTCGCAAGGCTGGCATCGCCCGTTGTATGAATCTTCGTCGCATCGAGCGTCGTGCCTGCTTTCGCGGTCAGGCTCTTTGCATTCGCACTTTCCAGCGTCATCGTGCCGCCACTTGTCAGTTCTGCGTGTTCCTTCGCATTCAACGTGCCGATCGTCACGTCTTTCTTTGCAGTGACAGACGCATCGCCGGTCTTAGCCGTGAGCGTTCCTGCGTTTACACTGCCGCCGGACGAAATAGCAAGCGTGCCTGCTTCTGCTTCGTTGAGCGTGACATCGCGATCTGCCTCGACGGTCGCGCTCTCCTTTGCACTCAGCTTCTTGAGGGCGAGCTGTCCCTTGGCGGTGACCTTCACGTTTCCTTCTTCCGAAGTGAAATCGCTACCCGAAAGGGACGCATTTTCGCTGTCCGTGTAGGTGAGGTTGCCGCCTGCGGTAAAAGCAGCGTTCTCGATGATCTTGCGGTTCGTGATGTCCATCGTCCCCGCTTTTGCGGTGTACGTGCCGGAAGACAGCTTGCCGCTGTTTTTGACGGTCATCGCTCCAGTCTCTGCGGTATAGGTGCCGTTCTCGACGGTTCCTTCATTCGTGAGGGTGATCGCACTGCCGGTCAGTGTGACATCTTTCATGATACTGCCTTTGCCGTGGTTATCGACCTTAGCCGCGCTGCCCGTAAGCGTCGCATTCTAAATGGATGCGGCATTCATGACGGTGAGTGTCTCTGTCCCCTCTATCTTCGCGCCGCTGAGATCCGCCTCATTGGTAAGGGTGGTATCTGCGCCTGTGAAGGTGCCGCCGGATATCGTGCCGCCCTTCGCATTATAGACGTGGAGGGCTTTTCTTGCCTTGTAACTGCCCTTTGAGATCTTGCCGTGGTTGGTAATGGCGGTATTTCCCGCCTCAATGGAAGTCGCATCGGATGCGGCTTCTCCGAAGAGGATGATGTCGGCGTCGCCTGTCGCATGGAAACGGATGCTGCCCGGCACCATACTGCCGTCTTCGGCTTTTTTGCCGGTCACTTTCATGCCGAGGGACTGTCCTTTGCCCTCGCCTTTGACATTTGCCACGTTTTCGATGGAAATATTCGCACCTTCCACATTCGTGTAGGTGGTGCCCATTTCCTCATCTGCATCATGGCCGTCTTCGGCAAGGAGGCTGTGGCCCTTGAGGTCAAGTACCACGTCCCCATCGGAGGCGTAGACGGTGTTGATGACAAGGTTGCCGTCTTTCGAAAGAGAGACGCCTTTCTTGGCGCGGGCAGTGAGGGTGCCGCCTTCTTGGATGGTGACGCCGGAGATCTCCCCTTCGCCGGATTCAAGAACGATCTGGTCCTTCGCCCCCACGGTGACATTTTTGAGGTCGCCCGTCCCCTTCACGCGGAGCTCGCCGCCGGAGAGGAGTTCGCTGCCTTCCTTCACGCCGGTATCGCTGGTGAGGTAGACGGCACCATTCACTGCTTTCGCGGTGAGTTTCCCATCCGCATTCGTCTCAATGGAGCGGATGGAGCTGACGGTGACGGTCTTGCCATCTACGTTGAAATCCCCGCGCTCTGCGGACGCAAGGGCGATCAGCTGGTCTGCCGTCAGGCTCTCGATCTTCTCTTTCGTCGAGAGGTCGATCACCTGTCCGTTTTCCTTGTGTCCGATGCCGCTCACGTACTTGTCATTTTCCGTTTTACCGCCAAGTGCTGTCAGAGTGACATTCTGCCCCGTGACATGCGCGGTTTCCTTCTGCGTGGTCTGGGTATCGGTGATGCCCTCTTTGATGCTACCGCCGGAGAAGGTGACGAGGAGATCCTGCGCGGACTTTGCCGAGCCGACGAGGACTTCTTTCTTTTCTTCTGCGGTGAGGTACTTATCCGCTGTCAGATCTTTCTCGGTGAGCGCGGCATTGCCGTAGAGCGTCTTGTCCGTGCTGTCCTCGATCCCCTTCACATACGCTTCGACGTCCGCTTTTTTCCAAGTGCCGACGGTCTGAGCGAGCTCATCGTAGCGCGCCTGTTTCTCGGCTATATACGCATCGATGTCAGTGACGCCATTTTTCGCAAGTGCCGCCTTCGCGGTGTCGTCCAAAGTGTACGTCCCGTCCTTCACGTAAGCAGAAAGGGTCTGATACTCATTGTACTTGCCCTGTACTTTGGCGATGAGGAGGGATTTCTGTTTCGAGATCGTCGCCTCGCTGCCTTCCAGGACCCGCGCCTTCGACCAGGCGTCGAGCTTTGCCTTCGCATTTTCATTCGCCACATCGGTGAAATTGTTGTCGATGAAGCTGCCGTCTGTCGTCAGGGTGACATCGCCATGCTTCGAGGTGACGCTGTCGAGATAGAGATCGCCGCCGGTATTCGTGATCGCGATATTTCCATCTGCGCTGGCTTTGAGACCATAGGCCTCGCCGCTCCCCTGCTTCGTCTGGATCGAGAGTGCGCCGGATGCACCGCGGATGGCACCGCTGCCTGCATCGAGGTTCACGCGGCTTGCCGAGAGCGTCTCTCCCGCTGCCTGCGCGATGCCGTCCTCGGCAGTGATATCAGCGATCTTGCCCGCCGATACCGCCCCCAGGGTGACATTCCCTTTGACATTGACGGCGAAGTCGCCGCCTGCGCTGCCGGAGACGGTGTCTGCGCTGGTCTTGATCGCCTGCCCCGCGCTGCCGACGCTTCCGGTCGCAGTCATATGAAGGCTTCCGGTATCGACATAGCCGAGGTCGCCCTGCGTAAGGCTGCCGCCCTTGAGCTCCGAAGCGCCGCGGCCATTGGAGAGCGTGCCATTGATAAGGACGTCACGACTGCCGCCATCGACCGTGAGCGTGCCGCCATTTTCCAAGCCGCCAAAGCCGATGCCCACATCGTAGTCCGACTGGAGGGAATACTGGGTCACCTTCGTATCATACGTGGTCTCGACCAGTTTGTAATCGAATTTCTTCGCAAGTCCCAGCGTATACCAGAGACGTTCCTCTTTTTTCGTGAATATAGAGGTCGGCTCTGCTGCCGTGAACTGCTTGTCCGTCGTCACGTATGTACCGTCCGTCTTCGTCCCATCGACCTTGTTGTAGCCGGAGACGAAGGCACCGCCCTGCAGCGTGCGGACAGCGCCCTGCGAGAAGTCGGTCACGGTACCGCCCCGCGCCAGCATTTCTGCGCTCGTCGGAGCCTTGTCATCGATCCCCCACCAGTCGAGGCGAGTGTCATGCAGTTCATAGGTGGTCGTGGTACTGCTGTCCTGTCCCGTCTGCACGGTATAGTACGAGCCCTTCGTCGTCTGATATTTCGCGTCTTTGGCATTCGTGAAGGTGGAGATCGCCGGATCCCCTGTCGGAGCTCCATCCGTATAAGTCTGGACGCTCTGCCTGATCACCCCATCCTTTCGGGTGTAGGTGGTCTTTCTTGTGATTTTCCCGCTCGAGCGATCCAGATCCGTGATCTCGATCTTTCCTTCGATCCCGCCGCCCGTAGAGAGTGTCTTGAGCTCGATGTTCTTGTCCGAGTCATTCTTCACCTGGATCGTACCGTAGCCGTCGAGGGCTTCGATGCGGGCTTTGTTTGTGTCATTGGTCGTATTGAGGATAGTACCGACGATGGAGACGTGTCCGCCGTGGACTTCCACATCGCTGATGACGAAGCGGTCATTCGCCCTGTCATAGGATACCCCCTCGATCTCCTTCCCTGCTTTGTCCGCGACGAGGATCTTCGCGCCGGATGGCACCGTCGCTGCATTCGTCACATCGACCTTCGTGCTGCCATCCATGTAGAAGAGCTTGTACTCCTTCGGGATGGTGATCGCGTGATCCGGAACGCCGCTCTGGATCTTGGAATTGATATTCACATAGCGCGCGGAAATGAAGACATTGCCATTCGCCAGGATGCCGCTGCCGAGCTTCTCATTCGCCTTGCCGTTTTCATCGACATTGTAGAGACCGCCCGTGTCATCGAGCGGATTCCCGCCGACACTGGAAATACCGGACTTCGTTCCTGCGCTGCTCGTATCATAGGTCTGGATGAAATCCCCGTTCGATGCAGTCATATTCACGCTGCCCGCGTAGATTGTGCCCTTATTGTACACGTCGCCATTCGCACTCGTGACGGTGACCGTGCCGCGCGGATTGTAGATATAGCCCTTGAGATCGACATTCGGTGCGGCGTAGTAGGGCGCATTGTCGCTGTCCACATACGCCTGCGGGCGGAAATTGTTCTCGATGGTGACAGAAGGCCCGCCGGTCTGGTAGCGCGTCTCGGCGGCAAAGGAAACGGATCTCGTCTTGTCCTTGTTCTCCTTCTGGATCGCCTTCTGGATCGCCTCCGCGCTGTCCCCCTTGATCTCGGTGCTGTTGAAATAAATCGTACCGCCCTGACCGGCGCCTGCCGTGCCCTGGCTGCCGACGACGTGGATATCCCCCATCACCAGATTATTCGGCGAATCATTCGTGATCTTCACTTCCGCATCGCCGCCCGCCTTGAGCGTGCCCGCGCCGGAGACATTATCCCCTTCGAAGACGATATCCCCGAGCTGCGCGGTAACATCACCCACGAGGAAATCATGCGTCATCTGCGGGTAGGTCAGGCTGTGGAGAAGGTAGTACTCCTTGCCGTCCTTCTTGACCTTGCCGCCTTCGACTTCATTGCCATTCGCATCGAAGAACTTGCCGCCCTTCTCGGTGCCTTTCTGGGCAAAGAACTCCTCCGTCAGCTCGATCTGGGTGTTGATCTTGTTGTAGTTACCGACGCGGACGTCCTTCGCTTTCTCCTGCTGCGTTTTCTGATTCGTCAATGCAGTCTGCTTTTTGCTGATGTCCATCTCGTCGTACTGCGTGGGGTCGGTCGGGATGCTATCGCTATAGGCACTGTTGTAGCTGGTGACCGCATTGGTGTATGCCATTTCTGCGCCAGTTTTCGCAGTATCCGCATTCGTCATTGCAGATTCCGCCGCCGTTGTATTCTTGATGGCCTGCTGGTATGTGAGAACCTCGCTTTGGTTAGAATTGGCTTTCATATAGTCATCAAGATTAAGCCCCGCTGTCTTCGCCAATTCTTCCACTGCCGTCTTTGCCGTTTCTTCTGCGACCCGGGCGGCAGTAAGCGCACTCTCAGCACCGGCTGCCGATGCGGCCGCACTGTCATACGAGGTCTTGCTCGTTGTGACAGTATTCAGCCCATCGATCTGATCCTGCGTCTTTTTGATTTCCGCCTCATAGGCATCCTTGATCGCAGGCAGTTTCGCATTCGCCTGATCCCGCATAGCCTTCGCGCTGTCCAGCTCCGAGGTCGTTGCCGGCGATGTTTCTACGAAGCGGCCTTTCGTATCGAAATACCCGAGGCCCTCTGCCGCCATCTTCTGTTCAAGGAATGTGATCTCCGCTTCATACGCGGCTTTCGCCGAGGGATCGGCCGCATAGTCGATGAGCTTTCCCTGCAGCTCGTGGAGCTGGTCATAGAGCTCCGAGCCGGCCGGCTTCGAGCCGCCATAGGTGTAGGAGAGGTCGCCATCACTCCTGACCTGGGTCGTCCATGTCCCATCCTTATTTTCCCCACCGATGGTCATGGATTTCTTGCGATGGATGCCCGTCTCCGCCTCGCCGTTCATGGTGACATCGGCGGACTTCACGATCTCCTTCTTCCCGATCTGGCTGCCATCCGAGCCGAAAGCAGCCCCGATGGCATTCACCCAGTCCTTCACCTCGCCATTGCCATAGGCGGATACCGCGCCCGCCTTCGCCTTGAGGAGGATGTCACGGTCGCCCTTCATATCCGCGCTATTCGTGACGGTGAGGCTCGCCTGGCTGTCCGCTTTCGCATAGGGATCCTTCTGGATGGAGATCGGGATCGCCGTCGCATTCAGGATGTCGCTGTGCGCGCTGACGCTGATCGTGCCTGTCTCGCCCGCGCTGTCACGGCCTGCCGCAAGGGAAATATCCCCCTTCGCCGTTTCCGCTTTCCCGCCAAAAGTAGTATTCGTCTTGCCCGTGTAGGTGACATCATTCTCCGAGCCCGCATAGCCCGCCAAGCCGAAGACATCGACCAGTGTCGTGCTGTAGAGATCCGCATCATTTCTTGTGCCGATGGCGATCGTACCGCCCTTGTACGAGCCGTCATACGAATCGGCTTCCACTTTGGCTTCCCAGGACTTGCCTGTCGCATTCGCCTTCTCCGTCTCACCAGCCTTGAGGCTTGCGCCATCCGCGACAGTCGCACTCGTCGTCGCCTTGACATCGAGCGTCTCCTTCACATGCGCCGCACCGACGGCAGCACCGGTCGACAAAGCATTGTTGTCATGCGCTTTGACGCGGCTCGCGGCGTCGATGGTGATCGCCTTCTTGTCATGCAGGGTCTCTCCCGCAGCCTTCTCTTCCGCCGTCAGGTCAGAAGCGCTTGCCTGCATGGTGACTTTCCCGAGATTCGCTTCCGTGGTGTGGGTGATCTGCGTCACACTCACGACACCATTCCCGCTCGCGTAGGCCGCGCCGCCGGAGACCGCGTTCTCTTTCTCCGAGCCGTCCTTCCATGCCTTTTCGCTGACGTTATCCGCGCGGATGGCCGTCTCGCGGTCTGTCGTCACGGTCGTACCGTCGCCGATGGTGACTTTCGACGTGGAGTCGACGGTGTACCTCGTGTCCGCCCCGGTGCCGCTGTAGCCGCCCGCGCCGATGGACTCGATCTCATAGTTTCCTCTGTCTTTATGATCCGAGGAAATCTCCGCGCGGCCCGCCTGGATCTTGACATCCTTCCCGATCGCGGTTTCTGTCTTATGATTCATCTCGATACCGACGACAGCGACCGATCCATTGATGACGCCGCCGCTTCCGGCGATGGCATGCGCGTAAGCATTGTAGTCATCTGCCGGCTGGTGCATCGCCGCACGGGCGATGAGCTTGTCCGCAGCCGTGAGCGATGCCCCGTCAGCGATGGTGACACGCGAGGTGTCTTTGGAGTCGATTTCTGCCACGGTCGCTCCCACGCCGCCGATGCCGACGCCCGCTGAAGTCGCGAGTGCGGACATCTTCGGCGTATTTTCCGCCGTGAGAGAGATTGTTTTCCCGGAGAGCTTCGCCTTCTTTCCGACCTTGGTCGTGACATCGACAGCGGACGAAAGGTCTGCGCCCGTTCCCGTGCCGCCGAAAATGCCTGCCGCCGCGCCGACTACATTCGCATCCATCGCGGTCTTGGCATTCGAAGAGACAGTGAGAGCCTCATCCGCCTTCACTTCGCCCGCGTACTTGCCTTCATCATCTCCGATGCCCGCTTCCGAAGAGCCGGTGACATTCGCCGTGACGACAGCACCATTCAGCGCACAGAGCGCCACCGATGCCCCTACCACATACGCTTTTTTCAGCGTGCGGTCATTCTCCGAAGTGATGGAAATATTCTTCGCGTGGACGGCCTTCGTATCGCCAAGAAGCGCCGAGACGGCGCTCTTATCCGTCCATGTCCCGACCGTTCCCTGTCCCGCCACGCCGGCGGAGACGGAAGCTCCCACGATGTATTCATCAAAGTCGTGCGCGGCTTTTGCGGAAATGGCAAGATCCTTCCCTGCCGTCACCTTCGCTGCCTTATCCACGAGCGCTTTCGTCTGCGTATCCGTATTCAGTACGCTGACGGACGCACCGGCACTCGCCGCCGCGCTGCCCGAGAGACTGCCCATGATATTCTGCATGGAGAGCGTGTCATCCGCATGGACTTTGACACCGCCCGCCGCGTCGATGTCAGAGCCGTTTCCGATCTTTGCGAGCGTGCCTTTTTCGCCCGCGCTGCTCGGTGCCTCGGACGCAAAGGTCTTGCCAAGGCTCGATTTCACCTCATCAAGTGATGCCGTCTCATACGCATCGATGGCTTTGCCCGTGTCCTTATTGATATTCGCAAGTTCCTCATTCACCCAGCTGTCGAAGCCGACCGTCTCGCCATTCTCGCTCGTCTGGCCCGAGAGCGTCGCCTGGTCCTCCGGAGACATCGTGCTGCCGACATTGTAGACAGAGATGCTACCCGAAAGTCCCACAAACCCGATGGCGGCCGAGATCGCATTCGACATGATGTCATGCATATTGTCTTTCGCTTCGACGGTCACGCTGCCGCCCGAGGCGACCTTGTTTCCATCGCCGAAGAAGGCATTCGTCTGCGTCTTGATATTTCCCACATCGACGGCTGCGCCGACCGACGCACCGCCGGAGCCGGATGCCGCGGTAACGGTATTCTTCATTTCCTTGACTTCATGCATCGCCGTGAGCGAGACATCCTTCGAGCCATCCTTACCGTAGCCGGCCTTCTGGTTGATCTCCACGCCCGTATCCGTGTATGCCTTCGTGATCGCGGTGAGGTTCATCACATTCGTCGCACCCGCAAGGCCGGCATAAGAGCCGCCCGCCGCCTGCAGGGACAGATTGAAAATATCTTCGCTGTTCCGGGCATTCAAAGAAATCTGGCCTTTGGCATCCAGTTTGGCCGCCTTGCCTGCATAGGCTTCTGTGTCTTTCGTGAGATTCATCACGGAGAGAGCCAGCCCTGCACCGCCGCCCGCCGCGCCGATGGCTGCGCCGCCATTGCCGCCATGAAGTTTCGTCGCATCCGACGCCGTGATGGCGATCCCATCTGTATCAGCCGTGCCTGTGGCAGTGAGCTCGGTCTTGTCTTCCGTATACGCTTTGGTCTTCGTATCCAGCACATTCACGCCGACCGCGCCATTGATGGCCGCGGTGCCTGCAAGGCCGCCCGCGATGGTCGCATAGGTGATATCTGTCGTATGATCTGCTGCGACGCGGACATTCTTCCCCGTGACCTTCGCACCGCCATCGACATGCGCCTTCGTATCCGCGCTCATCGAGACAGTCGAGTTTGCCAGCCCGATGCCCACTGTACCACTGCCGCTGACGCCGCCGGCACCGGCGCCCTGCTTGAAGGAAGAGACCGCCTTCACGTCCGCATCGCCCGAGGTGGTGACATTCGCCGCCCTGCCTACATGAGCGTCTGTCGTATGCGTGACAAAAGTCTCAGAAGCCGCGCCTGCGACACCCGCCGTACCGCCGACGCCAAGATCTGCCGCCGCTGTTTTCGACTCGCTGGTATTCTCCGCCTGTACAGTGAGGCTTTCCCCGCCAATGCTCGCGTGATTTCCTACATAAGCAGCCGCATTCTTATGTACCACTTCGACCGCCGCGGAGAGGCCCCCGGCACCTGTCCCGCTCACAGCCCCGCTGCCGCCGGAGGTCGTGAGCTTCGTCGTATCCTTCGCGGTCGCGGAGACAGCGCCCGCCTCTATGAGCTCCGCCTTGCCCGCGTCCGTGACATCTTTGTCCTCTTGATTTCCGATATACGCTTTCGTATCAGTCGAAATCACATGGAGTCCGGCTGCCCCGGCGCCGGCAAATTTCCCGGTGCCCGCCAACGTCGCTGCTACAGAGGTCAGATTTCCCTCCGACTCGGCATTCACTTTGACCGAAGACGCCTTCGAGAGCTTCGCGCCATCTTCGATGGACGCATAGGTATGCCCCTTGTACGTCTGCACGTCAGCCGCCGCGCCAATGCCGCTGCCGCCGAAGCTCGCGCTCAATCCGCCTGCCAGACCGAAGAGGCGCGCTGTATTCTTCGCTTCTACGGCAACGCCCTGACTTCCTGCCTGATAGTCCCCCTTGCCAATGGACGCATCGGCTTTCTGGGAAATGATATTCGCCGTGACCGATCCAGAACCGGCAAATTTCGATTCGCCATAAGCAAATCCGATCGCCACGGTCTTTGCCGTAGAGTCACTCGCCTCATCCTTGGCCGAGCCATTGTACACATTGTCTGCTTTAACAGAGATGCCATCTGCCTCGATGGTCTTTTCTTTCTTCGCATCACCGGTGAGCGACGCCTTGACATCCGAGTCATTCACCATGACCGCGACCGACGCCCCATAGGCCGTGGAAGAAATCGCCCCTGAGCCGACGCCGAGCGTCGCGTTGCTGTGATTTCCGGCATCGATCGTGAGCGCTCCCGTCTTCATGGCCTTATCATTCGTCACGTGGGCATCCGTCGTCGTATGGATCCAGTTCCCGCTCGCAGAGAATGCCCCCGCTGCCTTATGTAAGTGTCAAGTTTTCCTCGGTAATTCATTTGACTGTC
>ULRD01019694.1_pt1 | contig 11184 bp, 9 predicted proteins | sample 1955181 | NCBI WGS metagenome assembly ULRD01 (sample SAMEA4835675, study PRJEB28245) | human gut metagenome | biome: gut microbiome; material: fecal sample | place: Denmark | collected 2008
CGCTCGCCTCGCTTTCTTTTTTATAAATGAACTCTTTTGTTCTGCCGTCAAGCGGCTTTTCGGCGTCGCTCGGCACAAGCCACAGCTTGCCCGATTTTTTGGCGCCGGGCACTCTGCCGCCGCGGCAAAGCGCCGTGACCTTGCGCTCCGAAACGCCCCAGCGAAGCGCCGCCTTGTGAACGTCTGTATATTCCATAAAAGCTCCTCCGAAATTAGCCCTAAACTCTTTTTGCGTCTTTTATGATAACACAAAAAGCGGTGAATGTCAAACTATAACGTGACATTCACCGCCATTTGTCAATATAACAGCAAAACCGACAGTGTATTAAATTAATCGGCTGCTCAGACATACCGACACGCCCTAAAATTTGCGCCAGACCATTTTGTCAACAACGCCCGTGTAGGACTGAATAATCTTTACAACCTTTGTTGAAACGTTTTCTTCAACATAATCGGGCACGGGTATGCCGTAATCGCCGTTTTCGTTCATCGAAACAGCTGTTTCAACCGCCTGCAAAAGCGATTTTTCGTCAATTCCGGCAAGCACAAAGCACGCTTTGTCAAGCGCTTCGGGGCGCTCTGTTGACGTTCTTATGCACACCGCGGGGAAGGGGTTGCCGATGCTTGTAAAAAAGCTGCTTTCTTCCGGGAGCGTACCGCTGTCCGAAATAACGGCAAAGGCATTTTTTTGAAGATTGTTATAATCGTGAAAGCCCAAAGGCTCGTGCCTTATAACGCGGCTGTCAAGCTTGAAGCCGCTTTCTTCAAGGCGCTTTTTTGAGCGCGGATGGCACGAATAAAGAATAGGCATATCGTATTTTTCGGCGATTTTGTTTATTGCCGAAAACAGCGAAAGAAAGTTCTTTTCGGTGTCGATATTTTCTTCGCGGTGCGCCGAAAGAAGAATATATTTTTTCTTTTCAAGCGAAAGCTTTGAAAGAATATCTGATTTTTCTATTTCGTCAAGGTTTTTGTGAAGAACCTCTGCCATGGGCGAACCCGTTACATATGTGCGCTCTTTGGGAAGCCCGCATTCGGCGAGATAGCGCCTTGCGTGCTCGCTGTAAGCCATATTGACATCCGAAATAATATCGACAATGCGCCTGTTTGTCTCTTCGGGCAGGCACTCGTCCTTGCAGCGGTTGCCCGCCTCCATATGAAATATCGGAATGTGAAGCCTTTTTGCGGCTATTGCCGAAAGGCATGAGTTTGTGTCGCCGAGAATAAGAAGCGCGTCGGGCTTTATTTCTGCCATAAGCTTATACGAGCAGTTTATGATATTGCCGACCGTAGCGCCAAGGTCGTCGCCGACGGCGTCCATATAAACCTCAGGCTCTTTAAGCTTGAGGTCTTTAAAGAACACGCCGTTAAGGTTATAGTCATAGTTCTGACCCGTGTGTGCAAGCACGCAGTCAAAGTATTTGCGGCATTTGTCAATAACGGCGGCAAGCCTTATTATTTCGGGTCTTGTGCCGACGATTATAAGAAGCTTTAATTTACCGTTGTTTTTAAATTTGACGTCGGAATAGTCAAGCTTTATATCCATTACTTCTCCTCCACGGGTTCAAAATATGTATCGGGCTTTGACGGGTCAAACTGCTCGTTTGCCCACATAACCGTCACGAGATTTTCGGTCTCGCTTAAATTTATTATGTTGTGCGTGTAGCCGGGGAGCATATGCACGGCTTTAATGTCGTCGCCCGACACCCTAAAGCGAAGCACCTCGTCTGTGCCGATTTTTCGCTCTTCTATAAGAGCAGTGCCCGAAACGACAATGAAAAATTCCCACTTTGAGTTGTGCCAGTGCTGACCCTTTGTTATGCCGGGCTTTGAAATGTTAACGGAAAACTGACCGCAATTTGCCGTTTTCAAAAGCTCCGTAAAAGAACCGCGGTCGTCTTTGTTCATTTTAAGCGGCACGCACACCTTTTCTTTCGGAAGATACGAAAGATATGTGCTGTAGAGCTTTTTTGCAAAGCTTTTGTCTGGAATGTCGGGTATTACAAGCGTTTGGGGCTGGGCTTTAAACTCCGAAAGCAAGTCGGCAATTTCGCCCAAAGTCACCTTATGCGTAACGGGCGAAAAGCAAAATCTGCCGTTTTCGTCAGGCACGGCGGTTAAGCCGTCAAAATCACAGCGGTGCTCACGAGAAGAGAGCGCCGAAAGCATTTCGTCAACCAAATCGTCTATATAAAGAAGCTCAAGCTGCGTCCCTCGGTCGTTAACCGTTATGGGCAAATCGTTTGCCGTGTTATGGCAAAATGTGGCTACCGCGCTGTTATAATTCGGCTTGCACCACTTGCCGAAAAGGTTTGGAAAGCGATAAACAAGCACCTTTGCGCCCGTCTCTTCGCCGTATTTAAAAAATAGGTCCTCGCCCATTTTTTTGCTTTTGCCGTATTCGCCGTCGGCATAGCGCCCCAAAAGAGTCGCCTGAATTGACGAAGCGAGCATAACGGGGCAGGTGTTTTTGTTTTCTTTTAAAGCGTCAAGCAGCGCCGAAGCAAAGCCGAAGTTGCCTTTTAAAAACTCGCTTTGGTCTTTGGGGCGGTTTACGCCCGCAAGGTTAAACACAAAATCGGCGTCTTTGCAAAAGCGCGAAAGGCTTTCGGGGGAAGAATTGACGTCATATTCATATATTTCGTCGATTTTAAGCTCGGGGTGCGTTCTGTCTTTATTGTCTTTGATATTGTAAAGCGCCGCGACAAGGTTTTTTCCGACAAAGCCCTCGGAACCCGTAACAAGAATTTTCATATCGGATTATTTCTCCTGCTTTTTCAGCTCGTTTTTGATATATTCGAGAGCGGCGATTTTTTCTTTTGTTTCTTCAACCGTCAAAAGCTCCGTATTGTTTGAGTTAAACTCGCTCAAAAGGTTGCGCTCTGCGTCGCCGTTATTGAAAAACTTGTCGTAATTAAGCCCGCGCTTGTCGCTCGGAACTCTGTAAAAGTTGCCCATATCCACAGCGTGCGCGCACTCTTCGTTTGTAAGAAGAGTTTCGTACATTTTTTCGCCGTGGCGAATGCCTATGATTTTTATATCCTCTTTTTTGCCGCCGAACAGCTCGCAAACAGCCTCGGCCTGGGTCTTAATGGTGCAGGCAGGCGCTTTCTGAACAAGAATATCGCCGTTTTCGCCGTGCTCGAACGCAAAAAGAACAAGGTCAACCGCCTCGTCAAGCGACATAATAAAGCGCGTCATTGAAGGCTCGGTTATGGTTATGGGCTGACCCGCTTTAATCTGGTCTATCCAAAGCGGAATAACAGACCCGCGCGAGCACATAACGTTGCCGTAACGCGTGCAGCAGATTTTTGTGTTGCCCGAAGTGCGGCTTTTTGCAACGGCAACGCGCTCTTCAAGCGCTTTTGTTATGCCCATGGCGTTAACGGGATAAGCCGCCTTGTCTGTCGAAAGGCAGATAACCGCCTTTACGCCCTCTTCAATTGCCGCGGTAAGCACGTTGTCCGTGCCGAGGACGTTGGTTCTGACAGCCTCCATCGGGAAAAATTCGCAGCTCGGCACTTGCTTTAAAGCCGCCGCGTGGAATATATAATCAACGCCGTGAATGGCGTTTTTGACAGACGCAATATCTCTTACGTCGCCGATGAAAAACTGAATTTTGTCGGCAACATCGGGCATCTTCGCCTGAAACTCGTGGCGCATATCGTCCTGTTTTTTCTCATCGCGCGAGAATACGCGAATCTCACCGATGTCGGTCTTTAAAAATCTGTTGAGAACGGCGTTTCCGAAAGAACCCGTTCCGCCGGTTATCATAAGTGTTTTGCCTGTGAATAAGGACATATTTTTCTCTCCTTCTCCTTAATCGGCAACGCGTTTATTCGTTGTCGCTTTGATAGTTTTTATAAGACGGGTCTATTTCAACAAGCTCATAAAAATTGTCGATTTCCATAATATCGGTTTTACTGCACTCTCTTATTTCGACCTTGTAATTGTCTTTACACTGAACAAGCGGAATAAACTCCCAGAACAAATCCTTGCCGCCCTCTTTTTTATACTCGGCAGCCCAATCTTTTCTGAGTTTTAACGAGTCCTCTTTGTTCCAATACGCGATTTCATACTGATTGAAGCAGTATGTGCCGCCTTTTCTGTAATTTTCGGCAAAGCCTTTGTTAAAGTCAAAGCACCAATCGTCGGTTTCAAGCGCATACGAAGCAAGATAATTGCTTCTGTAGCAGTATTTTTTTATCACGGACGGGTTTGACAAAAGCAAGTCGCCCGCGCAGATGTAGCAGTTATCAACCTTGTCGCCCGCAAGAAGCGCCGAAGAAATGTTGTTTTCGGTTTCGTAATTGTCGTTGTCAACAAAATTCAAGAACGGGTATTTTTTAAGAAGCTCGTCAAACTTTTCTTTAAGATAGCCCCTTACAACCGTTATATCCGTTATTCCCTTTGATGTGAGCGCGTCTATAAGCCTGTCGATTATGCGAACGCCGTTGACCTTTACAAGCGGCTTTGGCGTGTCAAGCGTAACGGGAATCATTCTTGAACCGAAGCCCGCCGCAAATATTACGGCGCGCTCAACGCGGTAAGGCTCAAGCGCTTCAAGACCTTTTTCGGTTATTTCAAGCACTTCGCCGTCTTTTTTTATATAACCGCCGTTTGCAAGAAAGCTTCGCTCTTTCATAACGGCGCTGCCCGAAATGTTTAAAGTATCCATGATTTCGCGCCACGGATATTTCTTTTTTCCGAACTCTTCAACGTATGAAAGAATTTCAAATTGGTATCTGTTAAGTTCCATTCCCATACCTCCGTCTTATACGCCGTAAAGCTTTAAAAAGCTGTCTTTATCAAGTTTGTTTTCAAAATAGCTGTCTTTACTTACCTTTGCGGCGTTTAAATACCACTCCCACACCTTTTCGATGTTCGGGGTATCCACGCCAAACATTTTTGCTATATCGCGGATTATTTTAAGTCCGAACGAAAAGTCCGCCGTGAAATAACGCGAGTTCCAATCGGGAACCCAGCCGTTTTCGGTTTCGGTCATGGGCGACGTAAGCCCTTTAAACGCTTTTATGGAGCTTATTTTTTTCGTCATTGCATCAACCGTGTGGCTTTCGTAATGGTCGCGAAGCGATTTTACCGATTTTAAATCAAGCGGAATAACGTCGCAAAGCTTTTGAAGCTCGCCGTCGCAGGCGATAAGCATTTCTGACGAGGGGTCGTCCCACTCTTCATAAAACAAAAAGTTCCTCGGATAAACCTTGCCTTCGGTGTGGTCTTTAAATATGGAATAAAGTCTTGTCGTATGTAAAATCGGGTTTGACGGCGTGAGCGTTACCGAAAGATAGTTTGAAAGCGGAACGCACGGCATATCGAACATTGCACTTACCTTGCCGCAGATTTCGACCGTCTTGTCGGATGGAATAGCACCTATTTGAAGCTCGTCTTTTCTGCCCAATTCATATACGGCATGACCGTATTTTTTAAGGCGCGCTATGCTGTGAACGCGCTGAAAGCCGAACAGCGTGCAGCCCTTTTTTATTGCGTCGTGAAAAGCAAATTCAGCGCCGCCGCTCCCGGGGACAACGCCTATATACTGACCCGCTTTTAAATACGGCGTCATTTTTTTTGCAAGCGACGAAAAAAGCTGTGCCGGCATAGCGACCCAGATATATTCCGCGCCGTCAAGCGCTTCTTCAATAGAGTCGGTCGTTTTTTTTATAACTCCGCTTTTAAGCAGTCTGTCGGAAGCGTCATAAACCTCTATTTCGTTGCTCCATTTTTCGGGCTTTGAAGTATAAACCGTTACATCGTGCCCCTTTTTTGCAAATTCGGCAGCCATAAGCGTGCCGATATTGCCGCCGCCGAGAATTGTTGTTTTCATAACAGCAGACCTCCATATATCATTTTCCAAAAGTTTTTAAACTTTTGTAGTGAAGCATCATTTCATCGAGCCTGTCTTTTAACGGGAAAATCTTTTTATAATCGCCATAGGTGCTTGTCAAAATCTCGTCATAGTTTTCGGGAATGCGGAAAACGCCGCTTTCCGTTGTATAAAGCATGGTGTTCCACATTTTTTCCGTATTGTAATGCCTTTTTACAGCCGTGTAATCCGCACCGACGCTGTAGGGAACTTCGTCAAAATCATACTTTGTACATAGCGCGTCAAATTTTTGGGCTATAGCGTCTGCCGATGTATTAAGAAGCTTAAGCTTTTTATAAACCATCACAGCATAATTGTGAAAACTTCCGCCGCTGTTTTCAGCGGGTTTTATAAGCTTATCGTATCTCATAAAGAAAAGGGTTTTCAATTGTTCGCAAAAGCTTTTTCTTTCAGCGTCGTCGGTCGGTGCGCCCACCACATAGAACACATCGACGTGAAGCACCTCGCTTTTATAGCCCTTCGGCGTAATGCGCATAAAAAAGTGCCTGCATTTGCTGTCAATTTCGGGGCAATAAAAGTAAAAATCCTTGCCCAAATCGGCTTTTAGCGCCTCTATCAGCTTAAATCTGTCTTTATACGGAACAAAAACGTCGATGTCGTAATCCCACGGAATCTGACCGTTATCGCGCACCGCCCCGAGAAGCGAGCCATATGCCAGCTGATACCTCAGCCCGTTTTTTTCGCACACACGGTGAAACTCGCACAGGGTATCGAGCGCTTTTTGCTGATACGCTTTAAAATCCTCATAAATGCTTTCAAAATTTTCGGGGCAAATGTCGCTTGACAAAACCTCTTTTAAAAATTCCGCTCTGTTCAAAATTATGCCTCCTTGGGAGTCTTCTTTTTTCCGAATTTCGCTTTCATTACCGCAATAAACGGCTTAATGCTTTTTCTGTTAAGGAAAAGAACAAGCAAAACATAAACCGCAACCACGGCAATTTTATATGCGAAGTTTACTAAACTGAACGTATACTGATATTTTGTATAAGAGAGCGCAAGGCCGCCGAATATAAACACTGAAACAACGACGGTGTTTTTGATAAAATCAAACACTCTTAAGCCTATATCATCAAACCGCTTGCTTATAATCACAATAATTAAGACTCTTAAAATCATTGCGACGGCGTCCGCCGCGATAGAGCCGTATACGCCGTATGATTTAATGAAGAAATATGAAAGAATCAGGTTGACAATACTTCCCGAAAGCGTTGCCGTAAACAGAAATTTTGACGCTTTTTTATAATAAAACAGCACTTCGACATAAAAGTAATACATCGTTTTTATTGCAAAAACCAAAACGATAAACGGAACAAACTTCCATGCCTCGGCATAGCTTTTATCCACAAAAAGAACTATATAATCCTGCGAGAACAGCGAAATTCCTATAAAGAAAAATCCGATAACGGCAATCATCATTTTTGATATGCTGCGGATAAACGCCTTATAGCCTTCGCCCTTTTCGTTGAGTTTTTCATAAAGCCACGGACCGTATGCCTGGTCAACATAGGTTTGAATTGTATCTGCAATATTTCCGAACTGCACCGCCACCGAATAAATGCCGACGCCCGCAAGAGAAACAGAATCGCCTATAAGTATTTTTGAAATAAGGCTTGCAATCTGCGTTGAAAGATTGTGCGGCATTATCGGTACAGAATATTTCAGCGCACTTTTTAAAAGCTTGAAGTCAAGGCAGAAAATAATTTCTTTTTTTACGGTCATATCAATAAGAAAATAAACCGTGTATATCACATACCCCGCAAGCGATGCCAAAAGAGAGCCGACGGCGCCCATTTTTAAAACGACAACAAAAAGAATGTTGAACACAAGTGTAACAAAGAAATATGCGATTCCGAGAATAGAGCTTTTTGCCGCTTTTTGCTGGCTCTTCAGTATGTTGCCGTAAACTGTTTGCTGACAGTTGAACACCAGTGATACAAGGCAAATCAAAATTACAGGATAATAATCAATTCCCTGAAAAACATATTTTGAAAGCGCTCCTCTGAACAATGTAAACAAGGCAAAAAATACCGCGCCCGAAATAAACACGAACGTAACGACCGTGCCGTAAAAACGTTTAAGCTTTTCGGGTTCGTCTTTTAAATCGACGAAAAAGCGCAGCACAGCCGAAAACAGCGAAAACGCCACTATAAACTCTGTCGTCCTTATAAAGCTGCCCGCAATACTTGTTATTCCGTAATCTTCGGTTGTGAGATACGCCGTGTAAAGCGGCAAAAGGAAAAACGAAAAGCACTTTATAAGCAAGCCGCTTGCAGAATAAATTATTGAATTAAGAACAACTTTTTTGCCAGAGGTATTACTTGTCAATTGTATCTAACCCTTTCAAAAGAAGCTCGTTGTGCGCTTCACATTCTATGAAGTTAATAATTTTCAATTTATCGCTTTTTGTGAAATGCTTTTTTATAACCGCCTTTGAGAATCGCCCATGAGTAATCTTGTTCAGCGCACGGAATAAAAATGTCCGTTTTCTGCACAAGAGAGATAGGGCGTAATAATCTTTCATTGTTTCTGCAAAATCTGCATATTTCTTTTCTACAAACTCCTGCGAAAGACACTCTTCGCTTCTTTTATAAAACCCGTCAAGAATTTCCGCTTTTTGCTTTTCGTCTGCAAGGCGAACGCAATTTTTATCTTTCACAACGGGGATATATTCAATTTTAAAATCATCGTCAAGCTTAATTAAAAGCCCCGTCTGCCAGCATTCGGTTTGAAGCATATCAAAAAGGAAATTGCCCTGACCGTAAACTATTGTGCCGCCGTTATATTCTTCTTTTGCGCCGATGCAGTGGCTGTGCTGGCAAAAAACAAGGTCTGCGCCTTTGTCTATAAGCTTTCGGCAGACTTTTCTGAGCCTCGGCGAGGGGTATCTGTAATGCTCCTTACCGCCGTGATAAAGCACCGTTACATAATCGCAGGTTTTTTTAAGCTCCGCAACCTCGTCGGGCGTTTCAAGCGGGTCAAAAGGATTTGCGCCCGCGGTTTTATCGGTAACAACCGAAAACTCGTGCTCAACGCAGGCATATACGCCCACGGTTTTGCCGCCGACGGTGAATATGTGCGCTTTTTTAGCTTCTTTTTGGGTTTTCCCCGCTCCGAAAAACGCAATGCCGTTTTCTTTGAGTGCGTCCATCGTACTGAAAAGCCCTTTTTCGCCTTGGTCGAGAATATGGTTATTGGCAATTGCAAAGCAATGAGGATTAATCGCTTTAAGACCTTTAACGGTGCTACCGGGCGCTAAAAGCGCGGGACCGTTTTTTTCTATCGGCGTCTCTTCGTCCGCAAGCGGAACTTCAAGATTAAATATTGTATAATCCGCAGAATTAAGAAGCTCTTTAAGCTCTTTTCCCAAAAGCGCGTCTGTATCTGCATTATTAAATAATTCAAAATTACTTTTTGTAGGCACCAAATCAGCGCCGATAAGTATTTTCATATATTTTCATCTCTCATCGGGTTCAAATTATAAAGCGGTTAATTTCAGTCGGGTAATTTAAGCCATTTTCCGATTTCGTAATCCCAGCTGTCCGGGTCAAACGGCATAAATCCGCCGTTGTGAAAAAACGTTATTTCCCCGAAATAAATCTTTCCGTCTATTTCATAAAAATCAATTCGCGCCTCGGGGAACCCTTTTGACAGCTTTGAAGCCAAAGCTTTCATCTGTTCAAACGTAACGGGCTTTTCGGGATGAACCGACGCGTTTGGGTGACCGTTTCTTATATCAAGCCAGTTGTAGTCCATATCAAAAAAATCAAATGCCGTCTCATTTTCTTTTGACTGCCTGTCGGTTGCAACAAATATCAACTTCGGAACGCCGTCAAAGCAAAAAAGCTTGTAATCCCGAAGCTCGCGCGTTTTTGTGTCCTCCATGTATTTTTCGGCTATCACGCGCGGCTTTATATCTTTATAGACCCATTCTCTGTTCCACCAAAAAAGATTCCTTTGAAGCTTTGCGTTAAGACTTTTTACAGCAGCGCTGCGGTCAAACGTTTTTTTGTCTTTACAAATTATTACGCTTCCCGAATCATGAGTACATTTTAAAACGAATTGCTCCGGAAGCGAGTCAAAATCAATGTCCTCGGCACGCTCCCATATGCCGAGCGTGGGTATTATATATTCTTCACCGACAGTGTTCTTTATATATTCCTTTACGTCGTATTTATCAACAAGTCTGACATACTGCGGGTCTCTGCCGTAAAGCTTGAGCCACTGCAGTTTTTCTGTAAACGTTTCGGGATTTTGCCAATTTAAACGCCTGCCGAAAATTGCCTTGTATCTCATTGAAAGATACAGCTTATCCGGTATTTTATGCGATATCGGCATTGACGCTATATTGGCGGTTATTGCTGCCGGAATTTTGCTTTTGTCGTTTTTCACTAATGACAAAAGTGTGCTGACTTTGCCCATAGAAATATATCCTCACAATCTCTTGCTTTCGCAAAATTCTTCTTTATAATTCAGCCTGAAGCCGTTTGACATCATAAGTAAAACCAACTGAGACAGCATCGACGAATACGACACGGCGCCGTATTCAAAAACCAGCATGCAAACTAAAAGCAACAGCCAAAATGTCTTTTTCGCTCCGCGTGATTTAATGCGTCTGCTCTCTCTCAGTGTAATTACAACATAAAAATAATATATCGCCGCACCGATAAAACCGACATCACACAAAAGCTCTGCATAGTTATTGTGCGAATATGTTCCGTATATTGAAATAGATTTAAATGAATCCACGCCGTATCCGAAAAGCGGGCGGCTTTCCCAAAACCCGAGCGCGTCGCGAACCATGTTGAATCTTATTTCCGATGACGCGTCATAAGCGCCCTTGCCGGTAACGCCGTCAATAAAGCCCTCAAACCTGTATCCTATCGCATTGTAAAGAAGCGGAACATTAATAACAAGGTATCCGACAAGAACAAGCAGCGCAACCGCCACCAATCCGCGGACTATAACGTGTTTTCTGCCGCCCCCGCCTTGCTGCAGAACATACTGTCCCGCTAAAAGCAAAATCGGCAAAATAAAGAACTTTCGTCCGCCGGCAAGCGCCAATGCAAATTCCTGCGAAGCAAAAATTGCGGCAGCGATTATTTTAGTGATTTTTTTGTCGGCAAATACGATGTAGTAAACAGAGCCGAAAGCACCGAGCATGAATAAAGTTGAAAATGTGTTGGCGTTGCCTATAAAATCGTTTCCCAAGCGCGAATCTTCAACAATAAGCTGGTCAGTTCTGACAAGGTAGAGATAAAGTGCTTCGGCAGATAAACTCA